>Ga0208826_1000240_pt1 | contig 61422 bp, 53 predicted proteins | sample AD_UKC115_MetaG_FD_184451 | JGI IMG/M metagenome (GOLD analysis project Ga0208826, IMG submission 184451) | Active sludge microbial communities of municipal wastewater-treating anaerobic digesters from Hong Kong - AD_UKC115_MetaG (SPAdes)... | ecosystem: Engineered > Bioreactor > Anaerobic >... | reverse complement strand
AATGGAGAGTTTTCAAGAATTATTATACGTAGAGTAGTTTTGGATGTAATTTAATGGTAAACAGCGCGTGATTGAAAGTTGGTTCTTACTTATAAAAAAAAATGATGCTTCAGCTGTGGTAATTACCTTGAAAAATGGACAGTATATATGTATATTAGTATTATTGGAAAATTGACTTATATAAAATTCAATAGTTTTTACAAATATAAGACTTTTTGACTTTTATAATAAAACGTACATTATTATTTCAATGTGACTATATAAATCGTGAAAATGATTTTACAAGGACAAATTCAATTTTCCCGATAATAAATCAAGGAAATTGAAGCCCGATGTAAAATCTTTATCGCGTTCAATATAACAATCATTTATATATAAGGAGGATAATGATTATGGGAAATAAAACTTACTATATTACGACACCTATTTATTACCCAAGCGATAAATTACATATCGGGCATTCATATACAACTGTTGCGGCTGATGCAGTGGCAAGGTATAAAAGGTTAAAGGGATATGATGTGATGTTCCTTACAGGTACAGATGAGCATGGGCAGAAGATTCAAAGGAAGGCAGAGGCTAAGGGGGTTACTCCGAAGCAGTATGTGGATGAAATAGTTGATGGAATTAAAGAACTTTGGAAATTAATGAAGATAACCAATGACAGATTTATAAGGACAACTGATAAAAACCATGAAGAAGCAGTCCAGAAGATATTCAAAAAGCTTTACGACCAGGGTGATATATATAAAAGCGAATATGAAGGCTGGTATTGTACACCCTGTGAGTCCTTCTGGACAAAGACCCAGTTGGTTGACGGCAAGTGCCCTGACTGTGGAAGGGAAGTGGAGATAACAAAGGAAGAGAGTTATTTCTTCAGGCTGTCAAAGTATCAGGATAGGTTGATAAAATTTATAGAGGAAAATCCTGAATTTATCCAGCCGGTTTCAAGGCAGAATGAGATGCTGAATAACTTCTTAAGGCCGGGGCTTGAAGATTTGTGTGTATCAAGAACCACGTTTAACTGGGGAGTGCCTGTTACGTTTGACGAAAAGCATGTTGTTTATGTGTGGATAGATGCTCTCTCAAACTATATTACTGCATTAGGCTTTATGTCTGAGGACGAAGAGGCATATAAAAAATACTGGCCTGCTGATGTACATTTGGTAGGAAAGGAAATTGTGAGGTTCCATACTATCATATGGCCAGCAATGTTAATGGCTTTAGGTGAACCTCTTCCAAAACAGATTTATGGTCACGGCTGGCTTCTTTTAGAAGGTGGAAAGATGTCAAAGTCAAAGGGAAATGTTGTAGACCCTGCAGTTCTGGTTGAGAAATACGGGCTTGATGCTATTAGATATTTCCTTCTAAGGGAGGTTCCCTTTGGATCGGATGGAGTGTTCTCAAATGAGGCACTAATCAACAGAATTAATTCAGATCTTGCAAACGATTTAGGAAATCTGGTAAGCAGAACTGTTGCAATGATTGACAAATATTTTGACGGTGTAATGCCTGAACACAGACAAGAGGGGGACTTTGACGAAGACTTAAAAAAGATCGTCATGGAAACTCCACCCAAGGTTGAGCAGTTGCTTGATAAATTGCAGTTCAGTTCGGCTCTCACTGAGATATGGAAGGTAATATCAAGAACAAATAAATATATAGATGAGACAATGCCATGGGCTTTGGCTAAAGATGAGGCAAATAAGCCAAGACTTGCGGGTGTGATGTATAATCTGGCAGAGAGCTTGAGAATTATATCAATTCTTTTGCAGCCGTTTATGCCTGAAACTCCTGAAAAGATATGGAACCAACTTGGACTTACCGAAAAGGGGACTATTGATTGGGATAGTACCAAAAATTGGGGGGCATATACCGCAGGTACAAAGGTAAACAAGAGTGATGTTATTTTCCCGAGGATAGATATAAAGAAGGAAATGGAAGAGCTTGAAAAGCTTACAGTTCAAGAGGACGAAAAGAAGGTTGCAGCCAAGCCTCAAAAAGAGGAAAAGGGCAGCTCTGACAGTTTTATTACCATTGAGGATTTTGCAAAAGTTGACTTAAGGGTTGCGAAGGTATTGGAGGCAGAAAAGGTAGAAGGTGCCGATAAACTTCTTAAGTTGAAACTGGAGATGGGGCAAGAGATAAGACAGGTAGTGTCAGGAATTGCAAAACATTACACACCGGAAGAACTTGCAGGCAAATTTGTCATTCTTGTTGCAAATTTAAAGCCCGTTAAATTGAAGGGCATTGAGTCTCAGGGAATGATACTTGCTGCTTCTGATGACAAGGAGCTTGTACTTGCCGGTTTGGATAAGGCAATTGAAAGCGGAGCAAAAGTAAGGTAATGGAGAAGAAAACATATGCTTTTTGATACACATGCGCATTATGATGATGAAAAGTTTACCGAAGACAGATACGAAGTTATAGAGAATGCTCACCGAAGCGGCGTTTCCTATATTATCAATGCGGCTACTGATTTAAAATCCTGTGAGGAGAGCCTTGCTTTTGCCCGGAAGTATGAATATGTTTATGCAGCGGTTGGGATTCATCCTCATGAGGTGGGTGACATTGATGATATTACTTTGCTTAAGCTTTCAGAGCTTGCAAAGGAGGACAAGGTTGTTGCTATAGGAGAAATCGGCCTTGACTATTACTATGACACGGCACCCCGTGAGACGCAGAGGTATTGGTTTGCAAAGCAAATAAACCTTGCCAGGGATTTGGTGCTTCCAATAGTAGTTCATGACAGGGATGCACATCAGGATTCAGTAGATATAATCAAATCGCAGAAAGCATGCGATATTGGGGGAGTATTCCACTGTTATTCAGGAAGCGTAGAGATGGCGAAAGAATTGGTTGATTACAATTTCTATATATCTGTAGGAGGTTCTTTAACCTTTAAGAATGCCAGGAAATTGGTTGAAGTGGTAAGGTGGATTCCTATAGACAGGCTTCTGATTGAGACAGATTCACCATACCTGACGCCGGAGCCTCACAGGGGTAAACGTAATGATTCAAGTTATGTAAGGTTTGTTGCAGAAAAAGTGGCTGAAATAAAACAGATGGATTATGAAGAAGTTGCTGAGGCAACACTTAAGAATGCAAAAGAGCTGTTTAAGATAAAGTAGTAAAGCATTTTACATAAGTGAATAATCACAAAATTATCTCCGGGTCATATACTGATAATGAATATTGTGAAAATCAGTACCGGAGGTAATTTTTTTATGGAAAAAAAACAGGTTAAAAAAGAAGTGGAAATGGCTGCAGCACCAAAAAAGGTTGAAAACGTGGTGACAGAGCCTGTAATACCAATGCAGAACGGGCAGCAGGTACAGCCTGTGAAGCAAATGAATCAAATGCCGGAAATGAGTCAGTTACCACAGATGAATCAAATGCCGCAAATGAACCAGATGCCGCAGATGGTGCAGATGCCTCAAATGAATCAAATGAATCAAATGAATCAAATGCCGCAGATGATGCAGATGCCACAGATGAATCAAATGCCGGAAATGATGCAGATGCCGCAGATGAATCAAATGCCGGAAATGATGCAGATGCCGGAAATAAATCAGATGCCGCTGATGAACCAGATGCAACCAATTGCGCAAATGCCCCAAATGAATGCTGCACCTTATATGCCACAAGCTCAACCAATACAATACATGCCACAGATGGCGCAGATGCCTGTAATGTGCTGTCCGTACTTAATGAATATGCAATGTCCATTGATACAGTATCCTGAGTGTCCTGCCATGGCACAGGATATATCAAATCAAAATATAAGTCCTTACACGAATAACCAAAATATGATGAGTCCGTATATGAGCAATCCATATAATATGAGTCCTAATATGGGAAATCAATATTAAGATAACTGGAAATGCTGCAAAATAAAAATTAACCGTACATAAAGTCAGGCAGTAGAAATCGGTTAATAACTTTTGCAGCATTTTCTGTTTTTTGGGAAATGAATAAATGATATCGTGTATGTATAGAATATTAATTGTGGAGCAAGATAATGGTTGAATTAGATGTGGTTTCCCAGGTAATTTGACAAAGAAACCAATTTAACTTAAAATAACCATAAGTCCCTTTAATATTTTGGACAGGAGGAGTCGGATGATATTACCACTTGCGAAAAATATTCAAAGGTATTTTTCAAAAAAGAGATTAGCAGCTGCGTTATTAGCAGTTGTAGCAACAGTATTATTGGGGGTATTTGTTTTTTCGGCATTCAGTACAGACGTAATTATCGATTACAATGGAACTCAGATTACTGTTACAACAATGAGAAATACCGTGAAAGATGTGCTTACGCAAAGCGGCATAAGAGTCAGCGATTTTGATTATGTAAGTTTACCACTTGATACACGATTGATCAGAAATAAGACAACTAAAATACATATTAAATCTGCAGTGCCAATAAATGTTTTCGCTGATGGAAAAGAAACAACAATAATGACAAGTAAAGATACTGTCGAGGAAGCTTTGCAGGACAGTTCTGTCGGATTAGGAGTTTATGACAGAATAGAAGGCGTAAAACCTGATGATAAGATTCATGAAAATATGAAGGTGAAAGTTGTCAGGGTAAGACGAGAACTGGTAAGTCAAAATGAAATAATACCTTATGGAGTTGATAGGAAAGCAAACCATTCTATTGATCAGGGTATTGAAGAAGTAGTTAGTAAGGGTAAGAATGGCGTATGTGAAAAGACATATATGGTAGTTTATGAAGACAACAAAGAAGTAAGAAAACAGCTTTTAACCAATGCTATTGTTTCAGAGCCTGTAAAGGAAGTAGTTGAGTATGGTACCATAGCAACTTATACTGCATCCAGAGGAAATATCATCAGGTATAAGAAAGTGCTTGAAATGTCTGCAACAGCCTATACTGCATCTTACAAGGATACTAAAAAACATCCTGGTGACCCGGGATTTGGTATTACTTATACAGGTGTGAGGGTTAAAAAGGGAGTTGTTGCAGTTGATCCAAAGGTTATACCTCTAGGAACAAGATTGTATGTCGAAGGAATAGGTAATACTCCTGATTATGGATATGCAGTTGCAGCAGATATAGGCAGTGCAATAAAGGGAAACAAAATCGACCTTTATATGGAAGGCCAGGATGTGGTTGACAGGTGGGGACGGAAAAAGGTAAAGGTATATATTCTTTACTAAAGACAGGAACATTTGAAGTGTCCTTTGACATTTATTTTTACAATGTCAAAAAGCACTGGTAAATGAGTTATAGTTTGGTTATAATATTTGAAAGGGACTTTTGTTTGGCCGGGATTGTTTGTCCCGGCTATTTTTATGTTATTGTGTATGAGTCAAATGCCCTGAAGATCTATATTTTATGTTTGGAGTTGTGACAAATAATGGGATTAAATACAAAAGAGCTAATTAAAAGATACGGGATCAGATTGACTAAATCTCTTGGACAAAACTTTCTTACTGATGAAAATGTAGTAGCACGTATTGTGGATACTGCTGAGGTCACATCTGATGACCTTGTTATGGAAATCGGACCTGGTATCGGAAGCATGACGGGAGAGCTTGCTAAAAGAGCAGGAAAAGTTGTGGCAGTAGAGATAGACAGACATCTTATTCCGGCTCTCAAAGAGAATCTGAAAGAGTTTTCCAACCTCGAGATAATTAACGAGGATATTATGAAAGTCAATGTTAAAGATATAACGGTCAACGAGCAGAATATGACAATGAAAGTAGCGGCGAATTTGCCTTATTATATAACTACGCCTATTATTATGAAGCTTCTTGAGGAGGAGAATGACCTTGAACTGATGGTATTTATGGTTCAAAAAGAGGTGGCGCAAAGGATGGTCGCAAAACCTGGAGGTAAAGATTATGGCGCATTATCTGTCGCAGTGCAGTATTATGCACAACCGGAAAGAGTATTTGATGTACCTCCGCATTGTTTTGTGCCACAGCCGGAGGTTGATTCTACCATTGTAAAGCTGAAAAAGAATAAAACTCCGCCTGTAAATCTTAAGGACAAGGATATATTTTTTAAGGTGGTAAAGGCATCCTTCGGACAAAGAAGAAAGACACTGTTAAATGCATTGACCAATTTTGGAGGCTTTAACAAGTCGAAGGAGGAAATACGGGAAATATTATCGGCCCTCGATATCAATGAAAATGCAAGAGGAGAGACACTGACAATAGAGCAATTTGCAAGTCTGTCCAATCAATTCTGCTGAATATAATCTGTAACTGTTGGTTATGAAATAACCTGTTTATGTGTTTTAAACGCATAAACGGGTTATTTTTTTGCATTGCAACATATATATAAATATATGAGTGAGAAGTGTTCTTTGATGTAAATTTTATTGAACATGCATGGCTTATGCCTAATGAGCTTTAAATCAGAAAAAGATTGGAATGTGAGTATAACAGTAATATTTCACTTGTTACTTAGATGCGTGCATATTTAAAAATAATGAATATGAGCAGGAAACATATTATGAAAAAGTGGGGGTATAAAAATGGATAACAGGCTCAGGTATCAAAAAAACTTTTTAATATTTGATGAGGAAGATAGTGGTTTTGGAACAAGCCAGAGACCGTCAGGTCATGTAAAAATTGAAATAAGGGATGGTAATGGGAAGCTTTTCTGTCAGGTGAGCAATCTTACCGAGGAAAATGGGAAAACAGGGTATAAGCTTTTTCTAGTAAAGTCTGATGGATTAACGGCAGTTCCAGTGTTTGCAGGAAATATTGTGCTGAGAGGAAACAAGGGTGAATTGGAATGGAGCTTCGATCCTAATAACGTTAGCAATACAGCAATGGCAATAGACAAGTTTAATGTTGTTGCAGTGCTTGCTTCTTCCGAGGATCGGCAAAGTGGCACTATAGCTTGTCCGCTCGCAGCATATAAGGGTAACAAGGTTCAATGGCGGCAAAATTTAAGCAATGTTTTAATAGCGCAAAAAAATAATAAGGAAGTATTAAATCAGAACCAGAAATTTGACGATATTAACAATAAGCATAAAGATACGGTGGTTGAAAATAAGATTGATAAGAAAGAAGAAGTGTCTAAAGCTATTTGGTCGGGTGAAGAGGAAAAGAGAATAACCGGTGCAGACAATATAGGTAAAGAAAATGAAATTGTTCCGATTCATGAATCTATTGCACCGGAAAAAAGTGAACCTGAATCTCAAAACGAAAATGAGCAGGAAAGTGAAAAGTCTTTTGAGAACGCTGAGGAAGACATGGCAGATGAGAATAAAGAGGAAAATTTACTTAAAAGTCCGCAAGAAGATGGAGCAAAAGGAAAGAGTTACTCTTCTTTTGACGGCAGTAAAATTTTCGATATGTATGCAGGCACAAATGATAGCATAAATTTAAATCCTAACTGTATGAACTGTATGTTCTTTAACAGCAAAAACGCGGAAAAACCTAAAATAAAGGAATTTGCTTCCGAAGAATTATCCAGACAATTTGATGTTACTTTTGAAAGGTATTCTCCGTTCATGGTAAAAAGATCGGATTATAGTTGGTGGAAGGTTGTAAGCCCGGTTCATTTAAACAACATCTTGTTCACATTTGGAATAAAGATACCTGTTTTATTTAATCCATTGGTGCTAATGGCCCATTATAAGTATAAGCATTTAATCGTGGGTTTGTATCGGGATGACCAAAGAGACAGAGATTATGTTGTTTTTGGAATTCCGGGGGTGTATTGGGTAGATGAAAAACCTTTTGGGAATGCTTGCAGATGGGCTCAGGCTGAGGGTAATACTCCTACATATGGAGCATTTGGTTATTGGATTGTATATATAAATCCTAAGACGGGTAAAATTCTTGCAATAGAGGAATGAGTTGAAATTCAACTTATCTGCTGAATTTAAATAAATACGAAAGAGAAGGGAGATATTACATGGCCATTGAATGGAGACAAAGCTATGAAATAGGAATTGAAAAAATAGACTCGCAGCATAAAGAATTGTTTCGGAAAATTAACAACCTTCTTGAAGCATGTACCACGCAGAAAGGCAAGGAAGAGGTGATTAATACCATCGGTTTTCTGGGGGATTATATAATAGTACACTTCAATGATGAGGAAAAGCTTCAGAAAGATAGTGCGTATCCCTGTTATACTGAACATAAGGCAGCCCATGAGCAGTTTATAAAGGATTATAAAAATCTCAGGGCTAAACTTGACGAAGAAGGAGTGAGCCTCAACTTTGTACTGACAGTAAATAGAGTTGTAGTTGATTGGCTTGTAAAACACATAGCAGCTGCTGACAGAGCTTTTGGAACTTTCTTAAAATCTAAGGAATAAGGTTTTGGCATAAGCCAGAGAAGCATTACGCTTCTATAAATAAAGGAGGTTTCACCCATGAATGTTTGTAAGAACTGTGGGACTGAGTTCCATGACGCCTTTGAAAGATGTCCGGAGTGCAATGCGTACATAAGTGATATACCGGAAGAAAAGCTGGTGCACCTGACAAACGTTTCAAACGAGCTGGAATGCGGGTTTGTATTGGGCTTACTGAAGCAGGCAGGTATAATGGCAATTAAGAAATCAGTAGGAATGGACGAAGTTGTTGGACTGACACTTGAGGGTATTGAAATACTTGTTGACGAAGAGGATTTTGAAGTAGCTTATCAACTTCTTAATTCCGAGGTTGATGAAAGCACCCTTGATAATGAGGAAATTGAAAGTGAAAATGAATTGAATGAGCACGAAGCAAAAAACCTAGATTAGGAGTAGCTTAAGTATTAAATTGAGTTTTTGTTTTGAATTATAGATTCAATATTTATAAGTAGTTGCAGAAGGGGTTGACTTATTATCAGGTCACCCCCTTTTTGGTGCTATAAAATGGTATATATTATTCTTCACATTTATTAATTGCACCTGTTATAAAATAACTCTCTTGACACAGGATATATAAAATTATAGTATAGAATTAATATAGAGTGTTACACTTAGTTATATAGACAAATGATATGTATCATATAGAGGTGAATAATAATGAATGATTTTCTGGATAAGGACAAACTGATGATGCTTGTTGGCAAAGTCATAGACAATTGTAATGAAGTTAAAATTGCTACCCTTAGTGATGAACTTACAATTTCTCAGGTAGTAAAGTTCTTTGAGAAACAGGGTAGAATCTTCACAAAGACAATGATTCAAAATTATGTTAGGGTTGGAGTTTTGCCGCCACCCTTGGGAAAGAGGTATTATACACGGAATCACCTGATTCTCCTGACACTTATAGACAATTTAAAGAGTGTTTATTCTCTTGAAGAGATAAAGATGATATTGGCTCCCGTGCGAAACAATCCCGATATTTTTGAAGATGATATGATAAAAGCTACAGATATGTACAAAAGTTATATTGAGATGAGAAAAGAAGTTTTAGCAAATTGGGCGGACACAATTCCAAAAATTTTTGACAGTGTGGAAAAGCAAGTTGAGCAGGAAGGCGTCAAGGATGAAGATAAAAGTGCGGTTACACAGTTTATGATAGTTATGACAGTTATGGCAGAAACAATAGCCATGAAGGATCTTGTTAATGAAATAATTGAAAAGTACTATAAGAAATAGACGATAAGTTATAAGCGAAAGTAGCTATGGCGTGATGCTGTAGCTGCTTTTTTTCTTTCCTTTCTCTTCTAGGCAGGCAATTCCTTTTGGCAGGCTCACTGTTATTAAAAAACTCTGATCAAGATTAACCGAGAAATAAATAGATATCTAAAGAAATAGCCAGATAAAGTTTAATAATTATGGTTTGTGACACTGTGTTATATAAAACCGATGCAGGTAAAACTTTTAAAAAGTATTACAGTATAATATAATACGTAGTGTGATACACAACAAACAATATAGAGATACTCTGTAAAATTTATACGTTATTTTCGTAAATGCTAAAGAAAAATATTTTAATAAAAAGGAATGAATTAATAACAGGAAGGAGGTGGATTAGTTGCTTTATGTATATGTAGGATGCTTGTTTTTTGGAATTTTATTTTCAATCATATCGTTTTTACTTGATGGTCACGATTTTGGACTTGATGGTATTGATCTTGACGGTGGAGGCGATTGTCCGGGAATATTTAGTCCTTTGGTACTTACGAGTTCAATAACGGTGTTTGGAGGAGCAGGGATTGTAAGTATGCTGGGGTTAAATATGGGAGGTGTGCAAAGTGCGGTTATATCTCTTGTTCTTGCAGCGATTATCGGAGCAGCGATATTCTTTGGGGTGGTTAGGTTTGCATACAACCAGCAGTCAAATTCAACCTTTTCCCAGGATGATTTAATCGGACTGGATTGTGAAGTGGTTACTCCAATACCGGTGAAGGGGATGGGCGAAATTGTCTATGTTGTCAACGGAGAGAGGCATAGTTTACCTGCAAAAGCTACTTGCAGCGATACAATCAGCAAAGGTGAGAAAGTCTGCATAAATGAAATTACAGGTAATGCTGCCACAGTTTCACGCAAGGTAAATATCAGTGTCCTTGATCATACTGACATGGGCAATGAGGATATTAAGTAGATTAAATATTTAAGGGAGGTCAATAATTATGTTTGATGGAATGCTTGGAATTATTACACTGGTAGTTGGGGTTGTGGTTCTGGTACTGTTTCTGGGGATATCAGTATTTGTAAGCAGGTATGTTAAAGTTGGACCGGACGAGGCACTTATTGTTTCCGGTAGAAAGAAGAAGTTGGCAAATGGTCAGGTCGTAGGATTTAGAATTGTTAAGGGTGGAGCAACCTTTGTATGGCCGATATTTGAGATAGCAAAAACTATTTCGCTCAGAATTATGCCTCTTGATGTAAATTCAAGTGCTTATACTGCTCAGGGAGTTCAGGTTACAGTTGATGGTATTGCACAGGTTAAAATAGACTCTAGCCAGGAAGCCATTGCAACTGCTGCCGAACAATTCCTTAGTTTAAAAGAAGAAGAAATAAGGCGTATCGCAACTCAAACCCTTGAAGGTCACCTTCGTTCAATAGTTGGAAACCTGACAGTGGAAGAAATCAACCAGAACAGGGACGCTTTTGCTCAAAAGGTTCAGGAACTTGCAGCCGGAGATCTAGCAAACATGGGGCTGAGGATTATATCTTTTACAATAAGAGAAATTGCTGACAAGAATGGATACCTTGAAAGCCTTGGTAAAGCTCAAATTGCAAGAGTTCAAAGAGATGCCGTAATAGGTCAGGCAGAAGCAAAAAGAGATGCAGACATCAAGAGTGCGGAAGCTATGCAGGCAGGGCAGACAGCTAAATTCCTTGCAGAGACCAAAGTTGCAGAGTCCAATAGAGATAAGGAAATGAAGGTTGCGGAGTATCAATCTTCAATTAATGAGAAAAAGGCTGAATCAGATCTTTCCTATGACAAGAAGAAGTATGTTGTTGATCAGGAAGTCCAGAAAGAAGCTATGCAGGTTGAGATAGTAAGAAAGCAGAAGGAAATTGAGCTCAATGAACAGGAAATCCTGAGGAAGGAAAAAGAACTTGAGGCGACTGTTAAAAAGCCTGCTGAGGCAGATAAATATAAAACACAGGTTGATGCTGATGCTAATAGGTACAAGACAGAGGTTTATGCTGAGGCTGAAAGAATAAAGAGGTCAAAAGAGGCAGAAGGTCAATCCTATGCTATAAAAGCAGAAGGACTTGCAAAGGCTGAGGCTATTAAGGCAGCCGGTCTTGCAGAAGCTGAGATCATAAAGGCGAAAGGTGAAGCGGAAGCTGCGGCAATGGTGAAGAAGGCAGAAGCGTACAAGATGTTTAATGATGCTGCAATGGCTCAGATGGTAATAGAAAAACTTCCTGAAATTGCACAGGCAATTGCACAGCCACTTGCTAAGACAGAGAAAATAATTATGATTGGGGATTCGGGAGCTTCGAAAATAACCAAGGACATTACTAATGTGATGGCGCAACTTCCTGAGACAGTTAAAGGAATTACCGGCATTGATCTAACACAGATAATCAAGAATTTTGCACAAAAAGATGCTGATGTAATAGAAGTTCCTGAGCAAAAGGCTGAAGGGATTGATATAGAATAGCATTTTGTAGGGCTGCAAGAAATATGCAGCCCTACAAATAAAAACTTTTACCAAATAAATAAGTATGGTATAATTGTTATAAAATAAGTAAAAAAGGGAGTGACTTACTTGCAAAATTATAATGATTATAATTATGAAAGTTCCATTGACAGAAAGAGTGCCATTGCTTCACAGATGGCTAGAGTATTTGGATGGATGTTTATAGGATTGATGGTTACAGGATTGACCGCATTATATACGATAAACAGCAGTGCCATGATAAATCTTATATATTCTGGCGGATTCACAATTTTCGGTCTTATGCTTCTTGAGATTGTATTTGTTGTGTTTATATCAAGAAGAGCTATGCATATGGAATATGGGGTTGCAGCTGGTGCATTTATAATGTACTCGATACTTAATGGTTTGACGTTGTCGGTTATATTCTTTGCGTATACTTTTGGATCGATTGCTCTGGCGTTTTTTATGGCTGCAGGTTTTTTCGGGTTTATGAGTGTATATGGACTTGTGACAAAAACCGACCTGACTTCCATGGGCTCATTACTTATGATGGGGCTTGTCGGGCTGATTATAGTATCCATAGTTAACATTTTTCTTAACAGCAGTCCTTTAGGATGGATAATTTCAATAGTTGGGGTGGCTATTTTCCTTGGACTTACTGCATATGACAGTCAAAAAATCAAAAATATAAGTATGCATTATATGGGTACTGAAAAAGAGAGGAATGTAGCTATAATTGGCGCACTTACTTTATACCTTGATTTTATCAACTTGTTCCTGTATATATTAAGGATATTGGGTAAGAGAAGGTAATAAGATCACCATAAAACTACAATAGTTTCTAATTTTAAAGTTTATAAACTCGTTTAGGGAAAAGCATTTTATTAATTGGCTTTTCCCTAAAATATTTTTATACATTTAGAACATCTGGAAATACCAAAAAAATTTTAAAAAAAATTAGCAAAATTCCCGACAAAATTTGTTCTTTATACGAATGACTATACAACGGAATAATTCCGGTATGCGGGATATGTTCCGCATATATTTATTTTAATTGCTTTACCCTTTACGTAAAATTTTTTAAATTACTTAGTTTTAATTACCGACCTTGCTGATTTTAGCAGTCGGATTTTTTTTGCAGAGGTTAAAGTTCTGTACTCAAAATCACAATTGTATTTTGCTCATTAATATACTATAGTAGTAATATGGAAATTTTATTAATTTGCGAGGTAGAAAAATATGGGGAGACAATTCAGAAATATACTTAGTATTTTAGTTTGTATAACTGTTTGCATTCTTTCCGGGTGTACAATGTCTGAAACACCGGAGGATGACAAGAAGATACCTAAGAATGCGATAGAGCTTAAGCTTATGATAGGACGAGACAAACAGTGGATATTTGATGAGGTGCAGAGAATTCTTGACCAAAAGGGTGTAAGAATAAATGACAAGACTATTTACATAACTACAGAAAAAGCAGGAACCGGCGAAGCTATGGAGAAAGTAATAGCTAAAGGTGCAGATTTTGTAGGTTGGATGCCTGCTTCAAGTACTCATATATTCTGGGCTAATGAACGTTGGTACGCAAGCGGAAATACCAAACCGATTGTTGATGAGGACTATACTACGGTTTTTTTAACACCCACAGTTATAGCAATGCAGGAATCATTGGCCAAAATTATGGGCTACCCGACAAAGAAAATAGGGTGGCAGGATATTTATATGTTATCTACGGCGGCTGACGGTTGGGGAATGTATGGAAAGGCTATTTTAAACCCTGTTAGATTTGCTCATACACATCCTGCAAAATCTAATTCGGGCTTAAATGCTCTGATAGCTGCAGAATATGCATTCAGCGGAAAGAAGAAAGGTCTTTCAATTGATGATGTAAGGGCAAACAGCAGCAAGCTTAAAGAACTGGAACAGACAATTGTTCACTATGGCGAGAGCACATCCCTGTTGCAGAATAAAATAGTTGAGAAAGGCCCATCATTTATCCAATATGCTGTTTTATACGAGTATATGGTGGCAAACATGAATGTCAATACTCCCGGAAGGGAAAAGCTGGTTGCAATTTATCCCAATGAGGGTACAATCTGGGGGGACGTTTGCTTTACGAAAGTTTTTTCCGATAATATAACAGATGAGCAGAGCAAGGCACTTGATGAGGTTGAAAAAATACTTCTGTCGGAAGAGATTCAGAAAAAAGGAATGAACGAATACTTTTTCAGACCAGCCAATTCAGGTATACCACTTTCAAATGCAATTTCTGCAGAAAATGGGGTTAATCCGAATGAACCGCAGACTACACTTGAATTGCCTTCTATTGAGGTTATAAATGAACTCCTTAAAGATTGGCAGACAAACATGAAAAAGAGAGCAAATGTGCTTTTTGTAATTGATACTTCGGGAAGTATGAACGGAGAGCCAATAGATAATGCCAAGGCTGCAATCCAGAATCTGTTTAACAGAGATTTACAAGAAAAGAATTATACCAGCATTGATGATGAGGATACTATAAGTCTTATGACCTTTAATTCGGAAGTAAGTGATGTATATACCGTTAAAGGTAAGGACATAGGTGAGATGAGTTTAGTGGTTGACAATCTCACTGCGACAGGGAATACGTCTTTATATGATGCTGTCAATAAAGCTATTAATGAACATCAGAAGCTAAAACAGGCTGAAAATGAGAAGAAAATTGAGATTATAGTAGTTCTGTCTGATGGTGCAGATACCAAAAGCAGTATAAATTTCAGCAGCTTGAGGAGTATGCTCGAACAGGGAGAAGGAAATCTTCCCGTGATAATTACCATTGGTTATGGAAATGTTGATAAAGAGGTTTTAGAAACTATATCCGACTTAACGGGAGGAAAATACTATGAAGGAAATCCTGAAACCATTAAGCAGGTGTTTGAAGAAATAAAGACCTTTTTCTAAGGGATAACGAAAAATAACTTCCTATTCTTATGTTTTGATAATAATATGAAAGCAAATTTTTCGTTATCCAGAGCAAGAATCTATATTTTGATGCAACTAATATACGCAAAGGATTAGTAGGCTTTCAAGTAAGTTGGATGGAGAAGTTTTAAGTAAAAATAATAGTAGAGGGATGGAACAATGAACAAACGAAGTATTAACCGATTCTCAAGGGCAATATTCGGCACTCCTAATGCAGTAATTATAGGGGGGACAGTAATTCTATCAGCTATTTTTCTAAGAGGTGGCAAATCGGCTTTCCCGTTTGTGGTTATGGGTGCTATCTTGTTGGTTTTTTCTATATTGTATGGTCTCATCTTTAAGAAAAATGCAGAGGCAATTGATGAGAGTAGTTTTGACTTAAAAGAACTCAATAAGGTCAGGGATAATTTGACACCTGTCATAAAAAATATTATAAATGTTTTGAACAATTTGAAGCAGAAATCACAGGATAACAGCAAGTTTATGATTATATCAAGATTTATGGATGAAATTGTGGACTTTGAGGAGACAATTCCGCAGATTGTCCGTAGTTATAGAAAGGGTGCTGAGTTTTTGCATGCCAGAGACGGCAGAATAAATTCGGAAGTAAAGTCGCTTCAGGACAAATTGAGAAATGCGACTGGAGACAATGCAAAGGCAATGTACCAGAAAGCTCTTGATGAGAAGCAACAGACTTTGAATGAAATGCTGGGTATAAGAAGCAATCTCGATGAATGTGAGTCTAAGCTGCATTTTATATTAAGCGCACTGCAAAGGATAGAGACAATTATTGAATCTTCGGAATTGCAAGAGAAAATGAGTGAAGAAGAAACTCAGGATCTCAATCAAAACGTAGAAGCCTTTTCAGAGAGCATAAGAGATATATCAAAATTGATGGAATTGTAATAAGGGGGAGTTGTATTGAAAAATAAAATTATATTTTTTGCCATCGCAATTATTTCTATTGCCGTAGCAGCAGTTATACTGTTTTCGGGAGGAGAAGATTCGGGGGTAAATGTTGTCGGAGGTAAGAAGATTACTTTAAATATAATTGGAATGACAGGAACCGGAAGCAATTTTTTAAACAATGCCAGGGACGAATTTATTGCCAAAAATCCCAAAATTGATATCAACTATATTGGACTTGGAACATTTGAAGCAGTGGATTATATAGTTGAAGGAAAAGATGTAGATGCATGGATATGTGCCGATGAAACCGGAACAGAAATGCTTAAGTACAATTATTCAAATGAGCATAATGGAGAGAACATAGTAATTGAGTCAACTCCAATTGTAGCATCACCATTAGTTATTGTAGGATGGGATGAAAGAATAAGAAACCTTGGGAATATAACAATATCTTCGTTATATGATACAGTTTCGCAGGGCAAGACCTGGGAAGCGGTAGGGGGCAAACCGGAATGGGGATTTGTGAACTTTTCGCACACAGATCCTATTGAATCAAACTCCGGTGCACAGTTTGTAACTCTTCTCATTCATGACTTTTACAGCAGGAATGGTTCTCCAAAAAAGGATCTGTCAGTTGAAGATGTGGCAAATGAAAGCCTTGTTCAGTATGTAAAGTTATTTGAAAAAAATACTGCAAAGCAGGAAGACGGTTCAGGGAAGTTTATGCAATCCCTTGTGACTTATGGACCAAGCCGCTATGATATGGGTGCAATTTATGAATACTATGCCCTTGCCAATATCAAAAATGCACAGGGAAGATGGGGAAATCTGAGGGTAGTGTACCCCACTCCTACAATATGGAGTAACAGGCCATTTATCGTATTAAAAGGGAAAAATGCAACTAACGAGAAGATTGAAGCTTGCAAAAAGTTCAAGGAATATCTGCTTAGTACGGAGGTACAGCAGAAGGCCATGCAAGAGGGCTTCAGGCCTGCAAATATGCAAGTGTCCGATATATCTTACCTTGAAAATGAGTATGGGAAGTATGGTTTCAAAAAAGATATTTCCACGGCAGTACCTGCACCGGATATAAGAGTAATTGAGGCCATTCAGTCTATGATTAAAAGAATACAATAACACGTCTGGTATTATGCAAGACTATAAATTGGTAATGTTAAAAAGCACGATAATTAAAGCAATATTTTGAATATAATCAAAATATTGCTTTAATTGGGAAGATACTTATTAAGGGATAACGAAAAAATAACATCCTATTCTCATATTTTGAAAACATTATCAAATCAAGTTTTTTCGTTATCCAGAGTATGAATTTATATTTTAGTCATACCTAAATTACCAGTTTTCATTTGAATATGGTTTTTTGGGTATTACAAAACATGCAATAATGTATGCCCATACTGTTGCACCAAATACAAAAGCAAGTAATACGAATACCAGTCTTACAAGAGTTGGATCAATGCTAAAGTATTCAGCGATTCCGCCACATACACCTGCTATCTTTTTATCTGTATCAGAAAGATATAATTTTTTCTCCATATATAAGCACCTCTTTTTTATTATTATTTATTAATATTGTACGATATTATTATTGATGTGTCTGATAAATGAAAAATTTTTCTTCACTTAAATAATGTGCACCAAAAGACCCGAAGATATTGACAAATCAAGGGTTATGCTATATATTTACAATTAGAGAGAATGTGTTTTTTAAATCATTTTAAGAATCAGTGTTTCTATAAATCACGAAAGTGATTATACATTGGGAAATTTGATTTTCGTGATATTGTGCTATGGAAATTAAAGCACGATGCAAAATCTTTATCGCGTTCAATATAGTACAATTAATTTAAAGGTGATACAAATTCCCAAAGCAAAGGAGATGGGTCATGCTCGAATTGCTTAAGACATCTATAACAGGAGTAAATCTAATTCCCACCACACTTTTAGGAATAGTAGTTTTGTACTGGATTATTGTTATAATTGGTGCTATTGATATCGATTTTTTCGATTTTGACCTTGACATTCCGGACGGCGATATTGTCTCCAATCCATTTTATGATTTTCTTGGATTTTTGAATATCGGAGATATTCCCTTTATGCTTGTATTGAGCATTTTTAGCCTGTCTTTCTGGATAATTGCCATGATTATAAGTGTTTTATCCTTTGTATCGGCGATGTGGATAAGCGCGGTTCTGCTAATACCCAACATAGTGGTGAGTTTGTTTATTACAAAGGTGGTTACATACCCATTAAAGGGTTTGTTTAGAGGAGTACTGAAGGATACAGAAAGTGAAATAAAAATTGAGGGTCAGCTTTGTACCCTCTTATGCGATATTACCTATGGACGTTTAGGTCAGGCTGAGATAGATAGAGTTGGGCCATCTATTCTGATTAATGTAAAAATTGACGATGAACAAGAGAATATGTACAAGGGGGATAAGGCTTTTGTTGTAAAAAAAGATTCGGATAGGGATTGCTATATTATCAAAAAATTTGAAGGAGTGAGGTAAAAAGATGACCGAATTAACACAAATCATAGTAGTTGCAGTAGTTGCTTGCGTCATCATTATTTTTGGGATGCTTGCATTGTTTTCAAGGTTTTACCGAAAGGTAGACCAGGGCAAGGTTATTGTACGTAATGGTGTCGGAGGACCCGTAGTATCTTTTGGTGGTATACTGGTTGTTCCTATACTGCATCATGCAGAGGTTATGAATATTTCGGTAAAAAGAGTTGAAATTGCCAGAGAAGGTAAGGATGGTCTTATTTGTAAGGATAATTTGAGAGCGGATATAAGAGTTGCATTTTTTGTGCGTGTAAACCAAACAAAGGAAGATGTACTGAAGGTTGCGCAACTGATAGGTTGTGCCAAGGCCTCTGATCCTGAAACGTTAATGGAGTTCTTTGATGCCAAATTTTCCGAAGCATTAAAAACTGTGGGTAAGCAGTTTGATTTTGTACAACTATATACTGAAAGAGAAAAATTCAAAGAAGAGATACTTCAGATTATTGGAACGGATCTTAACGGATATGCACTTGACGATGCCGCAATAGATTACCTTGAGCAGACTGATGTAAGCAAGCTGAACAGCAGCAATATTTTGGATGCTGAAGGTATCAAAAAGATTACGGAATTGACTGCAAAGCAACTGGTGCTTGCCAACCAGATTGAGCGTGACAAGCAAAAGACCATCAAGCAGCAGGATATTAATGCAAGGGAAGCAATTCTTGAACTTGAAAAGCAGAATCAGGAAGCAGAAGCACGTCAGGCAAGGGAAATTGCAATTATCAGAGCCCGGGAACAGGCAGAAGCCGATAAAGTAGCCCAGGAAGAACGCCTTAAGGCTGAAATGGCGCGCATCAAGGCAGAAGAAGAGATTGCCATTGCAGAAGAAAACAAACTGAGACAGATCATAGTTGCGCAAAAATCTAAAGAAAGTACAGAAGTAATTGAAGCGGAACGTGTCGATAGAAAACGACTGCTTGAAAAGACAGAAAAAGATAAGCTTGTAGAGCTTGCTGAAATAGAAAAGCTTAAGTCAGTGGAAGAAGAGAAAAAGAATATCCAGACTGTTATCCGGGAGAGGGTTGCGGTTGAAAAAGATGTGGTTATTGAAGAAGAAAAGATTAAGGATACTCGTGCAATAGCCGAAGCAGAGCGTGTTAAGGCTGTGGCACTTAAGAAGGCCGAAGAAGAAGCTGAGATGAAGTTGATTCTGGAAGTTAAAACTGCAGAAGCTTCAAAACAAGCCTCAGAAAAACTTGCAGAACAGAAAATAATTGAGGCCGAGGCAAAACTCAAATCCTCAGAAAAAGAATCAGAGGCAATTAAGACCCTTGTTGATGCAGAAGTGCTGCAGGAAGCTACAAAGGGACTTGCAGAAGCCCGGGTTATTGAAGCAAAGGCAAATGCTATTGAAAAAGAAGGCGCTTCAAAGGCTAAGGTTTTAGAATCTACTGCCCAAGCTGAAGCAAAGGCTATAGAAATGAGAGCGCTGGCTGAAGCTAAAGGCGAAGAAGCAAAAGTAAATATTAGAGAGAAGGCAGGAACTGTTGAAGCCGACATTATGTCCAAGAAATTCCGTGCAGAAGCTGAAGGTATTGCTGAAAAGGCAAACAGCATGAAGGCCCTAGATGAAGCCGGCAGATCCCATGAAGAGTTTAAACTCAAGCTTGAAAAGGAAAAAGAAATTGAGCTTGCAAATATCAATATACAGAAGGATATTGCAGATTCGCAGGCTTCTGTCATCAGAGAGGCTCTTAAAACTGCCAAGATTGACATTGTTGGTGGTGAGACCATGTTCTTCGACAAGATTATAGGTAGTGTTTCCCGTGGCAAGTCATTTGATCGCATGGTAAACAGCAGTGAAGTACTCAAGGATATTAAAGATACATTTATTGTGGGCGATCCTGAATATTTCAGATCCCAGTTACAGAATTTTACATCAAGGTTTAATATAACCTCGGAGGATTTAAAGAATTTAACTATTTCCGGTGCTATAAATAAAATGATGCTTAAGGCTGATTCAAAGGATATCCCGGTGCTTTCCAAGCTTCTTGAAGCTGTAGAAAAGGCAGGCTTTGCAAGCGAATCTGCATCCTTAATTGAAAAGAATAATTAATAAAAATAAGACGAGGTGTAAGTGACTGTGGATGAAGTCAAAAAAGGCGAACAGAACGAACAAACCGTGCAAAAATCCGAGGGATTGGAAAACGGAACATATGAAGTTATAAAAAACCGCTTGCTCAAACATGGTAATGACCTCAAAGAGCGTCTTGAAAAGTTGAATGATGCCAGAAAAAAGGTTTTCGGCTCAATTGATACAACTATTATTGGAAGTGAAAGGCTTATCACAGACAATAACTGTGTCCCACGAGATATGGTTCCCGTGGGAACTTCCTTTATTTTCGGATATAATGTCTATATGGGGTTAAAGACGAAGGTGGAGCTTGATGATGTTTTTTCCATATATGATTATAAAGATCACACCTTTCAGAGGATTAGCCTTGACCTTATTAAAGATAAGCAGTTTCTGGCCGATTTTGCTGAGTTGTACACGTATTATAAAAACACTTTTTTTGCAAAATTTACACTGATTGAACCTCATCTCTATATGATATTTCAGACCGGTAAGAGTCCCCAGGACATAAAGGCATTCAAATGGCTGATTGGGGACGATAAACTGACCTATATTGATAACCGGAGTGATCACGAGGTAAGGTTTCAGAACAAGAGTGAATTTGATTGGGTAAGGGTAAGAAGGGAAGATCACAGGGATGGGATGTTTCCCCATGTCTCCATTCAGGATAGGGTATTTGTGGAGACGGTAGGAGGCGACCTTACCATCAAGATTGAGAATAATACCGACAGTGGCAAGGGAATATACTCTGAGGCTGTAGAGGACAAAGATCAGACTCTCGACGATGCAGAAATATATTATACCCTTTTAGGTAATTTGGTTTTGCTTAAGATCAGGCCTTATAAGGAAAAGGAATTCAGATATTTTATTTTTAATGACAAGCTTAAAAGCGTTGTACGTATTGATGATATAAAGGATGCCTGCATGCTGCTTCCCGACGATCATGGTCTAATTTTTCCAAAAGGTTATTACCTCAAGAGTGGAGAATATAAACTGTTTGATGTGCCGGTTGATAATTGCGTCTTTGAACAGAAGGATGAAGCTCCTAACGGAGAAGACTATCAGTTTTTCTTTTATAACATAGACAGTGGGTCATATCTTATTTATTCCTACAATCTGATTGATCAGTCGGTGGAAACTCCTATCGTCTGCAGTGGCTTTTCACACTTTGAAAACGGTGAAATGATTGTATTCAAAGCTTCTGAGGAACCGAGGAAAAATCATATGGTTCAGATGTGGCAGACACCTTATGTAGGTAAAAACCATGTGGTAGATAAGAAGGACGATTCCATTCTGTTTAAGATAGGAAACAAGGACATTGTACACTGCATGGCAGATTGCAGAGTCTTGTACAGCCTGATTCAAAAGGGCGAAAGCTATGCGGATATCTATCTGGATATCGTAAAGGAAGCAACTCAAATAATGGATTCCTACTTCTGGATATCAAAGGAAGAGGCCTTTGATATAAAAACTGTACTCGTAAATATAAAAGAAGCTGCTTCCTCTGCGGTTGCTGAATATGAAAAAGTTACAAAGATCAGGAATTCTACTGCTGCACAAATCAGTGCTGTGGAGGAAAAAACTCAGAAGCTCCTGAAGGAAATTGAGTTTGGCAATTTTGACAGTGTTGATGACTATGTACAGGTTCTTGCCAGTGTAAGAAATGTCCGGGGCGAGATTGTATCGCTAAAGGATTTACGGTATACCAATCTGCCACTAATCGAGTCTTTAGAGGAAAAGGTAAAGGAAAAGAATGAACTGTTTTCGCAGAAATGTGTCGAATTCCTTCTTAATCCTGAAGGCTTGAAGCCATATATAGACAGGGTGGTTGAGCAGCAGCAGAGAATTGAGGGAGTTGACAGAACGGCTACTGGTAAAGAACTGTCCGATGCAATGGCAAAAACTTCATCAGACCTTGAAATGCTTATTGACATAGTGAGTAACTTTAACATTGAAGACGCAACAAAGGCAACAGAAATTATTGAAAATATATCCTCAATCTATTCTCAGTTAAATCAGGCAAAAGCAAAGCTCAAAACCCGTATGGGTGAACTGGCTGCTGTTGAAGGAACTGCTCAGTTTAATTCCCAGATGAAGCTTTTGGATCAGGCGGTAGTAAATTACCTTGATATTGCTGATACAACGGAGAAGTGTGAAGAATATTTAAGTAAGGTAATGGTTCAGATAGAGGAGCTTGAAGGAAAGTTTGCCGACTTTGATGACTATGTTGTTAAATTATCTGAAAAACGTGAAGAACTCTATAATGCTTTTGAAGCAAGGAAGCAGATGCTTTTGGAAAACAGGAGCAAAAAAGTGACGGCTCTTCTCAACGCTTCCGACCGTATATTGAACGGAATTGTAAACAGACTTAAAAGCTTTGACACCGTCAACGAGATAAACGGCTATTTTGCATCGGATATAATGATTCAAAAGGTGAGAGATACCGTTGACCAGCTTGAAGCTCTTGGAGATACTGTTAAAGCTGACGAAATACAGGGAAGGCTTAAGACCATAAAGGAAGATGCGGTTCGTCAGCTTAAAGACCGGCAAGAGCTGTTTGTTGGTGGGAAAAATGTTATTAAATTCGGTAACCGGTATTTCTCTGTTAATACTCAGAAACTGGATTTATCACTGGTACAGAAGGACGGAGAACTTTATTTCCATATATCCGGTACGGATTTCTGGGACAAAGTGACAGATGAACGGTTTGACAGATTCCGTCATGTTTGGGATCAAAGTCTGATATCCGAGAATAATGAGGTGTACCGTGCCCAGTACCTGACCAATAAGATTTTTATGGCTGCGTTGAACAGAGAGACTGTAACTATTGATGAGCTTAATTCCTATTCAGATGAAGAGCTTTTGCTGTTTATACAAAAGTTTATGGAACCGAGATATCAGGAAGCTTATACCAAAGGGGTGCACGATGCAGATTGCCGGACTATGCTCAAAGCTCTGATAAGCCTTTACAAGAATATTGACCTGCTGATCTTTAATTCAAAGGCGAGAGCTATGGCACAGCTTTTTTGGTCACGTTTTGGAAAATCTGTTAAAGATAAATTCAGCATGAGGCTTAAAGAACTGGCCAAGGTTTCAAAATTCTTCAAGACAGAACCGGATTTGAACGCTTATATACCGGAAATGACAAGCGCCATGCAGGAAGCATTTTCCACTGTATCCTTTGTGGATAAGGAGCTTATTTGGGAGGCTTCCGTGTATCTTTGCAAGGAACTGATGAGAGGGGACAGATTTGTAATAAGCCTTGAGGCAGAAGAAATATACACTGCTTTTATGTCTAACCTGAAAGAAAAGAGGGCTTTAGACCAGTTCAACCAGTCGGTTAAAAATATTGAAAATGACCTGGAAGGCTTATTCTACCTAGTTCGTGAGTGGTTATCCGCATTTTTTGAAGACGCAGGTATGAGCGAGTCAAAAGATGTAGTTTATGAGGTTATTGTTTTGCTGATTTTAAACAGTTTCAACAGTGCAAGTGTAATAAAAGCCAGAACAAAAGTAGAAGTAACAGGCCTTATTGGCAGTCATCCGACTATAAAAGACGGTAAATTGATATTCTCATACACGGAGTTTTTAGAAAAGCTAAAAGTATATGAAGCGACAACAGTTAAGGACTTTAAAGACTTCCAGGATATGAAGAAAGAGCTTACACAACGTTGTAGAGATGAACTCAGATTGGATGAGTTCAAATCCGAGGTTCTTTCTTCCTTCGTCAGAAATAAGCTTATTGACAAGGTGTATCTGCCGCTTATCGGGGATAACCTTGCAAAACAGATTGGTGTGGCAGGGGAGGATAAGAGAACCGATTTAATGGGAATGCTGCTACTTATATCTCCGCCGGGCTATGGAAAGACTACACTTATGGAATACATTGCCAGCCGTTTGGGAATAACCATGGTAAAAATAAATGGGCCTGCTATAGGAAATGAGGTTACTTCTCTTGACCCCGCACTGGCAAAGAGTACAGGTGCGAAAGAAGAAATTAAAAAACTTAATCTGGCGTTCAAGATGGGAAACAATGTAATGATTTACATTGATGATATACAGCATTGCAACCCGGAGTTTTTGCAGAAGTTTATTCCGCTCTGTGATGGTCAGCGTAGGATTGAAGGTGTATACAAAGGGGTTGGTCAGACCTATGACCTGAGAGGGAAAAAGGTTGCCGTTGTTATGGCTGGAAATCCATACACTGAGAGTGGAGCGAAATTCCAGATACCGGATATGCTTGCAAATAGAGCTGATGTCTACAATCTTGGTGATATGCTGAGGGAGAATGAGGATGCGTTTATGCTCAGCTACATTGAAAACAGTCTGACTTCAAACCCTGTATTAAACAAACTTGCAACCAAGAGCCAGAAGGATGTATATACACTTATTGAGATGGCAAAAAGCGGTGTTCAGGAAGGCCTTGATTTCGAAGGTAACTATACTGCGGAAGAGATAAACGAATTCGTTACCGTTATTAAAAAGCTGTTTAAGGTACGGGATATTGTGCTCAAAATAAATATGGAATACATTCGCTCTGCAGCCCAGGCCGATGAATACAGAAATGAGCCGGCGTTTAAACTTCAGGGGTCTTATAGGAATATGAACAAAATTGCAGAGAAGGTTTTACCTGTTTTAAATGACGAAGAGCTGGATACTTTGATTATAGGAACATATGAAAATGATGCCCAGACTCTGACAACAGGCTCGGAGGCCAATATGCTCAAGTGGAAGGAACTCGTGGGTTGCCTGACTGAGCAGGAAGCACTTCGCTGGAAGGAAATTAAGAGTGTATATAATAAGAATAAGCTTGTTAAGGGCGATGATAAGATTGGGCAGGCAGTAATGATGCTTGGCGAGTTCAGTGAAAAACTCGGAATAATAGGCGAAGTATTGGCTGAAGGAGTTGAGAAATCCAGAAATGAGGCTTCAACACTTGCAAGCCTGGCAGATGCAGTTACACAGTTAAAAGAGGTTCATGGTATGGGAGTTACCAGCTTTTTGGAGCGATTATCACAAAAAAAGAAAGAAAGCTGATAAAATAAGCATAACAAAATTGATTTATTATAATTACTTCTAGTTAGAAAAGTCTATGCAGAAGTACCTCAAAGAGTAGAATACTTCCTTTCAGAATATGGTAAGAGCATACAACCGATACTAGATGCGATGTGTGAATGGAGTAAAAACTACTTGAATGAAAAGGATACAGTTAAATGTAGTGAATCTTGTTCGTAATAATGAAGTTCGGATTTCCGAACTTTTTTGTTGCTTAAGAAAGTGCATTTCTTTCTGGCATCAAAAAAGTTTACCGAAAGGTTGTTTACTGTAGAGGTATTCCCTTGCTTTAAATCGGCAAAGACGACTTTTTCTTTCTGCTTTGCTTTTGTTGAAAGATGGCTTAAGGGGATCTTTATGTTTTTGATCCTTATGTTTAATGTAATTATGTAAATGTTTATCAGATTATAATAAAAACGTATATTATTGGCTGAGGATGCTATGCCATTACTATGGATTTTCATGTAGTATATTTGGAAACGCATATCCAAATATATTTTTATTAATTTTAAGGGGAGTGGTATTTATGAAAAAGGTTGGAACTTGAATGCTCGTAATAACTTTGTTGGCAGGCATATTGCTGCCAAACTCAATTGCTTTTGCATAAGGGATAAACCTTCTGACAAATCCGGGATACGCATGTGGAGATTTTGATGGGAACGGTGTTTTAACTCAATAGATTTCGAACAAAGGAAAAGTTTGGGATGAGACTTTTAAAAATTGCTTGAAAAATTAAATAGTAAGTGCTATTATAGTAATATAAGTGGAAAATGGTACTACTATCTTGCGTATAATAACTACATATACAGTTGATTCGCTGAATAGTGGATAAAAGAATAAAGTTTTTTTGATTTTATTACTTCTATGTCCCCTAAAAATTTATACTACCTACGAATTATTTTAACATAATCGTAAATGTATATACTTAACTTGTGAGCAACCAATATTGTCAAGGTCAGCAGGCTCTAGTCAGCCTGATTAAGATATATTATTTAAATTAAATGACACAAATTCCTTTTGGAGGTGGCTTAATAAGAATAAATGCAATATTATTTTTCTAATGTTTTGTAATATTTGGTTGTGAGGTTATGATTATTTAATCTGAAGTATTGTGTTTTGAAATTTGATTGTAGTATACCTTTAGAAATTCATTTCACAAACATCTTACCCATTCTTTGTTGTATTTCAAATAACTTCCTACTATTAACTAAGATATAAACACAATTAATTGTGTTTTGGTTAAGTTAACCCGTTAGCTTAACTTTATAGCTTTAAGTTTTAAGCAAGTCATTTTATCCCGGGAGGTGAAGATAGTTTTTAACTAGCGATAGTTTACGCTTCAATTCGCTTAAATGAGATGACAGAATGTATGGACCGGTAATACCGGTATCCTGTAAACCTTTTGTTAATTAATTTACATAAGGGTTTAAAGGGGTTTGTTAATTATTGTTTAATTTCTGAAGGGAGGATATTTAAAACATGAAAAAAACGGCTGTATTTTTATTAGTTTTTTCATTATTGACAGCATCTTTACCAGCTGCTTCAGTTAGCGCAGCAGGTGGTGAAGGGTTCAAATCAAAATTTAACGAAATGTATCAGGATATACATGATCCTGCAAATAAGTATTTCGATTCAGAGGGAATACCTTATCACTCAGTTGAAACATTGTGTGTTGAGGCTCCTGACTACGGTCACGAATCAACATCTGAAGCTGCAAGTTATTACCTCTGGCTTGAAGCTGTGAACGGTAAACTTAACAATGAATGGGATGGTATAGGTAAGGCTTGGGATGTAATTGAGGATTACTTTATTCCTTCTGATTCAATACAGGTAGGTTTGGATAAGTATAAACCTTCATCTCCTGCAGGATATGCTAATGAGTTCCCATTGCCAGACAACTACCCTGCTGAAATACAAAATGGAGTATCAGTTGGATCAGACCCAATCCATCAGGAACTGTATTCAGCATATAGTACATATTCGATGTATGGTATGCACTGGTTGGTTGACGTTGATAACTGGTATGGTTACGGATCAGGTACAGATTGTACATATATAAATACTTATCAAAGAGGAGAGCAGGAATCAGTTTTCGAAACAGTTCCTCATCCTTCAATTGAAACATTTAAATACGGTGGAACACAAGGATTTGCAGACTTGTTTACTGCTGGTAGCACAGTTCCGAAGTGGGCATTCACTATCGCATCTGATGCTGACGGACGTGTAGTTCAGGTTCAGTACTGGGCAGATAAGTGGGCAAAAGAAAATGGTGTTAACTTAAGTACTTATAACGCTAAAGCTGCTAAGTTGGGTGACTACTTAAGATATTCAATGTTTGACAAGTACTTCATGAAAATTGGAGCACAAAGTAAGACAGCTGGATCAGGATATAATTCCTGCCATTACCTCATGGCTTGGTACTATGCTTGGGGTGGCGGAAACAAGGGTGACTGGTCATGGAAGATTGGATGTAGCCATGTTCACTGGGGTTATCAAGCTCCTTTGGCAGCTTACGCATTGGCTAATAGTGCAAGCTTCAAACCAAAGTCAGCAAATGGTGCTAAAGACTGGGCTACAAGTTATCAAAGACAGTTGGAATTGTACACTTTCCTTCAATCTAAACAAGGTGCTATAGCAGGTGGTGTTACCAACTCAGTTGGAGGACAATATAAGGCTTATCCTTCGAATTCAACTTTCTACGATATGGCTTATGATTACGCTCCTGTTTACCGTGACCCACCAAGTAACAACTGGTTCGGTATGCAAGCATGGTCAATGCAACGTATGTGTGAAGTTTATTATGAAACAGGAAATGAATTGGCTAAAGAACTCTGTGACAAGTGGGTAGCTTGGGCAGAAAGTGAATGTTCAGTTTCCAGCACTACATGGAAAGTTCCTTCAACATTGGAGTGGAGCGGTGAGCCAGACAAGTGGACAGGTTCAAGATCAAGTAACAACAACCTTACTGTTAAAGTAGCTAACTATGGTAATGACATAGGTGTTACAGGATCAGTTTCAAATGCATTCTTCTTCTATGATCAGGCTACTCAGAAGTGGGGCGGTAATACTGAATTAGGTAAGAAAGCATCTGATAAAGCTGTTGCTATGTTAAACAAGGTATGGGAAAATTGCCGTGACGAATATGGTGTAGGTCAACCTGAAACAAATGGTTCACTCAGCCGTATGTTTACACAAACAGTTTACATTCCATCAGGATGGACTGGAAAAATGGCTAATGGCGATGTAATTAAGTCAGGCGTTAAGTTCATAGACATTCGTTCAAAATATAAAGATGATCCTTGGTATGAAGGCATTAAGAACCAGACAGAGGGTAATCTTTATGAGTACACTCTCCACAGATTCTGGCATGAAGTTGACTACGCAGTTGCTTTAGGTGTAGGTGCAATGTTCGGTTACGGTGAGGGAGGTTCAGATCCAGTAGTTTTAGGTGATATAGATAAGAGCGGTGGAAAACCTAATGCTATTGACTTTGGATTGATGAAACAGGCATTACTTGGACAAATTAAATTTACTGCTGAGCAGGAAAAAGCAGCAGACGTTGATAAGAATGGCAAATTCAATTCACTCGACTTTGGTAGAATGAAAATGTACTTGCTTGGACAGATTAAAGAATTTTAATAGCTAGTTAAATTATTTATAGTTGTAGCAGGGGTTTGAGTATTTAACTTGAACTCCTGCTTTTTATATGCTTAGTGGTATTTAATGGCAGTAGCAAAAGTGATAAACCTTAAGCTTCTGCTTTTTCTTGGAGTATAGGAATTTATAAAAATCCTATTTTTGTAAATTCCTATACTGGGGTTTGGAAAGGGGATTCCCCTTTCCCGGTTAAGGAGGGCTGGTCGTTCTGCTACGCTACACTGCTCGCCCATGCGACCTGGGTGCTCAGGCTGGTCGTTTCGCTACGCTACACTGCTCGCCCATGCATCCTGGGATGCGAAGCATCCGTCGAAGGGAACCATAGGGTTCCCTAGCGAACAAGAAAATTCATGAGCGAAGCGAATTTTCTTGATGTTGAGTGATGGGTTAAATCAAAAAAATTTGGAATAATATTATTTTTGATTGGAAAGTAACATAAATACATATTATAATACTGTCTTATATATTGAATTAGGATAATAGCAGAAAAAGAGAAATTGTTACAGTTTTTTTGAATAAATTATTAGTATTATCATAAATTTATATTATTTTATGACGAAATATAGTATAATATAAAAAAATGTGTCTATGCCAATAAAATAGGAGTGAATTTTTGAAGGAGCTGATACTTGTGGCGGAAAAAAACAAGGTGGAGGTCAGAATAGGCGGCAAAGATTACACTTTGGTAGGTGTCGAGTCAGAGGAGTATTTACAAAAGGTAGCACTTTATATTGACAAAAAAATGAATGAAATAATGAGAGTTAATAACAAGCTCAGCACTTCTATGGCTTCTGTTCTTTCAGCTGTTAATGTTGCAGATGATTATTTTAAAGCATATGAAAATGTAATTAACTTAAACAAGGATTTAAAAGCAGCAAATGAGGAAATAGAAAGACTAAAGGAAGAAAACCGCAGACTGACCAATGAAAATGCAATTGTTAGTAACAAAAACACAAATTTTCAGCTTGAATTGGCGAAGAGGGAAGCTGAGCTGAATGAAGTAAGGAATTCGCTGGAGAAGATCACTAATGCACGGCTGTAATTAAGCTAATAATTGTAATAAATAAAATAGCGCCTTATGCGCTTTTTTTGTTAGTAAGTACCTTTATGAAGATTATAAATATTTATCGCAACTGATGAGATTATTATAAGTGCCAGGGTATTTATGATAAGTAAAAAGTTATAAAAAAGCATCTCACAATAACTATTAGGTAGTGAAGGTGATAACTATGAAGATGATATTTATATTTATAGACGGATTCGGTTTGGGAGAGGCAAACAATGATAAAAACCCGGTTTACAGGGCAAATACGCCTACATTGGATTATATTATGAAGGCAGGAAATGTAATGGAGACCGATGCACGTCTTGGCATACCCGGACTTCCTCAGAGTGCAACCGGGCAGACGACAATTTTTACAGGTGTAAATGCTTCGAAGGTATTGGGAAGGCACTTGCATGGTCAACCAACTGTTACCTTAAAAGAGCTTATCAACAAAGATAATATGTTTATGGAGCTTCTAAGAAGAGGACTAAAGGTTACAAATTCCAATGTTTATAGAACAGAATACCTTGATAAAATGTTTGACCCTAAGGAAAGGAAATTACGTCCATCAGTAACCACAGTTATGACCTTTGCCAGTGGATTAAAATTCAGATCAGTAGAAGATTATAAACTGGGCGTGGGTGTATACCATGACATAACCGGCAAAATTCTGGTAGAAGGCGGTTATATAGAAAACATTATTTCATCTGGTGAGGCAGCCCAAAGGCTTTATAATATAAGCAGAGAATATGATTTTACGTTGTTTGAGCATTTTATGACAGATATAATAGGTCATAAAATGAATATGGAAGAAGCAATTTCGGAGATTGAACTTCTTGACAGCTTCCTTGGTGAACTGTTAAAACTTGTTAATCTTGATGAGGATGTAATTATTATTACTAGTGATCATGGCAATATAGAGGATATTTCAATTAAGACACATACATTTAACAAGGTTCCAACGGTGATACTAGGAAAGGTGAGTCAAATGGCTTCAGTAAAAGTTGAGTCGCTGATTGATATTTTACCCGCAGTTTTGGAAATATTTGATTTAAGGTATGACTAAAATATAAGTTCCTACTCTGGATAACGAAAAAACTTGATTTAATAATGTTCTCAAAATATGAGAATAGGAAGTTATTTTTTCGTTATCCCTAAGCAATATGTAGTTAAAAAATTGAGTGTTATAAGTTTAAAGTAATAAAAAAGCGGTTTTAAACACACTTATAGGAGATACGATATGAGTTTTGATAGAGTTGAGCTGCTGGCTCCTTCGGGGGATTGGGAAGCTTTTTTGGCAGCTGTTGAAAATGGTGCTGATGCTGTTTATCTTGGGGGGAAACTTTTTAATGCAAGGCAGTTTGCCTCAAACTTCGATAATGAGAAGTTGAAAGAAGCACTGGAGTATGCGCATGTAAGAGGTGTCAGCATATACCTTACAATGAACACTCTTATGTCCGATGATGAACTTCCGGAAGCAGTGCAGTTTTTAAAGGAAGCCTACCTTGCTGGTATTGACGGAGTGATTGTGCAGGATATGGGATTTGTAAGGTTTATAAAAAGTCTCTTTCCGGACCTTCCAATGCATGCTAGTACTCAGATGACCATATATAACATAGAGGGAGTTAAGCTGCTTGAGCAGATTGGCTTTGAGAGGGTTGTTCTTGCAAGGGAACTTTCATTGGAAGAAATTAAAAATATAACTGCCAATACCTCGGCTGAGGTAGAGGTTTTTATACATGGAGCTCTATGTATATCATATTCGGGACAATGCCTTATGAGCAGCATAATTGGCGGAAGGAGCGGCAACAGAGGTAAATGTGCCCAACCCTGCAGACTTCCTTTTGAAATGGTAGATAAGGATTTTGGAAAAGTTATAAATAGTAAATCCAGGGGCTCTTACTTAATGAGTCCTAAAGATTTGTGCAGTGTTCAGATATTGAACCAACTTGTAGAAGCTGGGGTCAAATCACTTAAGATTGAAGGAAGAATGAAGGGTCCGGAATATGTCGGGATAGTTGCAAGGGTATATAGAAAGTATTTGGACAGGCTTGCAGCAGGTCATAAAGAGCAGGAGGGGCAATATGTTGTTGAAGACAAGGATATGAGAGACTTGACCCAGGTATTTAACCGTGGGGGTTTTTCAAGGGGATACTTTGAGGGTAAAACGGGAAGTACCATGATGAGTTATGAAAAGCCGAAAAACTGGGGTATTTGGCTGGGAAATGTTATTTCCTATGATAGAGCTTCAATGACATTAAAGCTGGTTCTAAAAACCGATATATCCATGGGAGATGGAATAGAAGTCTGGAACGGGGAAGAGCAAAGCCCCAGCACTGTGGTAACCGGGCTTGAATTGAACGGGAGAAGAGTTGATACTGCCAAAGCAGGAGAAACGGTTTGTATAAGAAGTGTAAAGGGAAATATATCAAAGGATAACAAGGTATACAAAACATCTGATAAAAGGCTTAACAATATGGCGCTTGAGACTATTTCCGGAAAGTTTTACCGCAAAGTTCTGATAAAAGGTAGCCTATCAGTCAGAAAAAATCAGCCTATGGTTCTTTCAGTCAAGGATGATATGGGAAATGATATAACAGTCAGCAGTTCTTTTATACCTGAAGAGGCTATGAACAGACCCATGACAAAAGAAAGAATTGTAGAACAGCTCAATAAAACCGGACAGACCCCCTTTGAATTTAAAGAAGTGGAGGTTGAGCTTGATGAAAATCTGGCATTGCCTATAAGTGAGATTAATAATATCAGGCGAAGTGCTTTAGAACAGCTTGAGTTAAGAAGGACTATGCGATACTCAAGGAGATTGCCGGAGGATTTTGATGAAAAACAAAAAAGTCTGATGTATTTCCCGGGAAATAGTCGAAACACAGATAAAAAATTGGCAATATCGGCATGCATATATAAATTTGATAATAAGATAGACTATGGCAGCCTTGGCGTTGATCGGTTGTACTTGCCTTTCGGAGCGATGTTAGCACAAAAATCAAAGGAAATAATTCTAAATTTGAGAAATAAGGTTCCTGAAGTATATGTATATATACCTCCAATAACGAGGGGAAATTATGATAATTTAATTAGTTCAAGGCTTAATGAAATGATAGATGCGGGTATAGACGGTTTGCTTGTCGGAAATATAGGATTTTTAGGTAAGGAGAAATATTCTTCCAGGATCAATACTACGGGTGATTACTCCTTGAACTGCTTTAACAGTTATTCTTTAAAGCAGTTCGCTGAATTAGGTTTAAAGGGTGTTACCCTGTCTCTTGAATTAACAATGAACCAGATACGAAATCTTGCCCACATTCCGGATCTTGTGAAAGAGGCAATAGTTTATGGTAGAATACCCCTAATGACGAGTGAGTATTGCCCTGTAGGGAGCATAGCAGGTGGATTTGACTCGAAGACAAAGTGCAATGCTGCGTGTCAGAAAAGTGAGCATTATTTGAAAGACAGAATGGGTGCAATATTTCCCGTTGTTTGTGATAAAGTGGATTGCAGGAGTACAGTTTTTAATTCAAATGTATTACTTTTAGAAGAAAGTATTGATAAAATAAAGCAGGCAGGTGTTGATATTATCCGATTGAATTTTACTGATGAAACTTATGATGAAATGTTAGAAATTGCTGACATGCACAGGGCATTGGCTGAGAAGGGAAGGGGAGCTTTAGGAAAATACAGCAGACTAATCGATAGGATTAAAAAACGAGGATTTACAAAAGGTCATTATTTCAGAGGAGTTTAACAATAAGGTTATTTAAAAAATAAGTTAGATGAGATTATATTTTGGAGGTGTTTTAATGTCGGATAAAATTGAGGTTTATTTGGAAGTGTGCCGGGAGGGTGCTGTAATACCAACCTATGCCAAAGAAGGGGATGCAGGTATGGATATATGTGCAGCAGAGGAGGTTTTAATAGCACCTGGGGAAACGGTAATTATTCCAACAGGTATTAAACTGGCAATCCCTGACGGTTATGAGATACAGGTAAGGCCCAGAAGTGGAATATCGTTAAAGACACCTTTGAGGCTATCAAACTCCCCTGGAACTATTGACAGCGGTTACAGGGATGAGCTTGGTGTTATAATGACAAACACTTCAGAGAGTGCTGTTAATGATAAGATTTTTGATATTGATTCAAAGGGAAACAACAAAGGTACATACAGGGTAAGGAAAGGTGACAGAATTGCTCAGATAGTATTGCAGCTTGTGCCTAAAATGAAATTTACAGTGGTAGATTCAGTTGGAGGCATAGGCAGCAACAGAGGCGGCGGGTTTGGTTCGACGGGTGTAAGATAGTTTGGGATAAGAGAAAATTGGCAGAAAAAAAGGGCTTTAGCAAAGAATAGGTTAATCACATCGCTCGGTGCAGATTTCATAATCTGTCACAGGACTTATGTGATAATATTTGTTTTGCTAAAGCCCTTCTTTCTGGGATTATATTTATAGTTAATGCCCTGAGGGGGACATTAAAGGGGGTATCTATGTTTTGGATCTAATAGTTTAAGGACTGACCTGACTATTCCTCTTGATTGTCATCATCGTCACTGCCTGTATCAGTATCTTCATCCTTCTCCACAACATCTTTTTCGCCCTCATCTTCGTCAACAGCCTCTTTGTCATCCTCATCATCAGCGTCTTCTATTGTAATTGCACCTGTTTCAGAATCATACTCAACTTCTTTATCCAGAACTACAGCAATAAATCTTAAAGGTACCATAGTTCTATTATTAATTGATTGTGCAGGCACATCAAGTTTAACTTCTTTGCCGTTGACAAGAACAATGTCGCTATCTGGGTTGATTGTTATTACTTTATCTTCTTTGCCATATACAGACTTTGTTATAGTAATAGTATTAGTTTTCGAATCCCAGTCGACTTTGGCACCTAGAGCTCCACTGACAGCTCTTACGGGGATAAGTGTCCTGCCAGACTTGATGACAGGAGGAACATCAAATTCTACTTCTGATCCTTCAACGAATACCATAATTGCCAGATTATTTTTCTTTTTATTTAAATCCGATATCTTTTTTATAAGAGCCTTTCTGACGAATTTATCATGGTGTTTATCCTTAAGCTTGTCCTTAAATGCTTTAAGCTGATGGTCAACATCGACATCTTCTTCTTTCTCTTCTTCGACTATAATTGCACCGGTTTCAGCATCGTATTCTACTTCCTGGTTTAAAGCCTGAGCTATAAATCTTATTGGCACCATGGTTCTGTTGCTGAGCATTTGGGCAGGTACATCAATTTTAGCTTCCTTGCCATTTATAAGTATAATGTCACTATCAAGTTTTAGAGTGACAACAGTTGTAGATACGCCAGAAGTAGGATCGTAAACAGCTTTACTGACTGTAACTGTTTTTGTTTCTGCATCCCATTCAACGTCAGCTCCAAGTGCGTTGGTAATAGCTCTGACAGGAATGAGGGTTCTTCCTTGCTTAATTACCGGAGGAACATCAAATTTAACTTCTTTGTCTTTGATAAATACGGGTACAGAGTCATCGTTATTCTTCCTTTTTTCTTTGACTTTTTCCTTGATTTTTTGCTTTGTATCAGAGTCTACTATGGAAGCTTCCTCTTGTTTATCGTTTTTTATTTTATTATTTTTATGTAGATCCTTACTGGTATTTATTGATTCGTCGACAGATTGTTCTAAACTTGTTTCCGGGTTTTCCTTGGATTTGCCGCGATTTTCCTCATTACCTTTAGCAAGAACTATAAGCGAGCTTGATAGTACTAAAAGAACCGACATCAAACAACATAAAATTTTTTTCATTCAAATAGCCTCCTTAGATTTTTTGTAAAGTGATAAGAGCAGTTAAGACTTTAGTTTGCGACATAGTTAATTTTTTTCTCTTTATAGTATTTCGTAGATAACATGAAATAATTTAAGGTGTTTTTATAAAAAATTTATGCTTTACAACAAAACAAATATGTCATATAATGTATATATCGAACATACGTTCGAATTAAATGTTGAGAGTAGTAACCGATATTTGGTTATATTGTAAATTGAAATTCTATTCGCAATAGTAAACCATGCAATCAATTATTTACGTCAATGACAATTGTAATAAATAATGTAGTCTCTAAGGGGCAAGTTTTAAATTATACTTACTAAATTTTCTCAATTTGCCGATAAGGCTTATGAGATTTTTATATAAAGGCTCTACATGGGAGATCACAGAATTCTTATACACTGCCGTTGTTTTAGGATGCAAATAACAGGCTGTGAATTTATGTATATATGAAAAACACTAAACTAAATTTAAAGGATGTTTTCATATAAATTAATTAACGTTTAGGTACTATATGGATTTATCTTTAGTGTTCGTTATCTATATAATAGAAGGATTCAACCATAACTTGATGCGAATTGGATAAATGCTGAAAGAGAAAATTTAGACATAGATCCGGTAGAAGAGAACAAAGCGGTTTATGTTTCATATTTCAGATAGGAGGTTTTCTTTTATGGGTAAGGTTTTTGTAGACGTACTTGTACAATTTACTACTGAGGGTGGAAAGGTACCTTTAGGGATTCAATGGGAAGATGGACGTATGTCCAGTATAGATAGGGTTATTGATGTGAGAAAAGCTGCTACTATAAAATCAGGGGCTAAAGGACTAAGATATACTTGTCGGGTTAAAGGCAAGCAGATGTATTTATTCTCAGAAGGTGATAAATGGTATGTAGAAACTACGCAATAAAGATAAATTTTTGTTTCGATAAAGAGGAAACAGATAAAAAGTGGCGAATAATTAACGTTTGGACCAGCAGAATTGAGTACGATTAGTAATACATGGAGTAACTATATAATGGGGGAGAAGTATGAAAAGGTTATTAAGTTTTTGCCTGGCATTAATTTTTACACTGGCATTGTTTAATGGTTCTGTATATTCACAGGACCTGCAAAAGGAAATTGGTGTATTTATTGATGGGTTGTATGTAGAATTTGATGTGTTTCCCGTAAACTTGAACGGGCGTGTTTTGATTCCTTTCAGAGCAATAGCTGAAGCTTTAAATGTAGAAGTATTGTGGGAGGCATCGACTAGAACGGTAACAGCATCAGATGCTGATACGTCCGTCAGACTTCAGATTGGAAATAATATTGCTTTTAAGAATGAAGAGGCAATTAATCTTGATGTACCTCCAACAATAATAAATGGTAGAACCCTCATACCTATAAGGTTTTTCAGTGAAGCCTTTGGGTGTGAAGTACTGTGGGATGGAAGCGCAAATGCAGTAAGGATAGCTTCACCTAAGAAAGCTATGGAGGTGTTGGGCTTCTACGGTTTAGGTTCTTTGGAAACCAGCAGTTGGACTGATTTGTTTGGAAAGAGTTATCCACAAACGGCTTTGGGGAATACGGATATTGTAAGTGAATTAGCTTTTTGCTGGTATGGAATGGATGAGAAAGGAAATCTGATTGCGAACAGTGTAACAGGATGGATGAAACCGGATGGATGAAACCGGATGGATGGGAGAAGGCAATAGAGGCGGCAAAAACATATAAACTTAAGACAGAAATGTGTATAAACATGTTAGATGGTGATAATTCCGTTACCAAGCTCTTGGAAAGTGAGGAATCAATGTCAAATGCCGTACATAACATTGTGGACGAGGCATCCATATATAGGGGTGTAAATATTAATTTTGAAGGCTTGGGACTAAGCCAAAGAGGACAGGAGCTTGAAAAGGTAAAAAGTAGTTTTAACAACTTTGTGAAGCTTCTGTCGCAGGAACTCAAAAATAAGGGCTTGAGACTGACACTGTCATTGCATGCTCCAAACAGTTCCTATAAAGGTTATGACTATAAAACCCTGGGTCAACTTGCCGACAGAATAATAGTTATGGCTCATGACTATGGTATGAAACCCGAACCCGAAAGTCTTGTTATCCAAGCTGTAGAGGAAGCTAAAAAAGAGGTTCCGGCTGATAAGCTTTATCTGGCTATTTTAGCCGAAAGTGAGAATGTGGAAAGTATAAAAACCAAAGTTGGAATAGCAAAAAGGTATGGATTAAAAGGAATTTCATTATGGAGACTCGGTTTAGTTTCAGATGATATGTGGAGCGCATTGAGGGAAGGCATAGATACAAGGCTGGTTGAATAAGAAAGCATAGCCTTGAACTGAGAACAAATTTGTTTGATTTAAAATAAATCAGATGGAGGCTGACTAGGATTGTTTGGGCGCGCCTCCATTAACTTACAGCGAAATAACAATGCTAAATAATCTGATTTTTGATCAGGCAGAGTTTTTTAAAGCACTCAAGCTGTTCACTATAGGGTATGACGTTTAGCCCGCTGGGGTTTGAACATACGTAATCGGTAATTTCATCAATAAGACTTTTTTCTTGAATTCCCGTCTGCACTTTTAGAGTGCTTTCAGGAATTTTTCTTATATATGAAGCAAAAGCTCTGTAAACTCCTATTCCGACAAAGCATACGATTTTAGGATTTATTCTTTGTATCAGTTCTTTTAAGATAGCTGACCCTTCCCTAAACTCGCCGGATGTGATATCCTTTGCAGATTTTGTGGTCCTTGATACAATATTGGTAGAACCGTAACCAAAGTCTAAAAGCCGGATATCTTCCTCCGGAGAGAGTTTGTAAGGTGTTAACCCAGATTCATAAAGTAGTTTCCAGAAACGGTTGCTTTTATTGGCATAGTGATGTCCTGTTGCGGCAGACAGTGTGCCGGGATTATAGCCAACAAAAAGTATATCGAGATTATCTGAAATTAAATCAGGCAGAAGGCCTGAATTATCCTTGTTAATCATTTTACTTACCTCTAAATTAAATATTTTTTCTTTTATAGGGTGTATGTTATTTAAGTGAAGAAAAATATGGAAGAAACATTGTGAAGCAAGTTGTAGAGCCTGTTAATACGACGAGGAAGGGGAGAGCATTGTTTGAGCGAAGCGAGTTTTGCTTGACCCCGAGGAGTATTTACAGGCTCTAAACTGCGAAACTTAAGTTTCTGGAATATTTTTCTCCACTTATATAGAATGCACCCCTTTTGCAAAATGCTATTGCAGAATTCCGGAAAATGTTTGATAATACTTATTATGTACATAATTAAACGGAAATTGCAATTATTGAAGCGCGAAGCAAAATTTTTATCGCGTTCAATATAGAATGCAAGGGGTGAGGATAATTAGCGTAAATGGAAATCTGGACTCTCTAAAGAAGTCTGTGATAGATGAATTGGAAGCACTTTCAAAGATGCAAACAGACAAAAACGATTTTGTTCCACAAGAGCTGGCGGATGCTATTTCCGGTATCAGCAGCAGAATAAACCGTGAAATTTCCATATTTATTGACAGGAAGGGTAATTTGGTTGATATAAGTGTTGGAGACAGTAACACGGTAGGTCTTCCTGAAGTTGAAGGCAGAAGGGACAAGTCAAGACTTTCAGGAATCAGGTGTATTCATACTCACCCAAATGGTGCAGGAATGGTTTCACTTGTTGATATAAATTCCATGCTCAAATTGAGACTTGACGCTATGGTGGCGATTGGAGTAATGGATGGTAATATAACAGAAATATTTGTTGCCATACCTCAAAAAACAGGAGGAAATGAATTTAACAAATCACAGGTTTATGGTCCCTTTAAGGCTCATGACAAAAGATTTTCCGAACTCTGGAGTATAATAGATGAGATTGACAGAATAGCAGGTGATACATTTTATGCAAACAATGCAGATGAAGAAAGAGCTATCCTCGTAGGGCTTGAAACTTCCTCAGGGAATATTGTTAATGGAAAAAGCGCAGGAGAAAGATCACTCGATGAACTGGAAGAACTGGTTTGGACAGCCGGTGCACATGTGGTAAAGAAAGTTCTCCAAAGAAGGCAGGGAATAGACACAGCCTATTATGTTGGGAAGGGTAAACTGGAAGAACTGTGCCTTATTAGTCAGGCTCTCGATATAGATCTTATTGTTTTTGATGACGAGCTATCAGGGGCGCAGCTTAAAAATATTGAGGAACTTGTAGGTATAAAGGTAATCGACAGGACAACTCTGATTCTGGACATATTTGCACAGAGAGCGAGGTCAAAAGAGGGGAAACTTCAGGTAGAGCTTGCTCAATTGAAGTATAGAATATCGAGACTTATCGGGCTTGGGAACCAGCTTTCAAGATTGGGCGGGGGCATTGGAACAAGAGGTCCCGGAGAGAAAAAGCTGGAGGTTGACAGACGACACATAAGAAGAAGGATAAATTATCTTGAATCGGAACTTAAGGAAGTTGAAAAGAGAAGGGGAGTTATTCGTAAAAGCAGGGACAAGGATTCATTGCCGGTTGTTGCTTTGGTGGGTTATACAAATGCAGGTAAGTCAACCCTTATGAATCTGCTTTGCAGTACAGATGTGTTTGCAGAAGACAAACTTTTTGCAACACTTGATCCCACAGCCAGAAACCTTAAGCTGCCAAATGGAAGAGAAGCGCTGCTCATAGATACGGTGGGATTTATCAGAAAACTTCCCCATGAGCTGATTGAATCGTTCAAATCCACATTAGAAGAAGCTGTATTTGCCGATGTACTTGTACATGTTATCGATGTTACAAGTGATGAGGTTCACGAGCAAATAGAAGTAGTCAATAATATTTTATATTCTATGGGAGCTTCAAGCAAGCCAATTGTGATGGCTTTGAACAAAGTTGATTTACTTGTGGAGAGAAAAAGGGCTCCGATTGTTAATCCCTTGGGTGACGAGATAGAAATTTCCGCCATTACCGGGGAAGGTATCGGTGAACTGCTGAAGGCTATTACTGACGCACTTGGGCAGGACGAGGAAGAACTGGAATTGTTCATCCCATATCAGGAAGGCTGGGTAATACCTTATATTTATAAAAACGGAAGAATTATCACTAAGTGTCATGAGGAGACAGGCACTTTATTAAAGGCTTGTATTTTGAAATCAAAGGTGGATTCAGTTAAAAGGTTCCGCGTTTAAAATAATTTGTCAGTATATTTCCAATACAATTGAATAAAATTTACCAATATAGTATTATAATAATATAGGAGACAGAAATAATGTATTCCTGTTATTTCTCCTAATGCAGGTAAAATTAATAATGAAAGGGGTTTTTACTATGTTGGTAAAGAGCTTTACAGGCGGAGTTGTATTCTCTGGAGATAAGGTTCTCCTCCTCAAAAATGAGGAAGGTTGGGTGCTTCCACGAGAAGTATTACACAATGGAGAATTGCCCAATGAAATTGCCCTCAAAAAAGTAACGCAAGAGTCCGGTGTTCAAGCTGAAATAGTTTCACCAATAGGTCAAACAAGTTACGAATGCTTATCTACCCCACGTCAAACACCATTCCTCAATAAAATTACCTGGTACATTATGAAATCTCAAAATGATAAAGTAAATAAGGAAGAAAGCCGGAAAGACAGTGCATTTGTCAGTATCGATGAAGCAATGGATTTAATGAAATACAACCAGGATAAATCCTTGGTTAGTTTGTCCTTTACAAAATACAGGGAAATGGAACAATACATTTAAGGAAAATTAAAAGGAAAATTGTAAAAGCAACAGTATATTTACTGAAATGTTTTTATTAATAAAAGGACCATGTGTCCGTTCAACGGACGACAAGGTCCTTTATTAACATTTTTTCAAAACATAGGATGTTATTTTTTCGTTATCCCTAAGCTGAGTGTCATCAATGTTTTCAAAGGTCGAATATAAATAGGTTATTAAAATATTTTTGAAAATCTGAAAGCATACTTTCCGATAACATGATCAAGAGGTACGCAACCTATCATTCTGCTATCCCAGCTGGCATTTCTGTTGTCTCCCATGACAAATATTTGATTTTCCGGAATAACCACTTTTTCGTCAGGGAAATAATTCATAGGTTCTTTTATGTATGACTCTTCAACTACTTCTCCATTCCTGTACAACTTTCCATCGACATATTCCAATGTGTCTCCGGCTTTGCCGACGACTCTTTTAATCCATAGAATATCCTGCTTTTCTTTTGTAATCATGCTTGTAATTGCATTATACTTAATACTGTCTGTCAAATCATCGGTAAAAGATCTTTCCCTGCTTACGCGACTGTCAATAATGACAACATCACCATAGTCAGGTTCAGAACCTAAGGTGTGAATCAGTTTGTTTACCATTATTTTATCATTTTCGAAAAATGTGGATTCCATAGAACAACCAATGATTTGCGTTGGTTGGAAAACGAATGTATTTATAACTAAACCGATTAAAACAGCTGAAACAATATACCCTGTCCAACTTGCAATCTCCTTGACGACGTGCTTCATAATAAATCCTCCCATAAAATCATTTCTTATAAATATTATACACCAATATGGGTCGAAATCTATTAATTTTTTGTTAATTTTGAACATTGTTAGGGTGTATAGATTTTTCTGTTGGTAGATATTCTTTATATGGGTTATAATTAATAGGATGAATAATCTCATATTATAAAAGGTGGTTAATTTGGATAAGGAATACAAAACGGTACTAAATTCTGCTGTATGTGAAATTGAAGAAAAAAAGTCCCGATTTATAGCCTCTGTAAAGCCAGTATCAAACGAGGAAGATGCTCTTTCGTTTATAAACGCAATAAAGACAAAGTACTGGGATGCTACACATAACGTTTACGCATATTCAATCGGAGGTAACAACATTATACAGAGGTATACTGATGCCGGAGAGCCTTCAGGTACGGCAGGGCTTCCAATGCTGGAAGTAATTAAAAGGATGGAGGTTCAGAACCTCGTAGTTGTTGTTACAAGATATTTTGGCGGGACTTTCCTTGGTAGTGCAGGACTTATTCGTGCATATGGCAAAAGTGCTGCTAATGGAATTGAAGCTGCCGGAATTGTCATGAAAAAACTGTGCAGGGAAGTAAGCGTAATTATCGAGTACACCTTATTTGGAAGGGTGCAAAGTTTGCTTATTTCACAAGGATATACAATTAAGAATATTGTATATGAGCAGGATGTAGAAATGCTAGTTTACGTATATGTTGATGAAATTGATAAATTTGTTGATATTCTGGTTGAAGCCACTAATGCAAGAGCAGTTATTGAACCCGGAGACGATACATACATAACTTTGGATTTGCAAGGTAAACTAATTTTATAAAGAGGAGAGTGATACTGATGATGGAGGAAGAAATGCTCGAAAAGAAAGTATGGGCTGTAATAGGAGCTAACACTAATCCTGATAAGTATGGAAATATGATTTATAAGAAGCTTAAAAAATTCGGATATACAGTTTATCCTGTTAACCCGAATTTTGAGGAAATTGAGGGAGACAAGTGTTATAAGGACTTATCTTCATTGCCTGAAGTTCCTGAAGTTATAGATATGGTTGTTTCTCCTAAAAGAGGGGCAGAAGTAATTGAGGAAGCAGCCAAAGTCGGGGTAAAGAATATTTGGCTGCAGCCTGGAACTTATGACAATAAAATAATGGATTTAATTGAAGAAAAGGGACTTAACGCTGTACAGGCGTGCGTACTTGTAGCTCTCAGGTAACAAAATTAGAACAAACTAAGAGGCTATATGATAGATTTCTGAGAATTCAATATTTATAGCCTCTATAATCTTCAACTGATTATTTTGTTCAGTATTTGATGTGCAACTGACAGAGTTTTCCGAATGCTTTATTGGCAGAATAACGTGAAATTCGCTGCCAATGTTTTCTTGGCTCTTTATTTTTATATTTCCGCCATGAAGTTCAACAAAAGACTTTACTATAGAAAGTCCCAATCCGCTTCCTTCTATGCCTCTGGTCAATGAACTGTCAACCTGCTGATAGCGCTCAAACACACTGTTTAGCATATGTTTGGGTATTCCTATACCCGTATCCCGCACAAAAATATGTACTTTATCGTTTTCAGATGAAATATTTATTGAGATTTTGCCTCCCGGATTTGTATACTTTATTGCGTTTGATAATAAATTAAGTATTATTCTCTCAATTTTATCAACATCTACTGAAGTAATAATTTCCTCGTCCATAGTGTCAAATTCAAGAGATAATGACTTCTGTTCGGCATAAGGTATAACCGACTGTGTAATTTCTTCAATAAGGTAGACGATATTGCAGTTGACCAGGTTTGATTTTATATAGCCTGATTCGATTCGGCCAAGATCCAGCATATTGTTAATCAAGCGTAGCAGTCTATAACAGTTTTGCTTAATGGTTGCTATATGCTTGCTGGATTTTCTTCTATCGACTTCAATATGGGAATTTTTTTGTTCAATAAGTTGGATTGCGCCTAAAATAACGGTTAAGGGGGTTTTCAGCTCATGAGACATATTGTAAAAAAACTGAGACTTTTCATTTGTGCACTTAACGGTAGTGTCATAAAGTGATGCGATTTTTTCCAGAACTTTGTATTGCACATCAATTTCTTTCTGATATTTGTCCAGTTCTTTATCTTCCGGTAGTTCATCTTTCTTAGTAATTGGAAGGCGCCTTTTAAAACATAGCATATTTATGAGCAATAATACACTAAGAAGGACAACTTCAATGACTATATTGTAATTGAACTGTGCAAATAAAATATAGTTTGTATTTTGGCCAACTTCCTTCAATGCTATAAAGGAGCTCAAATTTAATATTAATAGAAGTGTAATCAATATAATGCTAATAATCCTTATGCATACCGTAGAAACCTGTTTAATGCTCACTTTACATCAATCCTTATATATATTATATTTATACTACGTGTTGATTAATGTCTGGTTTGAATAGCATATATATGGTTAAAATACATAAAATACCATACATATTTTATATAAAAATAGTAAATCTGTAAATACATTTTTTAAAAAACCAATTTAAATTATAAAATAACTTTATAAATTGTTCTTTTAATATTATAATTTATACTAATATGTTTTATTCTAAAGTTTTTATGGAGGTGTTTTATGTCAGGGCATTCAAAATGGGCTAATATAAAACGTAAAAAGGAAAAGACAGATTCACAGAGAGGTAAGATATTTACCAAACTTGGCAGGGAAATTACCATTGTTGTAAGACAGGGAGGACCGGAACCTGAGGCAAATTCCAAATTAAAGGACGTTATTGCAAAAGCAAAGGCTGCAAATATGCCTAACGAGAATATTATGAGATGTATTAAAAAAGCTGCCGGAGATGTGGATAGTGCAAACTATGAAGAGATAGTTTATGAAGGTTACGGACCGGGCGGTGTTGCAGTTATAGTTGAAGCAATGACAGATAACAGAAACCGTACAGCAGGGGATGTAAGGCATTACTTTGACAAATTCGGGGGTAACTTAGGTACAACCGGATGTGTGTCCTTCATGTTTGACAAAAAGGGAGTAATCCTCATAGAGAAGGATGGCAAAATAAACGAGGATAACCTTATGATGGAGGCCTTGGAAGTTGGGGCAGAGGACTTTACTGCTGAAGAGGATGTCTACGAGATTACAACCTCTCCTGATGATTTCTCTGCTGTGAGAGAAGCCCTTGAAAAGAAGGGGTACGACTTTGTTGAAGCTGAAGTTGAAATGGTTCCTCAGACCATGACAAAGCTCACCGACCCTAAACAGATTGAGTTTATGGATAAGCTTATTGAGCATCTTGAAGACTTGGATGATGTACAGAATGTTTACCACAATTGGGATGAAGAGTAAAGCTAGTAGTGGTAATGGTTTTTAAGGATTAAATGGTAATGTGTTACGAATACTTTGTTAAACAAGATATATCTGGAAGCTAAAGAACTTTAATGAAAGTTCTTTAGCTCTTCTTCTGTCAGGACACTAACAAAAAGGTTTGGCAAATCATTTTCGTTTGAGCATCCTTGAGCATAGTACCAATCGAATACTTTTTTCTTTATTTCCTCGTGGTTTCCTTCGATAGTGTGCGGATATACAGCTATCAGCTTGTTTGTTATCTTATCCTTTAATCCTACATGTACCGGATGATTATTACTCATGTGCAAATCTACCTTTCATTATTTTAGGAAAAAGGGCTGTTAAAAAACAACCCTTTTTTCTGTTATTTTATTTGTAATTATTTGTTTGTATAGTTACTACCGGTGTATGATTCGAAAACCTTTTTAACGATGTTTCCGCCGATTCTACCAGCATCCCTTGATGCAAGGTCACCATTGTACCCTTGTTTTAAGTTAACACCAATTTCAGAAGCTACTTCATATTTCATCTTATCAAATTTAGTTTTGCTGTTATTGTTAGCCATATTATATAGCCTCCTTTAATTTTTTTCACTATCAATGTGATAGTGTACTATTATAATGTGCAGCAAAAGTTTTTTTATAAGGTGAAAATGTTGCAAGGGATGTCAAACTTTCCATGTTACATTGTATTAATTAAAGGGTATATATAACCACAACAACATGAAAAACAAAGATAACTCTAGTTAAGATATAGGAGGGATTAAGATGAAGTTGAGGACGAAAAAGGTGGAACTTACTGATAAGGATAAGCAGGTTTTGTTGAAATATTTGAATGTATGTACCGATGTCGGAGGTTATGATTGCGGCATTATGAAGACTAAAGAAGCAAATTTTAAGCTAAGCATGGGATTAAACTAATAATAAATTCTTTCAAATTTGTTAAATTTAAGGTGCCTATTTTATAAAATAGACACCTTTTTATGTTGTTTATGCTTTGTCTCTTACAGTAGGCGATTCTCTGAAGAGTAAACTTATGCTGTACAATCCTGCCAGGCCTACTATGGAATAAATAGTTCTTGCTAAAAATGTTGGTGAACCACCAAATAAATTTGCAACCAGATCATATTGGAAAAGTCCGACTAACAGCCAGTTCAATGCTCCAATTACTACCAGAACCAGAGCAAGTCTATCCAAAGGTGTTCTATTCATAGTTATAACTTCCTTTCTTGTTTTTTATATGTGTAGTATTTCCGATAATTTTTTTATTAATGTATAGAAAATTATGTGCTATTTACTATTCGAAACAAATTTGGTAAGATTATTCCGAGTATTAAATTCAACTAATTGGAGGAATCAATATGGCTGGCTTTTGGGACAACGAAGAATTAATTGGAAAAATCGAAAAAAATAATCGTGAAGAAATACAGATCAAAAAGGTTGAAAAAAAGGGTAAACAATATATAGATATACGTGTTTTTTGGTCAGATGGAGAAAGCGACGAGTTTAAGCCAAGTCAGAAGGGTGTCACTGTACCTTATGATAGTCTTGATCAGTTGAAAGAACTGATAGGGAAGATTGAATAATATTACTGACTTTTTGCTGTCGAGCGGCTTAGGGATAACGAAAAAATAACATCCTATTCTCATATTTTGAAAACATTGTCAAATCAAGTTTTTTCGTTATCCAGAGTATGAATTTATGTTTTAGTCATACCTTACTGCCCAACAGATTTATTAAGATAATCCATCACAGTTTGGGCGAATATTTCCATACCAGTTGCTATACAGCTTTCGTCAACATTAAATTTACTGCTGTGAAGGTTTTCAAAGTGTTCGGCAGTTGGATGGGTGCAACCTAAGTTAAACAATGCTCCAGGTATGTTATTCAAATAGTACGAAAAGTCCTCAGCAAGCATGGATGCTTGATTGTTCAGTATTATATTTTTTTCAGGTATGACTTTTGAAGAAGCTTCAACGATCAAATCGACTACTTCTTTACTGTTGATAACCGGAGGATAACCAAGATTGTAGTCAAAGGTATATTCTGCTCCCATCCCGCCTGTCACAGAGGAAAGAATAGCACTCATTTTCCGGGAAATTTCCTTGTGGATTAAGGGGTCAAAAGATCTGACAGTGCCTTTGATTGTCGCTTTTGACGGAATTATGTTAAAGGCAGTTCCTGCTTGAAAGCATGTGACGGATAGCACGGCACTTTTTAGAGCATCTACATTTCTTGACACGATGGTTTGAAAAAGGTTTATTATATTTGTCCCTATAACAATTGGGTCAACGGCTTTTTGAGGTTCGGCAGCATGTCCGCCCTTACCTGTTATCTCAATTTCGAACTCTGCGGGAGATGCCATTACAGGACCTGAGCTTATGGAAATCTGGCCGGATTTTATGCCGGGAGACACATGTAGTGCAATTATGGCATCCACTTTTGGATTTGCAAGAACTCCCTCATTTATCATTTCTTTTGCTCCACCGAGGCCTTCTTCAGCAGGCTGGAATATGAATTTCACATTGCCTGTGATTTTATCTCTGTTTTTACTGAGAATATGTGCTGCACCAAGGGCGATGGAAGTATGTACATCATGGCCGCAGGCATGCATAATTCCTTTGTTGGCAGAGGCATATTGCACATCGTTTTCTTCAAGAATTGGCAAGGCATCCATATCAGCCCTTATAGCAACAGTGGGACCCGGGGTGATTCCCTCTAAAAGACCGGTGACACCAGTGCCTGCGATGCCTTTGGTTACTGATAAACCGAGTTTTTCCAGGTATGCAGCAATGAGTGAGGAAGTTTTAAATTCATTAAAACCTAATTCGGGAAATTGATGAATCTTTCTCCTTATTGACACTATTTCGTTTATTATATCTGAAGAATTCTGTTTTATTATACCTGAAAGCATAATCCATCACCTTAATATTTTAATTGAAATTGATATCGCAGCGTTGGCTGCAAAAAAATTAGTAAGTTCCGCTGCGATAAGCAGATGAACTGTATCTTCTCAAAAACTGTCTTATAACGCGTATGTTATAAGACTTCAGTATAAAAGTCTGCTAATAAACAAACTTTTTTTGAGAAGAACAGTATAAGGCCATTATAGCATTTTGTAAACAATATAGAAAGGAGCAATTCCTATTTCGTGGTACTTTTTTTTGTGTTTTCTTCAAAGTATATACAGTCGGTTGTTATTAATACAGAATTCATAGTAACATTATCTAAAGAACACTTACCATCCTTTTGATGAATGCAATTGGAGGAGCAGTTGATAGTTGTCATAAATTCACTCCTAATAAAGAGTTTAGATAATTTGATAACATTCCATAATATATTATTCCCATTAGTCATTAAATTATTTATGTTATATTAATTGATAACGAAAAATAACATCTAATTCTCGTATTTTGAAAACATAATCAAATCCGGTTTTTCGTTATCATGAAAAGAAACTTATGTTTTAGCTGTACATAATTTTAAGAATTCAAAAGCCGCACCTCTGTCGAGGTGCGGTTTTATTTGAATAACTGCCGATTACCCGGGCAATCAACAGCTAGTAGCCAACATAAAAGTTCACTAAAAATGGAATTTATCTATTGTATATTATGAATTTATATAAGAATGTGTGATAATATTTATATTATGTTCAATGATAGTATAGGTAACGAACACCAAAGTGAAATCTGCATAGCATCTAAACGTTATCTAATTTAGATGAAAAACATCCTTTAAAATTTAGTTTAAGTTTTTCATCTATAGTTTATTATCATAATAAGAAATATATTCTTGTGAGTTGTAAGCACGACTAAAAATTATGTAAAAAATATTTGTAACCGGAGTTATGATATGAAATATGTAGATATTCCCAATATACCCAGCAGTAAAACTGTTCTTGCCATTACTGACGGGAGAATAACAGAAAGTCTTGAAAAGGGACTCATAGATAATGGAATTCATATAATTAAAACAAGGGCACATCCATCTTTGTACGCATCAGTATCATTTCATCCCGACATGTTTCTTCACCACCTTGGAGGCAGAACCATTGTTTATGCACCAGGTACAGACGCCAGTACCCTTCGTGAGCTTGAAGAAAATGATTTTGAACTGATAAGAGGAGATTCCGAACTCACTTCCAGATATCCCGGCAATATTTCGTATAATGTGGCAAGAATCGGGAGATATGCATTTCACAATACAAGGTATACCGATAAGGTTTTACGGGATTGGTTTTTTAAAAATGATGTTGAATTAATTCATATAAATCAGGGATATGCAAAATGTGCAATTTCTGTTGTGGATGAAAACTCAATTATTACCATGGATAAAGGTGTTGCAAGAATTGCTGAAAAGAAGGGTTTTGACGTTTTGGTCATAGAGGAAAAGAATATTTTGCTTCCGGGACTTGATAATGGATTTATAGGTGGAAGTTCCGGTTTGATTGACAGAAAAAAGTGGGCCATAGCCGGTGAACTTAAAGCCTTGTCTTCTTTTTGTGAAATTTTAGATTTTTTAGCCACTAAAGGTATTGAAAGCGTTTCTTTATCAAATGAGCAGGTTGTGGATATAGGTTCTTTGCTTCCCGTTGTTGAAGATTCAAACACCCACGCAAAATGGTGTACATTATTTAAGTGAAGAAAAATATGGAAGAAACATTGTGAAGCAAGTTGTAGAGCCTGTTAATACGACGAGGAAAGGGAGAGCATTGTTTGAGCGAAGCGAGTTTTGCTCGACCCCGAGGAGTATTTACAGGCTCTAAACTGCGAAACTTAAGTTTCTGGAGTATTTTTCTTTACATTTATTACATGCACCATGCAAAAATGGAATAAGCAGGATTTGAATTAAAAATTTACAAGTATCTAAGATGATGTGCACTTGTAACTTACTATATTGATTTGCATATAATATACTATGAAAATTCATAATGTAGAACAATAGGTTTGTATGTTGAGAATGATTGTAAATGGGTGTCATATGGTAATAATTGCATATATCGCTTACTGCATACAACAAATTACTAAGACATATACTACGTTTGAAGGGATGTGAAGTTGATGCAGTGTCTTTGTATTGGGGTTAATGATTGTGCAGAAAGTGTAAAAGGCTATATAACGAATGAATTAGGAAAGCTGAACAAATTAGACATAGATTGTTTTGTGACCGACAGCGTTGACTTAGATGGCTCAACTTCTGTAATATGCACACTTAACCGTGTAGAAAAGTCAACACCCGAATACGACGAATTGCTACTTAGTGTATCAAACGGCCTGGCGGATTATATAATTGAACAGTATGAAGAAAAACTTATTCTCAGAATAATCAATAGCAATTACTGCTATTTTAATTCAATAGAAAAGAAAGAAATATTGAGATTGGCTCTTTTGATTATTAAAAATGATGATAAAAACTTTTTGAGCAGTTTATATCAGATCAGGAGAAGGAATATAATCATTAGAAAACTGTTAGAATATTTTGAGAGTTCAGACAAAGTAATACTGGATGGCTTTGTAAACTTCAGGCTGAAAGATTATGTGAAAGACCTGGAAGAGATTGTTGACAAGGCTGTGGATGATTTCCTTACAGAGAGGGAATATAAAGAGTTTATCCGCCTTTTAAGATATTTTGTTGATATACAGGAACCTAAATTTAATGTAATTCATGTATTGGTAGACTATGACAGCAAATATATCCTGCTTGATGAAAACAAGAGGGAAATAACTAATGAATGTATTCAGGAATTTATGAACGATATACCTGAAGGTGAAATTAATTTTGATGATTTGCTGGTCAGCTCCCTTATAACTATGGCACCAAAAAAAGTGGTTATTCATAGTGCCAAAAGCTTTAGGAACAAGGAACTTTTGGAAACTATTAAAAACGTATTCTGGGGTAAGGCAATTATCTGCCCTGATTGCGAACTATGTCTGGTTAAAGTGGCTAGAAGTGAGAATAAGAGTTAGGAATTATCTTTAGTTTTTTACCTTTAAAGTGAGATTAGTGCATATAAAAAAGCAACGATCTCACTTTTTTAATGTATGGGAAAAGGAAAGGGCATTGGCCTATATGCTTTTTTCTTTCATAATTTTACTTTTAGAAACAAATAGTACTAATTTCCTACATAATTTTTCGCAATTTATATTGACAATAGAATTTCAAATGATAGAATATATCGTGTGACACAATATGATGTATAATCTTAATTCAAATGGTACATAATATAGATATTAAATCAGTGTTGCTCAAACCTTCAGTTATTATATATTGTTGTTTTTAATCTTCAACGGAAGATAAAAATGAAAAAACTAATGAAAATTAAAAAACTAAAGATGAATATCCGGGGAAATAAAAAGAGAGTGCAACTCTCTTTTTCCCTTTTTATGCAACTTTAGCTTGTTCTAGCTCAATAGGAGAAAAGCTTAATCATTCTTACATATTTGATGTTACGTATATATTTGTGGTAGAATTCGTTTAAGTGTTAATGGGTAAAGCATGTGTTTCAATTATTTATTAATGTTACTTGATATTTGTAAATATAAATAGATAGAGGGAAATATATTCGGAGTTTACTGGAGGTATATCCTTGAGAGTAGTAGCATTCATTGGACCAAGTGGTACAGGTAAAAGCCACAGATCTGTTTGGGTAGCGCGTGAACGAGAAATAGAATGTATTATAGATGATGGTATCTTGATAAGGGGCGCACAGATAATTGCAGGGACTTCGGCAAAGAAAGAGAAAACGAAGATTGCTTCAATTAAGAGAGCTTTATTTACTGATGATGTACACGCTAATGAAATGAAACGTGCTTTTAAGAATTACAGTATAGATTCTGTACTTATTCTTGGAACGTCCGACGGCATGGTTGAGGCTATAGCAAAACGTCTTGAACTTCCTGAGATAAGCGAAAGAATTTATATTCATGAGGTGGCGACTGAGTTTGAAATAAAACAGGCGCTTTCGACAAGAAGAGAACAGGGCAAACATGTTATACCTGTTCCGACTTTCGAAATAAAAAAGGACTTCTCGGGTTATTTCCTTGATCCTTTGCAGGTTTTCAGAAGAAAAGGAAAGGGAAGCTTTCAGCTTATTGGAGAAAAGTCTGTTGTAAGGCCTACTTTCAGTTATATGGGGAACTATACTATTTCCGACTATACTATATATCAGATAGTTGAGCATGTAACATCAAATATTGAAGGCGTTAATAAAATATCACGTTTCAGAGCGGAAAATCATGTTGACGGCATATATATAGAAATGGATCTGGTTTTAGTTTATGGATGCTTAATCAGGCCGCTGCTCAAAGATGTGCAGGCTAAAGTGGCTGAAGAGGTTGAAAAGCTGACTGCTTTAAATATTAAAAGGTTGGATATTACGGCAAAAAGTCTTGTAGTGGATTACAAGAAGATTGTGAAAGCCTTATAGTATAAATAGAAATTCGCTAATTGATAACCGTTATAAGATTTCAAACACCCTCAGATGGGTGCATGTAAGTTAAGTGAAGAAAAATATGGAAGAAACATTGTGAAGCATGTTGTAGAGCCTGTTAATACGACGAGGAAAGGGAGAGCATTGTTTGAGCGAAGCGAGTTTTGCTCGACCCCGAGGAGTATTTACAGGCTCTAAACTGCGAAACTTAAGTTTCTGGAATATTTTTCTTTTCATTTATTACATGCACACCCTCAGATAAATCGGAAGGGTGTTTTATTGTTTGATGAATTTACTTTAAATTACAGTGTCCGGAAAGTTTTTGAATACTTCTTATGAGCGCATCCTTTGAATTTCCCCAGGGCTCATCGTTATAGCGGTAATCGAATTTCTTTGTAAACCAGTTGACTTCCTGCTGTATCCGTTCCATATTATTAATTTGTATATTCATCAGGTTGTTCACAAAGATAGCGGTGTCCTTTGGACTGAGATACTTCTTTGTGCCTGAGAGCAATTGCTTGAGATGCTTTAAACAAAAACCCTTCTGATTATTGAACATGGACTTGAATTCTTGTTCCTTAAAGTACAAGAAGAATATGACATCAATATACCTGTCCATAGTCTGATCCAACCTGCTGCAGATGGTACAGGAGTCTCCAAGTTCGGAAAGTTTGCTTATCAGGTCATCTACAAGCTTTTCCGTTTCAGTTTGTTTAGGTGACATCTTATTGGAAAAATTTTTTATCATGGATACTTCAGAATCTTTTTTTAATTGTTCAGCTTTATCGGCGTACATTTTTTTAAGCTTAGAGTTTTGCTCGCACATGTGGGTGTCTACAATAAGACCTAAGCCCAGGCGGTTTGCCTGTGTATTGTAAAGCATTTCAAAATGGGTTTTGCAAAAGCCTTTTTCATTGGTTATCATTCTTCCGTCAGGTTCCATAAGGAAGGGACCTAAAACATACTCAATATTTTCGTCTTCGAGTTTCTTTTCGAGTTTGCACAGAGGACACTCACATTCGGTTTTGAAAGCATCGGTTACCGGTATTGTATAAATCTTTTCCTTCATAAGATGGTGTATCCTTTCAAATTATTTTAAAGGTATAATTTGCGGTTTTTAAAAACTTACTTAAATTATACCAGAAAAATAGGGTATTATATAGAGAGATAACGAACACTTAAGATGAATTTTTGCAGTGCCAACGTTATCAACGCAAATACATTATGAAAAAGAGATTGGTGATTACATGGATTACAAGGGATATAATGTAAGTCAGAAGGATAAAACTGTTACTGTCGGCAACATTAAGGATTTTGATCCTGTACATACATTTGAGTGCGGACAATGCTTCCGCTGGGTCAGGCAGGTGGATGGGAGCTACACAGGTGTTGCAAGGGGCAGAGTATTGAATGTGAGTGTTGAAAATGGGATTTTGATTCTCAAAAATACCGATATCGATGACTTTATAAATATCTGGTTTGACTACTTTGACCTTGGTCGGGACTACAGCAAAATAAAGGAAGCTGTGATGAAGGATGATATAATGAAGGAAGCTATAGCCTTCGGATGGGGAATTCGTTTGTTGAAGCAGGATATATGGGAAACGCTGATATCATTTATTATTTCGGCCAATAACAGAATACCCAGGATAATGAAGACTGTTGGAGTGATCTCAAAGCTATATGGTGAGACGCAGGAAATGGACGGAAAGCACTACTATTCCTTTCCTGGCGTAAAAAAGCTTGCACAGTCATCTATTGAAGATCTTGAGGTATGCAAGGGAGGCTTCAGATGTAAATATATTCTGAATTCTTCGCGTATGATTGAAGAAGATGAAATAAATTTGGAGAAAATACACCTTATGGACACAGACAGTGCAAGAGAAGAATTAATGAGGTTTCCCGGTGTGGGGCCAAAGGTTGCTGACTGTGTGCTGCTTTATAGCGGTACAAAATATGATGTTTTTCCAACAGATGTATGGGTTAAGAGAGTTATGGAAGAACTGTATTTTAAAAGAGAGGCCGGTCTTAAGGAAATACAGAAATTTGCAGCCGGGTATTTTGGGGATTTGGCAGGTTTTGCACAACAATATCTATTTTATTTTGCCCGGGAAAACAAGATAGGCACCATAGAATAGTGGATATAGTAATTGTGTGGGGAATATTTCCATGGTTAATTAAGTTAAAAGTCTTGAAACACTTGAATTTAAAGGGTTAAAATTCTAAGCTAAAAAGAAAATTAGATTTTATGAGAATAATAGAGTTTGATAAAAATATATGTGATTTAATGACTTTAAATGTATATTATATCGTTTGTTTTGCAAGCTTGTATGATGTTATAATAATTTTGACGAAACGAATAAACGAGTTAATGTTAGCCTGAGGTGTTCGAAATAGCCTATAATTTTGAACCTACATTTGACGTAAGGGAGTTCGGAGTTTGAAATCAAGATGTCAGGCCCCAATCTAATTCCGACATATACTCTAAGGTATATGCAACGGCAGGGGAAGGCAGAGGTTCTCAGCAGAACACCCACCTAGCCTGGGCTAGGTGTCGAAATATAGGGGAAACGGCATTTTGGGTATTAAATATAAAATATGAAGGCTTCGGTGAGCACCGAAGCCTTCATATTTTATTACTATATATTACATTATATTACATTGCTCTTCCAGGAATTATTGCATCAATAATTCCATAAATCAATGCACCGATTATTGCGCCCATAATAGAAACATCATATCCGGCAATAAAGAACTTGGTTACATATAATATTACTGCTGCAAGTATAAATCCGGAGACTCCCCTTCCAAACGGTGTGGCATTTACACCAAGAAGCTTTAATGCCAAATAATCGAGAGCAGCAAGTGCTATTGAGGCGAAAAGCAACGGCCAGATTCCGTTAATTGTAAAACCTGGAGTAAGTGCAGCTGTAATACCTAAAACGATGGCACCTACAACGAGCCTTATTACGAAATGTGTTATATTAAAACCTTCTGCTCTTGCATTATAATGATTAGCCATTATATCACATCCTTTCGTTAGCATTTACATCATAAAAAAACCTATTCACTAATATTATTAATAATTATTAGTTTTTTATTCAATTGTAATACTTGATTAATTTCTAAACAAGTAGAAAATGGATGAACTAGAATAAATAGCATATTAAATATTGTATTAAGGGATAACGAAAAATAACATTCTATTCTCATATTTTGAAAACATTATCAAATCAAGTTTTTTCGTTATCCAGAGTATAAATTTATATTTTAGTCATACCTTAAATTAATGAAAAGAATAAGAATAGCATTTATTGTATTTACTTTAAGAAGTGAATTTGGTAAAATGAAAAAAATATCTTTAAAGATGATGATTGAGTAGAGTAATCTGGCTACCCTTAAAGAGAGGAGTTGTCGACGGCTGAAAGCAGCTCTGGGGCAATGGGCAGATGAAGTGCACTTATGAATCGGAAATTCCAAAACGTTTTTAAAAAACGTCGGTAGACTTTCCCGGAGATGCTCCGTTATGCAGCACAAGATGGTTTTTCCAATTAGAGTGGAACCGCGTGTTAACCCTCGCCTCTATATTTTTCTGGCGGGGTTTTTATATTGCCTCAGAGGTCTGGCATATACTTAAGTGTAGACTTATAAAAATAAGTATATGAGGTAAATTATAATCATAATTTTTTTTAAGCAGGGGTGTTGAATATGTTTAAACAAATGCTGGAAGACGCTAAATCGATAGCTCAAAGAGATCCGGCAGCAAAAAACTCAATTGAAGTAATTTTGCTTTATCCGGGCTTTCACGCAGTTTGTTTTCATCGATTGTCCCATTGGTTTTATAAACATAAATTATTTTTTGTTGCCCGAATGATTTCCCAGATTGCAAGATTCTTTACAGGAGTTGAAATTCACCCCGGTGCAGTAATTGGCAGAGGCCTTTTTATAGACCATGGTATGGGGATTGTTATTGGGGAGACGGCTGAAATAGGCGATAACTGTACAATATATCATAATGTTACACTTGGCGGTACAGGAAAAGACACCGGTAAAAGGCATCCAACAATAGGTAATAATGTTTTGATAAGTGCGGGTGCAAAGATACTAGGACCCTTCAAGGTCGGAGACAATTCAAGAATTGGTGCAAATGCTGTGGTTTTAAATGAGGTGGAACCTAATACGACAGTGGTTGGCGTTCCCGGTAGAGCGGTGAAAAGGGGAGAGAGGAAGATCAGCCCGTCCATTGAACTCGATCAGGTACATATTCCCGACCCTGTTGCGCAGGAGTTATGCAAGATACTATACAGAATTGATAATCTGGAAAACCTTGTTTCAAAGGAACATGATATAAAGCTGAATGATGGGGTGAAACTTATGCCCCGGGATATTATCGAGCAGGATTGCAAAAAAAAATTTAAGGATGGAGAGAGTAATGAAAATTTATAACACATTGACAAGAAAGAAAGAAGAATTTATTCCTATTAATGAAAATGAAGTCAGGATGTATTCCTGCGGACCTACTGTATACAACTATTTCCATATCGGAAATGCCAGGCCGTTTATTATATTCGATACGGTAAGGAGATATCTTGAGTACAGGGGCTATAAAGTGAATTTTGTACAGAATTTCACTGACATTGACGACAAAATGATTAAGAGAGCAAATGAGGAAAATATTACCGTCAAGGAACTTGCAGACAGATTTATAAGCGAATACTTTACTGATGCTAAAGGCCTTGGAATTGATAAAGCCACAATTCATCCAAAGGCGACGGAAAACATCGATGCCATTATTGAACTTATAAAGAAGCTTGAGGATAATGGGTTTGCTTATAGCGTAAACGGTGATGTGTACTTTAGTACCAGGAAATTTAAAGAGTATGGAAAACTTTCACACCAGTCTTTAGATGACTTGGAAATTGGTTCAAGAATAGATGTGGATGATAGGAAGCAGGATCCTATGGATTTTGCTATATGGAAGGCACAAAAACCCGGTGAACCTGCATGGGACAGCCCATGGGGCAAGGGGAGACCCGGATGGCATATAGAGTGCTCTGCTATGGCAAATAAATATCTTGGAGAAACAATAGATATCCACAGTGGAGGCCAGGATCTGGTATTCCCTCACCATGAAAATGAGATAGCGCAAAGCGAAGCTGCCAATGGGAAGCCCTTTGCAAGGTACTGGATGCACAACGGCTTTATAAATGTAAACAATGAAAAGATGTCAAAATCCGCCGGCAACTTCTTCACTGTAAGGGATATTGCAGAAAAGTTTGATTATGAGGTAATCAGGTTCTTTATGTTGTCTGCTCACTACAGAAGCCCCATAAACTTCAGTGCGGATCTTCTCGAGCAGGCTCAAAATGGTCTTGAGAGGATATACAACTGCCTTGATAATCTGTTGTATCTTGGTGAGCATGCACAGGCAAAAGAGTTAACATATGAAGAGAAGGCGCTTCAAAGCAGGCTTTTAGAGATAAAGGGCAAGTTTATTGAAGGTATGGAAGATGACCTCAATACTGCAGACGCCATTGCAGCAATATTCGACATGGTAAAAGAGGTGAACTCCAATATAACTGCAAGCTCCAACTCTTCAAAGGAGATAATAGAATTCTCTCATTCGTTGATTAAAGAACTGGGAGGAATCTTGGGAATAGGGCAAAAGCAGAAGGAAAATGATCTTGACAGCGAGATAGAGGAGCTTATCAACCAGAGACAGCAGGCAAGAAAGGAAAAGAACTGGAAACTGTCTGATGAAATAAGGGATAAGCTTAAAGGTATGGGAATAGTCCTTGAAGATACGCCGCAGGGAGTTAAATGGAAAAGAGTATAGTTGGAAAAAAACATCAAAAGTATTCATTCAATAATTAATATGGTTGTAAGGTTATAATAATATTTACTTGTTAAAATCGGTAGGATATAATACAAATTGTTGGATTAAATCGCAGCAACATAGCGTATAGCTATTGGTATCTGTGATAAAATGGAATTTAAAAATTTGTTCAAGGTATAATATATGATTGATACGTATGGCAAGATTTTAGAACAGTTTAATTTTAGTGAAAATGAAGTAAATAATTTGGCTCCTCTGGTGCTGGCATATATAGGCGATGCAGTGTATGAGGTTTTTATACGCACGCTATTAATCAGCAAAGGCAATATTCCTGTACATATACTCCACAAGCGTTCGATTAATTTTGTAAAAGCGAAGGCACAGTCTGATATAATCCATAGAATAATGGAAAAGTTAAATCAGGACGAGCTTGATATTGTGAGAAGAGGCAGGAATGCAAAGTCAGGTACAATTCCAAAAAATGCCGATGTGACAGAATACAAATATGCTACGGGCTTCGAGGCGTTGATAGGATATCTGTATTTGAAGAAACAGAATGACCGTTTGATGGAAATTTTGAACATGGCTATTTCAGAGGCCTGATTTTTGTTAGGATTTAATATCTGTTTTTGTAGTTAAAAAAAATGTTGGTAGATTTTATTTTTAGAAAAATTATATGTAAAACACCAACTTTTTGAGAAGAATAGTAATAGTGTTTTTGTGTACAATTGCAAGTTAATTCCTGTTATAAAGTGCTGCAATACTATAAAAGAAAGAGTTGAATATAATGGCAGAAAACAAAAGAAAATCCGATTTTAAGAAGCCTGGGAAAACCAACGAAAGATTACATGGAAACAATGAGAAGTTTGGAAGGAATAATGCCCGGACAGGTGGAAAGCCTGGTGGACACAATGACAGGCCGACAAGGGACGGCGAAAGACCCGGAGGGCAGAGTGGAAGATTCGGGAAAAACAGTGCAAGATATAATGAACGTCCCGAAAGAATGGATAATGCAGAGATTGAAGATGTAAACGAAGGGATTGATAAGCTTGAGGGCAGGAACTCGGTGCTTGAGGCTATCAGATCGGATAGGACTATAAATAAAATATTTGTATCAAAAGGTGACAAGGAAGGTTCGATAAAACAGATAATTGCTCTGGCCAGAGAGAAGGGAATTATTGTCCAGGATACAGACAGGATAAGCCTGGATAAAATTTCTACGACACATGCCCACCAAGGAGTAATAGCATTTGTAGCTGTGAAGGATTATGTTGAGGTTGATGATATATTGCAAATTGCTCAATCAAAGGGAGAAGCGCCCTTTATCATATTGCTCGACGGAATAACCGATCCTCACAATCTGGGCTCAATCCTTAGAACTGCAAACGCCGTTGGAGCACATGGGGTAATTATACCTAAAAGAAGGGCAATAGGCCTTACTGCTGCGGTATCGAAAGCATCCGCAGGTGCGATTGAATACGTGCCGGTTGCCAGAGTAACCAACATGGCACAAACTATTGAATACCTTAAGGAGCAGAATATATGGGTGGTAGGAACCGATCAGTCGGGAGAAAAATCCTTCTATGATATAGATTTGAAAGGCCCAACAGCACTTGTTATAGGAAGTGAAGGTGAGGGAATGGGCAAACTAGTCAGCGAGAAATGTGATTTTGTTGTGAATCTGCCTATGAAAGGCCAGATTTCATCACTAAATGCTGCTGTTGCAGGGGCGATAGTAATGTATGAAATATTAAAGCAAAGAGATAAGTATTAATTTAATTGTTATTTTTATGAATATATAGGGTAAATAAGTATTATAAAAAAGAAGAAAATTTTTATAATTTTTAAATTAGGTGTACGAAAGAAAGTCAATCTGCCGATATTTATATAGAAAGAGTTATTTATGGAGTCGGATATTGAAGAAACATAAAGGAATGTAAAGGGTAAGATTGACAGAGCGCAAAAATAAATAAAACCAACAAGACAATTTCAATAGTAACCGGAATTGGCAAAAGCTTTGAGAGATGCGGTGTGCCAAGTAATGGTTTTTGACAGAGCTGAAGCATAAAAAAAAGATTCAGTAATGACAAGGGAAATAAGATGCCTAAAAAATTTTTTTTCGCAAAATAGGGCTGGACGGACCGGATGCGAATATGTTATGCTAGACTT
>Ga0208826_1000236_pt1 | contig 61602 bp, 58 predicted proteins | sample AD_UKC115_MetaG_FD_184451 | JGI IMG/M metagenome (GOLD analysis project Ga0208826, IMG submission 184451) | Active sludge microbial communities of municipal wastewater-treating anaerobic digesters from Hong Kong - AD_UKC115_MetaG (SPAdes)... | ecosystem: Engineered > Bioreactor > Anaerobic >... | reverse complement strand
TCGATTGTTTTTCTTGAACATGTTTTTGGCCTTGTGATTGGAATACTTCAATTATATTAAACTTCAGGCCGTTTCCAAAGAGTATAATTTGGACTAATTCTGTCTTGTCGTTTTTGCAGTGAAGTCAATAGATAAAAATGGTTTTAATCGCAGCAACCAAATAGGAGAGCATTCCTGAAAGCTTCATCTTTGCTGCCACGAAGCCCACCATCGCGTCAAAACCAATTCCAACACCGTTTCCGAAATAAAGACCTTCCTTTTGATTTCCGCCAGTTATCTTTCCAATATCGATCCATTTTCGGGGGAGAGAGGCGATCAAGGCGCAAGCCTCATCGAGGTTAGCAGGAATATTGACTCCAAAAGCAAAATCATTCCCGCGTCCAACAGGGATGATTCCCAGAACTGGCACTGGAAGACCCTCTGCCCGGGCTTGCATCAACCCATTAAGCACCTCATTGGCTGTGCCGTCTCCTCCGGCAGCAATGACAAAATCATAACCATCATGCGCAGCATGACGCGCCAGCTCGGTGGCATGTTCGGGAAATTCCGTGAGGACAATGTCGTAATCCAGTTGATATTGAGTAAAAAGCTCTTCAATTTTTTGGCGATTCTTTAAGGCGTAACCTTTTCCAGCAATCGGATTTAAAATAATCTTGTATCGGGACATGGGTCTCCAGTCGATGCGATTCTATGTTGTTTTTGAATATGGAAAATCGAATAAAAAATAAGAATGGTTGATTTTTCCAATAATGTTAAATAACACTGGTTACCATTATACGATACGAAACGCGAGCGGTGTTGACTTTCCGCTCGCGTTTTTTCAAGATCATTTCTTTTCGGAGATTTCTTTCAGCGCCAGTTCGGTGAAACTATCGATAGAGACTGGTCCGGGGTTTTCTCCGTTGCGTAAACGGAGGGCGACCTGATTGGATTCCATTTCTTTGTCGCCAACAACCAGCATGTATGGAATTTTTTGCGTCTGTGCATCACGGATCTTGGCGTTCATACGCTCGCTGCGTTCGTCAACCGTGGCACGAATGCCAAGGGCTTTCAGCCTGGAGGCAACTTGATTGCAGTATTCGACATGCCTGTCTGCGATGGGAATGATTACCGCCTGCACAGGGCACAACCATACTGGAAAAGCTCCTGCATAATGCTCGATAAGAACGCCAAAAAACCTTTCCAGGCTGCCCAGTAAGGCACGGTGAACCATATATGGGCGATGGGGTTGTCCATCTTCGCCAATGTATGTCAAATCGAAGCGCTCGGGTTCGTTGAAGTCAAATTGAATGGTTGAGAGCTGCCATTCACGTCCAATGGCATCCTTTATCTTTAAATCAATTTTCGGACCGTAGAATGCGCCACCACCTTGATCGACTTCATAATCAATATTGGCACGTTTAAGAGAGCTCTCGAGAGCAGTTTCAGCAGCGTGCCATTGTTCAGGGTCGCCGACGGATTTTTCGGGTTTAGTGCTCAAATATGCATGAATATCGGTAAAACCAAAGCTCCGAAGGATATGCAAACTAAAATTGAGAACGAAATCAATTTCAGCAGGCATTTGATCTGGACGGCAGAAATGATGCGCATCATCCTGGGTAAACCCGCGCACGCGCATCAATCCATGTAAAACACCACTTCGTTCATAACGGTAAACCGTTCCTTCTTCTGCGTAGCGGATGGGTAAATCACGGTATGAGCGTGTGGCATTTTTATAGATATAGAGGTGGAAGGGACAGTTCATGGGTTTAATGAAATACTGTTGTCCCTCAATATCTATTGGTGAATACATGTTTTCTTTATAGAAACCAAGATGTCCGCTCGTTTCCCATAATTGTGCCTTACCAATATGGGGCGTGAAAACGAAGTCATAACCGTTGTTCTCGTGTTCTTCGGTCCAGAATTGTTCAATGATCTTGCGTATCTTTCCGCCTTTCGGGTGCCAGAGGATTAATCCGGCTCCGATTTCTTCCTGAATACTATAAAGGTCCAGATCGTGGCCAATCTTGCGGTGATCGCGTTTTTTGGCTTCTTCAAGCCGCCAGAGATATTCTTTTAACTCTTGCGGTGAGTTCCAGGCAGTCCCATAAATACGTTGAAGCATTGGCCGCTTTTCATCGCCGCGCCAATAAGCACCAGCCACTGAAAGCAATTTGACAGCAGCAGGATTGATCTGGGAAGAGTTTTCAACATGGGGCCCACGGCACAGATCGGTAAAACTGCCCTGGGTATAGAGAGAGATTTCAGGTTTTTCAGTTACGGGGTTTCCATCGTCATCCAGGCTGCCTTCTTCCAGTCCGGCGATCAATTCAAGTTTGAAAGGTTGGTCTTTGAATACGCTCCGGGCTTCTTCTGCACTGACCACTTTGCGTTCAAAGGTGACCCTGGATTGGATAATTGCCCGCATTCTCTTTTCAATACTTTCCAGATCTTCTGGAGTTAACGGGCGGGGAAGATCAAAGTCGTAGTAATATCCATCTTCGATTGCCGGGCCAATAGCGATCTTGGCAGTTGGGAATTTCTCGAGGACTGCCTGTGCCATAATGTGCGCAGTGGAGTGCCTGATTTTGTAGAGCAATGATTCTTCGTACTGTTCCTTTTTTCCTTCAGCCATTTTTACCTCCTTCGTTGGTACAGCACAATATCTAAATTGTGGGCTGGAATAAAAAAACCGCCCCAGCTACTGGGGCGGGAGAAATTCTCACGCGGTTCCACCCAGATTCATGCATCTTTCAGCACGATCTCGTGAGACGGGTAACGGGGTCAACCGATTTCCTTACTGAGGATTCCTGTTCAGGATCTGGCTCGCGGGTGGTTTTCACTTGCGGGTGATTGAGACTCTCAGCCGGTGATCTCAAATTTCTGTTATGGGTTGCAAGCTACTCGTCCCGGTCATTGCTTTTACAATTATGAACGGTTATCAACAACCGCTGTGATGAAAATCATCGAGTGGGCGGTATAGGACTCGAACCTACGACCTTTGCGATGTCAACGCAACGCTCTAACCAACTGAGCTAACCGCCCAACGAGCCTATTATAAATGCGATTTTTTTCCCTGACAATGGTAAAAATCTTAAGAATTCAAGATTAACGGATATTTACAACCCCGGCCCACAGGATGGTGAACTTGGGCTGCTTCCGGTCAGGTCTTGGGGGTGCAAGATGACCAATGGCGATAATTATTTTTTGGTCTTTTTGAAATCCTGTAAATTTTCGCGAGCCGTACATCGGAACAAGATTAGCCGCATCAATGGTATAAAGGGTGCAATTGGGCTCATAAGCCAGGGCATAAAGCTGATCTTTGCCGATCACCACCTGAATGATATTGGGGGAAGAAAAACCTGCATCCTCAGGAATTGTAAAATTGAAGGCTTTTGTGGAGAGCCTGAATCCATCACGGTTTGAGATGGAATACTCGAGCCCCTCGCTTCCAGAAGGATTGATCTTTTGCCAGTGGGTATCATCCACTGCGATGATAGGAAGTTCCAAATCAGGAATAATGGAAGACATTAGGCAACCTTATTTTCTTATGCTTTTTGAAGAATCTTCGTCTTGTTTTAATTATAGATGAAAAATTTAAACGAAATTTCATGAATTAGGTTGAATTTTAGGGGCGAAATGGTATAATAATCGGCGCTTGTCCATTCAGGCATGGAGAGGTTGCGCAGTCCGGCCTAACGCGCCCGCTTGGAGAGCGGGTATACCGCAAGGTATCGTGGGTTCGAATCCCACCCTCTCCGCCTTAGACTCCTCGAATAGAGGAGTTTTTGTTTACGTGCTTCGAGGGTGCTGTGCGACCCTCTCCGCCTTAGACTCCTCGAATAGAGGAGTTTTTGTTTACGTGCTTCGAGGGTGCTGTGCGACCCTCTCCGCCTTAGACTCCTCGAATAGAGGAGTTTTTGTTTACGTGCTTCGAGGGTGCTGTGCGACCCTCTCCGCCTTAGACTCCTCGAATAGAGGAGTTTTTGTTTACGTGCTTCGAGGGTGCTGTGCGACCCTCTCCGCCTTAGACTCCTCGAATAGAGGAGTTTTTGTTTACGTGCTTCGAGGGTGCTGTGCGACCCTCTCTGTAAAAAAAATAGAATGCTGGTCATCATCAAGTAATATGATGAAGCGTGTTTTGAAATTATGGTTTGTGTGTGTTTTATTGGGATCTGATGGTTTTAAAATAAAAAAACGGAAATAAATATCAATGCGTTTTCACTGATCTTAATGAAACGATTGGCAGGCACGAGGAGATGTCTGCCAATCTTTAGGGAGTGAACTCCACCGTTCCTTTATGGTCTTCCGGTGGAATAACACACTGTTGATACTACCGGTAAAAAGTGTGTTATATAGATATTATATGTCAAAAATATCCAATATGCAATGGATCAATTTTCTATTTCTTTGATTTAAATATTTTTTCCCATTCTTCAACTTCTGTGTCTGTGAGATGTTTTTCTCGTTCTTCCTTTATAGCCTGTGGACTGGATAATACTTTCTTGATTTCCTGAGAGAATTGTTCCGAAGACATGACATTGGCATGAAGTGCTTTCGATTCGACCTGAACACTGTGATCTGAGGTGACCACTAATATATTCCGCGCGTTTTTTCCGGCTGATCGCAAAAATGCAATAATTGCGTCATCTGCTTTGCGATCAAGACGGATGTGATGCACGTGAATTAATCCATGATGAGTCTCCTGGCGAAATCCGGGTGGGGCCCCATCAAAAAACAATTCAATCCGAGTCTGTGATAGACGGCAGTAATCTGATAAAAGCCCTAATAACTTAATTTCGTCATCAAGATCCTCCAACCGAAATCCAGGAATTTTGGGTATTAAATTATGACCATCAATCGCGATCGTTTTCAATTTTGAGGCACCTCCATAAACATTTTACTTTGAAATTATGCTATGATTCAAAAAGTCCTGCGGATTGCTCATGAAAAAGATCATTCCATACCTCATCTTGAATTTTTTTATATCAGCCGCTGCGATGGCGATCGTTTTACTGATTTGGGATGCAACACATAAAGCACCTGAGGTTGCCCTATCTACTGATTCACAACCAACGGATTTTGCTATTGTTACAAAACCAGCTCCAACAGCGCTACCACTTGATGCACCGACCATTGAAATTCAGATCGTGGTTGGTGCAGGGGATATTAATTTGGAACGCATTCAACTGGCCAGCGTTGCTGAAACAGCGATTAATCTCCAGGGTTGGAAGATCAGAGATGAACAACACAATGAGTATATTTTTCCGTCATTAATTATCTATCCCGGGGGTGGATTGAATCTTTATACCCGTTCAGGCGTGAATACTTCAATCGAGGTGTATTGGGGCATGAAAACAGCTCTGTGGAATTCAGGTGAAACTGTTGAATTGCTAGATGCAGATGGAAATCTGCGCAGTTCATATCGGATTCCTTAAAAAATTGATGAATTACGGGTATGACTTTTGGATTCAGGTACAATCAAAACAATGATCTTTTCAGTTCGTATTTCACACTCGTAAATTGGATATGACGTTATGACACAGGCCTTGTATCGAAAGTGGCGTCCCCGTAAATGGGAACAGGTGGTTGCACAGGATCACGTGGTGGCAACCCTGCGTAATGCGATCAAATCAGACCGGATAGGGCATGCTTACCTGTTTTCAGGCCCGCGCGGAACCGGGAAAACAACGACCGCACGTCTGCTGGCAAAAGCTGTCAATTGCCTTTCAGACGATCTGGCGAACCGTCCTTGTGACGAGTGTAAGAATTGTCAAGCCGTCAATGATGGGCGTTTTCTGGATCTGATCGAGATTGATGCCGCCTCTAATACCAGTGTGGAGGACGTGCGCGACCTGCGGGATAAGATTAATTTCGCGCCAACAGACGGCAAGTATAAAGTTTACATTATTGACGAAGTTCATATGCTTTCCACTGCGGCTTTCAATGCGCTGCTCAAGACACTGGAGGAACCACCTCCTCACGCGATTTTCATTCTTGCTACCACCGAAGTGCACAAGATCCCGGCAACAGTGCTTTCGCGCTGCCAGCGGCATGAATTCCGGCGTATTCCTGTGATGGAGATTGTCAAAACATTACAGGGGTTATGCCAGGATGAAAAGATTGAGGCAGATGAAGATGCTCTGATTCTCATTGCACGACAATCTACAGGAGCCTTGCGGGATGCAATCTCGCTGCTTGACCAGTTATCATCGACAGGTCAGGCCATCACCCTTGAGCTGGCGCAGGTTGTTTTAGGAACTGCAACCAACCAGCTGGTGATTGACCTCATCGAAGCGATCGAAAAAAATGATCATTCGGGTGGATTGGCAACGATTCACCGTGCACTTGATAGCGGCAGTGATCCACGGCAGTATGCGCGGCAGGTTGTGGAATACCTGCGCAACTTGCTGCTCGTGCGTATGGGAAACGAAAAACAGATCGAAGCGACGAAAGAAAACAAAGCGCTCATGCGCCAGCATAGTGAAAAATTTGACATCTCAGTGTTAATGGAGTGGATTGGCTATTTTAATGATGCGATCAATGATTTACGGACGTCATGGCAGCCCAGCCTTGCGCTTGAGATCGCTTTTGCAAAGAGCATAAATACTGGCCATGCTGAAAAAAGGCTTGAAGCAAATTCAGAAACCCCGATTCGACGAGATTCTGAAAGACAGGTTGAGAGTAAAAATATCGATATTCCACGAAAAGTGGTAGAGCCGGTCAAGGAGAAACCAGCGGTTGAAGAAAACCCAAAGACTGAGCACGTTGTTTCATCATCAGTTTCAATCGCCGGTGAAGGAATTTCCACACAGGAAATCCTTTCAGTATGGAACCAGATCAGAGCAGAGGTGAAGCAGCGGCGTCCTCAAACCGAAGCGCTGCTGAATTCTCAACGCCTGGTTCAGGTTAAAAACGGGGTTTTGATTCTGGGATTTCCCAGCGATGTACTTCGATCGAAAATGGAGAATTCAGAAAATATCGAAGTCACCCAGCGCGTGATTAAAGGGATTCTCAATAAGGATGTTCCTATTGAGTGCATTGTTGTTGGTGATAAAGCAGGAAGTTCCGCCCTGGATACAGATGTAGACCCCGATGGTCTGGTTCGAACGGCACTTAACCTGGGTGGTAAACTCATTCATAAAGATTAATGATCGAACAGGAGTAAAAAATGGCAAAAGGATTTAATCGACCTCCGATGGGCGGAGGAGCAGGCGGGGGAATGATGGCGCAAATTAAACGTCTGCAAGAGCAGATGGAAGCCGCGCAGCAGGAATTAGCTGTGACTACCGTCACTTCTTCAGCCGGCGGCGGCGCTGTTAAAGTTACCATGACCGGCGATCAAAAATGTAAAGAAGTGATCATCGATCCGGAATTGCTGAAAGATGCCGATGCTGAAATGCTGCAGGATCTTGTGCTCTCAGCAGTCAATCTTGCACTGGATGATTCCCGCAAGCTGGCTTCTGAAAAGATGGGGCCGCTGGCTGGCGGTATTCCTGGATTGGGATTTTAATTAATCAACGCAATGCCTATCTTACCTTTACCCATTCAGAATTTGATTGAAGCCTTAGAACGGTTGCCTGGAATTGGCCCAAAATCTGCTTCGCGGCTGGCGTTCTTTCTGCTGCGAGCACCAGATGAATTATTGCACCAGTTGTCAAGCGCGCTGACTGACCTAAAGACCACAACTGGCTCTTGTTCGCTATGTTATAACATCACTGTTGCAGGACAAGACCTGTGTGAAATCTGCTCCAATCCGAAGCGGGCAGATGGGACCATTTGTGTGGTGGAAGAACCGCTGGATGTACTGGCTTTGGAGCGAACCGGGGGATTCAACGGGCGTTATCATGTTCTGCAGGGAGTGCTTTCTCCAATCGAGGGGATAAGCCCTGATGACTTAAAAATTAAGCCCTTGATTGAACGCGTACGCAGCGGTGAAGCCAAGGAGATCATCCTCGCAACCAACCCCAGTATGGAGGGCGATGCTACCGCGCTTTATTTGCGTCAGCAGCTGCTGCCGCTGGGAGTGCGCATCACCAGGTTAGCCCGCGGGCTGCCAGTGGGAGGAGATCTGGAATACGCGGATCAAAACACGCTTTTGAGGGCACTGGCTGGAAGGCAAGAGATGCAATAAATAAAAAAAAACCGAAGCATCGCTTCGGTTTTTTGATTCCGATTCTTCACTGATTACCGTTTGAAGGCTGGTATCTCGATTTTCTTGCCGTTTTGTTCCACAATAAAATATGGCAGCCAGATCACCGCAAATACGTCTGTAAAAATATCGCTTTTGGCCGGGCGGATGCTGATTTCGGTGATCTCATCAACGACATGAGCCCATTTCTCATTGACTTCTTTAACCACTTCTTCTTTGGCTTTTTGAAGTTCTGCGAGCTGCTGCTGGTATTGTTTTAAGGTTTGCTGTTCTGCTACAAGCCGATCCTTTGCCTCTGAAGCCATTCTGGTTTTGGTGATTGTGCTGGTTATACTGCGTTTTCTTCCTGTCAACATGCCAAAAACCGCTGCACCGCCAGTGGCTAGGGTTTCGAGCCGGCGTTGATTGACAGAATTTTCAGCCGAGTTAACATCCAACTGCTGGGATTCAATTTTTCGCTGCATGGCGGCGATTTTTGTGTCGAAGGTCTTGGTTGCTTTATCGATTTCGGCGCGAATCGTATCTTCAACAGCTTCACGGCATTTTTGATGAAATTCTGCTGCAGTCATTTCAGGTGTGGCATAGACTTTGAGTTTTGTGTTGGCTTTTAGTTTCAACGCGCCACTGCGGTACAGCCACTCGAGAAAATCTTTTTCTAACGCAGCAACTCTCTTACTATCCGATAGCCACGCAGGCACAGGATGAAATTGGGTTTTGGGAAGAGGCTGGGTTTCTAATTTTTGTTTATCGATGGCTTCTCCGGTAAAGTCTTCCCAACGCACCAGCCCGCTGCCTGGTTCTTCAAGAATGGCTGATGTCTTACAAATCTTTTCAATATTGTATTGACGGGAGAGGTATCGTACTTCAGCCTGTGCAAGGATTCCTGCACGGTAGACGATCCCTTCAGAAGTGACTTGATTTGCAATGCCTGCTTCTGTTGTTGATTCACTGATTCCCAGATTATTCGGTAGGAAGTATTCAGAAATACTGCCAGGAATGGCCGGGCGGCTGGCGGTAATTCCAGAGCCTTCTTTTACACCGCTGGCTTTCTTCTGTGCTGGTTGAACTGCCGATTCAGTGAAAGTTACAGCCCCGCTGCTCTTAACCAGCGCGTTGGCAGCTGCCAGTTGATCACGGGTCATAGGGCCGGCCAGATAATTTAACGCCCAGCGGGTGTTGAAAAGGATAGGAGCAGATTTATAGACACTATGTAACAAGAAAACGCGTTTCTGTAATCCTGAAATCAGTTTGTCGAGTGTTTTCAGGTCGGTGGTTCCGCCTGCTGATGACAATCCGTCAAGCAAACGCTGTTTATCTTGATCCGTCTGCAAGCGGCCGATCATCCAGGTGCCGGCGTTTGAGAGGGCTTTGTAATCGACGTCAACCGGGTTCTGAGTGGCCAGGAGCAATCCAACACCAAAAGCGCGAGCCTGTTTGAGCATGCGCAGCATCACTGTTTTAGAAGGCGGATTGGCAATGGGCGGAAGATATCCCATGATCTCATCGAAATAGAGGATAGCGCGTAAATTTCCGGTTCCCCGCTGCCCGCGCATCCAGCTCTCGACAGCAGCAAAAAGCAATGTCACAAAAAACATGCGCTCATTTTCGCTCAGATGAGCTAGATAGAAGATCGAGTGGCGCGGCTTTCCATCTTTGGTGTAGAGTAATGCGCCAATATCGAGCGGCTGACCCTGCTGCCAGACCTGGAAGGATGGTGAGGCGAGAAAATTGTTCAACAACAATGCCAGTTCAAAGCGGTCTTTTTCGGGGAAGAAGGAATCCATCGGGAACGCCCCGAGGCGATCCATGGGTGGGTTTTGAACCTGTAAAATAAGATCAGTGAGCGTGAGAGAACTGCCACCTGACCAGGCTGTTTCGATAAGGTTTGAGATAAGGATATGCTCACGCGAACGCAGTGGATCGATGTTATTCAAACCTACCAGGCCTAAAAGCGCTGTAACCGTTGAAGAGATCCTCTCGCGCAACACTTCAGCATTCTCTTCCCATGGAATCGATGGAGCTTCAAAAGATGAAAGGATATTCACCGGGATACCGGAACTGGAGCCAGGGGAGTAAATGGTGTAATCGGCTGCGTCTGCCAATGCTTGCAGGTCACTTTGACCTAACCCCCAGTCTTGAAGGCCTTTTTTCCAGCGGGCAGCAGTTTCTTCTGCCATTTGAGGAACCGTTTTACCCTCTCTTTTTGCTGCCTCCGGATCGATCCATGGTTCAAAATCAGCCGCCTGTTGGGCTGGAAAATGCAGCAGGAGGTTGGTCAGGTCCCCTTTTGGATCGACGATGATCGCAGGGGTGCCGTGTAGAGCGGCTTCTTCGAGCAAACCAATGCAAAGCCCGGTTTTGCCAGATCCGGTCATGCCGGTGACGACTGCATGCGTGGTGAGATTTGCAGGGTCTAATGAAACGATTTCATCTGACAGGGTGTTTTTCTTGGGATCGAAAACTTTCCCAAGGAAATAATTAGGATTCGAAGGAGACATATCACACCGCCTGAATTTTTAATTATTATAGAAGATTTTACTCATGAGCGTTTGAATAAGATGGCCTGATTCTTGTATCTTCTTTTGCTGCGAGCATTCGCATGGATTATCCGTTGTATAATCAAGCAGATTCAAGAGGTTTAATCTTGTTTAACCTGAATGTTCATCCTGTCATCATTCAAGACGGAAAACTCGGCAAATCTCTGCCGGGATTGTTTACGCTCGTTCCCCCACGAAAATGCGCACGAGGTCGAGAATCTGATCAACTGGCGGGATTGATTCAATTAACCGGGCAGACGAGTATCACCCCCGATGCGTTGCAAGATTGGCTGCTTTCAAAAGCCGCTCAATTTTACAAGATACCTGGTACGGTGACCAGCGCAATGCGTTTTCTGGCTGAATCGATTAATTCTGAGTTACTCGAAAGGAATGCGAAACGAGCTGGCGATGGATCGCAGGTAAATGGTTCTCTATGTTTGATTGTGATTCGGCGCAATGTGGTGTTTACACTGGTTATTGGACAGGCACGTATTTTTGTGCTATCGAACCAGGATGCTTTTGAATACGAAGATCGTGAAAACCATCCCCGCGGATTGGGTGTGGTGGAAAATATCGTCTGCCGGTTTGCGCAAACAGAAGTTACAGAGAACGCTGCCATTCTACTGGCGCCCCAGGTTAACCGCGCCTGGTCAGTGGAATCGCTCCGCGGAGGTGCACTCCTCTCCATTGATTCGCTAGCACGCAGGATTTTTAACCAGGCACCACCAACGCTAACAGGTGCATTGATCAGGCTGACGGCAGGTAACGGACAGGTTTCCTATTCGCCGCTGCGATCTGCTGAAGCATTCCAGGATAATACTTCAACGAATTTAGATTCCGAGAGAAAGACGGAAGCCTCTGTTAGTGAACCTCGCGAAAGCCCCGAAGCCAAAGAACCGATAACGACTCAGTCATCGGTCACGGTTTCTCAACTTCAACAAAAAGAGATCGTCAAGCAGGTTGATCTTCCATTACCAGCAGAAAACGAAAGACAAGATACTGCACCGGTTCAAGATTTATCACCCGCAGCTACCCCGATTGACCGCCGCAGACCATCTGATAAGACAGAGCAGCTTAAGAGAACCTCTGAGTCTGCTGTCACCAGCGCGGAGATCAAAGCTCAGGTTGGAAGTTATGCAAAAGCGGTGGATGATTTTCAAAACAAAGCCAAGAAGGGAATTTCCCAATTCTTGGTTAAGCTGCTGCCAGGGTCGACAGGAGAATCCCCGGCGCTTCCACAGTCGGTCTTGCTGATCACAGCGATCGCAGTTCCGATTTTGGTTGTTGCACTGGCAAGTTTTGTTTATTTTCGCAAAGGTGCCAGTCAGCAGTTCGATCTCTATTTCCAACAGGGACAGTTGTATGCAGCTCAGGCGCAGAACCTGTTGGATGATCCAGCCGGTAGATTGGCGAATCTTCAACAGGCGCTCTACTTCCTTGAAAAAGCGTCTGAATTCGGACAATCCGATGATTCAAACCTGCTTCGTTCTCAAATTCAGACCGAATTGGATTCGATGCAAGGGATTGTCAGGCTTAATGTAACACCTATCAGTTCGATTGGATTGGCTGAAAATGTAAATATCACTCAAATGGCAGCCACAGCTACCGACCTGTATCTTCTCGATTCGATTTCAGGAAGGGCGTTGCGTTTTTATTTATCTGGAGCCGAGTATGTTCAAGATCCTGAATTCGATTGTGGACCAAATCCTGAAAACCCATTAAGCAACATTGGCAAGCTGGTAGATATCCTGCCGCTTCCAGCGGGTAGTTCCTTTAATGCGACATTACTCGCCATTGATGCTGTCGGAAACATCGAGTTTTGCAACCCTGGTGATTCAGGCGCGATTGTCAGCCTGATTCCTCCCGATGCCGGGTGGAGGCAAATTCGCTCGATTTCGCTCGATGATAAATATCTCTACGTTCTCGATCCCGAAATGAATGCAGTGTACCGTTTTCAGGAAGTTGAAGAATCTTACAGCGAAAAACCGACCCTGTATTTTGACAATGTGGTACCTACATTAACCAATGCTATTGATATTGAGGTCAATGGAGATGAATTGTATATACTGCGCTCCACCAGTGAAATGGTGGAATGCACTTACAGCCACATGAAGGATTACAAACTAACCGAATGTACTGACCCGGCGCCTTATGGTGACATGCGGACTGGTGAGAGCCCTCGGGCGATCAGTTTCCCTGATGCTCAATTCATCCAAATGCGCATGACTTCTGCACCCGATTCTTCACTCTATCTATTGGATGCAAACGGACGTAATCTTTACCATTTCAGCCTGCAGCGTAATTTGCAAAAAATTCTGCACCCGGGGTTTTTGGATGAAGGTTTCGCACCTGATATCGCACCGACGGCGGTTGCTGTATCACCGGCCAAAATCGTTTTTCTGGCGTATGGCAGTCAGATTTATCACGCTGCACTCCCCTGACCCCAAAAACTCACCCAACGAAAAAATGGGTGAGTTTTTATTATGATGCCAAAGAAGATACTACGGTTACTTTATGAAATGACGAGCAGGGGGATGGGGATAAAAGTGAGAATAAAGATGATCAGAGCGATCCCTCCCAGAATTTTGCGGCCGGTTCCCAGTTCAGTGATCTGATCCAGCGGCTCGGCATAAATGCGCCCGAGCAGAAAAACCAGAACTGCCCAGATCCACCAGCCAGACCAAACAAAGCCTAATCCGAACAGCGCGATCAGAATAAAGGGCAGAATGCGGCGCGACCACTTTTTTCCGAAAAGCAGATGGAAGATGTGACCGCCATCAAGCTGCCCGGCAGGAATAAGATTGAGGGAGGTAACAAGCAAACCTGCCCATCCGGCCCATGCGACCGGGTGAATCATCACATCCAAACCACCGTAAGGGAAAGGTCTACCCGTAAAGAAGTATTTAATCCAGTAGAGGATAGGATTTACACCGCCATAACTTGCCGGCTGGGGCAGCAGTTGATCAAAGCTAATATATTTGAGGAACAGGTAGGTGAGTGAATTGCCTTCCATCTGGATTCCCTCACCGGCTGGGAAACTCATCGGGATTGTGTCTAACCGTGACAAGGATAGACCGATCAGGATGACGATGACCGAGACGATGTACCCGGCGATTGGACCGGTAATACCGATATCCATTAAAACACGCTTGTTCTTGGGAACTTCTTTCATGTTAATAAAAGCACCCATCGTGCCAAGCGGAGTGAAGGGCAGTGGGATAAAAAATGGCAGGGTCACATGAACGCCGTGGGCACGACCTGCGATGTAATGACCGAATTCGTGAGCAGCAAGGATCCCTAATAAACTGACTGCAAACGGCCATCCTGCTTCAATCAGCTGGCCGGCTGCGGTAATCCAATTCTTCGAAAGTGGATCTTCGAGGCTGGTCAGACCCCCAGAAAGCAGTACACTGATAACCGTTAAGATGAACATGAGCAGGTTAATCCCGGGTCTTGAAGGTTTTGGGTCTGGCTGAGAAGGGACTAAAAGAATTACCTGGGTGTCGTTTTCTTTCCTAAACAAAGGGGTGAGCGAATAGGGTTTTAGGGATTCAGATAGCTGATCATACGCGGCAGCCGTATCTGTAACAACCAGGTGACCGCGATATCGTTTAATGAATCCTAACTCGGCATTTCCATCGGTGATATCCTCTACAGCGAAAATGCGCCTGACAAGCTGGTCAAGATGCTGTGTGGTCTCGAACTCATCCATTTGGCAGCTCCTGTTCTGGAATCAAAAGGCGGGAATGGATGGGAGTCGAACCCACCACGGCCCGCAAAGCGACCCGCCACCGATTTTGAAGACCGGGGAACCCACCGGGGCTCATCCACTCCCGCGATTAAGAATACCCCAGCCATGATGATTTGACAAGCAAACAATGAGAGAAAAGGACCCGTTGGTTAGAAAATGAAAGGGAATGTGGATACGAGCCAGGGTGAAAGTTCCAACACAGCCAGACCGGCAACAATTCCCAGGGCTATACCGACAATGACATCTGAAAGATAATGCACACCCATCCATACCCGGGCAAGACTCACCAGAGGAGCCCAGATCACGAGGAGGATTCCAAACCATAAGGGACCGGCAGCTATGGCAATTACAGCCAACATGGCGGTTCTGGCGGCGTGACCGGAGGGGAAGGAATGTGGATCGGTATTCCGGTAGATTGCTCCCCATTTTCCTTCTGGGCGGCGGCGCTTGATCGAGAATTTAATCATTAAGACGATGACAGCCAGACCAACGGAACCAGCAGCCATCAATGCTGTTAGCTGGTGCCACAGCCCTTTCGTTGTTAGCCAAATGATGAACAGCGCCAGCAGAATGAACCAGGAATCACCTGAATGGGCAAAGAAAATCCCAAATGGCCTGAGTTTCGACTGCGGTTCTTTAATACGGAGCCTGGATGTTAGCTCGACATCCAGTTCCAGAAGTCTGGTGAAGGTCATAAGTCCAATTCTACCGCAGCAAATCCTTTTCCACGATTTCGAACTGGAATGGTTTATCAACGTCCATGCCGATCTCGGCAAATGGCGAGCGAACAGCTTTGCCCGTGATACCCAGACGTTTGCATACGCGCTTCGCGGCATCATCCAGGGTGAGCCTCCTCAACGCCATCAGCACCAGTGTATCAATACCAATCAAAAAAGCCTGTTTTAGAGGGTTCTTGCGGTTTTTGATCAATTGTTCCCATAGCCCTGCTGGGTGAAGTACGGCTTTTTTTCGGATGTAATTCAGATCACCACCGCACACATCACCATCTTTGATTTTTACATAGGTGCGTTTTGAATTTGGGAAGCGTTTTTCCATAACGGCGCGGTCAAGAACGGTGTAACATACGTCCAGATCATATTTTTGATACATTTCAATACTTTGATCGATGATTTCTGCAGTTAACGTCGGAATATCAGCCGAGATGGTGACCACATGAGTGTTCTGGGGATGAATCCGGTCGAAATATTTACACCCTTGCTGGATGTTGCTGATCAAGGAGCCTTCATCTTTTAGGAAGGCGATTTCTTTTTTGCAGTGTAAGTTGTTTGCTTCATCAATGCCAATTACAACAACACTTTCGACCAATTTTGCATCAGAAAGAGCATCTAATACCCATTGCACCATGGGTTTGCCTGCAATATTGACCAGCGACTTAAGCCCATCAGGCGCCATTTCGTAAAGTGGATCTTCGCGGGTTGATTTTCCGCCAGCCAGAACGATGACATCCATGTTACAACTCCTTAACCTGAGGCCGCAGGGGAATTTGCCTGATCGCTTCTTCTATGATATTGAAATAGTCACCCGGATGGGCATAATCGACAGGTTCTTTCCTTCCAAGAACAGATACGATCGCAGCTTCGATCATATTTGTTCCGAAAGAGCGGCCATCAATGATGGGAGTGGTGGTGATGAGATACTTAATCCCAGCATTCTTGAGGAATTCCTGGTCTGATGGAGTGGTGGTGTTGGTTACAATCACCCGGCCAGGTAGTTTTTCAGGCATGTGACGCCAGAGATAATGACAATCTCCGGCAACAACGGTTGCCCACTCGAAATACTTTTGATACTTTGGATTGCGCTGTTCTTGCTTTTCGCCAGTTGGATAGAGCCAACTGAATGGTAAATGTTTCATCACTGGGAGCAATGTATTGGCCAGATTGCGGATCGCTTTTTCGGAGCGCACAGGAATGCCGAGGCCAAGAGAAAACATCACATCTCCAAAGACCACGTCATAGCCGTCATCCATGAATGCGCGCGCGGTTCCCCAGCGGTCGAGGGCTACAGCCACGAGGGCGCGTTTTTCCTTTACATAACCGTTTAGTTCATTATTAATAACACTGGTGACCTGTTTTTCAAGGGTCATCTTCAACCCTGTGCCGTCAACGACCGGGGTTTGATGAACATATTTCAATAATGATTGGACGGAATCGAGTGTTGTCCATTGATCTTCGATCATGAAACCCAAGAGCGCTCCCCCTACGCCGAAACAATCGACTTTCCCATCTAATTCACCATAGAGCCTGGCAGCCTTTTCCATGTCCCCGTCAGTGCCAATTCTTTCCATGCGCACCGTTTCACCCATTAGCTGGATTTCAACGGTTTTATCACGGCGTGATGATCCTATACTAATGCTGACAGCCCGTTTCATTGGTCCCTCCAAGAAAAAATGGTGATGCAGTGTAATTACAACGAATATGGAAGAATAATACATTCTCCTTGTGCTGAGGTCAACCTTCATTGTCATTCGATACAGTTGCCAATATTGATAACCCAGTAAAAAGCGAAAAGTAATGAAATAACCGGCAGAATGTTCATTCAAATTCTGCCGGTTATTGTTCTGATTATGTCTAAGAGTTATGGATATTGGTTTGAAACCTTATCCCATAATGAATGTGGGAATGGGCATATCAATCGATCATCAAATTCCAGCGTCTGGCGGCAGAGTCAACAATTTTTTGAACGACATCTGTATACGAATATCCAGCCGCGTCAGCAGCATAGATCAGTGAAGCCTGCAAAGGGTCTGGATACATCAATGGGATGGGATTGACTTCTAAGACGTAGGGGTTACCTGTCTCATCCATGCGCATATCCATGCGGCACACATCTTTCAACTCAAGCACCTGCATGGCATGCAGCGCAATTCTCTGAAATTCGGTGGTTTGCTGCGGAGTGAGCTCAGCGGGGCAAACCCGGTAAACCTCACTGTTGAGATCTTCTTTTTGTGATGCAGAGTAGAACCCGGTGGGCGAGACGATTTCGACGATTGGCAAGACCTCGTTACCAAGAATGCCAATGGTGAATTCACGCCCTTGAATATATTCCTCAACCAGGATTAATGAGTCGACTTGTGATCTAACCCAGTTAATCTGCCTGATCAGTTCATCTTCGTTGTTTACGCGGGCTGACTCGTTGATTCCGATGGATGATCCTTCGACCGCAGGTTTAACGAATAACGGGTACCGTAAATCATGGCTGGGGATTTTTGTGTCATTTTCGACGACAAAGAAGTTTGCTGTTGGAATATTGGCTGCCCTAAAAAGCCGTTTCGCCATGGCTTTGTTATGAGCCAGTGACATTCCCAGAACCCCTGCACAGGTGTATGGAATGCGCAGGATGTCTAATATTGCAGGCATCTGCGCTTCGCGTGAATCACCATAATGACCTTCTGCGGAATTGAAACAAAGGTCTGGCGCAAATTTCACGAGTTCATCAATTGAATCCAATGTGGCGGGGAAATACCTGGCTTTGTGACCCAGGCGCTCTAGTGAATCAAGGATAGCCTCGACTGTGACTAAATCATCAAGGTCATCCCAACGCCCAGGAGGATCTTCAAGGCTTACAGGAGCATCTTCTTTTAAGTTGGCAAGAACTGCAACTTTCATTCTTTCTCCAAAAAATGTGATAAAAACAGAGGGGATTATATGACGATTCTATGATACCGCAAGAGTGCAATCATTCATCTATAATTTCTCCAAAAATCTTAAAGCGGGAGGCTGGCGATTGGGGATATAATATGCACGATTGCGGCCAAGCGCTTTTTGTTATTTCAGGGGTTTTAAGTTAAACTAGAGCAATTGAATCCGATTATTCAAGGAGGATTTCGTTATGGTCTATGTCCTGATCGGAGCGGGGATATTGGTCTGTGCATTATTGGCAGTCCTCGCGCGCCGGCTCTTACTTTCAGCAGCCTGGCTGGCACTAACCAGTGCACTTGTGGCGTTGATGACCTACCTGCTGGGCGCTCCACACATTGCGGTGATTGAATTGAGTGTTGGTGCAGGTCTGGTAACCGTGCTGTTCGTTTTTGCCATCAATATTGCAGGTGAAGATATCACTCCCCTCAAATCCCTCGTTCCCAAGCCACTGGCTGTGGGATCGATTGTTTTAGCGGGGGGATTGGCTCTTTTTCTCATTTTGCGTGCAGCAGGGGTGCTTCATCTGACACCATTGACAAATCCTGAAAGCGCCATTCTGTGGGAAGAAAGGTACCTTGATCTTCTTCTACAAATCGTGCTTATATTTTCAGGTGTGCTGGGTGTGATTGGTCTGCTGGCTAATGGAAAACACACACCAGATGTTGAGGAGCAATCATGAATCTACCAATTCCTCTCATTGTTCTCATCACGATCTTGTGTCTGGCGGGAATCGGGCTCTACTGCCTGTTAATCACCCGCAACTTGATCAAAGTCGTTATTGCTCTCCAATTGATTGTCAAAGGAGCCGTTCTGGCGTTTATTCTGGCGGGCAATATGACCGGCCAGCTGAACCTGGCACAATCGATGGCGTTGACCGTCATCGTGGCAGATACGATTGTCGCTGTGGTCGGTCTGGCGCTGGCTGTTCAGATTCGCTTAAAAACCGGTTCTCTGGATATCAAATCCCTGTCGAGTTTAAAGAGGTAACCGATGACTCCTATACTGATCGCATTAACCATTGGTATCCCCTGGCTCGGTGCTATCATCGTCTGGTTAATGGGCGACCGCCGAGAAGAGCTCACTCATTGGGTTTCAATCCTGTTTTCGATCGGGGCGGCCGTCACATCGGTGTTGCTGCTTCCGAACGCTTCTCGAGAAACTGCTCTCACGATTCCAATCGGCGGTGACTTTGGTGATTTCACTTTTGTGGCTGATGGTTTGGGAATTTTTCTAAGTGTCATAGCGGCCGTCATTGGTTCGTTGGCAGTCATTTTTTCTAAAAATTATATGAAGGGCGAAGCTTCTTTAGGCCGATACTATGCCTTCGTTCTTTTCTTTATCGGTGCAATGGTTGGATTGGTGTTGTCGAGCAATTTGCTTTTAACCTTCCTCTTCTGGGAGATCACAGCTCTTTGTTCTTATGCGCTGATCTCATTCCATAATGATGATCCAAAAGCGGTCAAAGGCGGCATTAAAGCTTTGATCATTACCTCAATCGGTGGTGTTGGATTGATGGTTGGAGCGCTCATCGTGTACGCTTATACCGGAAGTTATGATATTAATAACTTCCTTGCCAATTATTCCACCATACCCGGGAACATCCTGGCTTTACTTGCTTTTGGTTTCTTGATCGCGGCGGCGGCAAAATCTGCTCAATTTCCATTCCAGACCTGGCTTCCAGACGCTATGGAAGCGCCTTCTCCAATCAGCGCGTTAATCCATGCTGCTACCATGGTGAATGCAGGCGTTTATCTGCTGGCACGTTTTTATCCAGCATTCAAAGACGTGCCCTATTGGAGTGAGGCGGTGATGATTGTTGGCGCCCTTTCAGCCCTACTGGCTGCGGTCATGGCGCTGGTATCGAACGATTTAAAGCGTGTCCTGGCTTATTCCACCGTGAGTCAATTGGGTTATATGGTTTACGCCATTGGAACCGGCAGTGTTTATGCCAGCCAGTTCCATCTTTTTAGCCATTCCATTTTTAAAGCTCTGCTTTTCCTGTCTGCAGGTGCGGTAATCCATTCGATTGGAACCCGAAACATGCTCGAAATGGGCGGAGTGGGTAAGAAACTTCCACTCGTGAAATGGGTGTTCATTATTGGAGCACTGGCGCTGGCAGGGCTTCCCATTCTCAATGGATTCTGGAGTAAGGAATTGATTCTTGAATCCGGCTTAAAAAATGGTCCGTTATGGCTCTATATTGTCATGGTGTTTGTGGCAGGTTTAACTGCGTTATATACCATTCGCTGTGTCTGGCTGGTGTTCTTTGGCGAACCGCGCTCAGAATATCATGCTCACGCGATTGGCTGGGAGATGATAGCGGCACTCTTACCCCTGGCTGGCGCTGCACTGGTCAGCTGGCTGGCTGCCGGTCGATTCTCAGTGCTTTTAGGAGAGAAATCGTTACCTTTTCATGCGATCGAACCTTTGCCATATAAGGAAATGATGCACGAGGTTCTCTCGCTGCCGACACTGGTGGTGATGGTGGTTATCACCGCAGCAATTCTTTTGTGGGTGTTCCGTAAGAAACTGGAAGGTTTAATCAACGGTCTCAAAAGCATTCGCTGGGCGGCAGAAAACAGTTTTGGATTTGAAGCCATCAATAACGCTATTGTCAAGGTTACCCAGAGCACTGCAGAAGCACTGCGGGTGACTCAAACGGGTATCTTGAATTGGAATGTTTTTGGGATCCTGGCTTCCGTCATTATCTTACTCGCCATTCTCGTTCTGGGAGCCTGACATGACATCAAATTTCCTCTTCTCAAGTTTACTTCTTCTGCCCTTCCTGGCTGCTCCGATTGTTTACATGCTTGGGCGCTTAACAGCTCGTAACGGGAATGTGCTGGGAATCAGTCTGACACGGGCGCTAACTGTTTTCTTTTTGCTTGTGGAAGGCTGCCTCTTGTACCTCGTGGTAAAGCAGGCTCTTTCGAGTGGCGGCGCGTATCTGCTGATTGGTGATGAACCGCTCGTCTTCGATGGGATTGGTCTCATTCTCGCATGCGTTGTCCTTTTTCTGGGGCTGATGGTCACATTATTCTCTATCGACTATATGAATAATGAAAAAGGCGAAGAGAAATTTTATGCGCTGCTATTAACAACCATAGGCTCGATCATTGGACTGGGTATGTCGTATGACCTGTTCAATCTTTGGCTCTGGTTTGAAGCCATGGCGATCAGTACCTATTTATTAGTTGCGTTCTACAATGACGAACCGCCATCTCTTGAAGCCGGTGTTAAGTATCTGGTTCAATCTGCCGTAGGTTCAGCTCTGGTCATGTTTGGTATCGCGATGATATTCTCTCAGACAGGTTCGATCACACTGACCGACTTGTGGCAGTTGACATCCAGCGAGGCGCCACTGGCAAAAATTGCGGGCGTGCTCCTCATTGTAGGCTTTGGGGTAAAGACAGCGCTTGTTCCGCTGCACACCTGGCTTCCGGATGCTCACTCTCAGGCGCCATCAGGGATCAGCGCTATGCTTTCAGGTGTGGTGATCGAAGCGGGTCTGGTAGCCATGCTGCGCGCGATCAGTATGTTTGGTAAGGTTGATTTTAACTGGGGAGCCATCCTGATCGGTTTTGGCTGTCTCAACATTCTGATAGGCAACCTGATGGCACTGCGTCAGACGCAAGTCAAAAGGCTGTTAGCCTATTCGAGCCTTGCACATGTGGGGTATATGCTCTTAGGTTTTGGTTTCAGTATGGCTTTTGGCAGGTTCGAAGGTGCGGCGGGTGGTTTTTTCCACTTGCTGACTCACTCAATGATGAAAGGTCTTGCGTTTCTTGCAGCAGGTGCTTTGCTATTTACACTTCACCTATCCAAGCAGGAGCATGTTCCCCTTACATTGGATGACTTGAATGGTGCTTCCCGGAAATATCCTGTTGCCGCTTTTGCTCTGGGGCTGGCTGTCCTTGGTCTTGGTGGAATTCCACCCATGGCTGGATTCATGTCGAAATGGCAGATACTGGTGGCGGGTGTCAAAGCTGAAAACACTCTGATGCTGATCGTGGTGATCTTCGCCGCGCTGAACAGCATCCTGTCATTGGGCTATTATGCTCCCCTGGTCAATCGCATGTACCGCCACGAACCTTCGACGGCTGTTGAACAGGGCAGCAAGATGCCGGGTCTGATAATCGTTCCGTTGGTCATTCTGAGCATTGCGATTGTCGTGATTGGTGTCTGGCCTTCTTCAGTGCAGTTCTTGACTGAACAGGCTGGTTTGAGCCTTTTGTATACTTTCTTCTATTAGGAGCGTGTGATCAATGGAAATTCTTACTTCACCTCCGATTGCATTTCTGATCTATCTACCACTGGTACTGGCGTTGTACTTCTTGGGGAAGGCTCTGGTTGGAAAAGAGCATCCCACTCCTGAGAAGTCGAGCCTTTACGCGAGCGGTGAAGAAGCACAAACATCATTTGCCTCTCCGGGTTACCGGCCATTCTTCCTGATTGCCTTTTTCTTTGCGGTCCTTCATCTGGGAATACTGGTGATCGGTACAGGAAGCATTTCGTTAAAATTGCTGCCATTGATCCTCGGGTTGGTTCTGACCCTGGTAGCACTAATCCTGGGGTAACGACCAGTTAGTTATAAGGAGACAAGATCAATGGAAAACCTGGCACAAGAAGTGATGGACAAATTAAAAACGTGGGCGCGGGTAAATTCTCCGTGGGCAATCCACTTTAACAGCGGATCTTGCAATGGATGTGATATCGAAATCCTGGCGACGTTTACCCCGCGTTATGATGTGGAACGATTTGGTATCAAGCTTCAGGGTAGCCCGCGCCACGCGGATGTGTTGGTTTGCACAGGACCAGTGACACTGCAGGCGCGCGATCGACTTCTGAGGATTTATGAACAAATGCCAGAACCGAAGTTTGTTGTGGCGGTTGGGTCATGCGGTATTTCTGGAGGAGTCTTCCAGGGGTGCTATAACGTGGTTGGCGATATCAGCGAGGTGATCCCGGTGAATGTTTATATCCCTGGCTGCCCCCCTCGACCGGAAGCGATCATCCATGGGATTGTTGAACTCTTAAAGAGTCTACAGAAATAGGAATAGGGTGATCATGGATACTCAAGAACTCTTACAGCAGGCTTTAGAAATTGTCAAAGAATGGACAATCGAGGTTTCTCAACCAGAAGAAAACCGGCGGGATATTTATATCGACGCCAGGGATATCAAACCAGCTGTTAAAGCATTGCTCATAGACAGCCATTGGGGTTACCTCTCCGCGATCACTGGACTGGACTCACCGGATTACGAGATCGATGAGGAAACCAAGGAACGTAAAGTTGATCCGCAAAAGGGCAAATTGGAAGTTCTCTATCATTTCTGTAACAAAGCAGCCATTGCAACTTTGCGTGTGAGGCTTCCCTATACTGATGCCGAAATTGACTCTATCTGTGATATGCTTCCTTCGGCCTCGTTCTATGAACGAGAAGCTATGGAATTAATTGGTGTCAATTTTAGAAATACTCCCATTGCAGATCATCTGATTCTTCCAGAAAATTGGCCGGCGGGTGTGTATCCGCTACGTAAAGCTTTTAAAGGTTTAGAAAAGAAGACACAGGGATAAGGAGGAGCGAGCGATGGAAGCCAAACAAAAATCAGAAAAATTTGTTGTCCCGATCGGTCCACAGCACCCGGCACTCAAAGAACCCGGTCATTTCGAATTTACTGTTGATGGAGAAATTGTTACCAACGCAACCGCCCGGCTTGGATTTGTTCACCGAGGTATGGAAAAGGGAGTGGAAGACCGCAACTGGACGCAAGGACTGTACTTGATGGAGCGGGTTTGCGGAATTTGCTCTCATGTGCATGCAATGGCATACGCCTTGGGCGTTGAAAAATTGGCGAATATCCAGGCTCCCCCGCGGGCTCAGGCTATTCGTGAACTGGTTGCTGAATTAGAACGCATTCACAGCCACTTACTCTGGCTGGGTGTGGCTGCACATGAAGGTGGCTTTGACACCTTATTTATGTTCTCATGGCGTGACCGCGAGACGGTGATGGATTTACTTGAAACCATCACTGGCAACCGAGTTAATTACTCTGCCAATGTTCTGGGTGGAGTAAAAATTGATATCAATGATGCCCAAAAAGATGCGCTGCGGCGGGGAATGGATTTTCTTGAGGAGCGCACCAAACATTATCTAAAAGTTGTTACAGAAGATGAAACCTTCCTTGGGCGAACCCGAAAAATCGGTGTGATGACTTATGAAGAAGCAACCTTGTTGGGGGCGATTGGCCCCACAGGGCGCGCCTCAGGTGTTCAGCGGGATGTACGGGTGGATTCGCCTTATGCCGGGTATCCAGATTTTCCGGTCAATATTGTAACCAGTGTTGCCGGTGATCTAGAGGCCCGATTCGTGGTGCGCATTAAGGAACTCTATGAAAGCTATCGCCTGGTAAGAGAAATTGTGGATCATTTGCCCGGTGGTGATCTAACGGTAAAAGTTCCACGACGGATCCCAGAAGGTGAAGTCATAAGCAGGGTTGAGGCGCCACGGGGTGAATTGTTCTATTTCATGAAAAGCAACGGCACGGATAAGCCAGAGCGTATCAAAGTGAGAACTCCAAGCCTTTGCAACTGGGGATCAGTCTTGACCACAGCCATCGGGCATAAATTGGCAGATATGCCCATGATTCTGGCTGGTATCGATCCCTGTTTCTCATGCAATGACCGCATGGTAATGATCAGTGGAAAGAAAACAGAAACCCAGGTATGGGATTGGGAAGATCTTCGTCAATACGGAATCGAGTATTACAAATGAACATTACTTTTCCTTCACTCATTGCCCTGTTGTTGTTTCCAGGTGGTTTATTTCTGCTGGGAAGCGGTTTGTTTTTTGAATATCTAGACCGCAAGCTTGTTGCCCGGTTTCAGAATCGAATTGGACCGCGCTGGTTCCAACCGTTAGCAGACTTTATCAAGCTGTTGGCCAAAGAAGAGGTAATTCCCGCGGGAACGATCAAATCCCTATTCATTCTGCTGCCGATCTTCGCGCTGGCTGCTGCCCTGACTGCAGCGCTCAGTGTTCCGCTATTTGGGTTCAAGCCAGTCTTCAGTTACAACGGCGACCTGATTGTCACGCTCTATCTGTTAAGCATGATGACCCTGTGTATTGGGCTGGCAGGTGCGAATACAGAAGATCGATTCTCAATTGTGGGTGCAACGCGTGCTTTAACCCAGTTGTTTTCATACGAAGCACCTTTTATGTTGGCGATGTTAGGCCCCGCTATTGCGCTGGGAACCTGGAATATCAGTCTGATCAACCAGGGAGCCACCCAACAATCCCTGTGGTTTATCGTTTCGCAGCCAATCGGGTTCCTGGCCGCTCTCATCGGTTTAATGGGTAAATTGGAATTACCTCCGTTCGATGCTCCAGAGGCTGAAACTGAGATCGTGGCCGGCGCCCTGACCGAGTATTCAGGCCGCGGATTCGGGTTATTCAAGATCGGCCGCGATATTGAGCTGGTGGTTGGTTTGACTCTTATTGCTTCCTTCTATCTGGGAGGCTTTTCGACACCGTTGGACTTCTTATGGAAAGTGTTCGTGCTTTTATTAATCACAGCTGCACTGCAGTCGCTCTTTGCTCGATTGAGGATCGATCAGACGGTTGGATTGTGGTGGCGCATTGGCGCAATCTTGGTGCTCTGTCAACTGGTGCTGATTATTATTGGCAACACGCTTTCACCGTTTATTGCACCGCTGCTCGGAGGTTAAAATGACGATCGGATCAATGCTTGGTGATGTTGTCAAATCATTTTTCAAGAAACCTGTCACAGAAAAATACCCCTTTGTGAGGCAGGAAGCTCCCGAAAATCTGCGTGGTAAACTCGTCTGGGACCCTGAAAAATGCACAGGCTGCATGCTGTGTGTCAAAGATTGTCCTTCCAACGCGTTAGAGTTGATTGTTCTGGATAAGGTCAATAAACGGTTTGTTATGAAATACAATCTTGACCAGTGTACCTTCTGTGCACAGTGTGTGATCAACTGCCGGTTTAGTTGTTTGAATATGTCTGAAGAACAGTGGGAACTGGCATCGACGAAAAAAGAACCATTCGAGGTTTATTACGGAAGAGAAGAGGATGTCAAATTCCTCCTGGAAAAAGCTGCTCGCGGAGAAGCTGAAGAGTCCTGTAAAGAAGACTAGACCTCGCCTGGCTGTGGTTGGCATAGGGGCGGAGCTTAATGGCGATGATGCAGTGGGTGTGATCGTTGCCCGAAAGCTTCAGCCCCTTGTGCGTGAGCAGCCGGATGTATTCGTGCTCGAAGGCGGATCTGTTCCGGAGAGCATGATCGGTCCTTTACGAAAGTTTTCTGCAGAGTTAGTTATTCTGATTGATGCCACTGACTTGCGTGATGAACCTGGAACGATCCGGTGGATCGATCAAAACCAGATCTGTGGAAGTAGTTTTTCGACCCATTCATTACCGTTAACCCTTTTGTGTCAATTTTTAGAGAAAGAGATCCGTTGCGAGGTATTGATACTGGGTGTTCAACCTGAAAGTATAGAATTCGGCCAACCGCTTTCTACTTCTTGCAAAAGGGCTGCCAGCCAGATCACAACCGCAATTTCGAAATTGCTTTGTAGTCCACAATAAATATGTAATATCGATCCTTTTTCTAAATATTTGCCATTTCAAATGTCGATCAAAATTCGTGTTATTCTGGAAACAAAGAGTTCGAATTTATGAATATCAACCAAGAGAACAAGAAAATCATTGCGCTCATCCCGGCATACAACGAGTCGGAGCGAATTGCGAACGTGATCACCCAGACCATGCAGTATCTGCCGGTATTGGTAGTTGACGATGGATCGCGCGATAACACTTCAGAAATTGCGCGGAATCTGGGCGCCCAGGTGGTAAGGCAGGAACCGAACCAAGGAAAGGGAGCGGCACTCCTTAATGGCTTTCGTCATGCTCTAGAGCAGGGATATGATGCGGTATTAACCCTTGATGCGGATGGGCAGCATGACCCGGCTGAAATTCCATTGTTCATTGAGGCGTATACGAATGGTGCGGACCTAGTGATTGGTAAGAGGGATTTCAGCAAGATGCCTTTCCCCAGAAACATCACGAATACCATTGGCACCTGGTCTTTTTCAAACGCATTAGGACAGTATTGCCCTGATAACCAGTCTGGATACCGGCTGCATTCCAGACGTCTGGTTGAAGCATCTCTATCGAGTAAAGAAACGAATTTTGAATTTGAAGTTGAGATTATTGTTACATGCGTGGTATTGGGGTTTCATCTCGCGTGGGTACCGATTAAAACCATCTACGCTGGTGAACATAGTCATATTAAACCATTGCGTCACATCTGGCATTTTTATCGCATTGTTCATAAAACCAGAGAAATCATTCATTCTTCGAAGAAATCACAGGGTTAATTGCCGGGCGTTTTCGTAAAGTTCCTCAGGATAGAAGAGCTTTTATCATTCATACTTATTAGAAAGCGTGATGTGTCGTATGAGAAAAATCTCCAGAGAACCAGTCCTGGTTTTCGAAAAAACCATACCGGCATCCATCGAAGAGGTGTGGGAGGCCTGGACAACCGAGCAAGGAGTAAAAACCTTTTTTGCTCCCGATTGCCATATTGACTTAAAGCCCGGAGGGGCATATGAGATGTTTTTTAACCCTGAGGGTGCGTCAGGTGAACGTGGTGGAGAAGGCTGTCAGATTCTTGCCATTGAAAAACCTACACTGTTTTCGTTCACTTGGAATTTTCCTCCAGAAATCCCATTATTAAGGAATACCTATCAGCATACTCACGTCTCGCTTCGATTATCACCAGTCTTACCGAAAAACACTCTTGTCAGAATCGTTCAGGATGGCTGGGGTGTTGGAGAAGAGTGGGAAAAAGGGCTTGCGTATTTTTCGAGAGCATGGGGAGAAATCGTCCTGCCCAGGCTTTATGATCGTTTCACAAAAGGACCTATCATCTGGAATACGTTGTGAGGATAAATGATTAATAGCCAAAAGACCATCACTGAATTCATGAATCAAAAATCTTTGGCCGTTGTGGGGGTTTCAAGAAACAAAGATAAGTTTGGCAATATGATCTACCGCGACCTAAAAAAAGCCGGCTACAAGGTATTTGCTATTAACCCACAAGCGGATATGCTTGAGGGTGATCGGTGTTACGCGGGTCTGGGGGCATTGCCAGAAAAAGTGGGCGGTGTCATGTTAATCATTCCTCCAACAAAGACGGTTCCTGTGATCGAAGAGGCTGCCAGATTGGGCATTAATTACATTTGGCTTCAACAGGGGGCAGAATCACCAGAAGCAGAACTACGCTGCCGTGAATTGGGGCTTGAAGTGGTGAGCGGAGAGTGTATTTATCTGTATCTCAAACCTGTGGAATCAATTCATAAAGTCCACCGGTTTCTGAGACGACTCTTTGGAAAAATGCCAAAATAAAAAAGACCAGGTTTAAAAACCTGGTCTTTTCCTTTTACTTTAATTGTGATTCCAGTTTAGCCCTGGTTTCCAAATAATCCTTAAGCTTGGCTTTTTCCTTGTCTACCACGGCTGCCGGGGCTTTAGAGGCAAAGTCGCTACCCAGCAGTCTTTCCAGACGCTCAATTTGTGAATTAACGGTTTCAAGGTCTTTTTGCAAACGTTCGAGGTCTTTTTCTTCATCGACAAGGTCTGCTAGCGCAAGATAGATTTCGAGACCTGAAACGACTACCGAAAGGTAGCCAGTCGTATCTGTCTTGAGGTCAGCAGAAATCTCTGTTCGTTCCGGGTCAAGGAAGGCTAGAGAAGTCAGGGTGCTTTTTTGATTGATTACCGTTTCAAGCCTGCTTCCGGCAGAGATGAGCGCAGGTATCTTCTTGCCAGGTTTCACCTTCTTTTCTGCGCGGATATTGCGAATTGAGCGAATCGCATCTTGAATCACTGTAAACTCTGCGATTGCTTTCTCTTCCCATGCTTCTGGTTTACTGGCTTCAGGCCATTTAGCGATGATCAGGGCTTCTTCCCATGCATTGCTGGAATTGAATGGCTGAAATTTCTTGTCGAGGGCTGCTTGCTTCAGGTATTGCCATAATTCTTCGGTGACAAATGGTGTAAACGGATGCAGGAGCCTCAAGCAGGCATCGAGCACACGCACCAGGGTTGTGGCTGTGTAATATGCCCTGTCTCCGCCTGCCGCCATCTGTGTTTTAGCGATCTCGAGATACCAGTCGGCAAAATCACCCCAGAAGAACTCATAGATCTGGCGGCCTGCTTCGCCGTACTGGTATGAGGTAAACAGACGGTCTGTGTCACGAAGAAGCGTCTGAAGGCGGGCCCAGATCCATGAATCTGCCAGAGTCCATTCTGGTTCTTTTTCAGCTTTATCAGGAGCATTTTCAAGGGCGCTGATGACAAAGCGTCCCGCGTTCCAAACTTTGTTGGCAAAATTGCGGTTAGCTTCAACTTTCTTCAGATCCAGGTTGGTATCGTGGCCGGGGGTGGATCCAACAAGCATGGTAAATCGCAACGCATCGGTACCAAAGTTGTTCATGACTTCCAAAGGATCCACGACGTTGCCCTTGGTTTTGCTCATCTTCTGTCCGTCTTTATCGAGGATCAGCCCATGCAGGTAAATGGTGTGAAACGGTACTTGATCGGTGAATTCAAGACCAAACATCATCATACGTGCAACCCAGAAGAAGAGGATATCCGCCCCCGTTTCCATGACCGACGTGGGATAGAAATAAGCAAGGTCGGGTGTTTTGTTGGGCCAGCCGAGGGTTGAAAAGGGCCACAAACCGGAGGAAAACCAGGTATCCAACACATCTTCGTCCTGGTGAATACTTTTACTGCCACATTTTGTACACTGGGTGGGATCAGTACGTGAGACAATGATCTCGCCGCAATCGTCGCAGTACCATACGGGGATGCGGTGCCCCCACCATAATTGGCGGCTGATACACCAATCACGGATGTTTTCGAGCCAGTTGAAGTAAATCTTCGTGAAGCGTTCTGGAACGATGCGTGTGCGGCCGTCTCTCACCGCTTCGAGGGCTCGATCGGCCAGGGGTTTGATAGCAATAAACCATTGCGTTGACACCATGGGTTCGATAATCTCACCGCCACGCTGTGAACGCGGTACATTCAGAGTATAAGGTTCCTCTTTGATCACCAGCCCGGCTGCCCGCATGTCTTCCCATAATTTCTTGCGACACTCAAAGCGGTCTAAGCCTGTGTAAGGGGCCGCGTTTTGATTCATGTGTGCGGTAAGGTCAAGAATATTGATCATTTCGAGGTGGTGATTTTGCCCAATCACGTAGTCGTTCGGGTCGTGGGCAGGGGTGATCTTTAACGCACCGGTACCAAATTCCATGGTTACATATTCATCCGCGATCACAGGAATACGGCGGTTGATGATGGGCACCAGAACATCTTTGCCGATGAATTTTTGATAGCGCTTATCCTCTGGATGGACGGCGACAGCGGTGTCACCGAGAATAGTTTCAGGGCGTGTTGTGGCCACCGGGATAAAAGCGCCAGGTTCATCTGCCAGCATGTATTTGAAATAGTACAGGAATCCCGGTTCTTCGCTGTATTCCACTTCAAGGTCTGAAACTGCGGTACGCAGCGCCGGTGACCAGTTAATCATGCGTGGTCCACGGTAGATCAAACCCTTTTCGTATAGGCGAACAAAGGCCTCGCGTACAGCCTGTGAAAGACCTTCATCTAGCGTGAATCGCTCCCTCGTCCAATCACACGAAGCGCCCAGACGTCGGATTTGGGATGTGATTTTACTTCCGTATTTTTCTTTCCACTCCCAGGTGCGGCGTAAAAATTCCTCACGACCCAATTCATCACGTTTTAAACCTTCTTTGGCCAACGCTTTCTCAACAAGCATCTGAGTAGCGATTCCAGCATGATCTGTTCCAGGCACCCACAGGGAAGGGATGCCTTTCATGCGGTGATATCGAATCATCAGATCTTCCATTGAAACAAACATGGCATGACCTGTATGTAGTTCACCTGTAACATTAGGAGGTGGAATGGAAATGACGAAAGGTTTTTTTGTTGGATCAAAATCTGGTTTGCGCGGGTCATTGGAAGGCTGGAAAAACCCGCTTTCTTCCCAGTATTTGTATAACCTTTCTTCAGTTGCTCGAAAATCGTAGGCTTTGGATAATGTCTCTTTTTCCATAATATCTCTCCTAACAAGTGCTTTAAAAATAAAATCCTTTCATCCTAGAGGACGAAAGGAAAATTCCGCGGTACCACCTCAATTCGCCAAAACGCTGGCGCTCTTTCCAGACAATCATCTGGATTACGCGATAACGGGCTTACCCGTGCCGTTCTATTTCCTGAATACAGGTTTCTTCGGCAATCCATCCAAACGACTTCAACTGGCATCTGCTATGGAGGCTTCCAGCAAACTGCCCTCCTTCTCTGGTAGCGCTCAGCCAAGTCTACTCCTTTTGGCGCGACTCATATAAAATTATGAAGTCATTATACAGACAATCAGACGATACGTCAATGAATCATAGATGACTGAAAGAGAAGGAAACATGGCGCATGAACTGAAATTGCCCAGGTGGCTGCAATGGTCACAACGAATCCAGGCGATCGCCCAAAGCGGAATGCAATACACAACCAATCCTTTTGATCTTGAGCGTTTCCGGGAATTGAGCCATATCGCAGCCGATATGATGGCTGAAAAAACCGGAGCAGCTTTTGATGACGTGAAAGTGATCTTTGATGAGCAATCGGGTTACGCCACACCAAAACTTGATATCCGCGGAGTGGTGCTTAAAGGGGAGAAAATCCTGCTTGTGCGTGAGTTGATGGACAGTGGACTATGGACGCTGCCAGGAGGATGGGTGGACATCAACGAACCACCCAGTAAGGCAGTTGAAAGGGAATTACGCGAAGAGGCGGGCGTGATCACCAGGGCAAAGAGGATTCTGGCGATTTATGACCGCAATCTCCACGGACATCCACCCTATCCATTTCACGCCTATAAATTGTTCTTTGAGTGTGAATTGATCGCCGAGGCCACTCCTGACCCAATCGAAACGGCTGAACCAACTTATTTCTCTATCGATGAACTGCCAGCGTTATCGCTTCCGCGAGTGACACCCCAGGAAATCAAACGCATGTTCGAATTGATTAAAGATCCATTGCATCCAACCGAGTTTGATTGAAAAACCGTTTTGGTTGAATTTCGGGTAAACTTACTTTCTAAAATAAATTTGCCGAGGTTATTGGGTGATTCGTTCACGGTTTCTGTTCATTTCACTAATTGTTTTAACTTTACTGGTTTCCGGTTGCTCGCCACAATCTCAAGAATTAGGTACGCCCACACCTACTCCAACCAGGCGCCCTACTGTGACGTCAACCATCACACCAACCTCAACAAAAGTGGTTGAGGTTGATGAAGCCTTACTTAGGGGATTGCAGATTCGGTTTATCCATCCATGGGCGACCGAAGTTCAAAACGAATTGGCCGCCATGGTCGATCAATTCAATCAAACCAATGAATGGGGGATTCATGTCATTATGGAGTCTCCGGGTTCTGCCGGACTCGCGGCGAAAGCAATTTGGGACGAGATTGATGAGGGGAATGTTATCAATGCCGTCGCAGCACCGATCAATTTATTCATAGCCGTTGATGAAAAAGAACAACTGGTCACAGACCTTGGGCTTTATATTTTTTCAGAGAAGTATGGCCTCGCGCAAGATCAAATCGATGATTTCAATCAAGTCTTCTGGGCGGAAGGGATTTTTAACGACAAATACTATGGGATTCCCGCCCAGCAAACGATCACGGTGATGATCTACAATTCCTCATGGGCTGAAGAGCTGGGATTTAACAAGATTCCAACAACACCAGAAGAATTTAAAGTGCAAATCTGCAGCGCTAACACGGTTCAACGCAAAGATATGGATGTAACCAATGATGGTATGGGTGGATGGATTGTCAGCAATAGTTCTTCGTCGCTATTGAACTGGTTGGTTGCATTTAACGCGGAGATTAAGAATCAAAAAGGTTTCAATTTCAATACAGTTGAAGTAAACGATGCCTTTACGTATTTGTTTGGTTTGTACAAGGAAAACTGTGCCTGGTCAGGTAATTCACCGCAGCCTTATACTTATTTTGCCAGACGGCAAGCCCTGGTTTACACCGGACAACTCCAAGATGTGATCCCGCAAAGTCTTGCACTGCAACGCGAAGGTTCAGAAGACAAATGGGAGATCATCCCGTTCCCCGGTATTGGTGGTCAATCGGTGCTTGCCAGTGGATTTTCGTATGGGGTACTTGAAAGCGATCCTGAAAGAGACCTTGCGGCCTGGCTTTTCATTCGCTGGCTTTCAGAGCCTGAGCAACAGGCGAGGCTGCTGAGGGCATCTGGGACCTTCCCTTTGGGGCGAGAAGTGATGACACTTGTAGGCGATTACACATCTGAACATCCTCAATGGGAAAAAGCTGTCACCACCATTACTGAACTCGTCACATCACCAAAGGATGCCGATTGGATCGTGGTGAGCCCGGTGCTTGAAGACGCTGGTTGGCAGTTATTCAATTCTCAAACAAAATCCGATGATATCAAGAAAATTATTAATGAGATGGACCTATTAACGGTGGAACTTTCTGAAAGGTATCCATAAGACATGGATGAGGTTACGATTTATACGGATGGCGGATGCGACCCGAACCCGGGGCCAGGTGGATGGGCAGCTTTGCTTCTTATCGATGGAAAGAAAATCGAGGTATCGGGATCTGCTCAGGCGAGCACGAATAACCGTATGGAATTGACCGCTGCCATCCGGGGACTTCTGGCGGTGAAAAAAACCAGCCGGATCATTCTTTATACAGATTCCCAATATCTTCAAAAAGGAATCGAAGAATGGATGCCAAAGTGGTTGCAACGGAACTGGCGCGGTACCAATGGACCGGTTGCGAATCGCGATCTTTGGGAAGAATTGTTATCTGCGAAAGCAAAACATGAAGTCACCTGGAAGTGGCTTCGCGGGCATGCGGGTAATTTCAACAATGAACGCGTTGATTACCTTGTGCACCAGGCACGAAGAGCGTTAAAAAGAAAATGAAGTAAGCGCGAGAAAATATTTCATAAACATCAAAAGGGAGGGTTTGCTGAAGCGGAGCGGAAGTCCTCTAAGTGGAACCGCTTCAAGTATCTTCTTTATAAGTTAGCGAAGATGATATGAGAATGGGGGGATTAAAGAAAAAGAGGCGACGATGGGATTTGAACCCATGATCAGGGTTTTGCAGACCCTTGCCTTAGCCACTTGGCCACGTCGCCATGCAAGAAATGATTTTATCAGAGTTGATAGTGCAGGTCAAGCAGAATAGGTGGATCAAATCTGGCTGTATGCTTAAAAAATTCTGGTTATTTTGAATAAAGGCCCTTACGGGTCTTTCGAGAGCGGGCGATGGGATTGCGCAGCATCCCAGAGCGAAAGGAAACAAAAAGACCCTTACGGGTCTTTCGAGAGCGGGCGATGGGACTCGAACCCACGACCTTCTCCTTGGCAAGGAGACATTCTACCAACTGAACCACGCCCGCGTTCTTTCTAAATGCAGACAAAATTTTACCCGAACATCAAAAAGACGTCAACCCTTATTTTCAAATTTATCTTAAAGATTTGCATAAATTGCCAATACTTTATCGGCGTAATCGTAACCAACATCATAAGGACCGTAAGATTTGAGGGCTTCGCGAGGGCTGCCTGTCTTTTTAATCAGGCCACTTAACATTCGTACCCCGTACTCTACGTTAAATTCCGGATCGAGTAACTCTGCAATTGTTGGGCGGTTTGCGAAGCAAGGGCCGTTGATACACTGAAAGGTAGATGCGATGCCATCCCGCGGCATGACCTGCATTAAACCTACGGCGCCAGAATGCGAGATGACATCGGGCTGACCGCCGCTTTCCACCAGCATGACTGCAGCGACCAACAAAGGGTCGATCTCATACGCAGCCGATACTGTTTCAATCAACTGGCACCATTGACGAACTGCATCTGGATATCGTGATTGGTATACACAACCATCTGCCTCTGGCTCAATCGAAGCGGGTACAGGTTCTGTTTCAACCACAGACTCGGCAGCAGCCATGACTTCGATAGGTGGATTCACCATGCGGTTAAGAAAAAATAGCAACAAACTGCAGCAAAGAATTCCTGGAACGATGGCTTTCTGAGTGGCTGTCATTGTTAACCTCCTGGTCAAGTATACCAATGATAGCACAAATGTTCTAATAATGCAAGAAGAAAAAGGCGGAAAATCCGCCTTATAGTACCAGTTCCACTATCTTTCCATGCTGATAACCTGGTGCTCCCAGCGGTGCCAACCGCCGAATTTCTCCTCCAGGATCTTCTTGCCCTCGCCAGGGCATTTTTCACCCATTAATTCAAGATCTGCGTCTACCATGATACGTACCAATTCATGGAATTTTACTTTTGGCGACCATCCCAGTTGTGTGCGGGCCTTGGTAGGATCAGATAAGAGATAATCGACCTCTGTGGGACGGAAGTAGCGTGGGTCGATTTCCACATATTTTTTCCAATCCATACCGGCATATCCAAAGGCTTCATCTAGGAATTCCCGCGGGCTGTGAGATTCTCCGGTGCCAATCACAAAATCGTCAGCCTTTTCCTGCTGCAAGATCATCCACATGGCTTCGACGTATTCAGGGGCGTAGCCCCAATCTCGTTTTGAGTCCAGGTTGCCCATGTACAATTTGTTCTGCTTACCAGCCTTAATCGCTGCGAGGGCACGCGTAATCTTGCGGGTGACGAAAGTCTCTCCACGGCGGGGGGATTCATGGTTAAAAAGGATGCCGTTCGAGGCAAAGATGTTATACCCTTCGCGGTAGTTGCGTGTGACCCAGTAAGCGTACATTTTTGCGGCCGCGTAAGGGCTGCGCGGTTCAAAGGGGGTCGATTCATTCTGAGGGGGGGCAGCATCTCCGAACATTTCGCTGGTGGATGCCTGATAGAATTTTTCAGGGTGGCCGCTGCGGCGAATGGCTTCAAGTATGCGGATGGTACCCAGCCCTGTGACATCACCGGTGTATTCAGGCATATCAAAACTCACCCGCACGTGGCTTTGAGCGGCAAGATTATACACTTCATCGGGTTTCACGTTGTAGATTACATCCATCAAACTTTCAATCGAGGCAATGTCGCCATAATGAAGGTAAAGTTTTACTTCTTCACCGTTGCGGTGAGGGTCGTGGTAGATATGGTCGATACGGCGGGTGTTGAAGGTGCTGGCACGGCGGATGATTCCATGAACTTCATATCCTTTGGAGAGGAGTAATTCAGCTAAATACGAACCGTCCTGGCCTGTTATGCCAGTGATCAATGCTTTTTTCATGCAAAACTCCTTGATTGTTTTCTGGTCAACTCTGAGATCAGTGTACAACCATGTGATTGACGATCACGAAAATCAATTATAGTATAAAAAACTGCGAAAAAGGCTGCGAGATCGTTGATCAAGCAGCCTTTTCTCATCTATTGAAACAAACCCTCTTTCTGGGGAACTATTTTTTATGGAAAATGATCTCTTTCTTTTCCTTATCCATATCCACAATAACCGTATCGCCCTCTGTAAACTCGCCTGAGAGAAGACTGATCGAAAGCGGCGATTCGACATATTTTTGAAGTGCTCTTTTGAGTGGTCTGGCCCCAAAGGAGGGATCGTATCCAACCCCGGCCAGCCATTCCCGGGCTTCTTGGGTGAGCTCGACTTTTAATCCGTGCTCTTCAAGCCGTGAACGAACCTCTTTCATCTGCAGGTCTACGATCTCGAGCATCTGTTCAGAGGTAAGTGGTGAGAACATGATGATCTCGTCGATGCGGTTCAGGAACTCAGGTCTAAAGGTGCTCTTGAGTGATTTTTCGATCTTTTCATGTGCCTGGCGTTCTTCATCGCTTTCAGTCTTTTGCAGGAATCCAAGTGTTCCACCCTGGCGCACAAATTCGGTTCCAAGGTTGCTGGTCATGATCAATACCGTGTTGCGGAAGTCCACAACCCGCCCCTGTCCGTCAGTGAGTCTGCCGTCATCAAGGATTTGCAGCAGTGCATTCCAGACTTCAGGATGAGCCTTTTCGATCTCATCGAATAAGACAACGCGATAAGGGCGGCGACGGACGGCTTCAGTCAATTGGCCGCCTTCTTCATAACCGACGTAACCAGGAGGGGCGCCAAACAGGCGTGATACCGTATGCTGTTCACGATATTCACTCATATCCAGGCGAACGAGGGCATCTTCATCGTCGAAGAGAAATTCCGCCAGCGCTTTGGCCAATTCGGTCTTTCCAACGCCAGAAGGGCCGATAAAAATGAATGATCCGATTGGTCTTCGTGGATCTTTCAAGCCAGAGCGCGCCCGGCGAATGGCATCTGCGATCGCGTGTATGGCTTCTTCCTGCCCAATGATGCGTTCGTGCAGACGGTCTTCCATCTTGAGCAGTTTTTGAGACTCAGCTTCCATCATCTGACTTACGGGAATTCCCGTCCACTGGGCAAGGACCTGTGCAATATCGTCTACATCAACAACCTCATCCAGTTTATGTTCGGCTTCCCATTGGTCGCGTTTTTCGTTATATTCTTCTTCCTTACGCAATCTTTCGGCTTTCATTCTCGCAGCGCGTTCGTAATCACGTTCAATACCAGCCTGTTCCTCTTCGGCCCGCAGGCGGTCGACCTCCGATTTCATGTTTTTCAGGTCGGGCGGCATGGAATAGAGAGCTACCCTCAATTTTGCTGCAGCTTCGTCCATCAAATCAATGGCTTTATCGGGTAAGTGACGGTCGGTCACATAACGCGCGCTCAACTTGACGGCAGCAGATAGTGCTTCATCAGAAAAATGAACTTTGTGATGGGCTTCATAGCGGTCGCGAAGACCCATCAGCATTTTTAGTGTATCTTCAGGTGATGGCTCTTCCACGAAAACCGGCGCAAAACGGCGGGCAAGTGCTGCGTCTTTTTCGATGTGCTTCTGGTATTCATCAAGGGTGGTTGCCCCGATACATTGCAGTTCTCCGCGTGAAAGAGCCGGTTTCAGCATGTTAGAAGCATCCATGGCGCCCTGAGCTGCACCGGCACCAACCACGGTATGCAATTCGTCGATAAAGAGAATGATTTCACCCGCTGCACGTTGCACTTCTTCAATCGATGCTTTCAGTCTTTCCTCAAATTCACCCCGGAAGCGGGAACCAGCGATCATTGCTCCCAGGTCAAGCGAAATAACTCGTTTGCCCATGAGGATTTCGGGTACATCGTTTGAGGCGATTTTTTGCGCCAGGCCTTCTACGATGGCTGTTTTTCCAACGCCGGCTTCACCGATCAGCACCGGGTTGTTCTTGGTGCGGCGCGAAAGGATCTGCATGACACGAAGAATTTCCGTATCGCGTCCAATGACGGGGTCCAGTTTTCCTTCTCGGGCACGCTGCGTTAAATCGCGGGAATACTTCTCTAATGTGCGGTAACGGGTTTCAGCCTGAGGGTCGGTGACTCTCTGACCTCCACGGAGTTGCATAATTGCTTCTGATACACGTTCTTTGGTGATTCCTGTGGTTTCAAGCAGACGTGAAGCGGGGGTATTCTTTTCGCTTAATATTGCCAGAAAGAGATGTTCCGTTGAGATGTACTCATCTTTGAACCGGCTGGCCTCTTCATTCGCTAGGTCAATAATCCGCTTCACACGCGGCGTGATAAAGATTTGTCCGGCTCCACCACCGAAGATACTGGCCTTTGGGCTTGTTTTTAAAATGTAATCAAGGCGCTCCGCAAGGATCTGGGGATCAACTTTGAGAAGCTCAAGGATTTGTGGAACAACTCCTTGTGGTTGTTCAATTAATGCCAGGAGGATATGTTCTGTATCTATTTGATTGTGACCATAACGCTGAATGATCTCAGCGGCACGTTGTGCTGCCTCCTGTGCTCTTTCGGTAAAACGATCAAATCGCATCATATCAGGCTCCAATAGTCGAGACTATGTATAGTGATGATTATAGCATTTAGGATATCAGAGATTTCAATGATTTATGTTAGAACCATGTCAACATGGATCAGGGTTTCTCGTAAACGATTTTACCCTGAACGATCGTTTTCCATACTTGCAAGTTTGAGTCCAGAAGCGCGAAATCAGCGTGCATTCCTGCGCGGATTGAGCCCTTTGTTTTCATGAATCCGATCGCTTCGGCGGCATTTTTTGAAGCACAAATCCAACAATCTTCTACGGGAATGCCAGTAACCTCAACCAGGTTTTTCAGCGCTGTATCCATCGTGAGGAGTGATCCAGCGAGGGTGCCGTCCTTAAGTCGGGCTTCGCCGTGGGCGCAAATTACTTTCTGACCCTGGATGTAGAAAGTACCATCCGGCATTCCTGTACCCGAAGTAGAATCGGTTACCAGGATCACATTTTTTAAACCTTTAGCCTTAACCAGCAACCTGATAGAAGCGGGATGGACATGGATTTTGTCTGCAATCAATTCACAGGAAAGTTCGGGTATTTCCAATGCGGCTCCAACTGCGCCAGGTTCGCGGTGTGTGAATCCCCGCATTCCGTTGAAAGTATGTGTCATCTGTCTGACACCAAGTTCAACCGCAGTACACATGTTAGCGTAAGTTGCATCTGTATGACCAGCTGAGACTCGAATTCCACGTTTGACACATTCATTGATTAACCAGCGGTTTTCAATCATTTCAGGCGCTAGTGTAATCTGACGGATGAGACCCGTGTCCAGATACTGCATCACTTCAGATTCTTCTGCCGGTCGGATATCTTTTGGGCTTTGCGCGCCGGCCCGTGTGGGATTAATAAAGGGCCCTTCCAGGTGAATTCCTAGAATGGCTGCCCCTTTCTCTTTACCGATGACACATTTAACAGTGTTGATCGTGTTGATGATTTCCTGACGCGATGCCGACCATGTGGTAACCAGAAAACCGGTTACTCCGTGTGTGGCCAGGAATTTTGAAACATGCTGTAAGCCGTCTGAATCGCAACCAATAAAATCGACGCCTGCTGCTCCGTGGGTGTGCAAGTCTATAAAACCTGGCAAAAGCCGGTAATGTGAACAATCTACATTTTGATTGGATATTTGTTGAAATTCTTGTGGGGGATTACCAATTCCAAACGCTGAAATCCGCCTCCCTGAAATGAAAAGCCATCCATCATCCAGAGGATGTCGTGTTCCAATGAGCCTGACATGGCTGAGCAGAATTGAATCGGATTTCATCTCGCTCCATGAGTATTGTAGCGAGACCGATCATTTGTGTCAACGAATATCCTAAGTTCCTTTGATTGGCAGCCGGGTGTAAAATTACGAAATGAACCCTAACCGCTTCGATTCTCATATTCGTGCCATTGAACTGCGAAGAGATTTAGCTTCAATCGCCGATTTAATTGACCTGTGTTTTTCTGATCAAATGGATGCCGAAGGCAGGGATTATATCCGTCATGTGCGGCAGATCGCGCGCCAATTAGGAAACTTCTTTGTTGCAGGGACAACTCCTGAAAATTCACAATTACCATTTCACGGGTATGTTTGGGAGGAAAATGGGCGGATTGTTGGCAATCTTACACTGATCCAGGTGCGGAAAATTGATCGAAGAACGTATTTGATTGCCAATGTTGCGGTTCATCCTGATTGGCGTGGGCGCGGGATCGGCAGATTGTTGACTGAAAGGGCGATCGCACACGTTCGAGCTCATCGCGGGCAAAAGATACATCTCCAGGTGCGTGTGGATAATCCTTCAGCAATTCATATTTACCAGGATTTAGGATTTGAAGAGATGGCACGCCGGACTACCTGGGTTCCTGATTTGGCTTCTCGTTCGGGCCGAGAAACGACTCATGAGGTATTGGTGACGAAACGAAAACGCGAGCAGTGGTCACAGCAAAAGGAATGGCTTCGAGCCATGTATCCTTACAGTGTAACCTGGAATCTTCCCTTCAGTATGGAACGTTTAGAGCCGGGATTTTGGAATTGGTTGAGTGTTTTTTTAAATGGAGGAAATATTCGCGGCTGGTCAGCCATGAAGAATGGTGTCAATATCGGAACCGCGGTCTGGGAAACCGGTTTTTCTGGATGTGATTATGTGTGGCTGGGAACAAAAAATGATCATGAAAACGAAGCCATTCGTTCTTTGCTCCCTGTGGTTTTAAGTTCTGTAAACCATCCTTCGCGTATTACGATTAATTATCCCGCCGAACGCGCGATCAACGCGTTTCATGATACCGGTATGGTCGAAGAGCATACTTTGATTTGGATGATCAAGGCGATGGAGCCCAATGATGCCTTTGACCAGCAAACGTGAAACTAAACTATAAATTTCACGTATGTAGTTCAGAAAGGAAAATGGAATGAGAACTCTTCTGAAAATACTCATAAACGCCGGAGCCCTCTTTTTTGCGGTATGGATCCTGAATCCGCATATCGTTATGCAAAATAATTCATGGTATGCCTATATTGTGATGGGTCTGATATTTGGTTTGGTCAATGCCATCATTAAACCAGTTGTCATGTTTGCCAGCTGCCCGTTGATCATTCTTACCCTGGGATTAGGCACGCTCGTGGTGAATACGCTGCTTTTCATGCTTTCAGGTTGGCTGGGAAGCGTTATTAATATTGGATTCACCATCCCTGAGAATCCATTCATGTATGCTTTTCTGGGAGCATTGATCGTCAGTCTGGTGAGTTTTATTCTCAGCAGAATATTTGATAAGAAGAAATAATCAATCAGAAATCGAACCGGCGCTCTTGAAATTTAGAGCGCCGGTTTTTTATCATTGCGCAGGATTGTGCGAAATCCAGAGCAGCAGTTGCGGATCCCAAACAAAATACATATTTCCATCTTCGAATTCCAGAATCCACTGACCTTGATCGTCTTTCGCAGGAGAAATGCCTTCTGGCAGTAGAGCGACGATTTCATCAGGAACAATGGGCTGCCATTCCTTTCCGTCATTGCTCAACTGGTAGACCGGCTGTTTAAGAGCGTTTTCCACCATTCCGCTTTCGGAATTGTAAGACAAACCATCTGCTCCCAATGGCAATTCTGGGATCCCTGGAACGGGGATTTCACCCGCAGCGGGCATTGAAAATCGCAAAGCGAAGTTGTTTTCGGCATCCGTGACCCATACTTTTCCCTCTGCATCAATGGCGATTCCACTGGGTGATCCGAACCCATCGATGCCTGAGCTGGCATTTCCCCAGCTTCGAATGATATTTCCGTCAGGATCAAATTCAAGGATTCGGTAGCCATCAGGATCGGTCACAAAAACATTGCCTGAAGCATCGAGGGCGAGGAAAGGTTTGTTGGTGATTGACTGGCCATACCAACCCGAAATTTCCCAACTTCGCAGATACTGATAGATTTCTGTGTTAATTGGCTCAAAGACTTGAATACGCTGATTCCATGTATCAGCCACATAAACAAATCCTTCACGATCCACTGCAATTCCTACGGGTTCATCCAATTCACCCGCATTGATACCGTTGACACCGAATTGCGTGAGATAATTGCCGTCATTATCAAAAATCACAACCCTGTTGTTTCCTGTATCTGTGATGTAAACCTTGCCCTCTGAATCTACCGCGATTCCCCGTGGGCCCCAGAACCTGGTTTCAGTTTCTGCCAATCCCGGTTCACCCCACATCTTAATAAACTCGCCATCAGCGGTAAATTTTTGAATGCGGTGATTCCATGTATCAGCAACAAAGACACTCCCATCTTGCGCCACTGCGATGCCCCACGGCTCATTAAAAGTACCGCCTGGGGCATTACCAGAATCTACACTGGCATAAGTTCCCCAACTGAGAAGGAACTTTCCATCAGATGAAAACTTCTGGATGCGATTATTGCGCGAATCAGCGACATAAATCGATCCGTCAGGTCCAATTGCTATGCCGTGTGGTGTATTGAATTGGCCTTGTTCTGTGCCAATTGAACCAATCAATTGATCAGGCAACAAATCAATATATTTTCCTTCGTACGGGTCCACAGTTGTGCTTTCAGTGATGGCGGGAACCGTTCCGTATTCCCACATTTGGTTGACGATATCTTTCTTGATAAAGAGATAGATATCCGCAGAAGGGTTCCAGGTTTCGAGGGTTAACCCGGTATTATTGGTGAGCGAGGCGTACAGGCTGTAATCTTTGTTAAACCAGATGTTGAAGATGGCCTGTCTCATCTGCGGATTGGTTACCCCTGATTTGAAGCGCTCCCATGTCATATTGAAGTAGTCTTGCATTGGCCACACCAGACGTTTGTATTTGATCTGAACGTAAGCATCCTTCAAGATCGCCTGAGTTTTCGTAAGATGTTCGGTGTCTGAAATCACGATGGGATAATTCAATAAATCACGCGTGAGGTTATCCTGTAGCCAGGTTTTATTCGGATAATCTCGGAAATACCACCAGTATGGATAAAGGGCTTCTCCGATATATGCGATTTTGACGTCTTTTCCTCCCGTTGTGCGCTCTGAAATCTCTTCAATTTGCTCCAGCGCATCTTTTGGGCCTCTGGCAGCGTGGGCGTAAACTAAAAATTCCTTTCCTGTATCATAGTTAATATAACTTGCCTGAAAGGCTGATCGGGCTGTGAAAACACTTAATATGGCCAGAAAACCGATTGTCAGGAGTTTGAAGATTTCTCCTGTTTTCCATGGCAGCAGCAGGCGGTAGAGACCCCAACCGGTAAGGATGGCTGCAATCAAAGAAAAGAGGAAGGTGCTGGTGGTTTTCAATTGCTCCAGTTCATTGCCTGCAAAGGGTTTATTCGCACCCATGATGAATTCAATGAGCATTCCCACACTGACCAGGAAAATTGGCAGTAAGACGATGGTGAGGTATCCCTTATTGTTGGCAAGGCGTTTGAAAGGCGCGGTGTCAATCAGGTAACCAATGCCGAAACCAGCGCACAAGATCATCGGCAGTGTGATATGCACTGTAAGCCAGGGCATTTTTTCGCCTGCCAGAGTGTATGCCACAAGACTCATGAATGACCAATAGAGCAGCAATAGCAGAATTGGCAGTTTTTGCGGATGCTCACTCCCCTTCATTTCAGTTTCGTCTAGCTGGGGAAGTTCTAGCTGGATCACTTCAGTTTCTTTATTCTGTCTGGCGGGATCAATTTCGGGAGTGGTGGAAAATAGTCTATGTTTCAAACCGATCACAAAAGCGATCAATGTACCAATCGCTGGCAGATATTCGTACATCGGAATTTGAAGAAAAATAAAGTAATACCATGGCTGTGATCCACGGTTGACCCCTTGTTGTGATAGCCAGTATCCGAGCGATCCCACCAACCCGGTGAAGAAGCCCTGTCCGTTGGTGAAAAAAGTGGTATAGAAAACGGTGAAAATGGTATAAAAAATTGCCATGTTCTTCAACCAGAGCACAGGTTTCCATAACACACCAAAGGCGAGAGAAATGACCACAGCTGCTGCCAGAAAAATCGATGTGCGAATCAGCCCCGGCTGGGTGTAATCCAGAGGATCCCAGCCAAAAATGTTGATGGGAAAAGCAATCAACTGGGGAAGAATCATGGTAATGGTCATGATGAGCAGGTCAAATGCACGAATGTTTTTAACCGTTTTCCATCCCAGGCCAGAGATCAGATGAAAAGCTGCGGCAATAAAGGCAAGCACCGCAAGAGCAAGACTGATCAACATCGTGCTGTGAGCAACCGCGGCTAATGACGCATTTACCTCAGCCCCATTGTTCCTTGATTCTAAAACCGCTGCCCCCAATGCCACGGCAATGAATAAAAGCATTGCCATGGTCAACATAATAAACATATCTCTCTTGTGAGAATGACTCCACTCCTTTTGAGTCACATCACGCACGAAAATGATGGCCAGAAAGATCAACAGAATGGCGGTGTAAATGAAGGATGTTTCTTTTGTGACAAAGTGAAGCGCGAGAACTGCTGTAAATGCATACAGGTTTGAAGTCTTTCCGTTTTCAAGGTACCGCAATACGGTATACAACATGACAACGCCAAAGAAAGCAACAAAGGCTTCATTGCGGGTATACCGTCCATAAAAAAGCATGTATGGAGAGATGAGAAGCAAAAAACCAGCAATCAACGAACCTGTTTTACCAAGGTACCGTTTATATGCGATTAAAACGAACACAATCGTGGCAATACTGAAAACAGCAGCTGGAATGCGTGAGGAGGTATCTGAATCGCCAAACAGGAAATAGGAGGCTGCGAGGAGATGAAACTGCAGTGGACCGTGAGTTACAGGATCATGTGAATATCCGCGACCTTGATAAAGTTCATAAGATGGCACGACGTGGTTAACCTCGTCATGGCTCATCACGCGCAGCCCCACGTTATAGAAACGACTCACAATAGCTGCGAGAATGATCAGGGTCATCAAGACGTGTTCAACGGTGAATTTGGGAAGAACAGCGTTAATCGGGCGGTCAAGCCAGGAAGTTTTTTGATCAAGGGGGGAGGAATTGTTCATGCCAGATCTATATCCCTTTCGATGGAGTGCAATATGGATGACTATACTTGAATCCAATCAAACTGGCAAGACAGGTGATATTGCCTTGCCAGTGATGAAAAATGAACAGGATGGATTATTGCAGGTTGAAGTAGTTATACACTGCCCGAGATAGATCAGCAAACAGTCTGTTTGCTGAATCCCATATAATGCCATTGGTATTGTGAATAAAAATGGCAATCACATAGTTGCCGCCTGGTGAATAAACCAGCCCAACATCGGCAACAGTATGCATCATTTGATCGGCTTCAGTCGCCCAACCGTGTTTGTGACCAATCTGGGTACCATCTGGTAGACCGGCTTCAAGAAGAACCCCGTTGCGGTTCTGGGTAAGGTAACTGATCATTGATTTGCATTCACTTTGTGTAATTTCACCCGGAAAGACCGCTATCAGACTACCCCCTCCATTCTGGGCACACTGGTAGATGTCAACCAGAAGCATACCAATTTCGGTTGGAGTGGTTTGATTATAAGGATCAGGGTCGGTATTAATATCGGTACGCGAGTTCGCCGGCGTTTTAACTGAACCAGTAAGTAAAGGGGCTCCAGCGTAGAACATCCCGTCAAGGAAAGTGCTTTTTAAACCGAGTGCTTTAACAGTTTTGGTGACTTCGAGCGGTCCAAGCGTCGGATCAAGAACGAGCCGCATAAGATTGTCTGTAGCGGTGTTTTCTGATTCTGCAATCATATCATGCAGCGCGTCTGCGATTTCTTGGTTCATTGGTTCTTCGGTATGTTGATAGACCGAAATCATAATCGGAATCTTGATTGTACTGACCGCAGTGAATGCTATGCCCGGATCAAGGGGTTCACCCGTACGGTAAGCCATCTGCATGTCATTCCCGGTTTCAAGATCTTGCAGGTAGATTTCGACCTCGCCGGTAAATTCATTGACATCGACGATCTGCTGCAATAGAACATGAAGCATGTCCATTGAAGGACGGGTCGACGTCCCTTGTGAAACGGATAGATTAACGATTCTGGCGGTCGGTGATTTAAGAGCAGCAGTCACCAGGTTTACTGAACGTTCGATATCCAAAATGTGACCGGGTTCACCTTGTTCGAAGCTCGAACTTCCTGCTACTGGGATATAAGAAGAAGATTCGACATCATATCGCGGCGCAATTTCGTTTGTCAGATAGTCGCGGATTCTATCTTCATCGATCTTGGCCCGCAAGGGAATATCAGGAGCTTCAGGTAGTTGATTGAATAAATAGTTAAAGAAAGAACTCCAGAAGGGCTGAGACACACGCGCCTGATCGGCTGCGGTCATCATGGAAGTAAGATCCAGCGAAAATCCCAGGGTGGATGGTTTTACCTGGATCACATTGTTTTGATAATGTAATTCAATAGGCAAGGAATAGACCTGCGTCAACCGGTTTGCCGCTTCATCCTGATCGAGACCGGTTACTTCAACACCAGCGATGGTTGTGCCAGTGGAGAAGGTGGAACGCAGACGGCTGAAGACAACCAGTTGAAAGATCAATAACGCGCCGGCAGATACGATTAACCCAAGCGAAATCCAGCGTAACAAAGTTAACTTACCAACTCTTTTCATCTATACCTCTGATCGCATAAAATTTTACCAGAAATCCCCCCTCCATTTTATGGAGAAAATATTCACTTATTTCTGTCCAGTTTGGATATACTTAATGCATGAATATTTCGGGAGAACGAATCACCGGGTTTCTTCATAAAATTTTCCCATTCAATTTGCTGGATGAATCAGATCTTGCAGGAATTATCCCCCTTTTCACAAAAATCAGGCTGCCTGCAGGAATGGTCATCTACAGGCAGGGAGAAATCCCCGAACATTTTTACCTGATTTTATCGGGTAACGTGCGCATATCTCTGTCTGAAGGTCAGGGTGAAGATAAGATGTGGGGATTGCATCCAGGTGACTCACTGGGCGTGGAAGTGTTGAGATCGAACCTGTATCGGCTTACAGATGCCATCTGTGAAACCGAGGTTGAGTTATTACGAATGGATAAGGCAGTTTTGCTGGAACTGTGTAAGGGAAATCCTGTTCTTAATGATGCTTTCAAATTGATCCTGCAAACTTTCTTGCTGCGATGTAAACTCAACCTTTCATGGCTGGGTAAAAAAGAAAAGGTCAGTCTCATCTCACGACGACATCCGTTTTTCCTGGCCTTGCGCATTGTGCTCTTCTCCAGCTTGGGCCTTGCCGCTTTTGGATTGTTAACATCACTGGCGTTTGGTGCTAAAGATTTCTTGATTGGGATATTTATCCTGGCGATTTTGGCGCTCATATTGGGTGGGGTGTTGGCTGCCTGGGCTGCGCTTGAATGGACGAATGATTACTTTATCATCACAAGAGAGCGGGTATTGGTACAGAAGAAATTAATCGGATTCTTTGATAGTCGCCAAGAGTCGCCACTTTCTGCCATATTGTCAACCGGGTTAGACACCTCATTTATTGGCAGATTGGTTGGTTATGGGGCCATTAATCTTCGTTCTTATACTGGTAATCTGCGGTTTAAAAATCTGCCGTCGGTCCACTTAATTTACGAATTGCTGGAAAATTTGCGCCACAGCACAGAAAAAGAAACCCGGCAACAGAATCAGGATGAGATGCACGAACTACTCGAGCAACGCCTGAGAAAAGGATCAGTTCCTTATCATCACAAACCAGAAGGCGAGACAGATACCCTTTATGCGTCTTTGTACCAATCTGGTTCACTGCTTGATCTGGCGGCGCGTTTCTTTGGTTTACGTCATGTAAAAGAAGGGTCAGTTGTATACCGCACTCACTGGTGGATACTCTGCAAAAAGACTATTGTTCCAGCCCTACTGTTGGTAGGCATCATTATCCTGGTTGTCATGAAATTTATCGGATTGATGCCATTGGTTTCAGATACTTTCGTATATATTTTCGCGCTACTATCAACCATCGGTGCGTGGGGATGGTGGTTATATCAGTATATCGATTGGCATAATGATATTTACGTGATCACCCCCGATCAACTTGTGGATATCAGCCGCCGGCCACTGGGTAACGAGCAAAGACGGTCGGCCCCAATAAAGAATATTCAAACCGTTGAGTTTATGCGCAAGGGGATTATCGGGCTGGTATTGAATTATGGAACCGTGCGAATCCAAATTGGAAATGAAGAGTTGACGTTTGACAATGTATACGATCCTGCTTCAATCCAGGCTGAGATTTTTGCTCAATTCAAGCGAAATAGCGAAAAAAACAAGCGTCTTGAGCAACAGAAGATCGCAGATTGGATATCTGCGTATGATCAAATCAAGGAAGGTGACAATCATCTATTGAATCAGGGTGACAGTGAAAAAAACAGGTAAAATACTGCTGCATGATTATTGTTGAGAGAGGAAAGTGAATGGCCATTCTGGATATTACCACCGTACCTGACCCAATTTTGCGAAAAAAGGCCCACAAGGTAACTGATTTCGGTAAGGAGTTTCAGGAGTTAGTAAAGAATATGATCGACACCATGCGCGAGGCACCTGGTGTGGGGCTGGCTGCACCGCAGGTATCGGTTCCTATGCGGTTGATTGTTGTGGAATTTGGTGATGAAGAAAATGAAGAAACCCCACCCAAACTTTACGTGCTGGTGAACCCTGAAATCGTCTCGGCTTCAGAAGAGAAAGTGATTGGTATTGAAGGATGTCTTTCGGTTCCTGATCTGGTAGGTGAGGTAGAACGACATGTGAGGATTAGTGTAAAGGGTCTCAACAGGCACGGAAAACCCGTAAGAATCAATGCTGAGGGATGGCTGGCGCGTATCTTCCAACATGAGATAGACCATCTCGATGGGGTTGTTTATACAGACCGCGCCACAAAGGTCTGGAAGCCAAAACCTGAAGATGAAGCCCCCCTCGACTAGCCTATGTATCTTACCCACCTGTCGCTGACGAATTTTCGCCTTTTTTCCCGCCTGGATATGGATGTTCCCCGGCGGATTCTCTTGCTGATGGGTGCCAATGCCCAGGGAAAGACCTCGCTGCTTGAAGCAGTATATTACCTGGCAACTTTTACTTCCTTTCATGCCCAAAATGACAGGCAGCTGCTCAATTTTATCTCCACAAGAGAAAAGCTTGCTGTTGCACGGCTGGTTGCACAGTACCAGCGCGGAGACCGCGCGCACCGCCTGGAGGTGCGACTCATTCAAGATTCGAATGGCAACGGTGGTACGCGTCTGCGCAAGGAGGTGCTGCTGGATGGTGTTAAAACACCTCCGAGCCAGGTGATTGGACATTTCAACGCGGTGATTTTTCTTCCACAAATGACACGAATTCTCGAAGGCGCGCCAGAAGATCGCCGGCGGTATCTAAACCTGGCGATCGCGCAATCTGACCCTGCATATACCCGCGCTCTGTCAGAATACAACCAGGCATTGACTCAGCGTAATGCTCTATTGAAATTGCTGCAAGAGCGCGGCGGAGATTCAGACCAATTGGAATACTGGGACGAGGTAATTGCCTCACGAGGGGCCATGATTATTAAGGCTCGAATCACGGCTATACAAGAATTGGAACAATTGGCGGTGCGCATTCATGAAAAATTGACTCATTCTTCAGAAGTGATTCGATTAATTTACCAACCTTCCTATGATCCAATACCTGTTCCCCAGGGCCAGTTCGCCCTGCCGATGCAGGTTCAGGTTCAGCGAAATGGATTAGGGCTTGATAAATTACGAGAAGGTTTTCTTGACCGACTTGCGAAGGTGAGGCGAGAGGAAATTGCGAGGGGTGTTACCACCATCGGACCCCATCGCGATGAAATGCGTGTTCAGTGCAACGGGATCGATCTTACGGACTTCGGTTCACGTGGCCAATTGCGGACAGCGCTCCTTTCATTAAAATTGGCTGAAGTTGATTGGCTTAAACAGCACACCGGTCAATGGCCCGTGCTGCTTCTGGATGAAACCCTTGCAGAATTGGATATCAGCAGGCGCGCATTACTACTTGACTATATCCAGGGAGCAGAACAGGCATTACTGACAACGACGGATATGAAACTTTTCTCAGAGGACTTTGTAGAAAAATGCGAACGCTGGAAGATCACAAGCGGTAATGTTGAGCGGTTAATTGATAAAAGTTAAGTGAGGGGTTTTTTCTGAGGTAACCCGGCACGGCGGGGATATTGTGGGGGTGTGGCTGCTTTCTTATCCATGATGACGAGAAATCGTTCCTCTGCGATGCCAGGCAGAGTGACACTGGCAATTTTCCTCAAGGTTCCACCCAATATACGAATGGCTTTTTCAGCAGACTGAACTTCGGCGTGAGCACTTTCTCCTTTTTGTGCCAGAATCGCACCCCCAATCCTTACCAGCGGCAGAAGGTACTCTGCTAATACAGGCATTGAGGCGACCGCCCTGGCCACAGCCCAATCAAATTTTTCGCGGTAGAGAGGATTTTGTCCAAGATCTTCTGCGCGCGCTGTGATCACCTCAACATTATCAAGCTGCAGGAGCTCAGCAATATGACGGCAAAAAGATGCTTTTTGCCGACCGATTCAACCAGTGTCAGGTGCATGGAGGGTAAGAGAATCTTAAGGGGAATTCCTGGAAATCCTGCCCCGGTGCCCACATCAATCAATCGCAATGGAGCTGGGGTTTTTAACTCGACAAGAATACTAAGGGAATCGAGAAAGTGTTTGGTGCGTATTCCTTCAGGGTCGCGTATCGCGGTCAGGTTAAACTTTTCATTCCAGGTCAACAGCTCACTTTCGTATGTTGTGAAAAGCTTGACCTGACTGGAGGTGAGGTGAATTCCACAATGACTGAATACATCGGTGATGAATTTTTCCATGATGATTGAATTATACCTAAACAGTGAAGTGATAAAAAGATACTTTATTGACTAGACAACAATTCAATTTACGCGATACCCTTGACGATTTCGAGATCAATCGTTAAAATTTTTATGTTAATTCTTTATAGAAAGGAGCGCATGCACATGGTTTACAGCAATACCTACATGATCGAATCCTACAGCCTCTGCAGCAGCGGTGGTGCTGGTATTCCTTGTCGTAATGCGCCCATACCTAAGTAAAGAACGTTTTTTAGAATCAACGGTCACGGGTGTATTACAAAACCCGTGACCGTTTTTTTTATTTTTCATCTGTTTTGATGAAATTAAGGAAGGAGGGAGAAAATGGTCGCGATTGGTGAAGGTAAAGAAATAGGTGGAAGACCTTTTTAGGTCAATCGTAGCAGGTAAGACGTTTTAGTTTGTACGTAGAAGAGAAGGAGGCCGAAAATGCTAGATACACTGATGACAATCGGCTCATATCGGGTTTCATATTTCAATGATTCCGTGAATATCAATCCACTGGCATTTGGGTTCTATATCCGCGGCGAGAAAGGGGCAGAAGATGCCTACAGCCGCGATGCAAAGAATCAGTTGTATGCCGGTTTGATGTTGATTCAAGACAGGCTACAAATGCATAACTTGCGTGGCATCTATGTGGATGTGGATACTGTGGAAAACTTGCAAAGACCGGCATATATGCAGCTTAAAAGCGATCTGATCAGCGGGTACTTCCGGCGGGTATTTGTGTTGGATGAGTCAGCGCTGCTGGGTACACCCTCTGCTGAAAGGGATCTTCGTAAGGTCTATGACCTGTGCGGTGGTTTTGAGTTGCTCGTCTGTCGAGACGGCGATTGCGCAACGATAGAACTGCCCTGGAACAAATAAATCTGGAAATATTTTGGAGGAACGATGAACAATCAACCCCTTTTTCAAGGAAAATCAATCCATTTTACTGCAGTGGATCCTGAAAAAGATGCTGCTTTGATTTCAAGCTGGACGTCTTCACCGGAATTTGTCAAGCGTTACTTTGATGGTTTCTTTCGTACCTATACCACCGTCGAAGTAAAAAAATTGATTAAAGAAAAGTTGAAGAAAGCAGATGAATCGAGGCAGGATTACTATTTTGCGATTCGTGAGAACGCAGAGGAGAGAATGATTGGCATCCTGCATTTTGGCTGGATCATGCTTTCAAACCAGTCTGCGGGATTTGATCTTTATTTTTCTGATCACGATTCTTTTGAAAAGTACAGTGATGAAGCGTTGAAAATGGCACTGCGGTATGCCTTTATGGAGCTCAGTTTACACCGGTTATGTTTGACACTGCCTTCGTATGATGAAGAAAGCATCTTACTCTTTGAAAGAGCTGGATTTCTAAGGGAGACTCAAAGCCGGCAGGCTGTCTTCTACAACGGAAAATTCTATGATCAATTAACTTACGGAATTCTGCGCCCGGAATGGAAAAAACTGCAAGTGGAGGTTCAATAATGAATCATGGATTTTTTAAAGGGAATCTTGTCGATCTTGTTCCCATGGATTTGGATAAAGATCCAGAAATTTTATCCAAATGGGATCGCGATAGCGAATTCAAACGGCAATTTGATGTGGTTCCAGCTGTCATGTATTCCCCCATTTTAAGCAAGGAATGGTATGAAGCTGCCTCAGCGAATGGGGCAACCATGATCATCCAAACCACGAAAGAAAAAAAGGTGATCGGTATCATCGAATTGGATGGCTTCGATTGGGCGGCGCGAAGCGCCTGGGTTGGCATTGGCATTGGCGAAGCGGATTACCGGGGCAAGGGGTACGGTACCGAAGCCATGCAGCTTATTCTGGAATATGCCTTTCAAGGATTGAATTTGAACCGGGTAAATCTAAATGTGTTTGCCTTCAATACCAGGGCGATCCGTTCTTATGAGAAATGTGGATTTAGATATGAAGGAACCCAACGCGAAGTTATTTATAAGGAAGACCAGCGGTGGGATGTGATCGATATGGGAATTCTGCGTTCAGAATGGGAAGAAAGGCAGAAAATCTGGGAAAGAGAGCCATTGGAGTTGGTACAGGCAGCATCGTGAAGAGATGGGCTAATTGGGACACCTTTTGGCCCTCTCTCGCGTGTTATACTTTCGAAATGGAACATTTGCCAGACGTCATCGAGATTCATTCCTCAAAAACCATAACAATTGGTGTGGTGGCAGATACACATATCCCCGACAGGGTAAACGGTTTACATCCGAATCTACTTGGTGAGTTGTGCGAAAGAAACGTTGACTACATTTTTCATACAGGCGACCTTTCAAGTAGGAAGGTTCTTGAAGAACTGCAATCGGTGGCACCAGTATTTGCCGTTCGCGGGAACCGGGATTTTTTAGTAAAGCCAAAATTGCCAATCATTCTGGTTTTCATTATCAATGATGTAAGAATTCTTCTTACTCATGGGCATCTTTCTCCAGTGGTTTATTGGTCGGATAAAATTGCGAATATTCATCACGGATATGAAGTGGGACGGTACGTGCACCGGCTGCAACGGGTAGACCCTCGGGCGCAGATTTATGTTTTCGGCCACACGCACCAGGCAGAAAACTCGCTTATCGATAACAAGATATTTTTTAATCCGGGTGGAAGCAGTGTCGGATCACCGGTAAAAAAATTGCTTTCTTTTGGAGTTCTGCGAATCGAACCTGATGGAAATGTGGTGAGGGAGATCGTTCCTTTAACTGGAGCTGTGGTAAAATTGAAACGATGGGAAAATGGGGAATCTCATCACCATAGGGAAGACAATAATTCTTGACCATACACAAATATCTTGTTATAATGCAAGTTTGCGCATCCCTGCTCATTTTAGGCCAGGGAGATATTATATTGTTAGTGCCAGGTTTGTAATTAGGAGAAACCAATGGCTTCTTTGTTAAACACCAAATCTTATGCTCGAATCCCCGCCATCTTTGATTTACCCGACCTGATCGAAGTTCAGCTGGAATCATTCCGCCGGCTAAAAGAAGAAGGGTTGGGCGACCTGTTTCATGAAATTTCACCAATTGAATCATATAACAAGGGAATGAAACTGTATTTTCCCAGCCGAACCCCAGAGGCGAAGCAGTGGGATCTCAAGTATTGGTTCGAACCCCCCAAGCATAGTATGGAAGAGTGCGTGGAACGTGATTTGACATATTCCAGCCCTTTATATGTTTCTGTGCTTCTGGCGGGTCCTGATGTTCCTGAACCTGTAAAATCAGATATTTTCCTGGGTGATTTCCCAGAAATGACTGAGAAGGGTACTTTTATCATTAACGGAACTGAGCGTGTGGTTGTTTCTCAATTGATCCGCTCTCCGGGCGTGTATTTTGAAGCTCCGGTTGACCGCGCAACTGGTCATCGCCTGGCGATGGCGAAGTTGATCCCAGACCGAGGGGCCTGGATGGAATTTGAAACACGCAAGAATGATTACCTCATTCTAAAATTCAACCGCAAGCGCACGGTGCCGATCACCATCTTCCTGCGTGCGTTAGCCGCAGTGGATGACCTGCTGCCTGGCGAGTCGCCGATCAAGACCGGTTCTGACGAAGAACTGATAGCTCTGTTCAGTGATATCGACAATAATCCTGATCGGCAGTTTATTGCGTCTACAATTCATCAGGAACCCGTATGGGATTTGCAAAATGGGCAAACGGTTGCAGAAGCAGCATTAATTGAATTCTTCCGCCGTATGCGCCCCGGAGATCCTGCCAATCTTGAGAACGCAAAGCAATTCTTTGAAGAGCAATTGTTCGACAGCCGCCACTATGATCTCGAAAAAGTTGGGCGATATAAACTGAATCAAAAACTTGATCTCATGAGCCGCATTCCGGTTTCACACCGCACTGTGACCAAATGGGATATTGTTTATCTGATCAGAAGAATGATTCTCATTAATAATGAGATCGAAGATAAAGACGATATCGATCACCTGGGTAACCGCCGTGTAAAGACGAACGGCGAGTTGATTCAGAACAAACTGCGCATTGGCCTGCGCCGAATGGAGCGCGTGATCAAAGAACGCATGTCCATTCGCGACCAGGATCAGGTTTCTCCAGTTAGCCTGATCAATATTCGTCCAGTAGTGGCTGCGTTACGCGAATTCTTCGGTTCTTCACAACTTTCTCAGTTCATGGATCAAACCAATCCACTGGCTGAATTACGCAGCAAGCGTACGCTTTCAGCTCTGGGGCCTGGTGGTTTGCGCCGTGAGCGCGCCGGGTTTGATGTGCGCGATGTTCACCACTCGCACTATGGACGCATATGCCCGATTGAAACGCCCGAAGGCCCGAACATTGGCTTAATCGGTCGTCTGGCAAGTTACGCACGGGTCAATGAGTATGGATTCATTGAAACCCCATACCGTAAAGTGTTAAAGATGTTGTCTTGTGATGATCCACGTCTTGAGGGGCGTTTGCTGCGCGAGACGCTTGTTGATGAAAAGACAGGCGAAGTAATCGCCAAAGAAGGCGAACGAATCACTGCCAGCATGCTGCCGGCTATTAAGAAAACCAAAAAGGCAAACATCTTTGTAGCGCCATTCGTGACCGATGAAGTTGAATATCTTTCAGCGGATGCCGAAGATAAATACGTGATTGCCCAGGCAAACACGCCGATCGATGAACGGTTTGAATTTGCGGTTGATCAGATTTCATGCCGGCATCATAGCGATTTTGTTCTCTCAAATCCTGATGCTGTTAATTACATGGACGTTTCTCCGCATCAGGTGGTGGGTATCAGCGCTGCATTGATTCCCTTCCTCGAGCATGATGACGCTAACCGCGCCCTTATGGGATCAAACATGCAGGCACAGGCTGTTCCGTTGATTAATCCTGACAGCCCGATGATCTCAACCGGCATGGAAAAATATGCCGCTATCGATTCCGGTCAGGTGGTCATTGCCCATGAAGATGGAGAAGTCCTCTCTGTGACTGGGAAACAAATCACTTTGCGGACGACTGATGGCACGGTCAAAGAATATCACCTGCGTAAGTATCAGCGCTCAAATCAAAGCACCTGTATCGACCAACGGCCGGCAGTTACAAAGGGACAGCGGGTCCATAAGGGAGACATCCTGGCGGATTCCTCGTCGACAGTCAATGGTAAGCTGGCACTCGGTCAGAATGTGGTGGTTGCTTTCCTCTCATGGGAAGGCGGCAACTTCGAAGACGCCATCCTGATCTCTGAACGGCTGGTACAGGCGGACAAATTTACATCCGTCCATATCGAAAAATATGAAGTCGAAGCGCGCGATACCAAACTTGGACCTGAAGAGATTACCCGCGACATTCCCAATGTTGGCGAAGACTCCATTAAAGATCTTGATGAACAGGGTATTATCCGCATTGGTGCTGAAGTTGGCCCGGGTGAGATTCTGGTAGGCAAAATCACACCGAAAGGCGAAAAAGAATTAACGCCTGAAGAACGCCTGCTGCGGGCAATTTTTGGTGAAAAATCACGCGATGTTAAAGACACCTCCTTGCGCATGCCTCACGGCGAGCGCGGGAAGGTGGTTGATGTCAAGGTGTTCACTCGTGAAGACAACATCGATCTCTCAGCCGGTGTGGATATGATGGTGCGCGTTTCAGTTGCGCAACGCCGGAAGATCACGGCCGGAGACAAGATGGCTGGTCGCCATGGTAACAAAGGTGTTGTTTCGCGCGTGGTTCCAGTGGAAAACATGCCCTTCCTGGAAGATGGCACACCGGTGGATATAATCCTCAATCCCCTGGGTGTTCCTGGACGTATGAACATCGGCCAGGTACTCGAAACCCATCTGGGATGGGCAGCCAAGGAATTAGGATTTGAGGCTGTCACCCCCGTGTTCGATGGCGCGACCGAGTTTGAAATCGAAGCTGAATTAGCCCGCGCGTGGTTGATGGATTTGGCCTGGAAAGAAGCCGGTATTGAATCGTGGGAATGGGTGAACAGTATTGAACATGACCCTGAATCTATTAAGGATGATGAGGAAGTTCGCTTGCTCTACCTCGAGCAGAAACTTGGCGGCAAGTACGATATTAATCGCCTGGCCACAGACACTGCATACGCGCGCCAGATTACACTTGAGAACTGGCTGATTGAGCACCAGATTGACCCCAAACCGATTTTGATCTTCAAAGAGAATCTCATCAATGTTGCTGATTCTCATGAGGCTGATGAAAAGGCTATTAATATCTGTCTCAAGGTCTGGTTGGAAAAATCGGGGGCTGACGTATCGAAATTAAAAGATGAAAAGATCCGAGAAGCGGCTGAAAAATTTATGCGCGAGACTGGAATCCCAATGCCAATTCTGGGCAAGCAGATTTTGCGCGATGGGAAAACGGGTCAACCCTACGATCAGCCTGTTACTGTGGGTGTTATGACCATGCTCAAATTGCACCACCTGGTTGAAGATAAGGTTCATGCCCGTTCAACTGGACCTTACAGCCTGGTTACGCAGCAACCTCTGGGTGGTAAGGCGCAATTTGGTGGTCAGCGCTTTGGTGAAATGGAAGTGTGGGCGTTGGAAGCGTATGGGGCTGCATATACACTGCAGGAAATGCTCACTGTTAAATCTGATGATGTACAGGGTCGTGTGAGCACCTATGAAGCCATCGTGAAGGGTGAGCAGATCGAAGATCCATCACTGCCAGCATCCTTCCGTGTGCTTGTAAAAGAACTCCAAAGCCTTGGCCTCGCGGTGGAAGCCGTTATGGATACAAAAGAAGTCATTCGCTTTGGAAAAGATGAAGAAAAAGTAAGACCTCCTCGCATGGAGACTGGTTTGCTGGGTCTTGGCGACGAGTTGCAGGGACTGCTCTAGAAGTCAACGGAAGCAACTAATAAATGAGGAACAGGCAAGAAAAGAATTCTCTTGCCAAAGAAAAATCCTCATGATATAATTTCTGGCCGTTGCTCTAGTACGTGGTGATGTGTGAACCTCTGCCTTAAAAGGTAATTCGGTGAGGCCATCATTGCAGTCGATGGTCTCATCTTGTTTAGAAAATAATTTTGGAAGGCTATTTATTTACGGAGGCAAATAGACGTGCCAACAATCAACCAACTGATCCGAAAAGGTCGCGAGACCAAAAGGGCAAAAAGCAAAGCACCAGCACTGCAATTTACCCTGAATTCAATGAAACAGCGCCGTTCTCGTCTTGAAAAAGGCGCCCCGCAAAAACGCGGAGTCTGTACGGTTGTCAGAACGATGACCCCCAAGAAGCCTAACTCGGCGTTGCGCAAGATCGCTCGTGTTCGTTTGTCCAACGGTCTTGAAGTTACGGCATATATTCCCGGTGAAGGTCACCAGTTACAGGAGCACTCTGTAGTGCTCGTGCGTGGCGGCCGTGTGAAAGATCTCCCTGGTGTCCGCTATCACATTGTTCGCGGAACCCTGGATACCACCGGTGTTGCCAAACGTTCTCAGGGACGTTCAAAGTACGGTTCAAAGAAACCGAAAGCGTAAGTTTTCTAGATAACTGATGGAGTAGTTGAATGCGACGAACGAAACCTGAACCACGTGAAATTCCAGCTGATGTACGCTATAACAGCGTTCCTGTAACCTACTTCATTCACCGCATCATGAAACGCGGGAAGAAGAGTGTTGCAACAACCATCATGTATGATGCGCTGGATATTGTTAAAGAGAAGACAGGCAAGAATCCGATCGAAGTATTGGAACTTGCTTTGAAAAACGTTGGACCTATCATGGAAGTGCGCCCACGTCGTGTGGGTGGTGCCACCTACCAGGTTCCAATGGAAGTACCAGCAAATCGCAGAATGACCCTTGCCATGCGTTGGATTCTTGATTCAGCCGCAGGACGCAGTGGAAATTCTTATGCCGAAAAGCTGTCAGCAGAGTTGATTGAAGCCGCAAACAATCAGGGTGCCTCAGTTCGCAAACGCGAAGAAACCCATAAGATGGCTGAAGCCAACCGCGCATTTTCCCATTACCGTATGTAATTGATTAGCGAGTTTAAGACGAAATGCCACGCAATTTTCCGTTAGATAAGTGCCGTAATATAGGGATCATTGCTCATATTGACGCGGGTAAAACCACGACTACTGAGCGAATCCTGTTCTATTCGGGCAGAACTTATCGAATTGGTTCTGTTGACGAAGGCACGACTGTAACGGATTGGATGGCTCAAGAACGCGAACGCGGCATTACCATCGTCTCTGCAGCCGTAACTGCCGAATGGAAGGGATATCAGATCAATGTGATCGATACCCCAGGACACATCGATTTCACCGCTGAAGTGCAACGCTCATTGCGTGTATTGGATGGCGGAGTGGTCGTCTTTGATGCTGTTCAGGGTGTTGAACCACAAAGCGAGACTGTTTGGCGCCAGGCTGACCGCTATCATGTTCCGCGCATCTGTTTTGTGAATAAAATGGATCGGGTTGGAGCTTCGCTCGAGTATACGATCGGTACGATCCGAGATCGGCTGGGTGCCAATCCTATCCAAATGCAAATGCCGCTTGGCAGTGAAGCTAACTTCAAAGGTATGATCGACCTGTTAACGATGCAGGCGATTTATTTTGAAGATGAATTGGGAAAAGAACCCCGCTACACAGAAGTACCGAACGATCTGCGCAGTCAGGCTGAAGACCTTCGAACACAAATGGTGGAAAAGATCGCTGAACTTGATGACGATCTGACCATGAAATATCTCGAAGGGGAAGAGATCAGTGTTGCAGAATTAAAAGCCGCATTGCGTAACGCTGTGCTGAACAATCGGGCAACACCGGTTTTCTGTGGTTCTTCATTGCGCAACAAGGGTGTTCAACTTGTTTTAGACGCAGTGATTGATTATCTCCCATCGCCAACCGATATTCCACCTGTTGTGGGTAATGTTCCAGACAGTGATCAAACACTGGAGCTGCCGACCGAAGATAACGCTCCATTGAGTGCGTTGGTCTTCAAGATCGTCACTGACCCATATGTAGGCCGGTTGGCATACTTCCGTGTGTACTCCGGTACCATCAAGATGGGTGATATGGTTTACAACCCGGTTAAAGGCCGCAAGGAACGTATCGGCCGACTGCTGCGAATGTATGCTGATCGGCGAGAAGATGTTGACGAAATTCCTGCAGGCGATATCGGCGCGGTGCTGGGGTTAAAAAATACCTTCACCGGCGACACTCTCTGTGGTTCTGAAAAGCCAATTGTTTTGGAAAGTATCACCTTCCCCGAACCTGTGATTTCGATTGCGATCGAGCCGAAATCAACCGCTGATCAAGATCGGATGGCCACAGCACTGCAACGGCTTGCAGAAGAAGACCCAACCTTTAAGGTCAACACTGACGAAAATACCGGACAGACCATTATTGGTGGAATGGGTGAGCTACACCTGGATGTTTTGGTAGACCGCATGTTACGCGAGTTTCGCGTGCAGGCCAATATCGGTAATCCGCGTGTCTCATATCGAGAAACGATCACTCGTGAAGTGCCCGAAGTTGCGTATAAATATGTAAAACAATCCGGCGGTCACGGCCAATATGGTCATGTGGTTTTTTCCATGAGCCCGTTGGAGCGTGGAGCTGGCGTTCAATTTGTGAATAAAATTGTCGGAGGGGCAATTCCTAAAGAGTTTATCCCCGCTGTCGAAAAGGGTGTGCGAGAAGCAACCGAATCTGGTGTTCTTGCTGGATATCCCGTCACTGACCTGAGTGTCACTTTGATCGATGGGTCTTTCCATGAAGTCGATTCAAGTGAAATGGCATTCAAAATGGCCGCAATCATGTGCTTCCGTGATGGATTACATAAAGGAGCCTCCGTCCTTTTGGAGCCCATTATGAAAGTTGAGCTAGTGCTGCCAGAAGAATATCTTGGTGATGTACTCGGCCAGATTACCTCGCGCCGAGGTGAAGTATTAGGTATGGACGTAAGACCTGGAAATGCACAGGCGATTCACTCCCTGGTGCCGCTTTCTGAAATGTTCGGCTATGCTACAGAACTGCGCTCTGTTACCCAGGGCCGCGGTATGTTTACCATGGAATTTGATCACTATCGACCGGTTTCCAGTTCTGTTGCTGAAAAGATCATTAAATAGAAATTATTCGAAGGATTAGTCTCTAAGGAGTATAAGGAATCATGGCCAAGCAGAAATTTGACAGAAGTAAACCGCATCTGAATGTGGGCACAATGGGTCACATTGACCACGGAAAGACGACCTTAACTGCAGCGATCACGAAATACTGCGGATTTTTTGGAAAAG
>Ga0208826_1000234_pt1 | contig 62606 bp, 50 predicted proteins | sample AD_UKC115_MetaG_FD_184451 | JGI IMG/M metagenome (GOLD analysis project Ga0208826, IMG submission 184451) | Active sludge microbial communities of municipal wastewater-treating anaerobic digesters from Hong Kong - AD_UKC115_MetaG (SPAdes)... | ecosystem: Engineered > Bioreactor > Anaerobic >... | reverse complement strand
CGCTTGTCATAGGCGATGTAGTGGTCCACGTCGCCGGGCTGGTAGGGGTCGATGTAGACCGTGCCCTCCGCCGCGAGGATCTGCGCGTGGAAGCCCTGCGGCGTCAGGTCCAGGCGCGCGCTCGCGCTGGGATCGTCCAGCCCCTGCGCCAGCCAGGTGCGGAGTTCCGGATGCCGGGCCGCCAGTGCGGGCTCCATCACCGGCGACTCGACCACGGCGAAACGGGCGTACTTGCCGTTGGGCAGGGGCAGCAGCAGCTGGGTCGGGCTCTGCCGCACCAGCACATCGCGCTCGGCCTGGGCGCCCGCCAGGCGCTGGCTGAGCGCGGCGCGATCCAGGGTCAGCGTGCGGTAGCGCTGCGGCACGATGAGGCGGGCCTGGCGCGCGGGAATGGTGGACTCTGCGGCATCCTGCCACACGCCGTCGGCCGAGGCTGCCGGCGGCGCCCCCTGGGCCACTGCGGCCGCGGACGCGAGGATGAGAAAAACAAGGCTGGAAAAACGCGATCGGACCGACATCAGGCACTCCCCGGACTAGCTGCAGCCGAACCATATCGGCCACCCCAAAGCGGCGGATGGTAACCCGAAGCGGCGCACCGATTCCGCCGCCGCGGCGCGCCACGTAAAATGCCGCGCTCCCGGCCGTCTTGTGCGGCCGACGCGTGTGCTCGCCAGAACAGGACAGGAACCGCCATGGGCAGAGGCCCCAGCATCGAAGGTCGCAAGAACGCCGAGGACGCCAAGCGCGCCAAGGTCTTCACCAAGCTCATCCGCGAAATCACCGTGGCGGCGCGCAACGGCGCCGACCCGGCCGGCAATCCGCGTCTGCGCGCCGCCGTGGACAAGGCGCTCGACGCCAACATGCCCAAGGACACGGTGGAGCGCGCCATCAAGCGCGGTTCCGGCGCCGAGGGCGCCGACATGCAGGAGGTCCGCTACGAGGGCTACGGGCCCGCGGGCGTGGCCCTCATCATCGATGCCATGACCGACAACCCGGTGCGCACCGTGGCCGACGTGCGCCACGCGCTGAGCAAGCACGGCGGCAACCTCGGCACCTCCGGCTCGGTCGCCTTCCAGTTCAAGCGTCTGGGCGAACTGGTGTTCGACACGAAGCAACCCGGCGCGGAGGACAAGCTGCTGGAGGTCGCCCTCGACGCCGGCGCCGAGGACGTGCAGAGCGAGGACGGCGAGAGCCTCGTGCTGTGTGCGCCCGAACAGTTCGCCGCGGTCAAGGGTGCCGTCATCGCCGCCGGCCTGACGCCGCTCAAGGCCGACGTGATCATGCGCCCGGAAAACCGCGTGGCCGTCAGCGGCGAGGTGGCCGAGACCCTGCGCGATCTGCTCGACTGGCTGGACGAAATGGACGACGTGCAGGACGTCTATCACAACGCCGAACTGGCGGTGTGAGCGCCCGCCGCGGCAGGAACGACGTCAGACGGGGCAGCTCGGCGCGGCGCGCCGCCACGCCCGTCTCATGACCCGCGCTGCTGCCCTCGCCTCCCGCCCGGCGGCGGCGCGCCCGCTAGCTCAGCCCCGTGACCGGCACCGCCGCCCCGTGTACCGCGCGCGCGGCGTCGGAGGCGAGGAAGGCGATCACGCTGGCGAGATCGGCCGGCGCGACCCACTTGCCCGGGTCGGCGCCGGGCATGTCGGCGCGGTTCTGCGGCGTGTCGATGATCGTCGGCAGCACGCAGTTCACGTTGATGTTCTGCTCGCGCAGTTCGCCCGCCATCGCCTCGGTGAGGCGAATCACGCTGGCCTTCGACGCGGTGTAGGGCCCCATGCGGGCCAGCCCGCGCTGCGCCGAGAAGGCGCCCACATTGACGATCTTGCCGCCGCCCGCGCTCAGCATGGCCGGCACGGCGGCCTGCGCCATGTGCAGCACCGTGCGCACGTTCAGATCGAAGAGGAAATTCCAGGTCTTCTCGCTGGTTTCATGCACGGCTTCGCCCATGCGGAAGCCGCCGGCGATGTTGCACAGCACGTCGATCCGGCCGAAGCGCTGCAGGGCGGCGCCAACCACGGCCTGCGCCTGCGCGGCGTCCAGCAGGTTGGCCGCGGCAAACAGCCGGGCCGGCGCTTCCGCACCGAAGGCCTGCGCCAGCGCTTCGGTCTTCAGATCGACCAGCACCAGATTGTCGCCCTGGGCGGCGAAGGCCTGCGCCACGGCCTGACCCAGATTGCCGGCGGCACCGGTGATGAGGACGGTACGGCGAGACTGCGCCATGGAGAGCTCCCGGAGTGCAAAGAAGACCGCGAGGTTAGCAGCCGGGGCGGCAACCGTGTCCACGGCGACGCGGGTCGTCAGCCCGCCGCTGGTCAGGTCATCTGCGTCCGCCGGTGCCGGCGATCAGTCCACGATCTCCGCCGCCGCGGCATTCGTCTTGTCGAGAAACAGCCGCTTCGAGCCCGTTTGGCACAGTGAAACGATGTCGTCGAGCGCTCGTAGACGGTATTCGATCTGCAGATTGTGCACCTGGCGGGAGTCGCCCCGCACGATGGTCCAGTCGCCGATGTAGTCCACCCCTTGACCGGTGACTTCAAACCAGAGGCCGCTGCCCGACACCGGATACACCAGGCCGTTCTTGGCCCCGGTCACCACTTCGCGGAAGTAGTAGCGACCCGCGGCCACGTTCACGGCGAAGTAGCACGAACTGCCCTGCCGACCGCTGCAGCGATGCATCAGGATGTGATCCGTGGAACCGGTGCTCTGCAGGAGCAGGTCGCCGCCGAATCCGTCCGACAGGTTGCCGCTGACGTTGGCGACGACGAAATTCTCGGCGCCCGCCCGGGCACACGCCGGGGCCGCCGGCGCAACCTGCCATGCGCTGCCCAGGAGCAGCCATGCGATCAAATGACGTCCCACGCGTAAGCTCCCAGGTCGAGAACCCTGCTTGCCAACGCCTCGATCGCCGCATCTTCGTTGCGCGCCATGCCGCGCACGTTGCGCGACATGCGCCGACGCGCCTGGCGGGTGAAGAGTTCGGCAATGCGTACGGCCGACTCGGCCTCGGCGTGGCTCTCGCGCACGAGGGTGTCGGCACGCGAGAGCACGCACAGGCCGACGAACAGGTCGATGGCGAGGTCGGCGATGCGCTTCTGCGCGTGCTGCTGCTCGGCCACTGCCTTGCCGTGCTTCTTCAGTAGCGCGTCGGCCGCCTGGGACAGCTCCACCGCGTACTTCTCGTACGCATCCGCCGCCTTGCGCAGCGTCGGGTGCAGCTCGCGCAGTATGCGGTCGGTGCCCACGCCGGTGGCCTCGCTGGCGCGGCGGCGCGCGTAGCCGGCGAGCACGCCGAAGCCCTTGATCGGATCGTTGAAAATGCTGCCGACGGCGCTCTTGACTTCCGCCAGGGTGCTGCCGACCTCCTTCAGGCCCGACAGGGCGATGTACAGGCGCAGGATCTCGTTGGTGCCCTCGAAGATGGACAGGATGCGTGCATCGCGGGTGACCTGCTCGTAGGGAAACTCGCGCATGAAGCCGTTGCCCGCGGCAATCTGCAGCGCCTCGTGCGCGCCGCGCTGGATCGCCTCACTGGCAAAGACCTTGCTGATGGCCGCCTCCACCGAATAGTCGGTGACACCCGAATCGATGTAGTGCGCGACCATCCACACCGCGCTCTCGGCGGCGAAGCAGTCCACCGTCATCTGCGCGATCTTCTCGCGCACCAGGCCGAACTCGGCAATGGGACGACCGAACTGCTTGCGCTCCCTGGCCTGGGCCGTGGCGAGCTTGATCAGGGTCTTCATGCCGCCGACGGCACCGCCGCCAAGGCCGGTGCGGCCGTTGTTCAAGATGGCCATGGCCACCTTGAAGCCCTTGCCCACCTCGCCCAGCACGTTCTCGGCCGGCACGCGCACGTCGCTGAAGGCCACCGTGGTGGTGGACGAGGCGCGGATGCCCATCTTGTCCTCGTGCGGGCCGTGGCTCACGCCGGGCCAGGCCGCCTCGACGAGGAAGGCGGTCATCTTGCCTTCCGGCGTGTCGGTGCGGGCGAACACGGTGTAGAAATCGGCGATGCCGCCGTTGGTGATCCAGATCTTTTCGCCGCTGAGGGTCCAGCTGCCGTCGTCGTTGCGCACGGCCTTGGTGCGCACCGAGGCGGCATCGGACCCGGCGCCGGCCTCGGTCAGACAGAACGCCGCGATCATCTCGCCGCTGGCCAGGCGCGGCTCGTAGCGCGCCTTCTGCTCGGGGGTGCCGAACAGCAGCAGGCCCTTCATGCCGATGGAGCTGTGGGCGCCGATGGTGAGCGACACGGAGCTGTCGTGGCGCGAGGTCTGCGACAGCACGCGCGCATAGGCCGCATTGGACAGGCCCAGTCCGCCGTGCTCCTCGGGAATGATCAGGCCGAACAGGCCCATGTCGCGCAGGCCCTGGATGAACTCGGCCGGCTGTTCGGCGGCGCGATCCCAGGCCTTGAAGTCGGCGTGCTTGTCGGCCAGGAAGGCGTCGATGGCGTCGGTCATCGCCACCAGCATCTCGCGGTCGCGCTCGCGCATCTTCGGGTACGGGAACAGGTTCTCCTCGACGATCTCGCCGAAGAACAGGTTCTTGGCCACGCTCTGGTCGCGGCGCAGGGTATCGGCGCCGGGGGCGTCGGAGGCGGTGCTGGCATGTGCGTTCACGGCGTCACGATCCCGTCGGGGTGGTGCCGCAGTGTCGGCGCCGGGTGGCCCGCTGCGCAAGCCGGCCGCGGGACGCACCGCACGCCACGGGCACGCCGCCCGCAACGGCGTGGGACGCGGCGCCGGCGTGGCCTCAGCGCCGAGCCTTCTTCTTCGCGGCAGCGGCCTTGGGCGGGGCCGCCGCCGCGGGCTTGGCGTCACCGATCACGCTCTTGAGCGGGCACACACTGAACACCGGGCACTTCTTGCAGCCGACGGCGAGGGCGACGGGGCACAGGGTCATCACGGCGGACTCCAGGGGGCGTGGCCGCATTCTACGCGCGCCGCCGTGACCTTCGGCGACTATCCGGCGCGACGGGGCTTGGCTATGGTCGCGGCTTTCCGCACGAGGAGCCGCCCATGCCGCTGTCCCGCCGCCTGTCCGCCTGTTGCCTGTTCCTGGCGCTGACCAGCTGCCCGGGCTTGGCCGCGGCCACCGATGCGGTCAACGTCACGACGAAACCGACCAGCTTCGAGCAGGCCGTGCGCGGCACCACGTCCCTGCCCGGCTTCGTCCACGTCTACGCCGACGCTGCCCAGGGGCGCGTGCTGCTCGGCATCGGCGCCTTCGACCAACCCTTCCTGCTGGTCACTTCCCTGCCCTGGGGCCTCGGCTCCAACGACATCGGGCTCGATCGCGGCCAGCCGGGCAACGTGCACGAGGTGGAGTTTCGCCGCTTCGGCAAGCGCGTGATGCTGGTGGAGCGCAACACGCGCTACGTCGCCCGCGCCGATAGCCCCGCGGAGCGCCTTGCCGCGCAACAGGCCTTCGCCGAGTCGGTGTTGTGGGCGGGCGACGTTCTGGCCACCACCGCCGGCGCCGCGGCGGAGACGCTGGTGGACTTCTCCTCCTTTCTCGCCAGCGACCGCCACGGCATCGCCGATCGCCTGGAACAGACCAAGCAGGGCAAGTACGCCATCGACAAGGAGCGCAGCGCCGCCCTGCCCGAGGCCAAGAGCTTCCCGGACAACACCGAGCTCGAGGGCCTGCTCACCTTCACCGGTCCCGGCGAGGGCGCCTTCGTGCAGCAGGTGGCGATGGACCCGCACGCCCTGTCAGTGCGCCAGCACGTGAGCCTGGTGCGCCTGCCCGGCGCCGGCTACGTCCCGCGTGCCTACCACCCCGCCTCGGGCGGCTTCAGCAGCGGCTACTTCGATTTCGCCCAGCCGCTCGGCGACAGCCTGGACGTGCGCTGGCAGCCACGCTTCCGCCTCGAGAAAACCGATCCCACCGCCGCGCGCAGCCCGGTGAAGAAGCCGATCGTGTTCTACCTCGACCCGGGTACGCCCGAACCGGTGCGATCGGCGCTGCTGGAGGGCGCCAACTGGTGGAAAGCGGCCTTCGAGCAGGCCGGATTCCAGGACGCGTTCCGCGTCGAGCTGCTGCCGCCCGGCGCCGACCCCATGGACATCCGCTACAACGTGATTGCCTGGGTGCACCGCGCGACGCGCGGCTGGTCCTACGGCGCGGCGCTGTCCGATCCGCGCAGCGGCGAGATCATCAAGGGTTCCGTCACCCTGGGCTCGCAGCGCGTGCGTCAGGACATCCTCATCGCCGAGAGCCTGCTCGCCCCCTACGACAAGCCCGATGCGTCCGCACTGGCCGGTCAGGCCCAGGCCGTGGCCCTGGCGCGCCTGCGCCAGCTGGCCGCGCACGAAGTGGGGCACGCCCTGGGTTTCGCCCACAATTTCGCCGCCAGCCGGCACGGCAACGGCTCGGTGATGGACTACCCACACCCGCTGCTGCGCCTGGAGGGCGAGCGCATTGCCCTGGACCAGGCCTACGGCAGCGGCGTCGGCCCCTGGGACGTGTTCCTGGTCAAGCACGCCTATGGCCAGTTTGCGCCGGGCGAGGAGGCCGCGGCCCTGCAGCAGCTGCGCCGCAACATCGCCGCCGCGGGCTACGCCTACGTCAGCGATCCCGACGCGCGCACGCCGGGCCAGGCCCATCCCGACGGCCTGTTGTGGGATTTCGGACCCGACACCCTCAAGACCTTCGACACCTTGCTGGCGGCACGCCGCACGGCCCTGGCGCACTTCAGCCTGGGCGTGCTGCCGCCGCAGCGCCAGCTGGGCGAGCTGGAGGCACGCCTGGTGCCGATCTACCTGCTGCATCGCTACCAGACCGAGGCCGTGGCGCGCCTGCTCGGCGGCGCGCGCTACCGCTACGGCGAGGCCGGCGACACGCCCGCGGGGACCACGCCGGTCGCCGCCGAGGACCAGCGCGCCGCCCTGCAGCGCCTGGTGCGCAGCCTGTCGGCCGAGGAGCTCGTGCTGCCAGCGAGTGTGCTCGACCTGCTCACGCCCCCGGCCAACGAGTACCAGCGCACACCCGAATACTTCGCCACACGCAGCGCGCCCCTGTTCGACGCGCTCGGCGCGGCCGAGGCGGCGAGCGCGCAGACCACGCAGTTCCTGTTCGATCCCGCACGCCTCAACCGCCTCGCCTGGCAGCACGCGCGCGATGCGCGCCAGCCCGGTCTGGCCGAGGTGCTGGACGCCGTGTTCCGCGCCACCTGGCAGCGCGAGGACACCGCCGCTGGCGCCGGCGCCCAAGCCGTGCAGCTCGCCGCCGCCTGGGTGGTGCTGGATGCCGCCCTGGCCGCGCTCGACGGCGGACAGCTGCATGCCCAGGTCGATGCCGAACTGCGCGCCCGCCTCGGCGACTGGCGCACCTGGCTGGAGCACCATGCCGGCGACGGCGCGCGCGGCGCCAGCCGCCGTGCGGCGGGACAGACCATCGCCCGCTACCTGGCCGATCCCAAGGCGGTGAAGCTGCGCCCGGCCCCCGCCATTCCGCCCGGTGCCCCGATCTGAGCGCCGCAACGCGGGATGCGACGGAAGTCCATGCCGGACAACCGGAACTCGCCTTGCCGCGGCGCAACACGTTCGGCGTATAATTTCGCGGTTTCGACCAGCCCGGTCGCAGTGTGGGCGCGCCCCTCGCGTCCGTCGTTTCCCGGTGTGAGACGTGAGCGCTAACCTCCTCCAGCAGTTCCGCGAGACCTCCCAGCTGTCCGGCGGCAACGCCGCCTTCATCGAAGACCTGTACGAAGCCTGGCTGCGCGACCCCACTGCGGTCGGGGCGCAGTGGCGCGCCTACTTCGATGCGTTCAGGGGCCGCGCCGCGGGCGACACACCGCACTCCGACGCCATCGCCCGCATCGAGGCGGCGCAGAAGCGCAACGGCCGCGGTCAGGCCGGGGCCGCGGCTCCGGCGGCCAGCGACGCGGTCTCGCAGAAGCAGGCGGCGGTGTTGAAGCTTGTCACCGCCTACCGCTCGCGCGGCCACCTCGCAGCCAATCTCGACCCGCTGGGGCTGGCGCAGAAACAGGCTGCGCCGGACCTCGACCCGGCCTTCCACGGCCTCACCGCGGCCGACTACGACACCGAGTTCCAGACCGGCTCGCTGGCCGGCCCGCAGCGCCTGAGTCTGCGCAAGCTGGTGGAACTGCTCCAGGCAACCTACGCCAACACCATCGGCGCCGAGTTCATGCACATCAGCGACGCCGAGCAGCGCCGCTGGGTGCACGAGCAGCTCGAGCGCGCCGGTGGGCGCTTCGGCCTCAGCGGCGAGGAACGCCGTCGCGTGCTTGAGCGGCTCACCGCCGCCGAGGGTCTGGAGCGTTACCTGCACACCAAGTACGTCGGCCAGAAGCGTTTTTCCCTCGAGGGCGGCGACAGCCTGATCCCGCTGCTGGACGAACTCGTGCGCCGCGGCGGCAGCGACGGCGTCAAGGACATGATCATCGGCATGGCCCACCGCGGCCGCCTCAATGTGCTGGTGAACACCCTGGGCAAGGCACCGCAGAAGCTGTTCGCCGAGTTCGAGGGCCGCTTCGACCATCCCGACGATCCGGCCCACTCCGGCGACGTGAAGTACCACATGGGCTTCAGCGCCGACATCAGGACGCCCGGCCATACCGTGCACCTGGCGCTGGCCTTCAACCCCTCGCACCTGGAGATCGTCGACCCCGTGGTGGCGGGCTCCGTGCGCGCCCGCCAGACGCGCCGCGGCGACAGCGAACGAACCCAGGTACTGCCGGTGCTGGTGCACGGCGACGCCGCCTTCGCCGGCCAGGGCGTCGTCATGGAGTTGTTCAACATGTCGCAGGCGCGCGGTTTCGCCGTCGGCGGCACCATCCACGTGGTGATCAACAACCAGGTGGGCTTCACCACGTCCAATCCGCAGGACGCGCGCTCCACGCTGTACTGCACCGACGTGGCCAAGATGGTCAACGCGCCGGTGTTCCACGTCAACGGCGACGACCCCGAGGCGGTGCTGTTCGTGGCCCGCTTGGCCTTCGACTACCGCCAGCGCTTCCACCGCGACGTGGTGATCGACCTGGTGTGCTACCGCCGCCACGGCCACAACGAGGCGGACGAGCCGGCGGCGACGCAGCCGGTGATGTACCAGGTCATCCGCGCCCGCCCGACCACGCGCGAGCTGTACGCCAAGGCGCTGGAGGCGCAGGGCGTCCTCGCCGCCGGCGCGGCGCAGGCGCTGACCGAGGAATACCGCCGCAAGCTCGAGGCCGGCACGCCGGTGGCCGAGCTGGACGCCGGCTTCAAGGACCCCTACGCGCTGGACTGGAGCCGCTGGCTGCACGGCAGCCTCGCCCAGCCCGCCCGCACTGCCGTCGCCCGCGACAGGCTCGCCGCCCTGGCGCAGAAGATCCTCACCCTGCCGGGCGATCTCGTGCTGCATCCGCGTGTGGCGAAGATCTACGAGGACCGCGCCAAGATGGCGGCGGGGCAACTGCCGCTGGACTGGGGCTACGCGGAGAACCTCGCTTACGCCACCCTGCTCGACGAAGGGCACGAGTTGCGCGTCGTCGGCCAGGACGTCGGCCGCGGCACCTTCTTCCACCGCCACGCCGTGCTGCACGACCAGAAGACCGATGGCACCTTCCTGCCGCTGAGCCGCGTGCGCGAGGACGTGCGGGTGGAAATCGTCGATTCGGTGCTGTCCGAAGAGGCCGTGATGGCCTTCGAGTACGGCTATTCCACCGCTGAACCCAACGCCATGGTGATCTGGGAGGGCCAGTTCGGTGACTTCGCCAACGGCGCCCAGGTGGTCATCGACCAGTTCATCAGCTCGGGCGAAGCCAAGTGGGGTCGGCTGTCCGGTCTGACCCTGTTCCTGCCGCACGGCTATGAGGGCCAGGGGCCGGAGCACTCCTCCGCGCGTCTGGAGCGCTATCTGCAGCTGTGCGCTCTCGACAACATGCAGGTGTGCGTGCCTACCACGCCGGCGCAGGCCTTCCACATGATCCGCCGCCAGATGGTGCGCGACTGCAGAAAGCCGCTGGTGGTGATGACGCCGAAGTCGCTGCTGCGCCACAAGCTGGCGGTGTCGAGCCTGGACGATCTCGCCAACGGCGGTTTCCAGCTCGTGATCCCGGATTCCACCGCCAAGGCCGGCCAGGGCGTGCGCCGCGTGGTGCTGTGCGCCGGCAAGGTGTACTACGACCTGGTGGAGGAAGCCGAGAAGCGCGGCGTGGCCGACGTGGCCATCGTGCGCGTGGAACAGCTCTATCCCTTCCCGCGCAACGAGGTGAAGGCCGAACTGGCCAAGTACCCGGCGGCCAAGGAAGTGGTGTGGTGCCAGGAGGAGCCGATGAACCAGGGCGCCTGGTTCCAGATCCGCCACCACCTGCAGGCCTGCATCGGCGAGCACACGCTGAGCTACGCCGGCCGCAGCCGCTCGCCCGCACCGGCCTGCGGCCACTACAACACCCACGTCGCCGAACAGGCGGCCCTGGTCGAACAGGCGCTGGTCGCACCCGCCGGCACCGACCACGCGGCTGACTGATCCCGCCCGCCCCCGCACTCCCGAATACGTCGCCCAAGGACACGCCCCATGGCCATCGAAGTCAAAGTTCCGGTTCTGCCCGAATCCGTTTCCGACGCCACCATCGCCACCTGGCACAAGAAGCCCGGTGACGCGGTCAAGCGCGACGAGAACCTGGTGGACCTGGAAACCGACAAGGTGGTGCTGGAAGTGCCGGCGCCGGCCGACGGCGTGCTCAAGGAAATCAAGCGCAACAGCGGCGACACGGTGAACAGCCAGGAGATCATCGCGGTGATCGAGGAAGGCGCCGTGGCGGCGGCGCCGGCGCCGGCGGCTGCCGCGCCCAAGGCCGAGGCGCCCAAGACCACACCCGCGCCTGCCGCGCCGACGAAGGCCGCCGAGCTCTCGCCCGCCGGACAGCGCGTGGCGACGGAAAACCGCATCGATCCCGCCCAGGTTGCCGGCACCGGACGCGACGGCCGCGTGACCAAGGAAGACCTGGTGAACTTCATGCGCAGCGGCGGTGCCAGCGCCCCCGCCGCGAGTGCAGCGGCTCCGGCCGCCGCGCCCGGCGCGCGTCCGGAGGAGCGCGTGCCGATGACGCGCATGCGCGCCAAGATCGCCGAGCGCCTGATGCAGTCCAAGAACTCCATCGCCATGCTGACCTCGTTCAACGAGATCAATCTCGGCAAGGTCATGGCCATGCGCAAGGAGCTCGGCGAGCAGTTCGAGAAGGCCAACGGCATCAAGCTCGGCTTCATGAGCTTCTTCGTCAAGGCCGCGGCCGAAGCCCTGAAGCGCCACCCGATCATCAACGCATCGGTCGACGGCAACGACGTCATCTACCACGGCTACCAGGACATCTCGGTCGCCGTGGCCACCGACAAGGGCCTGGTCACGCCGGTGCTGCGCGACGCGCAGCACATGGGCTTCGCCGACATCGAGCGCGCCATCGCCGGCTTCGCCAAGCAGGCGCGTGAGGGCGGCCTCAAGCTGGAGGACCTGCAGGGCGGCACCTTCACCATCACCAACGGCGGCACCTTCGGTTCGCTCTTCTCCACGCCGATCGTCAACCCGCCGCAGAGCGCCATCCTGGGCATGCACGCCATCAAGGAGCGCGCCATCGTAGACAACGGCCAGGTCGTCGCCGCGCCGATGATGTACGTGGCGATCAGCTACGACCACCGCATCATCGACGGCAAGGACGCCGTGCTGTTCCTGGTCGACATCAAGAACCAGCTGGAGAATCCGCACAAGATGCTGCTCGGCATCTGAGCGCACGACGGCCCCTCTTCCCGCGGGAGAGGGGTCGGGGCGAGGGCGGACGACGCCCACCGCTCGCCGCAAGGACTTCGTGCAACGCCCCGCATTGCTCCTCTTCCGCCCTCCGGGCCTCTTCTCAGCCGAGAAGCGCAGCAAAGGACCAGCTTTCATGAGCGAACACTTCGACGTCGTCGTCATCGGTGCCGGCCCCGCCGGCTACGTGGCCGCCATCCGCGCGGCGCAGCTGGGCCTGAAGACCGCCTGCGTCGATGCCTACATCGGCAAGGACGGCAAGCCGGCGCTCGGAGGCACTTGCCTCAACATCGGCTGCATTCCCTCCAAGGCCCTGCTCGATTCGTCCAAGCAGTTCCACAATCTCCTGCACGGCTTCAAGGATCACGGCATCAGCGCAGCCAACCCGGGCATCGACGTCGGCACGATGGTCGGTCGCAAGGACAAGATCGTGAAGCAGTTCACCGGCGGCATCACGATGCTGTTCAAGGCGAACAAGGTCACGGCGTTTGCCGGCTTCGGCACGCTCAAGCCCAACCGCACCGTGGCGGTGAAGGGCCACGACGGCAGCGTCACGGAGTTGACCGCCACCAACGTGATCCTCGCGGCGGGCTCGGTGCCCATCGAACTGCCGTTCGCCAGGTTCGACGGCAAGCGCATCGTGGACAATGCCGGCGCACTGGACTTCTCCGCCGTACCCAAGCGTCTGGGCGTGATCGGCGCGGGCGTGATCGGGCTGGAACTGGGCAGCGTGTGGAAGCGCCTGGGCGCCGAGGTGACCATCCTCGAAGCCCTGCCCGATTTCCTTGCCGCCGCCGACCAGGACATCGCCAAGGTTGCGGCGCGCGAATTCAAGAAGCAGGGCCTGGACATCCGCCTCGGCGCCAAGGTGTCCAAGGCCGAGGTCAAGGGAGAGGAAGTGCACCTCACCTACACCGACGCCAAGGGCGAGCAGAGCCTCGTCGTCGACAGGCTGCTGGTGGCCGTGGGCCGCCGCGCCGCCACCCAGAACCTGCTGGCCGAGGGCACCGGAGTGACCCTCAATGCGCGCGGCCAGATCGAGGTCGATGCGCACTGCTGGACCGGCGTCGAGGGCATCTGGGCCGTCGGCGACTGCGTGCGCGGCCCCATGCTGGCGCACAAGAGCTCGGAGGAAGGCATCGCGGTTGCCGAGCTGATTGCCGGCAAGGCCGGCCACGTCAACCTCGACACCGTGCCCTGGGTCATCTACACCGAGCCGGAGATCGCCTGGGTCGGCCAGACCGAGGAGCAGGTCAAGGCCGCCGGGATCCCCTACAAGACCGGCAGCTTCCCCTTCGCCGCCATCGGCCGCGCGGTGGCCATGAACGAGACCGCCGGCCAGGTCAAGGTCATCGCCCACGCCGAGACCGACCGTCTGCTCGGCGTGCACATGGTCGGCCCGGTGGTGTCCGAGCTCATTGCCGAGGCGGTGGTGGCAATGGAGTTCAAGGGCTCGGCCGAGGACCTCGCGCGCATCTGCCACGCCCACCCGACGCTGAGCGAAGCCGTGCACGAGGCGGCGCTGGCGGTGGACAAGCGGGCGATTCACAAGGCCAACTGAGCTCCGGGGGCGCCGTCGCCCGTCGCCTGCGCCGCGGCGGCGATGCCCCCACCGAGACTTGCCGCCGCCCGCCCCGCGGCCTTGCCGCAGAGGATGCGATGAGCGCAGCCAACCCCATCCGCAACGTCTCCGACACGGCCCTGTGGGTGGCTGTGTACCGCGCCGACGAGAGCGAACGACCGGACGCCCTGTTCCGCGATCCCTTCGCGCGGCGACTGGCCGGCGAACGCGGCGCAGCCATCGTGGCGGCGCTGCCGCAGGGCCGCCGCATGGGCTGGCCCATGGTGGTGCGCACGGCGGTGATGGACGAGATCGTGCTGCGTTGCGTGCGCGAGGGCGCCGCCACCGTGCTCAACCTCGCCGCAGGACTGGATGCGCGTCCCTACCGCCTGGACCTGCCGGCCTCGCTGCGCTGGCTGCACGTGGACATGCCGCCGATGGTGGACTATTTCCGCGAACGCATGGCGGGCGAATCGCCGCGCTGCGCGCTGGAGTTCATCGGTGCGGACCTGCGCGAGGCGGCCGCACGCGCTGAGGTGCTCCGGCACGCCGCTGCCCGGGGACCGGTGCTGGCGATCACCGAGGGCCTGCTCATCTACCTCGGTGCCGACGACGTGGGCGGACTTGCCCGCGCCCTGCACGACGAGGCCGACGCGCGCTGGTGGCTCACCGATCTGGCCTCTCCCCACCTGCTCCGGTTCGTCGAGAAGAGCTGGTCGCCGGCGCTGCGCGCAGCCAATGCGCCGTTCCGCTTCGCTCCCGCCGAGGGCAGCACCTTCTTCGCACCCTACGGCTGGCGCGAGTCCGAGTTCCGCTCCACCTGGGACGAATCACTGCGACTCAAGCGCAGCGTGCGCGGCGCCTGGCTGTGGCGCCTGCTGTCGCTGCTGCAGTCGCCGCGCCAGCGCGAGGCGGGGCGGCGCATGTCGGCCATCGTCCTGCTTGAACGCCGCTGAGCCGGCGCCTCCCCCGCCTCCATCCCGGACCCGACCCCCATGAGCACACCGTCCAGCTTCCAGGCCTTCCGCATCCACAACGACGCCCAGGGCTACCGCGCCGGGATCGAATCCATCGGCCTGGACCAGCTCTCCCCGGGAGAGGTCGTGATCAAGGCGGCCTACTCCTCCGTCAATTACAAGGATGCGCTGGCCGGGACCGGCAAGGGCAAGATCCTGCGCGAGTATCCGCGCAACGGCGGCATCGATGTGGCCGGCTACGTCGTAGCCTCGACCGACCCCGCCTTCCGCGAAGGCGATGCGGTGCTGTGCACCGGCTGCGGCCTGTCCGAAACCCGCGACGGCGGCTACGGCGAGTACGCGCGGCTGGAGTCGCAATGGGCCATTCCCCTCCCCGCGGGCCTGTCGCTGCGCGAAAGCATGATCCTTGGCACGGCCGGCTTCACCGCCGCACTCGCCCTGCACCGCATGGAGCAGAACGAGCAGCGCCCGGACATGGGACCCATCGTGGTCACCGGCGCCAGCGGTGGCGTGGGCATGCTGGCCATCGACATCCTCACCCGCGCCGGCTACGAGGCCCACGCCATCACCGGCAAACTGGAGCACTTCGACGACCTGATCGCCATCGGCGCCAGGCAGTGCATCTCGCGCCGCGACCTGCACTGGGGCCAGCGCCCGCTCGAGACCAGCCGCTGGGCCGGCGCCATCGACAACGTGGGCAGCGAGATGCTGGCCGGACTGACGCGCGTGATCCATCCCTACGGCAACATTGCCAGCTGCGGTCTGGCGGGCGGCACCGACCTCGCCACCACCGTGATGCCGTTCATCATCCGCGGCGTCAGCCTGCTCGGTATCGCCTCGGCCGGCACGGCGCGGGCCACGCGCGAGCGCATCTGGGAACGCCTCGCCGGCGACTGGAAGCCGGCGCACCTGGAGCGCATCGCGACGCGCGAGGTGACCCTGGCCGAGCTTCCCGACGTGTTCGACGGCATGCTGGCGGGCGGATCCTTCGGCCGCACCGTGGTGCGCATCGGCAGCTGAAGCGGCGCCGCATCGGCATCCACCCTTAGCAACCACCGTCCCGGTGCGAAGCCGTCCACGACAGAGTTCCTGCAGCCACCATTGGACAGGGGCCGGCCGGCCGGTAGAATGCGGCGGGCCGCTCGTCGGCATCACGGGGGAACTACGAGGCAACCATGGCGAGAATCCTGATCGTCGACGACTCCCAGTCCCAGCTGCTTGGACTGAAGCGCATCGTTGAGAAGCTGGGCCACGAGGTCATCAGCGCCGAAGACGGCGCCGCCGGCGTGGAAGTGGCCAAGCGCGAAATCCCCGACCTGATCCTGATGGACGTGGTGATGCCGAACCTCAACGGCTTCCAGGCCACGCGCACGATTTCCAAGGAACCCAAGACCAGCCACATCCCGATCATCCTGGTGACCACCAAGGATCAGGAAACGGACCGCGTCTGGGGCATGCGCCAGGGTGCCAAGGCCTACGTGACCAAGCCGGTCAACGAGGCGGAGCTGGTCAAGACCATCAACGAGCTGCTGGGCAAGTAGCCCGCGCCTGTCCTGCGGCGGCGCCCGCATCCGCGCCGCCTCCCCACCGCGACGTCGAGGCCGGTGCTGCCGCCCGGTGCGCCGCGCTGCCTGCCCCGCCCTCTCGCGGGCGCTGGCGAAGGCGTCAGTGGCGCGGATCGAAGTTGAATGCTTCCGCCATGCGCCGGTACAGCTCGCGCTGCGCGTCGGTGGTTGCCGGCGGCACCCGCACCTGCAGCTCGACGTACTGGTCGCCAGCAGACTTGCCCGGCATGCCGCGCCCCTTGAGCCGCAGGCGGCGGCCGCTGTCCGAACCGGCGGGAATGCGCAGTTCCACCGCCCCGGCCAGGGTCGGCACGGCCACCGTGGCGCCCAGCGCGGCTTCCCAGGGCGCGATCGGCAGGACCGAGTGCACGTCGCGCCCATCCAGGCTGAAATGCGCGTGCGGACGCAGGGCGATTTCCAGCAACAGGTCACCCGCCGGCCCGCCCTGACTGCCCGAGCGCCCCTGGCCGGCCAGGCGGATCGTCTGTCCCGGCAGGATGCCGGCCGGGATCTTCACCTCCAGCACGCGCTCGCCCAGGTTCAGGCGCTGCTTGCCGCCGGCGTAGGCCGTTTCCAGGTCGATCTCCACCGTGGCCTGCAGATCCTGACCTCGGCGCGGACCGGCACGGCCGCCGCGGCCACCCTGGCGCGCAAACAGCGACTCGAAGAAATCGCTGAAGCCCCCAGGTCCTTCATCGCCGTTGAAATGGAAGTCGAAGCCCTCGCCGAAATTCGGCGGCGGCTGGAACTCTTCGCCGGGCCGGTAGCCGCGCGCGCGCAACTGGTCGTAGGCGCGGCGTCGCTGCGGATCCTTGAGCGCTTCCCACGCCTCGTTCACCGCCTTGAACTTGTCCTCGGCGCCAGCTTCCTTGCTCACGTCCGGGTGGTACTTGCGCGCGAGCTTGCGGTAGGCGGTCTTGAGCTCCGCCTCGCTGGCTTCCGGCGCCACGCCGAGCACGTCGTAGTAGTCCTTGAACTGCATGCATGCACCTCACAGCAATGGTCCGCCCGCGCCGCGGCGTCAGGAGACCGCACGGCGACGTCGGTGGTGCGGCACCACCCCATGGGCGCCGGCCTCCAGAATCAGCAGAATCAGCGCCACTCGCCACCGGGCCGCCGTCACGCGCGGGCGCCAAGCAAAGAGCCCGCAGCGGGTCGCCCCGCCGCAGGCCCATGATGCCTTCCGCGGGTCCAGCCGGGTATCAGCCGGCGATATTGATGCGTCGGGGCGTGGTCTCCGGCTTCTTCGGGATGCTGATTTCCAGCACGCCGTGCTTGCCGGCAGCCGTGATGTTCTCGGCATCGGCACTGTCCGGCAGGGCGAAGCGGCGATAGAAGAGGCCGTGGCTGCGCTCGACACGCGTGAAGCCAGCGCCCTGCGCGCTGCTCTCGCTCTTGCGCTCGCCCTTGATCGACAGGATGCCCTTGTCCATGTGCACCTCAATGTCCTTGGGGTCGACGCCCGGGACGTCAGCCAGGATCACGAAGCGCTTGTCCTCCTCCTTGATGTCCACGCGCGGTGTCCACTGGCTGGTGACGACGTTGGACTGGTCGCCCTCGTCATTGCTGAAGAAACGGTCGAAAACCTGCTTCATTTCGTCCTGGAAGCGATTGGGCGTGGTCCAGGGCTGGTAACGGGTGATGCTCATGGCTCCTCCGCTGCTGAATGGGCGCCCATCGGCGCCGGATACCGCCTAGGTAGGTTCGCCCGCCGCGGATTCAAGGCTTATCCCGGCCGCGACACCCGGCTATGATCCCGGCCCCGGCGCACGGCCGGACCACCCGCACGGAGACAGGCATGAGCATCCAGATCGGCGACCGCATTCCCGAGGCCACCCTCAACTTCATCCAGGACGGCGTGCAGGCCGTGAACACCGGCGAGATCTTCTCCGGTCGCAAGGTGGTGCTGTTCGCCGTGCCGGGGGCGTTCACGCCGACGTGCTCGGCCAAGCACTTGCCCGGCTATGTGGAGAAATTCGACGAATTCAAAAAGCGCGGCATCGACGTGGCCTGCATGGCGGTCAACGATGCCTTCGTGATGAAGGCCTGGGCCAAGGACCAGAGCGTGCCCGAGGGCCTGAAGATGCTCGCCGACGGCAATGGCGCCTTCACCAGGGCGCTGGGCCTGGAACTGGACGCCACGCCCTTCGGCATGGGCCTGCGCGCCAAGCGCTTCGCGCTGTACGCCGAGGACGGCGTGGTCAAGGCCCTCCACGTCGAGGCGCCGGGCGAGTTCAAGGTGTCCAGCGCCGAGGCCATCCTCGAAAAGATCGCCTGAGCCTGCTGCCGCACCGGCAGGAAGGGCGCCGGGTCGGGAGCGATCCCTCCCCGCGCGCCCGCGGCGAATCCGCCGCCGATCCGGCGATCAGGACAGCGGCGCGGCCGGGTCCGTCGGAGCCGAATCCTCGCCTTCGCCTTCGCCTTCGCCTTCGGATTCGGACCCCGCATCCAGGCGAACCACGCCTGTCAGGGCCTCTTCGTCGGGCAGGCGGATCAGGGTCACGCCCTGGGTATTGCGCCCCACCCGCGCCACTTCGGCCGCGCGCGTGCGCACGAGCGTGCCGAGGTTCGACACCAGCATCAGCTCGTGCCCGTCGTCGAGCTGCACCGCCGCCACCAGGGCGCCGTTGCGGTCGGAACACTGGATCGCGATCACGCCCTGGGTGCCGCGCCCCTTCTTGGGATACTCCGCCAGCGGCGTGCGCTTGCCGTAGCCGCGCTCGGTGGCGGTGAGAATGTCGCCCTCGCCCTGCGCCACGATCATGGAAACGACGCTGGCGCCGTCGGTGAGCCGCATGCCGCGCACGCCGGTGGCGTTGCGGCCCATGGCGCGCACCTCCGCTTCGTCGAAGCGCACGGACTTGCCGTTGGAGGCAAACAGCAGCACGTCGCTGGCGCCGTCGGTGAGCGCGACGTCGACCAGGGCATCGCCCTCATCCAGGCCGATGGCGATCTTGCCCTTCTGCAGTTGGAAGGCGAACTCCGTCAGGGGCGTCTTCTTCACCGTGCCCTGGCGCGTGGCAAAGAACACGAAGCGTCCCTCGCTGTATTCGCGCACCGGCAGCACGGCCTGGACCTTTTCGCCCTCCGCCAGCGGCAGCAGGTTGACGATGGGGCGGCCGCGCGCATTCGGGCCGGCATCGGGAATCTGGTAGACCTTGAGCCAGTAGACGCGCCCGGTGCTGGTGAAGCCGAGCAGAGTGTCGTGCGTGTTCACCACCCACACCTGGGCGACGAAATCCTCTTCCTTCATGGCGGTGGCCGAGCGACCCTTGCCGCCGCGACGCTGGGCGCGGTAGAGGCTGACCGGCTGGCGCTTGACGTAGCCGGTATGCGACAGCGTGACCACCACGTCCTCGGGCGCGATCAGGTCGAGCACGTCGATGTCTTCCTGGCTCGGCTGGATCACGGTGCGCCGCGCGTCGCCGAACTGCGCCTTGAGATCGACCAGTTCGCCGCGGATCACCGCCAACAGGCGTGCCGGATCGGAAAGAATGTCGATGTAGCCCTGGATCGCCACCAGCAGGGCCTTGTACTCGTCCGTCAGCTTGTCCTGCTCCAGCCCGGTCAGGCGGTTCAGGCGCATTTCCAGGATCTCCTTGGCCTGCACCTCGGAGAGCTGGTAGCCGCCTTCGCCCAGACCGGCCTGCGCCTCGAGGTCTTCCGGCCGTGAAATGCCCGAGCCGGCCGCGCCCAACAGCGCGCTCACCATGCCCGGCTCCCAACGCCGCGCCAGCATGCGCTCCTTGGCCACCGCCGGCGATTCCGAGGTCTTGATCAGCTCGATCATCGCGTCGATGTTGGCGAGCGCGACCGTCAGTCCTTCCAGAATGTGGGCGCGGGCGCGCGCCTTGCGCAGTTCGAAGATCGTGCGCCGCGTCACCACCTCGCGGCGATGCCGCACGAAGGCCTCGAGGATCTCCTTGAGGTTCAGCACCTTTGGCTGGCCGTCCACCAGGGCGACCATGTTGATGCCGAACACCACCTGCAGTTGGGTCTGCTGGTACAGATTGTTCAGCAGCACCTCGCCCAGGGTGTCCTTGCGCACCTCGATGACGACGCGCATGCCGTCCTTGTCGGACTCGTCGCGCAGCTCGGAGATGCCCTCGATGCGCTTTTCCTTCACCAGCTCGGCGATCTTCTCGATCAACCGCGCCTTGTTCACCTGATAGGGCAGTTCGGTGACGATGATGGCCTCGCGGCCATTGTCGTCCAGCTCGATCTCCGCCTTGGCGCGCACCAGGATGCGGCCACGGCCGGTCCTGTAGGCCTCGACGATGCCAGCCGCGCCATTGATGATGCCGGCGGTGGGGAAGTCGGGACCGGGAATGAAGCGCATGAGGTCATCGATGCCCAGTGCAGGATCGTCGATGAGGGCGACGGTCGCGTCGATGACTTCGGACAGGTTGTGCGGCGGCACGTTAGTGGCCATGCCCACGGCGATGCCGGCCGAACCGTTCACGAGCAGGTTCGGCACGCGCGTGGGCAGGACTGTGGGCTCGAGTTCCTTCTCGTCGTAGTTGGGCTGGAAGTCGACCGTTTCCTTGTCGATGTCGGCCAGCAGTTCGGAGGTCAGGCGGTCCAGACGGCACTCGGTGTAGCGCATGGCCGCCGCGGCGTCGCCGTCCACGGAGCCGAAGTTGCCCTGGCCATCCACAAGCATGTAGCGCAGCGAGAACGGCTGCGCCATGCGCACGAGGGTGTCGTACACCGACTGGTCGCCGTGCGGGTGGAATTTGCCGATGACGTCGCCGACCACGCGCGCGCACTTCACGTACGGCCGGTTCCACACGTTGTTGAGCTCCTGCATCGCGTACAGGACGCGCCGATGCACCGGCTTGAGGCCGTCGCGCACGTCCGGCAGGGCGCGCCCCACGATCACGCTCATGGCGTAATCGAGGTAGCTCTGCTTCATCTCGTCTTCGATGTTGACGCGTATGACTTCTTTGGCCAGCTCAGCCATCGGCAGGGCAATCCTTTCTGCGGAGGAAGGGCGACGGCCCGGACCGCCTCGGGCAGGCCACAATGCGCGTCGCACAAGCGCCGAATCATACCACAGCGGGGGCCAAGACTCGGGGAAATTCCCTGCGCAGTCGGCCAGTTGCGCCACGATCGACACACCACTGCAAGACCGCCGCCGCTACACTGCAGACCCCGTCTGATGTGCGCCACCGATGCCCCTGCCCAGCCCGCCACCGCGCCCCTGGCGCGAGACGGCGATACTCGCCGCCGCCCTGTGCGCGCTCAAGCTCGCCCTGCTCGGCGTAGACCCGACAGTGCGTTACTTCCTGGGCGATTCCGCCAGCTATCTGCACAGCGCGCTGACGGGTTGGATTCCTCCCGACCGCTCCTTCCTCTACGGCTGGATCCTGCGGGTCAGTGCGGTCGCGACGCACCAGATCATGGCCGTTACCCTGCTGCAGAGCCTGTTCGGCGTCGCCACCGCGTGTCTGGTCTTCGCCATCGCCCGTTGCGACCTCGGTCTGGGACGCCGCGCGTCGGCGGGCCTGGCCCTGCTTCTGGCCATCGAGCCGGCGCAGCTGTTCTACGAGCGCATGCTGATGGCCGAGAGCGCGGGAACGCTGTGCCTCATCGCCATGATCGCCGCCGGCCTGGCCTGGCTGCGGCGGCCGCATTGGCTTTGGCCGGGCCTGTGGGCCCTGGCCGGGATCCTGGCCGTGGCCCTGCGCATGAGCCTGCTGCCGGTGGTCCTGGGATTCGCCCTGCTGCCGCCCCTGGTGGCCTGGCTGGCCGGCCACCCGGCGGCACCGCGGCGCCGCCTCGCCGCCCACCTCGCGCTGGCGGCGCTCGCCACCTTGTGCGCGCACAAGGCCTACCAGCACCTCTACGGCCGGCTGGCGCCCAGCCGCCCCGACTACATTGCCGACAGCGGCTACTTCCGCCTCGGCCTGGTCGCGCCGCTGGTCACACCGGCCCAGGTCGCCCGCGTCGGCTTGCCGCCGGACCTGCTCGACCGGGTCGGTCCGCCGCTGCACGATCCCGCGACGCGCGAGTCGCAGATCTGGTCCGACGATGGGCTGATCGCGCGCGTGCGCGAGGCCGCTGGCGCCGGCGGTAACCGCGCGGCGCGCAAGCTCGCCGCCTACGCGCTGCGCGAGGATCCGCTCGGCCTCGTGCGCATGGCGGCGTCGACGCTGCGCGGGTACTTCGAGCCGACAGCGGTGCGGTCCCGCCTGGAGGATGACCTCGGCACGCGCCCGCTCGAGGCGGACACGGCTGGCGACTTGCTGCGCTGCTGTGGCTACGACGGGCGCGGCGTCGAGGCCAAGCGCAATCCGGTGCTGCGCTGGTTCGCCGCGAGCACGCCCTGGCTGACGCTGTGCTACTTCGGCCTGGCGCCGCTGGCGCTTGCCGCCGTCGCCGTGCAGTGGCGGCGCCGACGCGCCGCGATGCTGCTGCTCGCGCTGGCCTCTCTGGGCCAGGTGGCGGCCCTGGCGCTGTTCTCGCACATCGTCTCGTTCCGCTACCTGCATCCACTCCCGGCGCTGTTCCTGCTGGCCTTGGGCGGACTGTGCGGCGGCCTCAACCGCCCGCCGGCGGCGCCGGATGGCGATGGCGGTAGATCCACCAGCGCGAGCTGAGGTAGTTCACCGTCAGCCCCCCCAGCGAGCCCGCCGCCACGCCCAGCTCGGGCAAGTGCCGCACCAGGGCGACGTGGTAATACAAGGCGGCATAGACGCTGTAGTTCACCGCGAACCCGCCGCACATGGCGAAGACGTAGCGCGCCCACTCGCCGAACAGTCCGTAGTGCCGCGCGCCGCGGAAGGTGTGGTGGCGGTTGAACAGCCAGGTCGCGGTGGCCGCGGCAAGGAAGGACAGCAAGCGCGCCGCATAGGCGTTCCAGCCGAACAGGCTGACAAAGACGCGCAACAATCCGGCATCAACGATGAACCCGATCATGCCGCCGACGCAGAACAGGGCGAGCTGGCGCATGTTCAGCGCGGCGCCTCTTGCGCCAGGTACGCCAGCAGGCGCATCTCGCGTCGACCGCGGGTGACGGTATCGAGCACCAGCCCGGCGAGGAAGCTCAGCGCCGCCAGCAGCATCAGCCCGGTGGCGAGGATCGCCGTGGGAAAACGCGGTACCAGCCCGGTGTGCAGGTAGGTGATGACCAGCGGTATCGCCAGCAGCACCGACAGGCTGGCCAGCAGCACGGCGGCCACGCCATAGAACAGCAGCGGGCGCTCGGCACTGAACAGGCGCAGCATCGTGCCGAGGATGCGCCAGCCGTCGCGGAAGGTGCTGAGCTTGCTCATCGACCCCTCCGGTCGCTGCTTGAACGGCGTGGCCACTTCGGCGACGGGCAAGCGCAGCTCAAGGGCGTGCACGGTCAGTTCGGTCTCGATCTCGAAGCCCGAGGAAAGCACCGGGAAGGACTTGGCGAAGCGGCGCGAGAATGCGCGGTAGCCGGACAGGATGTCCGTGCAGCTGCGCCCGAACAGGCCACTGAGAAACCCGCTCAGCATGGCGTTGCCGAAGGCGTGGCCCGGTCGATGCACCTCGCCGTGCACCGGCTCGCGCACGGCCACGACCATGTCGAGGCGGTCGGCGAAGAGTCGCTCGAGCATGGCCGGTGCGCAGGCGGCGGCGTAGGTGTCGTCCCCGTCCACCATCACGTAGGCATCGGCCTCGACGTCGGCGAACATGCGCCGCACCACGTGCCCCTTGCCCTGCATGGCCACGCGGTGGACCACGGCACCGGCGGCGGCAGCCACGGCCGCGGTGCCATCGCGCGAATTGTTGTCGAACACGTGGATCGCCGCCTGCGGCAACGCAGCGCGGAAATCCGCCACCACCGTGCCGATGGCGATGGCCTCGTTGTAGCAGGGAATGACGACCGCCACGCGCCGCGCGGCGGATGCCTCCGCGGCGACGGCGGCGTTCATCCGAACAGGGCCGCCAGGCCCGCCGCGTGCGGTCGGGTCACCACGCCGCGCTCAGTGACGATGGCGTCGATGAACTCGCCCGGAGTCACGTCGAACACCGGATTCCAGGCCTGCGCTCCTTCCACCACGGTGCGCCGGCCGCCGATGGACAGCAGTTCGCTGGGATCGCGCAGTTCGATCTCGATGTGCGAACCGTCGGGCGTGGCCATGTCCACGGTGGAGGATGGCGCCACCACCATGAACTTCACCCCGTGGTGGCGCGCGGCGATGGCCAGTTGGTAGGTGCCGATCTTGTTGGCCGTGTCGCCGTTGGCGGCGATGCGATCGGCGCCGACGATGACCCACTGCACGGCGCCGGACTTCATCAGGTGCGCCGCGGCGGAATCGGCGATGAGCTTGGCCGGAATGCCGTCGCGCACCAGCTCCCACAGAGTCAGGCGCGCGCCCTGCTGCCAGGGCCGGGTCTCGCCGGCGAACACGCGCGCAATGCGCCCGGCGGCAAATCCGGCGCGGATCACGCCCAGCGCCGTGCCGAAACCCGCCGTGGCGAGCGAGCCGGTGTTGCAGTGGGTGAGCACCCCGCTACCGGGGGCGATCAGCGCGGCGCCGAGTTCGCCCATGCGACGGTTGGCGGCCAGGTCCTCGTCCTGGATGGCCTGCGCCTCGCGCGCCAGCGCAGCGACGTCGCCGCCGGCCCGGCGCACGCGCTGCATGCGATCGAGCGCCCACATGAGGTTGACCGCGGTGGGGCGCGCCGCGCGCAGTCGCGCCATCGCCGCATCCAGGTCAGCCGGATCGGCCGACCCCATCGCCGCCAGCACGGTGCCCCAGGCTGCGGCGATGCCGATGGCCGGTGCGCCGCGCACGGCCAGGTCGCGGATGGCGACCGCGACGTCCTCGGCCGAACGGCAAGCGATGCTGACTTCCTCCAGGGGCAGACGGCGCTGGTCGAGCAGGCGCAGGTGATCAACCTGCCAGTGCACGGCGCGGATGGTGTCGTGGCGGTCGAGTTCGCTCATGGATCGGGGCATCGGTGCGGAGGACGAAGGATAGCCGGTCGGCGTGTCGCCGGGGTTTCGGCGCGGCCGCCGGGACCGCGCCAGTCTGCTACGACGGAGCAGACGCCGCCGCCCGCAGCGCCGCTCCGGCGGCGGTTCCTCCGGTCTGCACGCTCCACAGCGCCGCATAGGCGCCGCCCCGCGCGAGCAGCTCGGCATGCGTACCAGTTTCGACGATGCGCCCCTGGTCCAGTACCACGATGCGGTCCGCATGCACGATGGTCGACAGGCGATGGGCAATGACGACGACCGTGCGCTGATGCGCGATGCGGCACAGGGAACGCTGGATCGCCGCTTCGGTCTCGTTGTCCACCGCGCTGGTGGCCTCGTCGAGCAGGAGGATGGGCGGATCCTTGAGCAGGGCCCGCGCGATGGACAGGCGCTGGCGTTGCCCACCGCTGAGCTTCACACCGCGCTCGCCCACCGGCGTGTCGTAACCCTGCGGCAGGCGCGCGATGAATTCGTGCGCATCGGCCGCGCGTGCGGCGGCGACCAGGGCATCGAAGCCAGCCTCCGGACGTCCATAGGCCAGGTTCTCGCGCACCGTGCCCTCGAACAGGAACACGTCCTGGGCGACCCAGCCGATCTGCCGCCGCAGCCACTCCAGCGGGTAGTCGGCGAGGGCGCGGCCGTCGAGTTCGATGCGGCCGGCCGTAGGCTCGTAGAAGCGCATGAGGAGCTTGACCAGCGAACTCTTGCCGCCGCCGGTGGCGCCGACGAGCGCCACGGTGGTGCCTGCCGCGATGTGCAGGTCGATGCCGCACAGCACCTCGGGTCCCTCGGCATAGGCAAAGCGCAGACCGCGCAGGTCGATCGCGCCGCGAGCGGCTGCGGCTGGCACCGCGACCGCGGCGTCGGCGATGTGCAGCGGCGTTTCCAGCAGCCCGAGGATGCGTCGCGTCGATGCCATGGCGCGCTCGTACAAGTCCACCGTCTCGGCCAGCCGCGTCAGCGGCCACAGCAGGCGCTGGGTCAGGAACACCAGCACGGCGTAGAAGCCCGCCTGCAGCGTGCCCTCCAGCACCAGCCGTCCGCCGACCACGAAAGTGCACAGGAAGCCGAACAGGATGGCCATGCGGATCAGCGGCACGAAGGACGACGACAGCCGGATCGCATCGCGATTGGCAGCGACGTAGGCGGCGCTGTCCTCGCCCAGACGCTGCAGCTCGCGCTCCTCCGCGGCGAAACTGCGGATCGTGGCAATCCCCGAAAGGTTGTTGTTGAGCCGGGCCGACAGCGCCGCTACCCGCTCGCGCACGCGGTCGTAGCGCGGTCCGGCCCGGCGCTGGAACAGGAAGGCGCCCCACAGGATCACCGGAATCGGGACGAAGGCCAGTGCCGCCAGCAGCGGCGAGATGGCGAAGAACACTGCGCCACAGGCCACGACGGTGACGAACACCTGAATCAGGTCGCTGGCCCCGCCGTTGAGGAACCGCTCCAGTTGGTTGACGTCGTCGTTGAGGATGGCCACCAGGCTGCCGCTGGAGCGGTCTTCGAAGTAGGCCTGGTCGAGGCGTTGCACGTGGGCATAGGTGCTGGTGCGCAGGGTGTGCTGCAGGTCCTGCGCCAGACCGCGCCACAGCACGAGGTAGGCGAACTCGAACAGCGATTCGCACACCCAGATGAGCAGCGTGAGCGCGCCGAGCAGATACACCTGGGATAGCGGCTCGGTCACGCCGAGGGCGGCCACGAAGGACGCCTTGCCGCGCACCACCACGTCGATGGCCACGCCGATGAGGATTTCCGGCGCCACGTCGAACAGCTTGTTCAGCACCGAGCAGGCGCTGGCCAGGACGAGACGGCTGCGGTACGGTCGCGCGTAGCGGATCAGCCGCACCAAGGCGGCAAAGGACGAGGCGGACGATGGCATCGGAAAAGCGTAGCACGCGCCCTGTGCGCAGCACCGAAGTCGTCGCCCGCCGCGCGGCACCCCGGAACAGGACGCGACGCACGGCACTGATCGACCGCGAATTCGACGGCCTGCTGCGCAACGCCTGCCTCAAGGCGGCCGGTGTCGGCGCGCTTTCTGCCCTGACCGGGGTGATTCCCGGCGCCGGGATGCTGCTGCGCTTCGCTCTGGGCGAGGTGGCCGACGTGGCCGCGCTGACCGCGATCCAGGAGCAATTGATCGAGGACACGCTGGCCTTGTACGACCTGCCCCTGCCCGACAAGCTGCGCAGGCCGCTGGTGAAGCAGATCACCACGCTCGGCGCCGGCGCCAGCGTCAGCGTGGACGCCCTCGGCCGTCGCCTCCTGGCGCGCTACGGCGGCCGGCTCGGCGGCAAGCTCATGGGTCCGGTGATCGGCCGCATCGCGCCGCTCGCCGCCGTGCTCACCAGCGCCCTGGGCAATGCCGCCACGACTTACGCCATCGGCCGCCGCGCCCAGGCCTTCGCCAAGCTCGGCGAGGCGCCGCTGGACAGCCTCGCCGATGCGATCCGCGCCTTCACCGGCGTGGACGAGCGCAAGCTGTGGGAATGGTCGGTCACGGCCACGCGCGAGGCCCTGGGCCGGGTCGGTGGCGTGCTGGGCCGCCTCGCCGCCCTCAATCCCTTTGGTGGCACCAAGGTCGCGCGCAAGCGCCGCCCGCGCGCCACCACGGCGGACTGAACCGGGCCGCGGCAGCCTGCCGCGCCGTGCCTTATGCCCTCGCTTCGCCACGCGGGGCCGATTAGCCTCGCCGGCAATGCCCCTGTCTGACGCAGTCCACGTGCACGCATTTCACGCCATCGGCCTGGTCGGCCACGGTCGCTTCGGCGCGGCGCTGGGAGAGCTCATGTCGCGCGGACGTCTGGACTGGCGCGCCTATGACGCCACCCGCCCGGTGCCGGCGGCGCACGCCGCCGCCGACCTCGGCGCGCTGGCCGCGGCCAGCGATCTCATCGTACTGGCCGTGCCCGTGGTCGCGCTGGACGCCGCGTTGAGGTCCCTGCGTCCGTGGCTCACGCCCGCGCACACGGTCATCGACGTCGGCAGCGTGAAAGTCGGGCCCTGTGCCCTGCTCGACCGCCACCTGGGCGCCACCATCGCGCACGTCGGAACGCATCCCCTGTTCGGGCCGCTGAGTCTGGCCCGCGCCGAACCGCTGCGCACGGTGCTGTGCCCCAGCCCGCGGCATGCGGCGGCGGCCCGGCGCGTCCGCGCCCTGTTCGAAAGCCTGGGCAGCAGCGTGGTCGAGCGCAGCGCAGAGGCCCACGACCGCGCCATGGCGCTGACCCACGTGCTGGCCTTCTTCATCGCCAAGGGGCTGGTCGACATCGGCGCGGGCGAGGACCTCGACCTGGCGCCGCCGAGCTTCCGCGCCCTGGCCCAGGCCATCGACGCCGTACGGGCGGACGCCGGCCACCTGTTCACCGCCATCCAGCGCGAGAATCCCTACGCGTCCGCCAGCCGAGAGCGCTTGCTGCAGGCGCTGCAGACCATCGACCAGCGCCTTGCCGCGAACAACGACGCACCGGCGTGGCCTGACGAGACGACACTGGCCCGGCCTGCGCCGTCCTCGGATCCGGACGCCCGGCACCAATTGGCCCTGCTCGACGCCGAGCTCGCGGCGCTGCACCAGCGGCGCGAGCGCCTGCTGCAGCGGGCGCTGCAGCAGGCGAAGCCCGGCGAATCCGACCCCGACACTTGAGTGCGCACCGGCCAAGCGCCGGCGCGCCGGGCAGCAAGGACCATCGCGCCGTCCGAGCGCCACGGCCGCTGCAGCGGCGTCACGGCCGCCGGGCGCGCCTCGAACGGGCTCGGTCCGCTCCAGGCCCTCGCTGTGGTGGCCACCACGCGGCGACGCCCCTGCGCCGCGCGGCAGAACGCGCTAGGGTCCGCGGCGACGATAGGTCCCGACCAACTGCGCCTCGGCCAGCACGTGGCCGCGCATGGCGGCGAGCAGACGCGCCTTGTCCGGCTGCCCCAGATCCGGCAGGACGCAGTCGAGCGCGTAGAGGGTGTGGAAATAGCGGTGGCGGCCGATCGGCGGACAGGGTCCGCCGTAGCCGCTGCGCTGCCAGTCATTGCGTCCCTCGCGGGTGGACGGCGGCAGGTCGGCCGCGGCGAGCGCCTCGGGCAGGCCGCCGGCGGCCGGCGGCAGGTTGTACAGCAGCCAGTGTACCCACGTGGTCGTCGGCGCCTGCGGATCGGGCGCGTCCGGATCGTCAATGATGAGCGCCAGGCTGCGTGCGTCAGCCGGCACGCCGGTCCAGGTCAGCGGCGGCGAGAGATCGCTGCCGTCGCACGTGTACCGAGCGGGAATCGCTGCACCGTCAGTGAAGGCGCTGGAGCGGAGTTCAAAGTGCATGTGACGGTCCTCCCGATGGCCGCAACAGCGGATCAGGGGGCGCCGACCGCGCGTGGCCTGATCCGGCGCCGATGCGCTGGCGGCGTGCCGTCGCCGACACGTCGCCGCAGGGCGGCAAGCGCGGCCGCCGCCGTCAGTCGCTGCGCTGCATCAGCCACTGGTGGATCGCCGGCGGCACCTCGCGCTGCGCGCGGCCGCTGACATAGATACCGATGTGTCCGCCCTTGAAGGCGATCTGGCTGTAGTCGCGCGAGCCCACGGCGCCCTGCAGCGCGCGCGAGGACGCCGGCGGCACCAGGTGATCCTGCTCGGCGAAGATGTTCAGCACCGGCTGCCGGATGTTCTTCAGGTCGACCGCGTGCCCGCCGATCTCCAGGCCGCCCTTCAGCAGCTTGTTGCCCTGGTAGAAATCCTTCAGGAACTGGCGGAAGGCCTCACCGGCCTGGTCGGGCGAATCGAAGATCCACTTCTCCATGCGCAGGAAATTCTCCACTTCCGTCTTGTCGTCCAGCACGTCGATCAGACCGACGTACTTCTGCTGGAACAGGCGCATGGGTTTGAGCGTGAGGTAGCACCAGTTCATGAGGTCCGCCGGCACATTGCCGAGGGTGTCGACGAACAGATCGATGTCCAGCTCGCGCACCCAGTGCGACAGCATGTTGTCCGGCGTGTGGAAATCCACCGGCGTGACCATGGTGACCAGATTCTTCACCTTGTCCGGGTGCAGGGCGGTGTAACACAGCGAGAAGGCACCGCCCTGGCAGATGCCGAGCAGGTTGATCGCGTCGACACCGTGGCGCTCGCGCAGCACGTCCACGCAGCGGTCGAGATACCCGTTGATATAGTCGTCCAGCGACAGGAAGCGGTCGGCGCCGTCGGGATAGCCCCAGTCGATGAGATAGACGTCTTCGCCCAGGGCCAGCAGGTTCTTCACCAGCGAGCGGTCGTCCTGCAGGTCGACCATGTAGGGCGTATTGACCAGGGCGTAGCAGATGAGGATCGGCGTGCGCCGCGTCGGCGCCTTGGCACCGCGGAAGCGGTAGAGCGTGATCTTGTCCTCGCGATGGATGACATCGCGCGGGGTGACGCCGACGTGCACCTCGTCGAGCCGACGCAGGGTCTGCGCGCCGGCGGCGAGTTTCTGCTGCAGGCGGGCGGCCTCCTCCAGCAGTTGCTGCGGTTCGATACGGATCGGTCCCATGCTCATGATCAACGCTTCCGGACAGGCGTCTTGGCGGTCTTGCGGGCGGGCGCCTTGGCGGCCGGCTTGGCAGTGGCCTTGGCGCGCGGCGGCGTCTTGGCGGCACCCTGCAGGCCAGCGAGCTCGGCGCGCAGGGCGGCGATCTCGGCCTTGAACTGGGCAGCGGACTTCTCTCCCGGTGCGGCGGCCCCTTCGGCACCCGCCGCAGGCCCATGCCGCGCGGCGCGGCGCAGCTCGTGCACGGCCTTCTCCAGGCTGCGCACTTCGCTGCGCGTCGGCAGGCCCAACTGTCCGGCCATGCGTTCCACCTCGCCCTGCACAAGCGAGCGCAGCTTCATCTGCGCGTTAACCATGGCACCGTAGGCCTGCTGGAATTCCGCCGACAGCGCCACCTCGGCATAGGCCTCCTCGGCGGCGTCGATCCACAGGTCGTAGACCTGGCGCACGGACTCGAGCTGCCGTCCGGGTTCTTCGCGTTCGGCCAGCTTGCCCTGGAAACGCTCGAAGCCGTCGCGGCTGGCCTTGAGGATCAGCGCCTGGTAGCGGTTGCTCTGGGTCTGGTAGTCGCCCATCGCACGCGTCAGCGCCTGCCAGCGCTCCTGGTGCTCGCGCGTCAGCCCGAAGGTCGGCAGCCCCAGCAGCGACTGCCACTCCTGGCGCAGCGGAGCGGCAACGCGACCGAATTCCCCCATCATCGCGTCGAAGCCCTGCGCACCCCGCCCACCGAGATCGCGCAGGGCCTGCGCCAGGGGATTGTCCAGCAGGGACGGCTCCATGCCGGGGAAATTGAAACCCTGGCGCAGGGCCTCGGTCCAGGCACCGGCCGTGTCCTTGCCCTGCCCGGCACCGCCGGCCAGCGACTGCAGCAGGGCGAAATAGCCCTTGGCGCTCGCGCTGAGGCGATCGAGCACTTCGGCCGGAGCCGCCACCTGCCCGAAGGCCGCGGCAAACGGCTGCGCGGCGCTCTTCCACGCGGCCAGGGGGTCCGCGGGTGCGCCGGCACCCCGGCCGATGTCGCCCAGCGCGCCGAGGAATTGGCGCGACAGCGCCTCCCAATCCTTCATCCATTCCTGCATGGTCGGTTCCGTGGGGTGGAGTGGCGGTCGAACGCAGATGGTACATCCACGCCCGGCGGCCTGGCTTGGGGAATCCAGGCGTTGCGACATCGGCAAAGAAAAAGCGAGCCGAAGCCCGCTTTCTCCCTACCCTGATGCGACCCGCGCCGAGCGGGTCGCGGACGCGGCGATCAGTCGCCGGCGTCCTCCGTCACGGCCTTCATGGACAGGCGGATGCGGCCCTGCTTGTCCACTTCGAGCACCTTGACCTTGACCATGTCGCCTTCCTTGAGCTTGTCGGACACCTTCTCGACGCGCTCGTTGGAGATCTGCGAGACGTGCACCAGCCCGTCCTTGCCGGGCAGGATGGTGACGAAGGCGCCGAAATCCATCAGCTTGGCGACCTTGCCCTCGTAGATGCGACCCGGCTCCACGTCAGACACGATCTGGTCGATGCGCGCCTTCGCGGCATCGGCCGCCAGACGGTTGACCGAGGCGATGATGATGGTGCCATCGTCCTGGATGTCGATCTGCGTGCCGGTCTCCTCGGTGATCGAACGGATCACCGCACCGCCCTTGCCGATGACCTCGCGGATCTTGTCCGGGTGGATCTTCATGGTGAGCAGACGCGGCGCGTACTCGCTCATCTCCGAGCGCGGCGTGCTGATGACCTTGTTCATCTCTCCGAGTATGTGCAGACGGCCGCGCTTGGCCTGCTCCAGCGCCACGCGCATGATTTCCTCGGTGATGCCGTCGATCTTGATGTCCATCTGCAGGGCCGAGATACCGTTGGCGCTGCCGGCGACCTTGAAGTCCATGTCGCCCAGATGGTCCTCATCGCCCAGGATGTCCGACAGCACGACAAAGTCGCTGCCTTCCTTCACCAGGCCCATGGCGATGCCGGCCACCGGCGCCTTGAGCGGCACGCCGGCGTCCATCATGGCCAGCGAGGAACCGCACACCGAGGCCATCGACGAGGAACCGTTCGATTCGGTGATTTCCGACACCACGCGCAGTACGTAGGGGAACTCCTCGATGCTGGGCTTCACCGCCTGCACGCCGCGCTTGGCCAGGCGGCCGTGGCCGATCTCTCGGCGCTTGGGCGCGCCGAAGCGGCCGGCCTCGCCCACCGAGAACGGCGGGAAGTTGTAATGGAACAGGAACGGATCCTTCGACTCGCCTTCCGGCGCGTCGATGATCTGCGCGTCGCGCGTGGTGCCCAGCGTGGTGACCACCAGGGCCTGCGTTTCGCCGCGGGTGAACAGGGCGGAACCGTGGGTGCGCGGCAGCACGCCCACGCGCACGCTGATCGGCCGGATGTCGTCGAGCTGGCGGCCGTCGATGCGCACCTTGGTCTTGAGCACGCCGTCGCGCAGCGTGCGGTATTCGAGCTCGGCGAACTCCTTGGCGAGATCCGCGCCGTTCCAGCCCTGCTGCTCGGCCTGCGCCTTGAGCGATCCCATGACGTCGGCCTTGATCGCGGCGATGGCGTCGCGACGCTGCAGCTTGTCGCGCACCTGGAACGCCTGCGCCAGGCGGTCGCCCACGGCGGCCTTGAGCGCGGCCACCAGGGCCTCGCTGCGCGCCGGCGCCTGCCAGTCCCAGGACGGCTTGGCCGCCTGCGTGGCGAGCTCGGCGATGGCCTGGATCGCCACCTGCATCTGCTTGTGGCCGAACATCACCGCACCCAGCATCACGTCCTCGGACAGCAGCTTGGCTTCGGACTCCACCATGAGCACGGCACCCGCCGTGCCGGCAACGACCAGGTCGAGCTCGGAGGTCTTGAGCTCGGTCGCGCTGGGATTGAGCAGGTACTGGCCGTTGGCGTAACCGACGCGGGCGGCGCCGATGGGGCCGCGGAAGGGAATGCCCGCCAGGCTCAGGGCCGCGGATGCGCCCAGCATGGCCGGGATGTCGCCGTCGATTTCGGGATCGAGCGAGACCACCTGCGCGATGACCTGCACTTCGTTGCGGAACTCTTCCGGGAAGAGCGGGCGCACCGGGCGGTCGATCAGGCGCGAAGTGAGGGTCTCCTTTTCGGTGGGACGCCCCTCGCGCTTGAAGAAGCCGCCGGGGATGCGCCCGGCGGAGTAGAACTTCTCGACGTAGTCGACGGTGAGCGGGAAGAAGTCCTGGCCCTCGCGCGCTTTTGCGGCAGCGACCACGGTGACGAGCACCACGGTGCCCCCCATGCTGACCATCACCGCACCGGAGGCCTGGCGGGCGATCTCGCCCGTCTCCAGCGTGACCTGTTGACTACCGAACTGGAACGACTTGCTTACTTTCGCCACGAGGCGGCTCCCGAATGTCTTGCGCGCGGCAAAACCGGAGCCGCGCATCCATGGAAAGTGCGGCCGAGATGGCCGCTGCTGAACTTCACGTCGAAGCAGGTGCCATCGCGCGGCCGAGGCTGGAGGCGGGGGCCGCGTTCAAGGGGTAAAGCCAGATCAACGACGGATGCCCAGTCGCTCGATCAGGGTCTTGTAGCGGGCGGCGTCCTTGGCCTTGAGGTAGTTCAGCAGGCTGCGGCGGCGATTCACCATCTTGAGCAGACCGCGGCGGCTGTGGTGGTCCTTGATGTGCTTCTCGAAGTGCTTGCTCAGCCCCTCGATCTGCGCGGAGAGGAGGGCGATCTGCACTTCCGGCGAACCGGTATCGTTGGGCACGCGGCCGTAATCGCTGATGATCTTCTTGGTCTGTTCGACAGTGAGCATGACTTGAACCTTGTAAAGCTAGGCGAGGCTTGTGCAGCGGCACCAAGGCAATGGCGCTGCACAAGCCCCGCGTGGATACGAAATGCCTAGTAAGCGCGGCATTTTAGCGCGGCCGGGTGCATTGCAACAAGCCTGGCAGACCGCCCTGCCCGCGCTGCCCTTAGACGGAGGCATTGAAACCGCGTCGCACGCGCAATTCGCCGCTGGCGTGTACATCGACCAGGGCAAGCACCCGATGCAGGGGACCACGGGCAACATACAGGCCGGGAGCGGGGACCTCGGCCAGCGTCAGCCGCTGTCCCTGCCGCAGGCGCTGCGCCTGCCCGGCGTCGAGAGTCAGCACGGGCAGGTCGCCCAACCCCGCCTCCAGCGGCAGCAGCAGGGCATCGAGGCGCGCCGGATCTGCGGCTGCGTCGGCCAGATCGGCCAGGCGGTGCAGCTGCGGATGGCGGAAGGGCGTGACCCAGACGCGCCGCAGGGCCGTAAGGTGCGCGCCGCAACCCAGGGCCTCGCCGAGGTCGACGACCAGGCTGCGGATGTAGGTGCCCGAGCTGCACTCCACGTGCAGGGCCAGGCGGTCGCCCTCCCAGCGGGTCAGTTCCAGCGCAAAGACCTCCACCGTGCGCGCAGGCGCCTGCACTGCCTCGCCGCGGCGCGCCTTGGCATACAGCGGCTCGCCGCCCTGCTTGATCGCCGAGTAGGCCGGTGGCACCTGGGTAATGCGGCCGCGCAGCAGCGCCAGCGCCCGCTCGATCTGCGCGGTGTCCAGCGCAGGAACGGGTCTGCGGCGCAGCACCTGACCCTCCGCATCGCCGGTGTCCGTGGTGACTCCAAGCATCAACTCTGCGTCATAAGCCTTCGAATTACCGAGCAAAAGACCGGCAATCTTGGTCGCTTCACCAAAGCACAGGGGCAGCAGACCCGTGGCCAGGGGATCGAGGCTGCCGGTGTGTCCGGCCTTCTCCGCACGGAACAGGCGCTTGGCCTGCTGCAGCGCCTGGTTGGAACTCAGGCCGGCCGGCTTGTCCAGCAGCAGGATGCCGTGTACCGCGCGCCAGGGGGTGGGATCGGGCTTCTTGCTCACGGAATTGGGGCAGATGCAGGGGAGGCGCAATGGCCGCCGGACGTCCGGGGACCGCGCCCCGAGGACGGCCGGCGACCGGAGGTCAACTCAGCCCTTCGGCCGGTCGCCGCGCAGCAGCGACTCTATGCGTTCGCCCTTGTCGACCGAGTCGTCGTAGCGGAAGCGCAACTCGGGCACGCGCCGGATGCGCATGATCTTGGACAGTTCACGACGGAAGTCCCGGGCCATGCCGTTGAGCAGCTTCACGGCCGGCGGACCCTGTTCGGGCATGAGGGCAGTGACGAACACCGTGGCCACATCGAGCTCACGCGAGGCCTCCACGTCGGACACGCTGACCGACGGCAAGGCGTGGTCGCGCACGGCTTCGTGGACCATGGTGCCGAGCAGGCGGCGCAGCTCGGCATTGATGCGGTCGGTGCGGCTGAAGGACTGGGAGGGCACGGGATTCCGGAAGCTGGCGCAGGGCGGACAGGGAGAGGCCTAGCGGAGGCCGGGAGTCGCCGCAGGGCGGCTCCCGGCCCGCAGGCCGCAGGCGGCACTCAGAACGTGCGTTGCACTTCGTGGCGTTCGAAGCACTCGATCTGGTCGCCCGGCTTGACGTCGTTGTACTGCTTCACGGCGATGCCGCACTCCATGCCGTTGCGCACCTCGTCCACGATCTCCTTGAAGCGGCGCAGGGATTCCAGCTCGCCCTGGAAGATCACCGTATTGTCGCGCAGCACGCGGATCGGCTTGTTGCGCTTGACGAAGCCCTCGATGACCATGCACCCCGCCACCGCACCGAACTTCGAGCTGCGGAACACCTCGCGCACCTGTGCCACGCCGATGATCTCCTCGCGCACTTCCGTGCCCAGCAGTCCCGACGCGACCTGCTTCACCTGGTCGATGACGTCGTAGATGATCGAGAAGTAGCGCAGATCGAGGCCATTGGCTTCGATCAACTTGCGCGCGGACGCGTCGGCGCGCACGTTGAAGCCGATGATGGTGGCCTTGGACGCCGCCGCCAGAGTAGCGTCGGACTCGGTGATGCCGCCCACGCCGGACACGATGACGTTGACCTTCACCAGGTCGTTGCTGAGCTTGGTCAGGGAGTCGCGCAGCGCTTCCACCGAGCCCTGCACATCCGCCTTCACCACCAGGTTCAGCGTCTGTTGCTCGCCGCCCTGGGTCATGGTCGCCATGATGTCCTCGAGCTTGGTGCTCTGCTTCACCAGGCGAGTTTCGCGGCGCTTGGACTGGCGCTGCTGCGCCACGTCCTTGGCCAGCCGCTCGTCGGCGACCGAGACGAAGTCGTCGCCGGCATCGGGCACGCCCGACAAGCCGAGCACCTGCACCGGAATCGACGGGCCCGCCTCGTTGACCTGCTGGCCGCCCTCATCGAACATGGCGCGCACGCGGCCGTATTCGACGCCGCAGACGAGGAAGTCGCCCTTCTTCAGCGTGCCAGATTGCACCAGCACGGTGGCTACCGGACCGCGGCCCTTGTCCAGGCTGGATTCGACCACCACGCCCGCGGCGCGGCCCTCGCGCACGGCCCGGAGCTCGAGCACTTCGGACTGCACCAGGATAGCGTCCAGCAGATTGTCCACGCCGTCGCCCGTCTTGGCCGACACCGGCACGAACTGCACGTCGCCACCCCACTCTTCCGGCACGACTTCGTGCTGCACGAGGCCCTGCTTGACGTGGTCCGGGTTGGCCTCCGGCTTGTCCATCTTGTTCATCGCGACGATCAGCGGCACGCCGGCGGCGCGCGCGTGCTGCACGGCCTCGACGGTCTGCGGCATCACGCCGTCATCGGCCGCCACCACCAGGATGACGATATCGGTGAGCTTGGCGCCGCGCGCGCGCATGGCCGTGAAGGCGGCGTGGCCCGGCGTATCCAGGAAAGTGATGACACCCTTGTCCGTGGTGACGTGGTAGGCACCGATGTGCTGGGTGATGCCGCCCGCCTCGCCCGCTGCCACCTTGGTGCGGCGGATGTAGTCGAGCAGCGAGGTCTTGCCGTGGTCGACGTGGCCCATGATGGTGACCACCGGCGGACGCGGCTCCTTCGCCCCCTGCCCCGCCTCGGTGGCGGCGATCAGCGTCGTCTCTGCATCCTTGGCCTCGGACTTGACCACGTTGTGGCCGAGCTCCTCCACCACCAGGGCTGCCGTGTCGTGGTCGATGACCTGGTTGATCGTGGCCATCACGCCCATCTTGAACAGCGCCTTCACCACATCCGAACCCTTGACCGCCATCTTCTGGGCCAGGTCGGCCACGACGATCGCGTCGGCGAGGGCGATGTCGCGCACCACCGGCGTGGTGGGGCGCGAGAAGCCGTGCTGACCGGTCAGCTTGGTCAGGTCGGGCTTGCCCTTCGGGCGCTTGCGTCCGGAACGGCGTGCACGCTCCTCGGCTGTCAGATGCAGTTCGCCGCCGGCGAAGCGCGACACGGTGTCGGCGTCCACGCCCGCATCCTGCATGCGATGCGATCCGTGCTTGACCTTGTGGCGGTGGGGATCGTCCTCGGCGCGACGCGGCGGCTCGTGCGACTTGTGGGCCGGCGCGCGCGACTTCGCCGCTTCGTCCTTGCGCCCCGCTTCGCCTTCGCGCGTCTCGCCCTCGACGGTCGGAAGGGCAGCCGTTTCCTCGATGCGCGCGCGCTCTTCTTCGGCACGGCGGCGCTCTTCCTCGGCAGCCCGCAGCTTGGCTTCTTCTTCCAGCCGCTTCTTCTCCTGCGCCTGACGCTCGAGCTCCTCGGCCTCGCGCTTGAGCTGCGATTCCTGCAGCTTGCGCAGGGCGTCCTCGCGCTCGCTGTCCACCGACTGCTCTTCGTCCACCGCGCTGCGCTTGACGTACGTGCGCTTCTGGCGCACTTCCACGTTGACGGTCTTCGCAGCAGAGCCGCGCGCCGCCGGCGCCACGGTGATCTCGCTGACCTTCTTGCGCTTGAGGGTGATCTGGCGCGGCGCGGAGTCCTCCGCCACCGGTTCGGTCTTGCCATGGGTCCGACGCAGGAAGCCCAGCAGCTTCACCTTCTCGGTGCTGCTGATGACCTGGTCGGCGCTGCTGAACTTCATGCCCGCTTCGGCCAGCTGCGCCAGCAGCTTGTCCACCGGCGTACCCAGTACGCTGGCGAGTTGTTTGATGGTGACGTCCGACATTCTTCTCTACTCCGTGGTCCGACCGCTGTGCCGCCTCGTTGCGCCGTGTGCGTAGCTGATCAGGCGGGCTCGCGCGCCGCCATGATCAGTGCGGCGGCGCGGTCTTCCTGCAGACCGTCGATGCCCAGCTCCATCAACTCGTCCGTGGCCAGGTCGCCCAGGTTCTCGCGCGTGACGATGCCGTGCTGGGCGAGCTCGTAGGCAAGGGCATCGTCCATGCCCTCGACCGCCAGCAGATCCTCCGCCGGCTTGTGTTCCTCGATGTCCTCTTCCACGGCCAGTGCCTCGGTGAGCAGGGCGTCCTTGGCACGGGCACGCAGCTCCTCGACGATGTCCTCGTCAAAGCCTTCCACCGCGAGCAGCTCGCCGGTTGGCACGTAGGCGATTTCCTCCACCGTGGAGAAGCCCTCCTGCACGAGGATGTTGGCGATCTCCGCATCAACCTCGAGCTTCTGCATGAAGAGCTGACGCGCAGCTTCCTGCTCGCTCTCGCTCTTCTGGCGCACCTGCGCCTCGGTCATGACGTTGAGCTGCCAGCCTGACAGCTTGCTCGCCAGGCGCACGTTCTGCCCGCCACGACCGATGGCCTGCGACAGCTTGTCCTCGGCGACGGCGATATCCATCGAGTGCTTTTCCTCGTCGACGATGATCGACTGCACCTCGGCCGGGGCCATCGCGTTGATGACGAACTGGGCGGGATTGTCGCTCCACAGCACGATGTCGATGCGCTCGCCGTTGAGTTCGTTGGACACCGCCTGCACGCGCGATCCGCGCATGCCGATGCAGGCGCCGATGGGATCGGTGCGCGCGTCGGAAGAGAACACCGCGATCTTCGCGCGGTCGCCCGGATCGCGCGCGCAGGCGCGGATCTCCACCAACCCCTGCCCCACTTCGGGAACTTCGAGTTTGAACAGCTCCATCATGAATTCGGGCGCAGTGCGCGACACGAACAGCTGCGGGCCGCGCACTTCCGCGCGGACGTCGTACAGGTAGCCGCGTACGCGATCGCCGGCGCGCACGACTTCGCGGGGAATGCTCTTGTCACGCGGGATCATTGCCTCGGCGTTGCCGCCCAGGTCGATGTAGATGTTGCCGCGTTCCACGCGCTTGACCACGCCGGTGAGCAATTCGCCGATGCGGTCACGGAAGGCGTCGACGACTTGGGCGCGCTCGGCCTCACGCACCCGCTGCACGATCACCTGCTTGGCTGCCTGGGCGGCGATGCGGCCGAACTCCGGGTTCTCGATCTGCTCCTCGATGAACTCGCCAACCTCGATACCCGGCTTTTCGTCCACGGCATCCATCAGGCGGATCATGCGCTCCGGTGACTCCATCACGATGTCGTCGGCCACGACTTCCCAGCGGCGGAAGGTCTCGTAGTCGCCACTGTTGCGATCGATCGACACGCGCACGGCCACGTCCTGGTCGACGTAGCGCTTCTTCGCGGCGGAGGCCAGCGCGGCTTCCATCGCATCGAAAATGACGTTCTTGTCCACGCCCTTTTCGTTGGCAACGGCGTCCACCACCAGGAGAAGATCTTTGCTCATCGTTAACGCTCCACAGGCGCTTTCCGGCGCCCGAATTCGATTACTTGGCTGGCTTGTTCGGCGCCTTCTTCGCGCCCTTGTTCTTTGCTTCCGGCAACAGACCCAGCGCCGCCAGGTCGGGGACCAGACGCGCCTTCTGGATGTTCTCGTGTGCCACGGCGTAGACCACGCCATCGTGCTCGATGGCGATGCTGTCGCCCTCGACGGACCGAATGACACCCTGCAGCCGCTTGCGCCCCTGGACCGGGAGGTTCAGCGCCAGCTTGGCCTGTTGGCCCAGAAACCGGCTGAATTGCGCCGGCGTGAACAGCGGGCGATCCAGTCCGGGCGAGGAGATTTCCAGCGTGTAGCGACCAGCGATGGGGTCGTTCACGTCGAGCGTCGCCGACACCTCGCGGCTCACCGCCTCGCAGTCGTCCAGCGTGATGGGACGATCCGGCGCATCGATGTAGATGCGCAACAGGCTGTTGCCTCGGCTGGGCGCGTACTCGATACCGAGACACTCGAAACCGAGGTCGGCGATCACCGGGATCAGCAGCTGGAGCAGTTCGTCGTCTCTCACGGTGTGGCGTGGCTATCCTGTTGTCCTGCAGTCGCAGCAAATCGCGGAAACAAAAAATGGGCCAGAGGCCCATTCCGTAGTCCGCCGTTGTTCCGTATCCCAACATCGGCATTGGCGTGGGGCAGCAGAGCTGCCCGCCGGCCAGCGCAATCCTTGCGCCTAGCAAAAAGGCCTCGCGAGGAGGCCTTTCTGCAGTACTTGGTAGCGGGGGTAGGATTTGAACCTACGACCTTCGGGTTATGAGCCCGACGAGCTGCCAGACTGCTCCACCCCGCATCAGAGCTTTCGAATCATACGCATCGCGCAGATTCTTTGCAAGCCTCCTGCGCGCGAAGCACTCCCTTCTTCAGGCCAGCACCACCGGGATCTTGCCAATCCGCGCCTGCCACTCGCGCGGGCCGGTCTTGTGCACCGATTCGCCGGCCGAGTCCACCGCCACGGTTACCGGCATGTCCTGCACGGTGAACTCGTAGATGGCCTCCATGCCGAGGTCGGCGAAGCCAACCACCTTCGAGGCCTTGATCGCCTTCGACACGAGGTAGGCGGCGCCGCCCACGGCCATCAGGTAGACGGACTTGTGCTTCTTGATTGCCTCGATCGCCGCCGGGCCGCGCTCGGCCTTGCCGACCATGCCGAGCAGTCCGGTCTGGGCCAGCACCTGTTCGGTGAACTTGTCCATGCGGGTGGCGGTGGTCGGGCCGGCCGGGCCGACCACTTCGTCGCGCACCGGATCCACCGGACCGACGTAGTAGATGAAGCGGCCGCGGAAATCGACCGGAAGCGGCTCGCCCTTGTTGAGCATGTCGACCATGCGCTTGTGGGCGGCATCGCGTCCGGTGAGCAGCTTGCCGTTGAGCAGCAGGACCTCACCCGGCTTCCAGCTCGCGACGTCGTCGGCGGTGACCGCGTCCAGGTTGACCCGCCGGCCCTTGGAGGCGTCGTAAGTCAGCTGCGGCCAGTCGGCCAACGAGGGTGGATCGAGCATCACCGGGCCGCTGCCGTCGAGGGTGAAGTGGGCGTGGCGGGTGGCGGCGCAGTTGGGGATCATCGCCACCGGCAGGTTGGCCGCGTGCGTCGGGTAGTCCTTGACCTTGACGTCGAGCACCGTGGTCAGGCCGCCCAGGCCCTGGGCGCCGATGCCGAGCGCGTTGACCTTCTCGTACAGTTCCAGGCGCAACTCCTCGGCGCGGTTGGCCGGGCCGCGCGCCTGCAACTCGGTGATGTCGATCGGCTCCATCAGCGCTTCCTTGGCCAGCAGCATCGCCTTCTCGGCGGTGCCGCCGATGCCGATGCCGAGCATGCCCGGCGGGCACCAGCCGGCGCCCATGGTCGGCACGGTCTTGAGCACCCAGTCGACGATCGAATCGGACGGGTTGAGCATGGCGAACTTGCTCTTGGCCTCCGAGCCGCCGCCCTTGGCGGCGACGATCACGTCCACCGTGGCGCCCGGCACGACCTTCGTGTTCACCACCGCCGGTGTGTTGTCCCGGGTGTTCAGGCGCTTGCCGGCCGGGTCGGCCAGCACCGAGGCGCGCAGCTTGTTGTCCGGGTGGTTGTAGGCGCGGCGCACGCCCTCGTTGACCATGTCCTCAACCGACATCGTGGCGCCGTCCCAGCGCACGTCCATGCCGATCTCCAGGAACACCGTGACGATGCCCGTGTCCTGGCAGATCGGCCGGTGGCCCTCGGCGCACATGCGCGAGTTGATCAGGATCTGGGCGATGGCGTCGCGCGCCGCCGGCGACTGCTCGCGCTCGTAGGCGGCGGCGAGGTTCCGGATGTAGTCGGTCGGGTGGTAGTAGGAGATGTACTGCAGCGCGTCGGCGACCGACTGGATGAAGTCGTCCTGGCGGATGGAGACCGGTGCGCCGGAAACGACCGAAGAAGTGGGAGAGCTCACGGGGCAGGCGCCAACAGGGAGGAATCGCTGATTTTACGCCAAGCCGGCGCCGGCGCTCAGACCTCGCCGTGGCGCAGCCACAGATCAGCGGCACTGAACTCACCGAATACGCGCACCGCGTAACCCAGGTCGCGCGCGAGCAATTCAGCATGCTCCACCAGGGCGACCCGCGCGGAGTGCGGCTCGACGAAGGCGATGCGCATGCCTTCGAAGCCCAGTCCGACAAGGCTGGGCACTAGGCGCTCGAGTTCCTCGCGGGTGGCCTGCTCGGCCGTCAATTCGTCCAGGACGAGCAGGGAACGCGTGCCGCGACGGGCACACTCGCCGGCGATGGCCAACCACTAGTCGCGGGTGATGTCGAAGGAATCTTCCTCGCCCTGCACGTGCGCATAGAGGTAGCCCGGGCGCTCCTGGAAGCGCAGTCGGTAGGGGGGCGCGGCGGAGATAGGTCCCGGGGCGGTCGTCATGGCCGCGAGTGTAGCCCGCCGCCCTCTTTTCAGACGCGCGGCGGAGGCGCAGGATGCCGCCATCACCACGACGGAGGGGCGACCATGAGTGCACCGGCGGGCAAGGGCATGCTGCAGAGTCTCGGCGCGGCCCTGGGGGAACTGTTTCACGGCGGCAAGCTGGAACCGCGGCAGGAGGTGTCCGTCGAGGTGCTGTTCGGACTGCTGGGCTACCTGGCGGGCGCCGACAGCATCGTCACGAGCCACGAGGCGGAATTCGCCAATGGCCTCATGGACCAGCTCGACCTGCCAGCGCGCGGCCGTGATCTGGCGCAGGGGGCTTTCCTGCGCGGCCGGCAGCGCAAGATTGAGGTCGACGCCGAGCTCAAGCGTTTCCTCGCTGAATTCCCGGCCGGTTCGACCGAAGCCGGGCGCCTCTACGACGCTCTGGTGCAGCTGGCGGCTGCTGACGGCCGCGTGCGGCCGACCGAACGGATCTTCCTGGAGCAAGTGACCCGCGGCCTGGGCTTCCACGTCGAAGAGCTCAACCGGCGTCTCGCCGCGGCCTCGCGCTGAACCGCGGCGGTCGCCGCTGCGCCGGAAGCGCCCGGCTCAGTCGCCACCGCCGCAGCCGCCGCAACCGCTGCTGCAACTGCCGCCGCTGTCGGAGCTGCAGCCGGAGCTGCTGTCGGACGAGCTGCCACCGGAGCCGGACGCCGGCGAGCGCACGTCGTGATAGGCGGCATACGCCGTCCCGGCGAGCGCTGCCGTCCCTGCCAGCGCGACCGCCAGGGCCAGATCCTGTTCCCGGGGCGCGCGGGTGGCGTGGGCATGCCGCTGGCGCAACTGGGCGAGAGCACGTTCGCCGGCACGGGAGCGCGCCACGCGTCCGGCAGCGAAGCGCCAGGCGGCGAACAGGGTAACGATCACCAACAGCAGTAGTCCGCCGATCGGTTTGGCGCGAGCCACGCCGACAACCAGCTTGGCCACGCCGAGCAGCGCCACGCCCAGCGGCAGCAGGGTCGGCAGCAGGCGCGCCCGGCGCTCGGCGTCGGGGTCCAGCAGCAGGCCGCGCCGCTCGAGCGTGCGCTGCAGTGCCTGCAGGGGCCAACCGGCACGCCGGGCGGCGGTCTGCAGGCCGGCGTATCCCTGGCTGTTGACCACCAGAGTGTGGATATCGCCCAGGAGCCCCGGCGGCGCCGGCTGCTCGCCGCGCACGGCACGCTCGCCCTCCCAACGCAGGGCGCCGCCGGCCATCAGCTCGGCGACGCCGGCATCAAGGGCACGCGGCACCCCACCGGCCAGGTAGGCGATCTCCACCGCGCCCAGTCCGCTGGCGTCACCCTTGCGGCCGTTGTCGCCAAGTTGGCGGCGCCATACCCAGGCGCCGCCCAGGGCGAGCAGCAGCAGCGTCGCATAGAGCAGGAGGAACTGCGGCCCGGACCAATCCAGCGGATTCAGCGGCAGGGCGAGTGCCATGGGCGCCACGGCGAGCGCCACCAAACCCGCGGTCCAGCGCCGCCAGTCGGGGCGGCGCGGCCGCGGCAGGAGCCAGTAACGACGGCTATCGACCCAGCGCCAGGACGCGGCGGAGCCGAAGCGGCGCACGCTCGTCGGCCACAGTGTTTCGGGGGCCGCGCCAAACCAGCGCTGATAGCTCGCCAGGGTGTGGGCGTAGTCCTGTCGGTGACGCTGCCGCGTGTCGACGCGACCATCGCTGCCCTCGTGGTGCAGGGCGAACCCGAGCACCCGGGGGCAAAAGACCTCCCAGTAATCGCGCGTGCAGGTGAGGTGCAGGTGCCAGACCTGGTCGACCTCCTCGCTGGGAGTGACCGCATGCCCGGCTCGCGCCGCAAGAAAGCAGAATCGTCGGTATTCCTCGACGGCGGCCCGGGCGAGCTCGCGCGACCAGCCCTGCTGGCGCGCCAGCTTGGCGAGGAAATCCAGGCTGCCGTCGCCCCGCTCGAAGGGGTGCGCCTGCAGGCGTTGCCAAAGCGCACGCTCAGCCTCGCCCCAGCACGCCGTGTCGGCATGTCGCATCGTGGTTCTCCCCTGCCGCCGTGCCACGGCGGTCGTTCGCGTCTACCGCGCCCCCGCTACAGCACCGCGCCGAGTTCCTTCTCGATCTTCTCCGGCGTATCGGTCGGCGCATAGCGTTTCACCACCTGGCCGTTGCGATCGATCAGGAACTTGGTGAAGTTCCACTTGATGCCCTCGGTGCCGAGGAAACCGGATTTCTCGCTCTTCAGCCACTGGTACAGCGGGTGGGCGTCCCTGCCGTTGACGTCGACCTTGGCGAACAGGGGGAAACTCACGTCGTAGTTGAGCGAACAGAAGTTCTTGATCTCCGCCTCGTCGCCCGGCTCCTGGTGGCCAAACTGGTCGCAGGGAAAGCCCAGCACGACCAGACCGCGGTCCTTGAACTTGCGGTACAGGGCTTCCAGCCCGGTGTACTGCGGGGTGAAGCCGCACTTGGAGGCCACGTTGACGACCAGCAGGGGTTTGCCCTTGTACTCGGACAGCTTCTGCACGCTGCCGTCGATGGTGGTGGCGGAAAAATCGTAGGCGGTGGTCATGGAGCAGCTCCCGGAACGGTGGCGCCAGCATAAGCCAATCACGTCGCCGCGCGGGTGTCCGTCACGACCGGCGGCTCCTGCGGTCCGCGCGCCAGCGCGGCGGCCAGGGTCGCGTCATCGCGCAAGCCTTCCCACTTCGCCACCACCAGGGTGGCGACGCCGTTGCCGATCAGGTTGGTGATGGCGCGCGCCTCGGACAGAAAGCGGTCCACGCCCAGAATCAGGGCCACGCCCTCCACCGGCACCTTGCCATTGAGCGCGGCCAGCGTCGCTGCCAGCGTAATGAAGCCGGACCCGGTTACGCCGGCCGCCCCCTTGGAGGTGAGCAGGAGCACGGCCAGCAAGGTGAGCTCTTCGCGCAGGCTCAACTCCACCCCCAGCGCCTGGGCAATGAACACCGCCGCCAGGGTCAGATAAATGCAGGTGCCGTCGAGATTGAAGGAGTAACCCGTCGGCAGTACCAGGCCGACCACGGCGCGGTCGCAGCCGGCCTCCTCCAGCCGCGCCAGCATCGGCGGCAGGGCCGATTCCGACGAGGAGGTGCCCAGCACCAACAGCAGTTCGCGCCGGATGAACACCAGGAATTTCCACAGCGAGAAGCCCGACCACCAGGCCACCGCGTTCAGCACCCCGAAGATGAACAGCGCGCAGGTGGCGTAGACGGCCACCATCAGCCAGGCCAGCGAGGCGAGCTTGGCCACGCCGAACTTGCCCACGGTGAAGGCCATCGCACCCAGGGCACCCACCGGGGCGAAACGCATGATGACCGCGACGATGCGGAAGAATACCGCCGAGACGTCGTCGAGCAGGTGCAGCACGCGGCGGCCCGGCTCGCCGCTGTGGGTCAGAGCAACGCCGAAGAACAGGGCCACCACGAGGATCTGCAGCAGATCACCGCTGGCGAAGGCGCCGAGGAAGGTGTCGGGTACGAGGTGCAGCAGGAAACTCACTATGCCCTGCTCGCCTGCGGCGCGCCGGAAGGCGGCGACCTCGCTGCCGTCGAGATGCGCGGGGTCGATGCCCATGCCCGCGCCGGGGCGGAGCGTGTTCGCCACCCAAAGACCGATAACCAGGGCCAGGGTGGTGAGCACCTCGAAGTAGACCAGGGCCTTGAAGCCGATGCGGCCGACGTGGCGCAGGTCGCCCATGCGCGCGATGCCCACCGCCACGGTGAGGAAGATCACCGGCGCAATGACCATCTTCACCAGCTTGATGAAGCCGTCGCCCAGCGGCTTCATCGCAGCGCCGGCCTCGGGCCAGAAATACCCCAGGGCCACGCCGATCGCGATGGCGATCAGCACCTGGACGTAGAGGTTCTTCCTCCATGGGCTGGGCATGCGTCCCCTGTCAGGCCAGAGCCTTCACTGCGGAGGGGCAGCGTACGCGCAGACGCTCGGTGGAAGCAAAGCCGAGGCGCGGGCGGCAGCCAGCGGCCGGGCAGTCGCTCCCTCCCCGGCGCTGCCGGTGCTGCGCAATTGCCTAAGCTGCCTTGAGCTTGGCCAGCCGCAGCCAAGTGTCCACCACGGTATCCGGGTTCAGCGACACCGACTCGATCTCCTGCTGCATCAGCCATTCGGCGAGATCGGGATGGTCGCTCGGGCCCTGACCGCAGATGCCGATGTACTTGCCCTTGGCGCGAGCGGTGGCAATGGCCATGGCCAGCAGCTTCTTCACCGCAGCATTGCGCTCGTCGAACAGGCTGGCGACGATGGCGGAATCACGATCAAGGCCCAGGGTGAGCTGGGTCAGGTCGTTGGAGCCGATGGAGAAGCCGTCGAAGATGTCGAGGAACTCGTCAGCGAGCAGCGCGTTGGAGGGCACCTCGCACATCATGATCACCTTGAGGCCATTCTCGCCCCGCTTCAGGCCGTTCTCGGCCAGCACCTCGATCACCTTGCGGCCCTCCTCCAGCGTGCGCACGAAGGGAATCATGACCCACGCATTGGTCAGGCCCATGGTCTCGCGCACCTTCTTCATGGCGCGGCATTCCAGGGCGAAGGCGTCGCGGAAGGAGGGGTCGACGTAGCGGCTGGCACCACGGAAGCCGATCATCGGATTCTCTTCGTGCGGCTCGTAACGGGCGCCGCCAATGAGATTGGCGTACTCGTTGGACTTGAAATCGGAAAGGCGCACGATCACCGGATTCGGCGCGAAGGCCGCGGTGATGCTGGCGATGCCCTCGGCCAGACGGTCGATGTAGAACGCCACCGGGTCGCTGTAGCCGGCCATGCGCTCATCGATCTTGCGGCGGGTTTCCGCATCCTGGTTGGCGTAGTCGAGCAGCGCCTTGGGATGCACGCCGATGTGGCTGGCGATGATCATCTCCAGACGCGCCAGGCCCACGCCCGCATTCGGCAGCATGGCGAAATCGAAAGCGCGCTCGGGATTGGCCACGTTCATCATGATCTTCAGCGGGGCCGGCGGCATCTGGCCGAGATCGGCCGTGACGCGCTCGAAGGGCAGCTTGCCCGCGTAGATGGAGCCAGTGTCGCCCTCGGCGCAGGACACGGTGACCTCCGCGCCGTCGGGAATGCGGTCCAGCGCATTGCCACAACCCACCACGGCCGGCACGCCCAGTTCGCGCGCGATGATTGCGGCGTGGCAGGTGCGACCGCCGCGGTTGGTGACGATGGCCGCGGCGCGCTTCATCACCGGCTCCCAGTCGGGATCGGTCATGTCGGCGACCAGCACGTCGCCGGGCTGCACACGATTCATGTCGGCCAGGGAGCGAATCACGCGCGCCGTGCCGGCGCCGATCTTGTGACCGATGGCGCGGCCTTCGGCCAACACGGAGCCCCTGGCGCCGAGGTGGAAGCGCTCGATCTGCGTGGCCTGGCCACGCGACTTCACCGTCTCCGGGCGCGCCTGCACGATGTAGAGCTTGCCGCTGACGCCGTCCTTCGCCCACTCGATGTCCATGGGGCGGCCGTAATGGCGCTCGATCACCAGCGACTGACGCGCCAGCTCCTCCACGTCCGCATCGGCGATGCAGAACCGGTTGCGGTCTGCCGCCGGCGTGTCTTCCACCTTCACGCGCTCGCCGGGCGCGCTCGAATAGACCATGCGCTGCTGCTTGGCGCCGAGCTGGCGGCGCAGGATGGCCGGCTTGCCGGCCGTCAGCGTGGGCTTGTAAACGTAGAACTCGTCGGGATTCACGGCGCCCTGCACCACCATCTCGCCCAGGCCGTAGCTGCCCGTGAGGAAGACGGCGTCGCGGAAGCCCGATTCGGTGTCGAGCGTGAACAGCACGCCCGAGGCGCCCACGTCGGAGCGCACCATGAGCTGCACGCCGGCGGAAAGGAACACCTCCTCATGGGCAAAGCCGTGGTGCACGCGGTAAGCGATGGCGCGATCGTTGTACAGCGAGGCAAACACCTCCTTGACCTTGTGGATCACCTCGTCCGCGCCGCTGACGTTGAGGAACGTCTCCTGCTGGCCGGCAAAGCTCGCATCCGGCAGGTCCTCCGCCGTGGCCGAGGAACGCACCGCCACGGCCACGTCGGTGCCGCCAGCCCGGGCGCAGAGCTCGGCGTAGGCCGCACGCACGGCGGCGTCGAAGGCGGGAATGAGCGGGGTATCGATCACCCAGCCACGGATCTCCTTGCCCACGCGGGTCAGCGCATCGACGTCGTCCACGTCCAGCGCGGCCAGGCGCTGCTGGATGCGTTGGGCCAGGCCGCTCTGCGCAATGAACTGCTGGAAGGCATGCGCCGTGGTGGCGAAGCCGCCCGGCACCGATACACCCAGTTGGGCCAGGTTGCCGATCATTTCGCCCAGGGAGGCGTTCTTGCCGCCCACCTGGCCGAGGTCCGCCAGACGCAGCTTGTCCAGCCAAAGCACGAGGTCGCTCAAGGGAATCTCCGGATCAGCCCGCATGGGCGCGCCGCGCGCCCTGCCAAGTCGAGGGGTGAAGTGCGCCCGCCGGGAGCGCGCCGTGCCTTCCGCAGCGGCCCGCGGCCGCGAAAAGAGCCGGCCAATTTTCCGGGTTACAGCGCGATGAAACAAGTTGTGCGATGCAATAGGGCGGTGCCGTGACCGCGGGCGCCGGCTACACTGCGCCCCTTTGCGCCCGGACCTGCCCATGCGTCGCACCATCTTCTACGTCTCCGACGGCACCGGCATCACGGCCGAGACCATCGGCCATTCCGTGCTGACGCAGTTCGACGGGGTCGAATTCGATACCTACCGCATCCCCTTCGTGGACGCGGAAGATCAGGCCCGCACGGCGGCGCTGCGCATCAAGACCGCCTATGCGCAGAACGGCATACGCCCCATCGTCATCAATACGGTGGTGGACCCGCGGCTGACCGAGCTGCTGGCCGAGAGCGGCGCGCTGATGGTGGACGTGTTTGCGCCCTTCATCGGCCCCCTGGAGCAAGAACTCGGCGTCAAGCGCAAGCCCAGTGTGGGCAAGGCGCACGGCCTGGTGGACTTTGCCGAATACGAAGCGCGCATCAACGCCACCAACTACGCGCTCAGCCACGATGACGGCATCGACGTGAACTACGGCGATGCCGAGGTGATCCTGGTCGGCGTGTCGCGTGTGGGCAAGACGCCCACCTGCCTGTACATGGCCCTGCACTACGGCGTGAAAGCCGCCAATTACCCGCTGACCCCCGACGACCTGGAAAACCTGGAGATGCCGGTACGCCTCCGCCCCTACCGCGAGCGCCTGTTCGGCCTGACCATCGAACCGCAGCGTCTGGCCCAGGTGCGCGAGGCGCGCAAGCCCGGCAGCAAGTACGCCACGCTGCCGCAATGCCGCTGGGAACTGGCACAGGCCGACAAACTGTTCCGCCGCGACGGCATCACCGCACTCAACACCACCCACACCTCGATCGAGGAGATCGCGAGCAAGATCCTCGCGGGTCTGGGCATCGAGAAGCACATGTTCTAGCGGCCCGGCTGGCCGCGGCGCCGCTCCGAAACGGCGTGCACCGGGCGCAGTGCCGCTGTCCGTGAAGGCAACGGCGACGCAAGCCGGCTTGTCATCCTAGCAAGCCTTCCAGCGCGACGGCAGACTGGCCGGCGCTGCGATGGCGAGCCTATGATCGGCCATGCATCGCGCCCTCGAATCCGTTCCGCTGCTGCCCAGCCGCTTCGCCTTTCTGATGGGCCTCTATGCGGAGAACTACCACCGGCTGAGCCGCCTCTTCGCGCCGCAGAGCCTGTCACCCGGCAGCTGGCTGTCGAGCCTGGACGATGGCCTGGACGTGCAGCTCGACGTCATCGAGCGCCACCGCTACACACTGGAGCTGCGTCTCACCTATCGCCTGGTCGATGCCAGTACGGGCGAGCTGTCGCCCTCGGCCTGGCTGCGCCTGTATCAGGACGCACACCTGGCCGAGGCAACGCATTGCCATCCGAGCCCGCACCTGCTCAAGGTGCTCGGCCCCTTCCCTGCGGCACGCACCGTTTTCCAGCACCGCCTGCGCATGAACAGCTTCCTGACGCGCTGGCTGGAATACCTCGGCGAACAGGGGCACTCCGTGGGCACCTTGCGACCCAACGAACGGGGCCGCACGCTGCAGGCGAGCTGAATGCGGCATCACACGGTTCACCGAATCGGCGCAACCGAACGCTACGCGTCGCCCATGCGGGTACAAAGAAAAAGGGCCCGCATCGCTGCAGGCCCTTCAAGTGGCGGAGTGGACGGGACTCGAACCCGCGACCCTCGGCGTGACAGGCCGATATTCTAACCGGCTGAACTACCACTCCGTTTTCGTTGTGCCCTTCGCGCTCTTTCACTGCACGATGCGGGCTTGTGTACTTGGCGTCCCCACGGGGATTCGAACCCCGGTCGCCACCGTGAAAGGGTGATGTCCTAGGCCTCTAGACGATGGGGACGTTGAAGCGGAATTTCGCGTGGTGGAGCTAGTCGGGATCGAACCGACGACCTCTACAATGCCATTGTAGCGCTCTCCCAGCTGAGCTATAGCCCCACGCGAGAGAGGCGGAATCTTAGGCAGGCGATCGCACCGCGTCAACCCCCGCGGCAAAAAAATTTCGCGGCGACGGAGGCATGGCCCGGGCTTCGCCGCGCCGTGACGCGAGCCATGCCAGTCTGCCGCGATGGCCAAGCACCGGGGCAACAAGTCCTATTTGCCGCGCAAGACCTGCCCGGTGTGCGGGCGCGAGATGGTCTGGCGCCGCCGCTGGGCGGGCTGCTGGAACGACGTGCGTTTTTGCTCCGACGCATGCCGCCGCAGGCGCACGCCGGGGCCGGGGCCTGCGCCATCAACACCGACAGGTTGACGTTCTCTGCGAATCCGGCGGTCGACCCGGCATAATCCCCGGATGCTCGGAATCCGCTTCATCCACGATCTCGCCCTCATCATGGTGGTGGCAGGCATCACCACCGTCCTGTGCCATCGCCTGCGCCAGCCTGTGGTGCTCGGCTACCTGGTCGCGGGCATGTTATTGGGTCCGCACACGCCGCCCCTTGCCTTCGTGCTGGAAGAGCAGAGCCTGCACGCCATCGCCGAGCTCGGCGTGGTGCTGCTGCTCTTCTCGGTGGGACTCGAATTCAACCTGCGCCGCCTGCGCCAGGTCGGTGCCGGCCCGGTCGTGGCGGCCGGCACCGAAGTCATGCTGATGCTCTGGCTGGGCTATGAACTGGGGCGGGCCTTCGGCTGGCGCACCATGGACGCGCTGTTCCTCGGCGCCATCATGTCGCTCTCGTCGACCATGCTGGTGCTGCGCAGCCTGGACGATGCGGGTCGCCGCAAGGAAGCCTTCGGCCAGTTGGTCCTTGGCATCCTCGTGGTCGAGGACATCTTCACCGTGGTGCTCATCGCCCTGCTCTCGGGCATCGCCCTGACCGGCGACGTCGCGCCCGGGCAGGCGCTGACCCTGATCGGCAAGCTCGCTTTGTTCGTCGTCGTCGGCCTCGTGCTCGGCCTCCTGGCGATCCCGCGCTTCATCGACTGGGTAGCAGGGCTGGGCCGCAACGAAACCCTGCTGGTGACCACGCTGGGCGTCTGCTTCGGCGCGAGCCTGCTGGCGGTGAACGCCGGCTTCAGCGTCGCCCTCGGCGCCTTCATCTCCGGCGCGATCGTCGGGGAGTCGCATGCGCTGCCGCGCGTGGAGAAACTCATCGCCCCGCTGCGCGACATGTTCGGCGCCCTCTTCTTCGTCGCGATCGGCATGCTGATCGATTCGCGGGCCTTGCTGCAGTACTGGCTGCCGGTCCTGCTCGTGTCGGTCGCGGTGATCGTGGGCAAGACCCTCACCTGCACCTTTGGCGGCGCGCTGGCCGGTCACGACGGCCGCAACGCCCTGCGCGCGGGTCTGAGCCTCGCCCAGATTGGCGAGTTCAGCTTCGTCATCGCCTCGCTCGGCCTGAGCCTCAAGGTGACCAGCGATTTCCTCTATCCCATCGCCGTGGCGGTTTCGGCAGTGACGGCCTTCGTCACGCCCTACCTCGTGCGCTCCTCCGACCGCATCGCCGAGGCGGCCGAGCGGCGCATGCCGCGCCCAATGCGCGTGCTGCTCGCCGCCTATGCCAACTGGATCGCCGGACTGAAACCGGTGGAGGAAAACGCGGCGATCGCCGCGATGCTGCGCCGCCTGGTGTTCCACATCGTCATCAACATGGCCCTGGTGATGGCCGTGTTCCTCGGCGCCTCCTACCTCAAGCCGCGACTGCTCGAATTGCTGCCCGAGTCAATCGCCAGCGACGGTGCGCGCCGTTCCGTGCTGTGGGCCGCCGCATTGTTCCTTTCCTTGCCGATGTTGATCGCTGCCTACCGCAAGGCCGATGCCCTGGGCATGGTGCTGGCGGAACTCGGCATTCGCGAGGGCGCGGCCGGCGCCCGCACCTATGCCCTGCGCCGGGTGCTGGGCAAGCTCATTCCGCTGGGCGCACTGGTGATTCTCGCCTTGCTGGTCACCGTCCTTGGCGCGGCAATCCTGCCGCCAGGGGAGGTACTGCTCGTCCTGCTGGCGCTGGCAGCTCTGGTGTCGGCCTTCCTCTGGCGCAGCTTCGTGCAAGTGCACGCGCGCCTGCAGGCGGCGCTCAAGGAGACCATCGAGAAGCCCGCAGAGGCAACACCGCACTGACCACCAGGATGCAGCCGAGTGTTCGCGCATCCTGTGCCGAGTCGGCGGTTTGCCTTGCTCCTCGCGCAAATTCTGCGTGGAAGCTCACGGCGCTGCTGCGCGCCCGGGGCGCCATGACGACGAAGCCGCGGCGGATTGCCCGCACGCGGCTTCGAAGAACGGCAGGCAAGGTAGCGTTACAGACCGAAGGCCTGATTGCACCATCCATAGAGCGGCCCCCAGAACAGGCCCAGGGCCAGCAGGGCCATCGCGTTCAATGACAGCACCCAGCGCAGCGGCGCATCCGCCACGGTCACGGCCGGCGCGTGCTCTTCCGCCTCGTCGAAATACATGACCTTGACGATGCGCAGGTAGTAGTAGATCCCGACGATGGCGAAAGCGATGGCGACGATGGCCAGCCACAGCATGCCGGCATCGACCACCGACTTGAGCACCAACAGCTTGGCGAAGAAGCCGAACAGCGGCGGCACACCGGCCAACGAGAACATCACCAGCGACATGAGGAAGGCGTACCAGGGGGCGCGCTGATTGAGACCGCGGAAATCCGCAATCTCCTCGGCCTCGAAGCCCGCGCGTGCGAGCAGCAAGATCATGCCGAAGGCCGCCGCGGCGGTCAGCGCGTAGCTGATGGCGTAGAACATCGCCGCCGAGTAAGCCAGAGGCGTGCCGCCGATCAGGCCGAGGAAGAGGAAGCCGACGTGGGAAATGGTGGAATACGCCAGCATGCGCTTGAGGTTGGTCTGCGCAATGGCGGCGATGTTGCCGATCGCCAGCGACAGCACTGACAGCACGGCGAGCATCTCCTGCCAGTGCACCACGAGACCGCCGAGTCCAGCTTCAAGCAGGCGGTAGGCCATGCCGAAGGCGGCCAGTTTGGGCGCCGAGCCGATGAACACGGTGACCGCTGTGGGCGAACCCTGGTAGACATCGGGCAGCCACATGTGGAACGGCGCCGCGCCGAACTTGAAGGCGATGCCGACCACGAGGAAAACCAGGCCGAAGCGCAGCAGGCCGGGGCTCTGTGTGGTCGCGGCGGCCGCATGGATCTTGCCGAGATCCAGCGTGTGCGTGGCACCGTAGATCATCGACATGCCGTACAGCAGCATGCCCGACGCCAGCGCGCCGAGCACGAAGTACTTCATCGCTGCCTCGGAGGACAGCGGCGAGTCGCGATTGAGTCCGACCAGGGCGTAGGACGACAGCGCCAGCAGTTCCAGCCCGAGATAGACCATGACCAGACTGCCCGCTGACACCAGAAACAACATGCCCAGCACCGCGAAGAGACACAGGCTGTAGTACTCGCCGACGAAGAGCTGGCGGTCGGCCAGGTAGGGGCGCGCGTAAACGAAGACCAGGCCCGATACCAGCAGCACGAACAGCTTGAGCGTGGTGGCCATGGAGTCGCGCAGGAACATGCCGCCGAAGGCGCTGCCGCCCTCCGCGCCGGGCCCGCACAGCACCAGCCAGCCGGTCACGGCCAGGGCGAGGATGGACAGATAATGCGTCAGGCTGCGGCGGCTCTGCTTTACGAACAGGTCAAGCACCAGCAGCACGCAGATCGCCGCCGTCAGGAAGGATTCGGGCAGCAGCAGGAGGAGGTCGTGGGAATTCATGGCGTCGTTCCTGCGCTCAGACCTTGGACAGCAGCAGCTGCTGCACCAGTTGCGCGATCGGGGCTTCCATCAGGTCGGTGAGCGGCTTGGGATAGATGCCGAAGACGAGCACCGCCACGGCGAAGCTGCCGAGCACGATCTTCTCGCGCGGATTCATGTCATCGAGCTTGGTCACCTTGGGATTGGTCACCTCGCCAAAGACCACACGCTTGACCAGCCACAGCGTGTAGGCCGCACCGATGATCAGGGTGAAGGCGGCCAGTGCGGCCACCCAGGGGTTGGACTGGAAGGCGGCCAGAATCACCATGAACTCGCCGACAAAGCCACTCGTACCCGGCAAACCGCAGTTGGCCATGGCGAACAGCACCATGAAGGTGGCGAATACCGGCATCACGTTCACCACCCCGCCGTAGTCTCGGATCATGCGCGAGTGCAGGCGGTCGTAGAGCACGCCGACGCAGGAAAACATGGCGCCCGAGACGAAGCCGTGCGAGATCATCTGCACCATCGCGCCCTGCATGCCCAGGCGCGCGGCGGCCGGGTTGTTCAGGTCGCGCGTCAGCGCCAGTGCGATGAACAGGCCGAGCGTGACGAAGCCCATGTGCGCGATCGAGGAGTAGGCGATCAGCTTCTTCATGTCCTCCTGCACCAGCGCCACGTAACCGATGTAGATCACGGCCACCAGCGACATGGCGATCACCACCCAGGCGTAGGTGTGGCTCGCATCAGGCACGATGGGCAGGGAGAAGCGCACGAAACCGTAGCCACCCACCTTCAGCATGATGGCCGCCAGGATCACCGAGCCGCCGGTAGGCGCCTCGACATGCGCGTCGGGCAGCCAGGTGTGCACCGGCCACATCGGCACCTTGATGGCGAAGGCGATGAGGAAGGCGAAGAACAGCCAGGCCTGTTCGCGCGCAGACAGCCCGACGCGGGCAAGTTCTGCCAGTTCGAAGCTGCCGGCCTTGAAGTACAGGTAGATGAGCCCGACCAGCATGAAGATCGAGCCGAAAAAGGTATAGATGAAGAACTTCAGCGTCGCATACACGCGCCGCGGTCCGCCCCACACGCCGATCAGGATGAACATCGGGATCAGCATGCCTTCGAAGAAAACGTAGAAAAGCAGCGCGTCCATGGCGCAGAAGACGCCAATCAGCAGGCCTTCCAGCACCAGCATGGCGGCCATGTACTGCGACACGCGCTCTTCGACGGACCCCCACGCTCCGATGACGATCAGCACGCTGGTGAAACTGGTGAGCAGCACCAGGGCGAGCGAGATGCCGTCGACGCCGAGGTGGTAGTTCACCTTGAGTGCGGCGATCCAGGTGTGGTTCTCGACGAACTGCATCGCCGCCGAGCCGCTGTCGAAGCCGGGCAGCAGGCCGAGGCTCGCGACGAACGTCGCCAGGGCAACCAGGAGGGCCGTCCAGCGCGCGCCGTTGCCGCGGTCGCCGGCCAGCAGCACGGGCACGGCACCGAGGATGGGCAGCCAGATGAGGAGACTGAGCAGGGGCCAGTTGGCAAACATCGTGTCCTTCCTTCGTCGCTCAGCGCGCCACCAGCAAGAACCCGCCGAGCAGCAGGATCAGGCCCAGGATCATGGCGAAGGCGTAGTGGTAGAGGTAGCCGGACTGCACGCGGCGCACGACCGCGGCCACGCGCTGGACCAGACCGGCAGAGCCGTCGATCAGCACCCCGTCGATGACCGCCGCGTCGCCGCCCTTCCACAGACCGCGCCCCAGCTTCATGCCGCCCTTGGCAAACACGGCAAAGTACAGATCGTCGATCCAGTACTTGTTCTGCAGCAGGCGCACCAGCGGCGCGAACAGGGTAGCAGCCTTGTCGGCCAAAGCCGGATTGAACAGATACACGTAGGTGGCCACGGCGAAACCGGCGAAGGCGAGCAGGAAGGGCCACGCCAGGACGCCGTGCAGCACCATGGCCAACGGACCGTGGAACTCGTGACCCAGCTCCTTGAGCACGTCGTTGGCCTCGTGGACCTGGATGGCGCCATCGAAGAAGCCGCCGAACAGCAGAGGCCGCACGGTGAGCCAGCCGATGATGACCGACGGAATGGCCAGCAGGATCAGCGGCAGGGTGACGACCCAAGGCGACTCGTGCGGCGCGTGGGCCAGGTGGCCCGGCGCGTGGTGGCCGTGGTGCTCGTCCTGATCCTCGTGGTGGTGATGGCCGTGGCCGTGCTTGGGCGCATCGACCACGAAACGCTCCTTGCCGTGGTAGGTCAGGTAGAGCAGGCGGAAACTGTAGAGTGCGGTGACGAACACGCCGATGAGCACGCAGGCATAGGCATAGCCCGAGCCGAAGCGGTGCGACTCCTTCACCGCCTCGATGATGGCGTCCTTGGAGAAAAAGCCAGAGAAGCCAGGCATACCGGTGAGCGCGAGAGTGCCGAGCCAGCCGGTGAGGAAGGTGATGGGCATGTACTTCTTCAAGCCGCCCATGTGGCGCATGTCCTGCTCGTGATGCATGGCGATGATCACCGAGCCCGCCCCAAGGAACAGCAGCGCCTTGAAGAAGGCGTGGGTCATCAGATGGAAGATCGCCGCCGAGTAGGCCGACACGCCCAGGGCCACGGTCATGTAGCCGAGCTGGGACAGGGTCGAATAGGCCACCACGCGCTTTACGTCGTTCTGCACTATGCCAATGAGGCCGGTGAACAGCGCCGTGGTCGCCCCGATGACGAGCACGAACGACAGCGCGGCGTCGCTCATCTCGTACAGCGGCGACATGCGCGCCACCATGAAGATGCCGGCCGTGACCATCGTCGCGGCGTGGATCAGCGCCGAGATGGGCGTGGGGCCTTCCATCGAATCCGGCAGCCAAACGTGCAGCGGCACCTGAGCCGACTTGCCCATGGCGCCGATGAACAGCAGCACGCCGATGACCGTAGCAGCGGACCAGACGTGGCCGCGGATGAGTTCCATGGTCTTGCCTTCCAGTCCTCCCGCGGCGCCAAAAACTTGGGCGTAATCCAGCGTGCCGAAGTAGAAGAGCACCGCGGCAATGCCCAGCAGGAAACCGAAATCGCCAACGCGATTGACCAGGAAGGCCTTCAGATTGGCGAAAATGGCGCTCGGGCGCTTGAACCAGAAGCCGATGAGCAGGTAGGACACGAGACCCACCGCCTCCCAGCCGAAGAACAGCTGCAGGAAGTTGTTGCTCATCACCAGCATGAGCATGGAGAACGTGAAGAGCGAGATGTAGCTGAAGAAGCGCTGGTAGCCCGGATCCTCGGCCATGTAGCCGATGGTGTAGATGTGCACGAGCAGCGAGACGGAGGTGACCACCACCATCATCACGGCGGTGAGCCGGTCGACGAGGAAGCCGACGTTGGCCGACAGCGGCCCCACCTGGAACCAGGTGTAGAGATTCTCGTTGAACACGCCCCAGCCGCCGCTGGCTTCCATGTACAGCACGTACATGGACAGCAGGGCCGAGATGCCGACGCCGAGGATGGTGACCGAGTGCGCACCAGCGCGGCCGATCTGCCGTCCGAAAAAGCCCGCGGCGATGGCGCCGAAGAGCGGCGCGAGGGCGATGACGAGGAGGATCAACTTGGGAGTCATGTCGCGTCAGCCCTTCATCGAGTCGATTTCGGCCACGTTGATCGTGCTGCGATTGCGGAACAGCACGACCAGGATGGCGAGACCGATCGCCGACTCGGCGGCGGCCACGGTGAGGATGAAGAACACGAACACCTGCCCCGCCGGGTCGCCGAAAAAGCGCGAGAAGGCCACGAAATTCATGTTCACCGCCAGCAGCATCAGCTCGATCGCCATCAGCAGCACGATGACGTTCTTGCGGTTGATGAAGATGCCGGCCACGGAGATGCAGAACAGGATCGCGCCGAGCACGATGAAATGGGCCAGGGTGATCACGGCGCACCTCCCTCGATGCGTTCGGCCGGCATCTTGACGACGCGCAGGCGCTCGTCGCGCTTCACCATGACCTGCAGGCTCGGGTTCTGCGTCTTCACACCGCTGCGCTTGCGCAGGGTCAGTGCCACCGCCGCCACCAGCGCCACGGTGAGGATGAGCGCGGCGATCTCGAAGGGCAGCAGGAACTGGTTGAACAGCGTCTGGCCGAGCCAGGCGGTGTTGCTAAGCTTCATGGCTTCCGCCGGATCGGGGGGCAACCCCTGTGCGGCCATGGAGCGCACGCCGATCAGGGCAAGCATCTCAACCAGCATCACTGCAGCCACGATGACACCCACCGGCAGGAAGCGGATGAAGCCCTCGCGCATCACTTCCGGCTTGATGTCGAGCATCATCACCACGAACAGGAACAAGACCATCACCGCGCCGACGTAGACCACAACAAGGGCGATACCGAGGAATTCGGCCTGGATGAGCAGCCAGGTGGCCGCGCTGGAGAAGAACGCCAGCACGAGGCACAGCACGGCGTGGACCGGATTGCGCACCGTGATCGTGGCGAGGGCTGCGCCGACGATGACCGTGGCGAAGGCGTAGAAGCAGAAGAGCTGGGGCGTCATGCGTTCGTCTCCCGGGCGCTCAGCGGTACGCCGCGTCCTGCGCGCGCGCCGCGGCGATATCCGCCTCGAAGCGATCGCCGATGGCCAGCAGCTGGGCCTTGGTCACGACGTTCTGGCCGCGCTGCTCGAAGTGGTACTCGTGGATATCGGTCTCGACGATCGAGTCCACCGGGCAGCTTTCCTCGCAGAAGCCGCAGAAGATGCACTTGAACAGGTCGATGTCGTAGCGCGTGGTGCGGCGCTGGCCGTCGCTGGCGCGCGGCGCGGAGTCGATGGTGATGGCGAGCGCCGGGCACACCGCTTCGCACAGCTTGCAGGCAATGCAGCGCTCCTCGCCGTTCGGGTAGCGGCGCAGGGCGTGCAGGCCGCGGAAGCGATTCGACTTCGGAATCTTCTCCATCGGGTACTGCATGGTGTACTTGGGCTTGAACATGTAGCGCCAGGTCAGCCACATGCCCTGCAGCATCTCGATCAGCAGCAGGCTCTTGAAGTAGTGGACTACGCGATTCATGGTCTGCCTCACGCGCCGACGGTGACGACGCCGAAGTAGGCGAACAGCCCGGCGACAAACACCCAGGCGATGGCGATGGGAATGAAAACCTTCCAGCCCAGGCGCATGATCTGGTCGTAGCGGTAGCGCGGGAACGTGGCGCGGAACCACAGGAAGGCGAAGGCGAACACGAAGGCCTTGGCGAACAGCCACCACCAGCCGGGCGCCGACAGCAGTCCCAGGCCGAGCCCCTGGAACGGCGAGAGCCAGCCGCCCATGAACAGGATCGCCGCCAGGAAGGAAATCAGGATCATGTTCGCGTATTCGGCGAGGAAGAAGATCGCGAACGCGGATCCGGAGTACTCCACGTGAAAGCCGGCGACGATTTCCGACTCGCCTTCCGCCACGTCGAAGGGCGCACGGTTGGTTTCCGCCGTGCCCGAGATGAAATAGATCACGAACATCGGCAGCAGCGGGAACCAGAACCAGTCGAAAGGTCCCTTGCTGCCCGCCTGGGCGTTGACGATGTCGGACAGGTTGAGCGAGCCGGCAAGGATGAGCACGCACACCAGGGCCATGCCCATGGCGATTTCATAACTCACCACCTGGGCGGCGGAACGCATGGCGCCGAGGAAGGCGTACTTGGAATTCGACGCCCAGCCGGCAAGGATGATGCCGTATACGCCAAGCGAGGTCATGGCGAGCAGATACAGCAGGCCCGCGTTGGCGTTCGACCAGGCGACGCCGCTGCCCATCGGCACCACCGCCCAGGCTGCCATGGCCGGCGCCAGCGCCAGCAGGGGCGCCGAGTAGAAGAGGAATCGGTTCGCCTTCTGCGGAACCGTGATTTCCTTGAACAGCAGCTTGAACACGTCGGCGAAGGCCTGCGCCAGGCCGGCCGGACCAACCTGGTTCGGTCCCAGGCGCACGTGCATCCAGCCGATCACCTTGCGCTCCCACCACACGTACATCGCCACCGAGATGATCAGCGGCAGCATGGGGAAGACGAACAGGCCGATCGCGAGCGACAGCGTCGGATAGTTCGCGTAGGACCAGTGGATGAAGGAGGTCAGTGCGTCCATGTCGCTCAGGCCTTGCTGATCGCGAGATCGGCGCCGTAGGGCGGCAGCGCGCTCGTCTCGGTGTAGGCGGACTCGATCCACGCCGCACCGCGCGGCACGGCGCGGCTGACGTGCACCGGCAGGGTGGCCGTCCCGGCGGGACCGGACACCTTGGCCATGGCGCCCTGCCCCAGGCCCAGGGCCAGCGCGTCTTCCGCGTTCAGGCCGAGCGCGGCACCGGAAGTGAGCGGATGCGACTGCAGGGGTTCGCAACGGCGCAACACGTCGTCACCGCGGTAGATGGGCGTGGTGGCGATGCGCGCGATGCCGCGGGCCGCGGCACGCGAGGCGAGCTTGTGCGCACGCCGCGGCACAGCGCCCAGCGCGGCGAGATCGGCGCGCACCGGTGCGAGGTCGACGAAATCGAACCCGGCGAGCCCGAGCTTTTCACCCAGGGCACGCAGGGCCTTCCAGCCTGGACGCGCCTCTCCCGGCAGCTTGGCGCCGGCCGTGACCGTCTGGACGATGCCATTGAGGTTGACGACCGTGCCGTCGATCTCCGGCAGCGCACCGATCGGCAGGATGACTTCGGCCAGCGCCTTGAGGTGCTCGCTGGCGTAGCGGCTGAAAGCGATCACCACCTCGGCCGCGGACAGCGCCTTCATGGCGCTGGCGCCGTCGGCGACATCGAACGGCGGCTCGACACCGTACAGCAAGTAGGCCTTGCGCGGCAGCGCGAGCATGGTGCGCGCGTCGAGGCCAGCTTCAGCCGGCAGGACGCCGGCCCGGGCCAGACCGACCGCGTTGGCACCCTGCGGAATCTCGTTGTATCCGGACTGGGTGTGCTGGGCGACGAAGCGAGCTGCCGCGCGCAGCAGCGATGCCTGCGGATGGGTGACCGCGGACTCGCCCAGAATCAGCACCGAAGACGCGGCCTCACCAAGGGACTTCGCCAGTGCCTTCGCCGCCTCGTCGGCGCTGACGCTGCCGATCGCCGCATCGAGCTCGGCGGCCTCGGGCACATGGCCGCTGTCGCGCACGGCGCGGGCCAGCTTGAGCACGGCCTCCACCAGCGCGTCCGGTGCGAGCACCTGCTTGCTGGTCAGCTCATAGTTGAAATTGAAGTCCAGCGGATTGAGCGCGTGCACCTTGGCGCCTCGCTTCCACGCCTTGCGCACGCGCTGGTTCACCAGCGGCAGCTCGAAGCGCAGATTGCAGCCCACCAAGAGGATGGCGTTGGCTTTCTCGATGTCGGCCACGGGTGTGTCGAAACCGTGTCCGGCCGCGCCATCGGCGAAGTCGAGCTGGCGCAGGCGGTGGTCGATGTGCTTGGAGCCCAGCCCACGCGCCAGGCGCGCCAGCAGCGCACCTTCTTCGCTGGTCGTGGCCGGATGCACCAGCACGCCCAGGTCATCGCCGGCATGGGCCTTCAACTTCTCCACCACGAAGGCCAGGGCCTCGTGCCAGCCCACTTCGTTCCACTGCCCGCGCTTCTTCAGCAGCGGCCTGGTCACGCGGTCG
>Ga0208826_1000233_pt1 | contig 62683 bp, 42 predicted proteins | sample AD_UKC115_MetaG_FD_184451 | JGI IMG/M metagenome (GOLD analysis project Ga0208826, IMG submission 184451) | Active sludge microbial communities of municipal wastewater-treating anaerobic digesters from Hong Kong - AD_UKC115_MetaG (SPAdes)... | ecosystem: Engineered > Bioreactor > Anaerobic >... | reverse complement strand
TTTTTAACATTGCAACGCAAAACAAAAACTGGAACACTTACTCAAATTTGATATTCCAGTTAATTTTTCGATAATTTGTTATTCAGTTATTATTGTTTCCAATATATTTCTTCATGAATTTACCGTGATCCGAAGCGGGTAATGATGTTTTTGGAACTGCTTAACACCGACGAATATTTGTATAATTTGTTGGCTTATGGAATTGAGGGGACACATTACAATAAAGTTTCGGAAAAAGTTATAGATATATGCAGTGATAACTATTCTATTGGCAATTACACCTTTGGGAACAAGAACTTATCATATAACTTGTCATATTTCCCCAAGAACTTATCTGAGGATTTTAAAGAATTTGATTCAAAGGCAATTATATCACCTTTGTTGGAATTTAGTTTTGATCCGACACCGGTTGCCGGTGAGATAGCCAAAATAACAGAAGTTACCGAAGAAATTGAGGGTCCTGTTTTTGTTGGGGCGGTTGACCCGGAAGAATATCTTCCAAAGGTGATAGAAAAATACAAGCAGGCTGGATTGGACAAAGTTATGGCAGAGCAGCAGAAGCAGATTAACGAGTGGCTCGGCAAAAAATCAGGACAATAGATTTTATAGGGCTATATGCTTCTATATTCCGATGGTGGAACACCGATAAACTTTTTGAAGGTTCTGTAGAAATAGTTTACATCCTTATAACCTACATCATTGGAAATGTCTTTGGTATTTTTGTCGGTATTCCTAAGAAGCTCCTTGGCTTTATTTATTCTTATCATGTTTAAATAGTCGGAAAAGTATTCCCCGGTTTCTTCTTTGAATAGCTGACCTAGATAGTTGGCATTTGTATTGAGTTCTATTGCTAACGTTTTCAAGGATATATCATTTGAATAGTTGGTTTCCAGATAATTGAGTATTCTTCTGATCAATGGGCTGATGCTTTGATTTTTTTCATTAGCAAGACTTATAAAGTGTTTTGCGGTTGTTTTTATAAATTCGCACATTTTATTTATATTATCCATTATATATATATCTGAAAAGTGGTAAGCTAATTCATTTTCGGTACGGTTTTTAGATTTGATAATGAGCCGGGAGTTGTTAACTACACAAAAAAGCAATTCGGCAGCTATATTTTTCACAACAGAGGGTGTTAAGCCGTTAATTGAAATCAGCATATTAAATGTGTTATCTATACATAAAAACAGGGAGTCAAGGTCTTTGGCCAGTATGCATCTGGAAATTTCATCATAAGATATTTTTTCAATTATTTGTCTGTCTGAATTGTTTTGCTTGAAGTTGTTATAATTGAGGATACTATTACAAGGCATTATTATAGAGTATTGCTGTAATTCCATTGCTCTCTGATAACTTCTTTGAACGAGGGAATAATCATTCTCAGTGCTGCCAATTGTAAAAAAGAAATTTAAATCCATAACATTTCGTAAATTGCCCAGACAGTGTCTGGCCAAGCTAGTACAGTCTGTCACTCCGTATGTTACAAATACAATTTTGTTATCGGGAGCACAAAATACCATGCCTGAGTTGAAAGAATCCATTGATTCGGAACAGACCTCCACAGCTTTTTGTATGAATGAATAGTGGGTATTATCCGCGTCAGGCAGAATTCGCAGAACAGATACGGTATACTGTGAAGATTCAAGTTGAATATCAAGAAGGGATGCCCTTTCCTCAAGTTCATTCCGGCTTATTGAACCGGTAACCCATCTGAATAGGATGTTATCTTTTATAATGCTTATATCTTTATTTGTATATGGTGTTTGCATGGTAGGGCTGTGAATTTTGTTCAGTAAATTAACTATTGTTTCTTCAAACTCCAGAGAATTTACAGGCTTCAGGATATAATTTTCTATACCTAACTTTATGGACTCTTTCAGGTACTCAAAGTCGTCATATCCGCTTAATATAATAAAGCGCGTGTTAAGGTTAAGTTCCTTAGCTTTATGTATTAGTTCCAGACCATTCATCTTGGGCATTCTAATATCTGTAACCAAAAGGTCAGCTTTTTCACGTTCTAACAGAGCTAAGGCGTCAATACCATTTGAGGCTGTTCCGGCCAGTTCGATTCCGTACTCTTCCCAGTTTATAATATGTTTGATACCTTCAACTATATAAGGTTCATCATCAGCAATAATTACTTTGTACATGGTCTTCAAGCTCCTCTCTTGCTTTTGCAGCAATTCTCAGCAAAACAACCGTTCCTTTCCCATATTCACTAAATATATCAATGCCATACCTGTTTCCGAACAGCAGCCTGATCCTCTCATTTACGTTTGAAAGCCCCAGACCTGAGTTGTTTGTTAAATTTGGACTTTCAAGAGACTGCATGATTTTTTTTAGTTTTTCCTCCTCTATGCCGTTTCCGTTATCAATAACATAAGTATATATATCAGCATCATGCTTAAAAATTCTTATTGTAAGTAAATTATCAGATCTTTGGGTATCAATTCCGTGGATTATGTAGTTTTCAATAATCGGCTGTATGGAGTGTTTCATGATACCAAAGTTTAAAACATCTTCTTTAACATCAAAGGTTACATTGATGTTATCCATAAATCTCATATTAAAAAGTTCAAGATACATTTTACAGTATTTTATTTCTTCACAGATGTTTACAATGGGTCTTTCCTTGACAGAGTTCCGGAAAAGTGAGGAAAGGAGATATATCATTTCAGCAACATCTTTAGACCCATTTACAAGGGCGCGCATCCTGATAGATTCCAAGGTGTTATATAGAAAGTGGGGATTAATTTGAGCTTGAAGTGCTTTGAGCTGAGCCTGTTTTTGTCTTATATCCGATATATAAACCTTTTCAATGTATTCGTTCAAGTTGTCGCACATATTGTTAAAGCTATTTGCTATCTCGCTTATCTCATCGTATTTATTCTTTACGGCTATTCTGCCGGATAAGTTACCTGAATTTATATTCTTTATACCGGACATTAAGGAATTGATCCGTTTGGAAAAAGTCAGCATCGTAATAAATGTAAAAATTAATGTTACGGCAATACAGGTAAAGGAAATAAAGAGAATTCTTCTCTTTGCAGAAGTTTCGCTGTTGAATATGAATTGCTTTGGTAGTATTGATGCTGTTAAGGTGTCGGAATTAACAGATGTGAGGGTGCTTACTATATTTTTATCATAAAATTCAGAACTGTTTTGCGGGTATTTCAAAAAGTTATAGTATGGACAGATGTTATTATAATAAGTACCGGATGAATCAAAAATAGTTTCGCCTTGGTTGGTAAATATTAAAACCGTACCCTTATAATCATTGGAGTATTTGTTGAATTCCCTTGTAATTCCTTCAAGTGAGTAGTCAATAGTTATGAAGCCTGAAATATCCGAAGAAAAAGTATCTTTGATCTGATAAACTATTGTAAATGCGGACGTACTTTCATCGTTGTTCAGGTAGTGTACCGGGTGGGCAGGAATAATCATCATACCTTGATGGTTTTTAGGGTAGCCGTTAATATATTTTGTAATATATGAATCTTTATTGTATATGGTTCTTCCGGTGTAGGAATATACAAAGGCATCAGATTGTGTGGCGCTGTAAATACAAATGCCGATAAGGTCGCTGTCCATATAAAGACACGAGCTAAAGTAACTTTCAAATCCGTTAAATTTGTTTTCAGGGCTTGAAAGCAGTTTGTCATATTTGTATTGGAGGTGTTTGTTGTAGCCGTTGTTCATAAGGTATACTATTTCGGATTGCAATAAACTACTGGTGTATATATATTCTGCTATATTCCTTGAAAATGTAATTTTTTGGTCGAAATAGCTGTTAATATCTGCTAAAATTTTACTATTGTTTTTCGTTTCCCTGTTCTCAAGGGAAATGTTCATATTGAGTGATGTTACATAGGCTATTACTATGATTGCGAATATTGTAACCAGTGAATATATTATAAATATTTTATTGAAGAACTTGTGTGCAAATAGCTTGTTGTATGAATTGAACATTTGAATTCACCTTCTTATCCGGTACCTATCGAAATAAGAATTTTATTATATTTATATACGATGTTAAAAATGTATTTCAGATACTAGTCCGGGGTTATTATTTAATTTTACACACTTTCAGATATTCTTACAATACCTATTATTGATTGCAAAAATTGTACCAGGGGCATGTGCATCATCAATGTTTGGTAGCTACTGTAATTGAGACGATTAAAAGGCTGATAAATTGTAATGGTTAGATGTGGACTTCTTGGGTTTTATATGTATAATAAATTTGTGAGCAAATAGCATTTGGTAAAGAATAATCGTCTAAAGTCACGTACTATTTTATGATGAAAAATCTCATATAATTTGTAATTTGTTTCCTCTATTTACCATGTTTTACTGGACTCGTGATTGACAAAGCCAGTTAAATGAGTTATAATTCTTAAATTGTAATAATAGGAAAGAATCACTAAAAAAGTCTGATTTAATGGTTCTTTTTCGGATTAATGAAAGTGTTCTAAAAGTTGAAATAATTAATAAACAATGTTTTTAAAAATTTGATAAATCCAGCGTCATTTATAGTTTTAGGTGTGGAGGAATGATAAATGAAACATGAGTTTAATGTCATAGAAGCAAAATGGCAGAAAAAATGGGAAGAAGCGAATGCTTTTTGCGCAGAGGATAATAGTGAAAAACCTAAATTTTATGCCTTGGTGGAGTTTCCATACCCTAGCGGAGCAGGTATGCATGTTGGGCACATCAAAGCATACTCGGGTCTTGAAGTGATCTCCAGAAAACGTCGTATGGAAGGTTACAATGTTCTTTTTCCAATTGGATTTGATGCTTTTGGATTGCCAACAGAAAACTACGCTATAAAAACAGGAATGCATCCTCGTAAAATTACCGACAAGAATATTGTTAAATTTACTGAACAGCTCAAAAGGGTTGGTTTTTCATATGATTGGTCACGTGTGATAGATACAACCGACGATGAATATTACAAATGGACACAATGGATTTTCTTAAAGATGTTTGAAAAGGGACTTGTATTCCGAAGTGAGGCATTAGTTAATTATTGTCCTTCCTGTAAGGTTGTTTTATCTAATGAGGACAGCCAGGGCGGTAAGTGTGACATATGCCACAGTGATGTTGTGCAGAAATCGAAAGATGTATGGTATCTGCGAATTACAGAGTATTCTGAGAAGCTCCTTCAAGGCCTTGAAGAGGTTGACTATTTACCAAATATAAAGCAGCAGCAGGTGAATTGGATCGGAAAGTCAACCGGGGCTTTTGTTGACTTTTTATTAGATGGAAAAGAAGATAAGCTTCGTGTATATACAACACGTCCGGACACTCTATTCGGGGTGACTTTTATGGTTATGGCACCTGAAAATCCGCTTATTGATAAATATGCCGATGAGATTGCCAACATGAAAGAAGTTGAAGAATATCGCATTATGTGTGCAAAGAAGACCGAATTTGAGCGTACACAACTAGTGAAAGAAAAGACAGGTGTGTGCCTGAAAGGTTTGCATGCAGTAAATCCTCTTACCGGAAAGAATATCCCGGTTTATATAGCAGATTATGTAATGATGGGTTACGGTACCGGAGCAATTATGGCTGTACCGGCTCATGACGAGCGTGATTATGAATTTGCAAAAAAGTTTGGGATAGATATTATTGAAGTAATAAAGGGTGGGGATATCTCCAAGGCCGCATATACCGGTGACGGAGAGATGATAAATTCGGATTTCCTTAATGGATATACCAACAAAAAGGAATCCATTGCCCGTGTAATTGAAGAAATTAAGAAACTTGGTATAGGTGAGGCTGGCGTGCAGTATAAGATGAAGGATTGGGCTTTTAACCGCCAAAGATATTGGGGCGAACCAATTCCTATTATTCATTGCGAGAAGTGCGGTGTAGTGCCCGTTCCATATGAAGAGTTACCTTTAAGGTTACCGGTTGTAGAAAATTTCGAGCCTGGTGTGGAAGGTGAATCACCACTTGCAAAGATAGATTCTTTTGTAAATTGTACTTGTCCGAAATGTCATGGTGCTGCAAAGCGTGAAACTGACACAATGCCTCAGTGGGCTGGATCTTCGTGGTATTTTCTGCGTTACATAGATCCACACAATGATAATGCTTTGATTGATCAGGAAAAATTGAAATACTGGATGCCGGTTGATTGGTACAACGGCGGTATGGAACATGTTACACGTCATATGATTTACTCTCGTTTCTGGCATCACTTTTTATACGATATAGGTGTGGTAAATACTCCTGAACCTTATGCCAAACGTACTGCACAAGGTCTGATATTGGGGCCGGATGGCGAAAAGATGAGCAAGTCAAAGGGCAATGTTGTTGATCCTTTAGACGTTGTTGATGTGTATGGTGCTGATGTATTGCGTACGTATGTGCTCTTTATGGGCGATTATGCTTCCGCTGCACCATGGAATGACAGCTCTGTAAGAGGTTGCAAGCGATTCCTTGAGAGAGTTGCAAACTTACTTGATATTGCTGATGGAGAAGGATTTACGCCCAAATTGGAAACGATCTTCAACAAGACTATCAAGAAGGTTACAAATGATTTTGAAGAAATGAAATTTAACACAGCAATTGCTGCTTTAATGGGTTTGCTTAATGAGATTTATGACTGTGGCTCGATTACAAAAGACGAGCTTGTAATTTTCATTAAATTGCTTTGCCCGGTTGCACCTCACATCTGCGAAGAAATCTGGGAAAAACTCGGAGGAAAAGGCTTCCTATCGCTGGCTTCATGGCCGGAGTATGATGAGTCCAAAACCGTTGATTCAACCTTAGACGTTGCTGTTCAGGTAAATGGCAAACTTCGTGGAGTTGTTACACTTCCTTTAGACTGTTCAAAGGATGATGCAATGGCAAGTGCCAGGAAGAATCCTGACATATTGCCTTTCCTGGAAGGTAAGAGTATTGTTAAGGAAATTTATGTTCCCAATAAGATTATCAACCTTGTAGTAAAAGATAGCTGAAATACGTTTTAAGACCGAAGTGGCATAAATAATAAGTTCTGAAGTGGAAAGGGGATAATAGCTTAAACAACTATTATCCCCTTTATTATGCTGTTATAGTGCTGATTAACAAAAATCATAGGATGTTCAAAAGCACTAGCTGTGTGAAAGAGTCAAAAGCAAACCATATTATATTGCTGACCTGTTTTAGTGTCAAATGATGTAATTGCTTGACCTGAGCATTAAAATCAGCGGCCGAAGGTTTGATAATTTTGAAGCAAAAATGCCAAGGATGGCATTTTTAGCGTCTTGGGACAGGAGGTCCCATAGACGTGGCGAAAAATTATCAAACCAAGGCCTACTGATTTTTTGCGAAGGTCTTACTAATTACATCGTTTGACACTAAGGGATAACGAAAAAATAACATCCTATTCTCATATTTTGAAAACATTATCAAAACAAGTTTTTTCGTTATCCAGAGTATGAATTTATATTTTAGTAATACCTAAAACAACAGGCACTGCCCTTAAAATTACTATTATAAGACGCAATAACACTCAAGTAATCTATTGCTAAATAAGTATAAATAGTTCATAATATACTAAAAAACATAACCATAGAGAAAAGATATGGTCTTTATAACCCTGGACGAGCCGTTTCCTACAGCAGGGAATATGGCGAACACCATCTTTCAATGTATGGCGTGATAAGTGGTATGATTATAGTGGAATTGAGTTTGATGTTGTTTATTTGATAAAGATGGAAAAAATGGATATACTTAATTGGGGAGTTGGAGAATGATAAAAAAAGAAGGACGTTTTTCTACAAAACAGAAAACATCACCGTCTATCTGGAAAATATCAATTTCCGGAATTCTACAGGTAATTTTACTTTTTTCAAGTATATTTACTGTTGGCGGTTTTTTTAGCAGATATGCATGGTACCTCGACATATTTTCGCATTTTCGTTTTCAATATTTTGTTTTTTTATTTTTAATATCTCTTTTGTCTCTGGTATTAAAGAAGTGGAAAATACTAATAGTTTCCGTTGTATTGTGTATGGTAAATCTATTTCAGATTATTCCATTATATGTTTCCTATGAAAATACTAAAACTATACAGCCAGATAAGTCAAGTGAAGTTGAATTGAAAATTTCGAAGGAGTCTGGGCTCGAAGATACAGGAAAAAATAGAGATGAGGACAATGAATCAGAGGATAGCCATGGGAGCCCTGGCAAACAGGTTGCTGTGGATATTATAAGATCAGAGGGTTCAACCGTGCAAGACAGGTTTAAAGTTCCGGAAGGTTTTGAACGCATCCCTGTCGAGGAAGGCTCTTTTCAGGAGTATTTAAGAAGCTTGCCTCTAAAACCTCATGGATCCATAGTCAAATACTATAACGGCAATGAAAAGGGCAGAGATGTCTATGCTGCAGTTATAGATATGGATGTGGGAGATAGAGACCTTCAACAATGTGCAGATGCTGTAATGAGACTAAGGGCTGAATACCTATATGGTAAAGGTTTTTATGACAGGATTCATTTTAACTTTACAAACGGTTTTAAAGCCGATTACGTAAAGTGGATGAATGGAAACAGAATTGCAGTTGAGGGAAATGATACTTATTGGGTAAAAAAAACCGGTTACTCTGAAGATTATAAAGTGTTCAGGCAATATATGGATATGGTTTTTGCATATGCCGGTACACTGTCGCTTTCAGCGGAGTTGAAAGCGGTGAATGTTGACGAAATGGAAATCGGAGATATATTTATGAAAGGTGCATTGCCAGGACACTGTGTAATTGTTGTAGATATGGCAGTAAACAATACTACAGGAGAAAAAATCTTCATGATTGCTCAAAGTTACATGCCTGCTCAGGACATTCATGTACTGAAAAACTATAATAGTCAAGAAATAAGCCCATGGTACAGTATTAACTTTGATGAAGTGCTTGAAACACCTGAGTGGACTTTCTATAAAGATCAGCTCATGAGGTTTGAAAATTGAGAGGAGTTTAATTATGTTTAAACGTTTTCATTATAATGCTCCGGTTATACTGAGTTTTACAATTTTATCCTTCATAGTTTTAGTTATTGGTCAGTTAACTAATTTCTATTCTACTAAATTGCTTTTTTCAGTATACAGAGGAAGTCTTTCCGATATTTTCTTTTATTTCAGATTGTTTGGGCATGTATTAGGGCATGCTGACTGGAATCACTATCTGAATAACTTTCTTATTATACTTATAATAGGGCCGATGCTCGAGGAAAAGTATGGTTCAAAGAACTTGCTTATAATGATTGTAACCACAGCTTTTGTAACTGGTTTACTTAATATTCTGCTAACTAATGCGATTTTGCTTGGTGCAAGTGGAATTGTATTTATGTTTATTTTGCTAGGATCATTTGCCAATATACAGAAAGGCCGAATACCTATAACCCTTATATTGGTTGTCGTTGTGTATCTTGGAATGGAATTTGCCAATGCAATGCTCAAGAACGATAATGTTTCTCAGCTTACACATATTGCAGGCGGTATTTTTGGATGTGTTTTCGGATTTATGATTCAAAGCCGACACAGAACATAGATTAGTTAGTTTAAAATATGCAGGCTGGCACTTACTTCTTTGATTGCAGCTTTTTCAGCCATGTGATATAATACTATTAAAGCTTGGTCTCTGTGATTTTATGGAGGTTGGCATTAAATCTAATTTGTGCAGTCAATTTTAATATCAATAACAACACTTATCCCTTATGCTTCAACTAAATAGTATAAAAGATTATCAGCGTTTAAATAACTCTTTCGGGGTGATTTCATGAAAGAACGCAAAACACTAGGTCTCCTTATAAATGATATTGACGGAAGTTATCAAACGTATTTGTGGATATTGCTTAAGCAAGCAGCCGAGGAGTTCGACTGCAACTTGATAGTGTTGGAAGGAAGATCTTTAAGGAGCGACACCTTGGCTGATAGACAACATCACATAATGTATAACTTTATTGAGAAAGAACGAATAGATGGACTTATTATAACAAGTGGCTCAATTGCAAACTTTATAAGTGATGAAGAGTTCTTGCAGTTCTGCAAAAAGTATATAGATTTTCCTATAGTATCATTGGGTCTTGCGTTACCTGACGCTGTTAGCCTTATTTATGACAATAAGGAAGGCATGAAAAGTCTGATCCGGCACTTAGTCGATGAACATGGATATAAGAAAATAATTTTTGTAACAGGACCTGAAAGCAATTCAGACTCTATTGAGAGGTTTGAAGCCTATAAGGAGGTTCTTGCGGAAAAAAATATAGCTTTTGACAAAAAGCTTATACTTCATGGTGATTTTGTATCTAATACAGGTTATGCCGTTATGGAACAAATCATACAATCCAATTTGGAGTACGATGCCATAGTGTTTGCAAATGATGATATGGCTTTAGGAGCAATAAAATGTATTAAGAATATTGAGGAATCCGGAAGGTATATTCTTAACAAAAAAATCATAATATGCGGGTTTGATGATTCGTTAAATGCAAGTAGGGTTAATCCACCTCTGACAACCGTAAGACAGCCGCTCAGGGAAATGTGCTATAAAGCAATTGAAGTGATGACTAACGGAACATTCAGTGAACAAAAGGGAAAGACAATAGTTTTACCTTCTGTTATGGTAAAGAGAGCATCGTGTGGTTGTTTCTACAATAAGGAAGATACAATTTCTAACAATTCCATAAAACTGGTATCGAATTTCAGAATACATGAAAATATTCAGACTTATGTAGTTAACGAGCTTTTTAATAAATTGACACCTGCCTTAAAAGAGTGTTATGTGCAAAGCTGCTTTGTTTTTAAATTTGCTGAGGGTCCGATTTATTATGATCAGGAAATGGCTTTTGATGAATCTTTTGCTGTGCCATTAAGGTCGGAAATGATCTTTGCTTATTATGAGGGTGAACGTAAGAACATTGATGAGAGTATCCGAATAATAAAGACTACCCAACTTTTGCCCGATTGCTTTATGCCAAAGGATAGAAGATTTACTTATATATTGAAACCGTTGTTTTTTGAAAATGAACATTTTGGTTTTATTTGTTTTTCAGTGACCGATAGTGATGTAATGATGTTTGAGATGATACGGGGACAAATAAGCAACACTCTAAAAGGTGCATTATTATTGATAGAAAGAGAGCACATTGAAGAAAGTTTAAGGGAAAATGAAAGATTAGCATCACTTGGGCAGCTTATAGGTGGTATCTCTCACAATCTTATGACGCCTATTATGTCAATTGCAGGAGTGTGTACTGCGTTAGAAGACCTGATTAATGAATACGGAGAATCTGTTGGAGATTCTTCTGTAACAAATGAAGATCACTATGAGATTAAATCTGAAATGTCAGAATGGGTTGAAAAATTAAAAGATTACAATGCCTATATGTCAAATGTCATATCTACAGTTAAAGCTCAAGCTGTTCAATTGAACTCCCATTCTATTAATGATTTTACGGTGGAGGAATTGGTAAATAGGATAAAATTTCTCAAAGCAAGTGATATTACAATAAAGAAATCCAAGTTTGAATTGTTTGTAGAAGCGGATACAAGTATTGTGATAAAAGGTGATATATCCAACATGATTCAAATACTCGATAACTTAATAAAAAATGCAATTCAGTCTTACGAGGGAAAAGAACTACATGAGTGCAGAGTTGAGCTTTATATACGAAAAAATGAAAATATGGTAATAATTTTAGTAAAAGATTATGGTAAAGGTATTTCGGATGAGATCAAGTCCCGCTTGTTTAAATATATGGTAACTACAAAAGGTAAGAATGGAACAGGACTTAGTCTTTTGTTGTCCTATTCGACTATTAAAGGGAAGTTTGGAGGAGAAATCTGGTTTGAAACTAACGAAGAGAATGGAACAGATTTTTATGTTTCAGTGCCAATAAGTTAGATTAGGTATGAATAACTGTAATATATAGTGGAAATATTGGTTGCATTTTTATTTCAAAGAAGATAATTTATTGGTAGATACCTTTTAATTTTTTATTTGATAAAAGAAGAGGATAAAATGGAAGAGAAAAAAGATAAGAAAGATAAGAAAAGTATATTGTACGAAGAGGACTTATATGCACCAATAAGAGATTATCTTACGGAAGAGGGCTACACAGTAAAGGGAGAGGTTGGGCACTGTGATGTCATGGCTGTAAAGCATGAAGATGTGCTGGTAGTAGAAATGAAGAAAACATTAAACCTTGAGGTTATTCTTCAGGCATCGGTACGCCAGAGGTTAACGGACAGGGTTTATATAGCTGTACCTAAAAAAAGCAAAGTGCTGTTTACTAAGAGATGGAAGAATATATGTTATCTTTTAAGAAGACTTGAACTAGGGTTATTTCTGGTATCATTCAGAGGTGAAAGAGCTTTTGTTGAAGAGGCAATAACCCCTCAACCTTTTGACAGGAATCTAAGTAAAAGGACATCAACCAGAAAGAAAAAAGCTGTTCTCAACGAATTTTCCAAAAGACATGGCGACTACAATACCGGTGGATGTACCGGTAAAAAGCTTGTAACTGTGTACAGGGAGCAGGCAATACACATTGGAGCGCTGATTGGCAAGTATGGTGATTTGAGCCCTAAAAGACTAAAGGAATTAGGTGCTGATAAGGATAAAACATCAAGAATATTGCAGGACAATCACTATGGATGGTTTAACAGGGTTTCGAAAGGGTTATATACTTTAAGTGATAAGGGGAAAGCAGAACTTAATGAATATCGAGACCTTGTGGACTTTTATCTGGATGAGAAGCATGATATGTAATATTTGCAACATATGGACTAAATAGATAAACTCTGATTTTGTGATGTCTGCAGAGTTTTTTTTGTAATGATGAGCAGGCAAACTTTATTACACCATATTTTGTGAAAAAATACCTTGTGATGTCATATACAAAAACAGAAAAATTTTATATAATATATACTTATATATGAATAAAAAAGATTCAAATATAAAAAACAACTTAATAAAATTGGCCATGTTTCTTTCATTAGTATTATTGTCGGCTTTTCTCCTTATGGCTGCTATAAATATGTTAAATTTACCCAACGAAGGTTTGGGTGGAGGTGAAGATAGAAACAAAAATTCTTCCGAGGAGAAGAATAATCCACCTAAGGTGAGCTCTGGTACGAATGATAATGCTTCAGATTTTGATGATTGGCAGGATAGAGTAAGGAAAAGGAGAGCTGAAAGAAAAGGCAGTACAGTTCCGGGAGAAGAATATTCGTACGGAGAAGGTCAGGAAGGCGGGAACTATGGTGAAGGAGAATATCCGATACCTGAGAATGTTCCTAATATTGACATTTCAGGAGAGAATGATATTCCGGATATTCCCTTTGGAAGCGGAGAAAACGGACAAACAATTGTAATGAGCAACGAGAAACAGCCGCATACAGCTGCTTTTGAAGTCCTTGGGTACCCCAATTATCCATTCTTGAAGGTTATGGTAATGGATTACTATCATAATAACCGCTGGACTGTAGCTGAAGAGGAGCCTGAGGTAAAGATCAATTTTGATAAGGAATTGGATGAAAATTATAGTGCCAATTCAGTTAAAATTAAACCCATTGTGCCTTCAAACGGTTATTTGCCTGTTTTATCAGGTAATATTGATTTTAAGTATAGTACAAGCGTTAAGTGGTATAAAAGCTCGGAAACATATTATTCCGATGATCCTGTCAGCAATTCTTATGAAATGGATTATGAGACACCTGCGGAAATTGAACAGCTTGCATTTTCAAAGACAGATGATTCATATGACTACACTATATATGTGCCGGATGATATTGAGGAGTTTGTTGACGATATAATTGAGAATTGTAATAGTGATTACGATCTGATAAAGGCCATTGAGGATTATCTAAGGATAAATTATGTTTTGAGCAACGAAACCATAAACAATTATGGTGTAAATGATGGTATTTCTACCTTTCTGAAGAATAAGGGGGGCAAGGGGAATACTTTGGACTTTATGTCTGCGTATGCTTATTTATTAAAGGCTGTCGGAATTCCTTGCAGATTGGCTATCGGTTACAGAATTAACCCGGATCTGCCATATCAAGTAGTATATAGCGATCAGACATATATATACCCGGAGATAAAGTTTGAAGAATATGGGTGGGTTCCTATGGATGTTTTTGGATATGATCCTTCATATACTCCGCCTTATGAGACCACTACAGAAATTACTTATGCCAGTGTTGAAGCAAAAAGGGGTACAAGCTTTACAGTAAAAGGCACAGTAAAGGATGCTAAAGGTACAATGCTTGACAATATGTCAGTTTTGATTTATGTCAAGCAATCCAAGTCTGAAAATACTCTTTCATATGTCAAAGCTGATGTTAAGAACGGGTATTTTGAAGTTGATTGTGATATTAAATACAGTACCGGTGCAGGAAAGTACCAGGTTGTGGCTGATCTTCTTGAAAATCATTTATACAGAACCTCTACGAGTGATCCTGAAATGAAAGTTACTACAGATACTTTTATAGAGTTGGATGCAGATGACACAGTGTTCGGCAGCAGCTTTAAGGTTACGGGCAGGCTTTTAGACGGGTACTCAAAAGAGGGGGTAATGGGACAAATATTAAGTGTCGAGTTTCAGGCTGAGGCTGACAAGATAAGTTTTTTGTCCGGCGAGGATGGAAAATTTTCTCAAATTATTGAGGTGAAAAATTTTAGAAAGTTGCCTCCGGAGAAAGATTTTTTCTTTGTAAAGAGTTATAATATATTCTATATAATGAATTTTGAGGGTACGGACTTATTTTTTCCATCAAGCAAGGATGGCAGCATATATGTGTGGCAGGTTCTATGGCTTAGAATTGTGCTGGCCCTAGCAGTATTGTTTGTTATTGCGGGTGTACCGGGTTGTGTATATTATTTCAGAAAACGCAGGGTAGCAGTGCTGGAAAATGCAAATGTGTTATTGGCTGTTGATGGAATCTTACAAAAACCGGAAGTCCATTTTACAAACCCTATACCCCAAAAAGAGTCGAACGCACAGATTGTAATTGGATTTCCTCAGATAAAGAATGGTTATCCTGATGTTTGGGGAGTTAATGAAGAACTTCTTATCAGGTTTGAGGATTATCAACAAAATGGCGATGAGATAAAAAATAACTTCCATAAAAAGGGCGTTTATCGGATATGGGTATCTGATGGGATAGGGAAAATTACGAAAAGGGATATAAGGATAGTAGATTACAGAGAGGAAATTATTTTAAACGGAAAAAAGTTATTAAAAGAACTTTCTGTGATTATTGATATAAACGATAAGATGACGTTAAGAGAAATTCTTGAATTGGCGAGATCTAAGCTTTCTGTTATGAAGTTTTTAATCTTGGAACAGGTTTTTGTTACTTTAGAAAAGGCTGTATATAGTTTAAATGATATTACAAGAGATGATTATGAGCTGTTTTATATGTGTCTTCAGAAATATAGCAATCAGGTATAGGAATGACTGAAATATTACTTTTTGCCTGGCTATTTAGCTTCAAATATGCCATATGCAAAAATAGTAATGTGGAAGTTGTATTTTCAGATTTTTTGGGGGGACAGGATGTATCCGGATAATACGACAATTATAAACGCATCAGTAAAGAAATTTGCGTTATATACTGTGATGCTTGTTGCAGTTGGAGTGTGTACGTTTCTTTTGTTCTTTTTACCCAAAAGCCCCTTGTATAATGAAATAGAATCATTCTATTTTTTTATTCTGCCTGTTTCAGCAATGCTTGCAGGCGGCTCAGCCAGAGCTTTTGTAAATGCATACTTTATTGGTAGATGGGCCAGGCTTGTCGCAAGTTTTATTTCATATTTTGCAAATGGTACCGCTGTTTTTCTGTTTTTAGCTTTTGCTCTGCAAAATATGTATTTGCTGACTGCGTTAATATGGGTTTTATTATTGGCTTTTTCTATTATTGCATTTAAAGCATCAGAGTATTTTTATACAGGCATATATGAAGGATGTATGATAAAGGCAGCATCTTATGTTTTTATTGGTTTGTCCGTAAAGAGTATGTTAGGCGTTATAGGGAAGGACAGTTATTTAGGTGGGGGCTTTTGGATATCTCTTTCCAATATTTTGATGATTTCATTTGTAGCATTGGCATTAATTCAGCTTGCTACACTTGTGGAACTTTTTTATACAACCACATCGAGAAGAATTTCAATGTGGCTCAAAAGTAAGCATAAATCGAAATTTATTGTTATAGGTATTTATGTGTTTGGAATAGGAGTCATAAGGAGGGGTATGATGGGAGAATGGCTCATTGTGTTTATGGTGTTATTGGCCATATTTATAGTTTTTGCATTAAAGTTTTGGGGAGAAGTAAAAAATTCTCCGGAGGAAAAGTTGGCTAAACACATCCAGGATATGAATTTTGACAAAAGTAAGGATCTTGAAAATGTATCGAGGTATATTGATGAGTATGTAAGCTATGGCAAGAAGAGCAAGTTGGTATCGTACATGACTTTTTTAGGATATAAGACAGGCATACCGTTTCATGCGGTAAGTAATATAATAGCTCCGCTTGTTGAGTATAATGACCCTGAGATTCCGGGCATGTTGACAAGTGAACAGTATAAAGCTATCGAAGAAAGAAACAGGCAGAACAGGTCTAGAGTGATTGAAAAAATAACATCAAATTTACAGCTTTTCGGAAGGGGTGCATATGCGTACAATGGATATGTTACAGGTTCAAACACTATGCAAGACTATAATTGATGAGGTGGAAAAAGTATTTGTGTCCGGTGACAGGGTGCTGCTTAATAAAGTACTTTGCGGATTTTTGTCAGGGGGACACATTTTGTTTGAAGATAACCCGGGGCTTGGGAAAACTTTACTGGTAAAGGTTCTTGCAAAGGTTACGGGATGTGAGTGGAAGCGTATTCAGTTTACACCGGATTTGATGCCTTCCGATATATCTGGCACAAAAATATGGAAAAGTAATACATCTGCTTTTGAACTTGAGAAAGGGCCGATATTTACCAATTTTCTGCTTGCAGATGAAATAAACAGGGCAATGCCCAAAACTCAATCTGCACTTTTAGAAGCCATGGAAGAGAGGCAGGTATCAATTGAGGGAACAACTTATACTCTTCAACCTCCGTTTACAGTAATGGCTACCCAGAATCCGATTGAAATGGAAGGAACCTATCCGCTTCCTGAAGCTCAGATGGACAGGTTTATAATGAAGCTGTCGCTGGGGTATCTTGATAGCACCGAAAGAGAATGTGAGGTTTTAAAGAGACGTATTGAGTGGAAAAAGGATGATCCAACCAATGATATACGCCCGGTAGTAACCATGAACCAGCTTTTAATGCTACAGCAGGAAGCTGAAAAGGTATTTGTTGACGACAATATTCTTATGTACATTACGGAAATTGTACGCAGTACCAGGACAAACACCAATGTCAGACTTGGAGCAAGCCCAAGGGGAGCTTTAGGGCTTTTGAAGCTTTCCCGTGCGAATGCATTGATTTCCGGAAGGGATTATGTTGTTCCTGATGATGTTAAGTTCATAGCTGTAGAAGCTTTATCGCACCGAATAATTCTTCATGTGGAGCACATTATGGAGGGACGACTTCCTACTGCGGTTATAAAGAGTATTATAAGCAAAATTGATGTTCCAAAAAGTTTTACAAGGGAAAAATCAGGAGGGTTATTATAAATGCCCAGTTATGTGTCCAGATTAGGTACAACCTTTTTATTTCTGTTACTCGCAGGTTTCCTGTTAGCTAATAACATACTCATAGCTGTTTCTGTGATACCGCTTGTGCTTATGGCTATTGGCTATTTTATAGATATGCCTGGGAATATCAGTGTGAAAAAGAGTATATCTAAAGACAGGGCGTGTGTTGGTGAAGTTTTAAATGTTCGTGTTGATGTGTCTATTGAATCGGGATTTGGCCCGGTAACCATATGTGATATTTTGCACGGAAGTTTCGAACTTGTTGAGGGTAATAACTTTCATGTTATATGGAAGGGCTTTTCTCCCAAAGAGCTTAGCCTGGACTATAAAATAAGATGTAATTCTTCAGGCACATATACACTGAATGTGACTAAATGGAGGGTAAGACACCCGGTGTGCGACTACTCAGACAACGGAATATGTCAGAATGATATATCAGTAAAGATAGTACCAAGGCTTTTAGAACTTCATAAAATAAGAGGATTGTCGGCTAAATGCAGGGTACCATTGCCCCAGGGAGCATTATCCACTCTTGGAATGACGACACATGAATTTAAAGAGGTCAGAATGTACTATCCTGGAGATCCTTTCAAATCAATTAACTGGAAGGTTACTTCGAGAAACCTTTTTAGAGGAAAGATTCATCCTGTTGTAAATGAATTTGAGAAGGAAGGGAAAAAAACTGTATATATTTTTCTCGATACCTCCTTAACTATGAATTATGGAACTAAATCAAAAAATGTTATAGAGTACTCTATTGAAGCTGTAAATGGTCTGGCTGACCATTACCTTGGGGAAAACTGCATTGTCTCCCTCATATCATTTGGTGAAAAGGAGATTTTTGTTCCTGCTGGTGCCGGAAAAAGGCAGTACCATAGAATATTGAGAGAATTGATGAAAATTCGGGATAATGCAGATATAAGAAAAGGCATAAAAAGGAAAACGACAGATCTTGATGCGGTTGTTTATTCCAACCGGGAACACTTTTTAGGTGTGAGACCTTTATTTATAGTGGTGACAAGGTATTGCGGAAGTAACTCAGAGGCATTGAAGAAGGCGATTGAGGATATGTCTAAGCACACTATGAAAAATGGGCATTTGCCAAGTATAATGCTAATAAACATTATTGGTTACGAGATGAAAATCAAGAAAGAAACTGAAAGACAGGCTGCAGGAGTGGTTGAAGCGTTTGTAAACATAATGTCAAAAGAGATAAGAAATCGGTGTATATGGATTGACTGGAATCCTGCAAGAGAAAGCCTTACCAGTGCACTTCTGAAACAGGCGGTGACTGCAAGATGAAGGAATGGACCCTAACTACAAGAATTTTACTTGCGGTATTCGCATATTTTTTATCCTTGCTACTTTTTGTGAATACATCGGCATTTGAATATGATAATTTTAAGACCTCATTTATTACAGTAAATGTGATAGCGGCTATTATAATAGGATTGGGTTATGTGACTTCAAAAAACGCGCTTTCACCGAATTTCTTTGTGTGTATGGGGCTTTGTGTTCCGTCACTTATGGCTTATTCAAAACTTGGTAAGTCGATATTTGAAATAAATGTGGAGAATAACTTCAATGCGTATTTTACAGCGGTATTATATACTATAGTAATTTTAATGCTTTTAGCGGCAGCAAAGCTTAAGAGGCTGGAGAAAGAGTATGATACTTTGGTATCAGACGGAGCAGATGAGGAAGATGTTAAGCAAATTACAACCAACGGTTTAAAAGTATATTCGGCTTTTATAGCCGGTGTATTTGGTATTACTTTTGTTGCCGAAACAGTTGGGGTAACCTTTTTAAAGGTTGAGGGCTCGACTTACACGGCAATTATCACTGCAATCGCAGGTATAATCCTATTCTCAGGATGTGTGTATTTTCTTTCACGAAAGTGGACAAATCAATCTCATAAATGAGATATGACGATTAAAAATGCACTGGTGCTGATAACAAAATTTCATAGGATGTGGGTTTTTAACATAATTCATTTCTTGAAATTAGTAATTTTAAAACATCAGGAAGCTATGTATACAAAAATATTATATACAGCTTCCTGACTTTTTAAATCAGCTGATAAACCAGACCATGTTTTGTGCAATAGCTGAAAAGCTTACCATGTCCGAACTTTTGGAAACGTAATTGAATGTTCCATTCGGGATATTGTTTTGCCATTAACAATTTATCTCCGGTTACAAAAGCTATAAAGGAAATGTAATGGTCTTTAATCATATCATGTTTACTTGTGATAAACCATTCGTATTCTATTGTTTCAACATTTAGAGAGTGATTCTCATCTGCTTTAACAGCCTCTAGTGCTTCAAGTTTTCTGCCACAGCAGGAAACGGAGCTATCACCTGTGCTGCTGATTATATTGCCACACTCATTACATACATAGAATTTTATCCTTTTCATATTACCTCCTTCATAATCGTTCGGGTTCAGGTCACCCGAAAGTATTTTTTCAATGTCTACGCCAAGGAGAGAAGACAATTCCGGCAGTAGAGACACATCGGGACAACCAATGCCCCGTTCCCACTTACTTACGGTTTTATCGCTAATATTCATGGCATCAGCAAGCTGTCGCTGTGTCATGCCTTTTTCTTTTCGCAGGGAACAGATCAAATTACCTACCTTACTGCAATCCATTTATTATCTCCTCCATAATTCCAGTATACTTTTTTCTTGAAATTTATCAATAAACGTTCCGTAGAGTTAAGAATAAACCAATTTAGCAATGGCACGTTCAAAACATATTTTAACAAAGATAATTAAGACTTACAATTTTATTTTATTCGGACGGGTGCATAAAATAAATGATAAGAAAAACATGCACCTTATCCTGATGGATGCATGATCCAACCAGATTACATGGCAGAGCAGGTAGGATAAAATATAATTTGAAGTAGGCAATTTGCAAGAGTATAATATTGGTATTGTTTTTATTGTTGGATTGATGAAGCGTAAGGTCATGTAGAATGAAGGACACGGCATAGTGAGTTTTTGAAAGATCGGCATGATATAAAGAATGGATTTATAAAACATTAAATGAAGGGAGGGATTCTAAGTTGATGGCAAATCAAAACAATTTAAAAGATATGCGCCGTGAGGCAATATCCATCACATGGCCAGCATTTGTAGAGCTGGTTATGTCGACTCTGTTTGGAATGGTGGATATGATCATGGTAGGTCAGCTTAGTTCGGCTGCAATAACCTCAGTGGGACTTACCAATCAGCCATTTATGCTGCTGCTGGCAGTGTTTTCAGCAGTTAATATAGGTACAACTACTTTAGTAGCTTGGAATGTAGGGGCTAATAATATAAAAAAGGCCAGTCTGGTAACCAGACAAATTATTATGGTAAACGCTATTTTAGGCATAATTCTGAGCCTTATAGGAGTTGCTTTTGCCAGTCAGACAGTTGTGTTTATGGGCGCCAAGGCTGATACAATAAAGGATGCGACAATATACTTTCAGATTGTTTCTTCCGGATTGGTATTTCAGGCTGTTACAATGGGTATAACAGCAGCACTTAGGGGGGCTGGAGAAACGAAGATACCTATGTTTTATAATATAGGAAGTAACATGTTGAATGTATTCGGGAATTATATTTTTATATATGGTAAACTGGGTTTTCCTAAAATGGGTGTGGCAGGAGCTGCATTATCTACTACAATATCAAGGTTTGTGGCCTGTGTAATAGGATTATTTGTTGTTTTCACCTTAGACAAATCAATTATATCGATGAAGTTTAGAGGTAATTATAAGTTTGATAGAAGCATAATAAAGGAGGTATTCTCCATTGGACTGCCTTCTGCATTAGAACAGTTTGTCCTGCAAAGTGGCTTGATGTTGTTTGCACGTACAGTATCGAGCTTAGGTACATTGGCATTTGCAGCTCATCAGATAGGATTGAATATATGTGGATTGGCGTATTCTCCCAGTATGGCTTTTGGTATTGCTGCAACAACTTTGGTAGGTCAGAGTCTGGGAGCAAATGATGAGGAAAAAGCTAAAAAGTATGCTGATATGATTCATCATATGGCTGTGGTTGTTGCTTGTGCAATGGGATTGATGTTTATCCTGTTTTCTTTCCAACTGGCAAGATTATATACAAAAGACCTTACTGTAGCTGCTATGTCAGCTGTTATACTTAAAATAATGGCTCTTTCTCAACCTGGGCAGTCAACACAGCTTTCGCTTGCAGGAGCACTTAGGGGAGCTGGTGATACTATGTATCCTTTATATGCTTCTATTTTTGGAATTTGGATTTTCAGGGTGTTTCTTGCGTATATCTTTGTTGCCGTATTCCACTGGGGGATCATTGGAGCTTGGGCAGCCTTTGTGCTTGACCAGTATACAAGGGCATCCATCGTGTACTTTAGATATCGCTCAGAAAAGTGGAAATATGCTAAATCCCGATCTGGAAATTCGTGATTGTTTTTTATTAACTGATAAAATGAAATTTGGTTGTAAAAATTCAGATAATTGTGTAATATTAAATAGGATAATGAATTGAAACCAATATTATCCATAATTATAACCAACAGAAACGGGGGGTATAGCAAGATGCAAAAAGTGAAATCTAGCAAAGTATTAGCGATTATGGTATTTTTAAGTATACTGATTTCAATGATTTGCCAGAATGCAGTATTTGTATTAGCCGATGTAACAACGACAACAGCAACAGTTAAGTTTCCAGAAAGCCCGTATCAAAAGCGCACTAGCACCGCGGAGATTAAGGGGATTTTTGGCATATCCAGTCTTTCAGTAAATACTGGACACGCAGAAGCCGAGATTATAGGAGATAATGTCAACATAACAGTATTTGATGGCGAACCTTCAAGAATAGGTCCACATACTAAAAGTGTTATGGTATTGGAAGAAAACACTTTTGATGATTTTCCCGAATTAATTCCATATAGTTTAGATGGATATATAGGAGATATCAAAAAGATAGACACGGGATATGATACGGATAAGGAGTTGTATTGGGCAAAGTATTCGGGAAACGTAACAAAGCCTGAAGCAAAGTTTTACAGCTATTTAGTGACTTTTACTTACACATTAAATGTTGTGCCTGAGGTCTCTCTTACATCACCTATAGATGGTGTTGCTGTTAAAGATAAAATTGTAGTCAAAGGATATGTGAAGGATGAAAACATTGGTGATTTACTAAATGTTTATTATACTTTCGATACTTATACAGAGACCACTGATGGTACACTTTACATAGGCGAAGTAACATCTGATGGAACCGAACAGGATATAAACGGTTCAATTGATATTACATCTTCCGGATTGGCAGATGGTACCCATAAGTTGTATATATGGGCTGTCGATAAAAAAGAAGAGAGATCCGTTCCTGTTGAGACTGATATTGTAGTTGATACAATTGCACCGGATGCACCAACTCTTGAACAGAATCCGACAACACCGACAAACAAAGCGGTAGAAGTGACAATAGACTATCCTGCTGACGCAGCGGTGAAGGAAGTTAGAATAGATGGCGGAGATTGGGTAGATTTTGACGATGTGGCAAAAGACGGCAAAATAATCATGGAAGATAACGGGACAGTTGAAGCAAGAGCAATAGATGCTGCAGGAAATGTATCCGAAACAGGAAAGCTTGATGTGACAAACATAGATAAAATCGCACCGGAAAAGCCTGTTATAACACAAGAACCTGATAATAGCATACCTACCAACAAAGATGTTGCAATAACAATAGCATACCCTGATGATGCTACAGAAAAGCTTTATAAAGTAGGTGATGACGGAACTTGGACTAAATACGAAGGAGAATTTAAACTTCTTTTAAATAACACAGTTTATGCAGTATGTCAGGATGAAGCAGGAAATACAAGTGAAGAGGCATCACACGATGTAACTAACATAGATAAAATAGCACCGGATGCACCAACACTTAAGTCAGAACCAACGACGCCAACAAATCAGAATGTTTCAGTTGCTGTTTATTATCCTGCCGATGCCGCGGTAAAAGAAGTGAAAATAAATGACGGAGACTGGTTGAATTTTGATGATGTAGCAAAAGATGGCGGAATAATCATGGAAGATAACGGTACTGTATACGCAAGAGCAATAGATGCTGCAGGAAACGTATCGGAAACAGGAAAGCTTGATGTAACAAACATCGACAAAACTACGCCTGATACACCTAAGATAACTCCAAACACTACAGAACCAACAAACCAAACCGTTACAGTAACAGTTTATTATCCCGATGATTCGGCAAAAGAAGAGATAAGAATTGGAGAAGGTGACTGGATTCCATATGAAGGACCGGTTACAGTCGATGAAAATACAAAGATTGAAGCAAGGTCTACAGACGAGGCTGGAAATGTTTCACCTATAGGTGAATATGCTGTTAATAATATTGACACTATTCCTCCGACAGGACCAGTAATACTGACAAATGCTGACAAAACAACAGAAAAACCGATAACTGCGACAATAACACCCGGAAAGGATGATGAATCCGGAGTGGACAGAACTGAGTATCGATTGGAAGGAGCTACCGTCAGCGATTGGCAGATATATGAAGAAGCTAAGGAGATTGTAATAAAAAATATAGGTGATACAAAGATTAGTGCAAGGACTTTTGATAAGGCAGGAAATGTTTCACCTGTAACTACTAAAACAGTCACAATAGAAAAGGCAAAAACCGACAACAATAATGGAAATGATAACGGCAACGGTAATGGCAACGGCGGTAATGGTAACAACAATGGTGGCAACAACGGCAACAACAACGGCAACAATAACGGCAACAACAACGGCAACAACAACGGCAATAACAATAGCAATAACACGGTTAATGAAGAGGGTACAAGCGTACCTGCGATTACAGCTGTTGATCTCTCAGTGTTTTTAAGCTCAGATAAATCCAAGTATGCAGAAGGTGAGACAATAACATTTACAATAGACTATAAAAATAAATCAGCTGCTGCTGCAACTGACGTTATTGTTAAGGCTGAAATTCCCGAATATACTACTGTCACTGATCAAGCAGGGGGAGTTGTAAATGGAACTGCAATTGAATGGAAAATTGCAAAATTGGATGCCAACACTTCAGGGAAAATTGAATATAAAGTAAGTGTAGACAAGTTGGATAAGCCGGAAGTGAGCACATCTAACACAGCTACTGTTAGTTCTGTAAATGTTACAAAAACAGAGGATGATACATCAAAAACCATATTCCTTCTTTATTCAAACACAGCTAGCAGCCATACAAAATATATGGCTGGATATACAGACAATACCTTCAGACCAGGTAACAATATTACCAGAGCTGAGGTTGCAGCTATGATGTATAATGTGCTTGGAATTAATAAAGTTGATACGATCAGCAAGAATTACATTGACCTTAAGAACACACACTGGGCTTATGAAAGCATAAATGCAGTTACTTCGGCAGGTCTGTTTGAAGGCTATCAAGATGGTTCGTTCCATCCCGACAGTTTCATAACAAGAGCTGAATTTGCTACAGTACTTGCAAATTATCTGAAGTTAAAAAATGTTGAACATGAAAGCATAAACTTCTCTGATATCGGCGAACACTGGGCAAGAAACTTTATTGAAGAGATATTCAGGGTTAAGTTGATAGAAGGATATATAGAGAATGGCGAAAGATTGTTCAAACCTGATAATAATATTTCTAGAAGTGAAGCAGTTACAATAGTTAACAAAATGTTGTTCAGAGGACCGCTATCAGGTATAGAAATGCCTTTTACAGATGTAAGTGATACTCACTGGGCATATGGTCAAATTCTTGAAAGCGCTTTGGATCACAACTTTGTCAGGAATGAAGATGATTCGGAAACAGCAATTGTAAAGCAATAAACTAAAATTACATTAATAAAGATGGGAGTGTTCAAGCTACTTTTGTAGTAGTAAGCAACACTCCTGTTTTTTTGTATTATGATTGTCTGTAAATTTTGCATAAAGGAATGAAAAATGAGGGAATTTATTTAACATATTGCGAAAGTGTTAATACTGTTGTATCATTTATATAAACTAAAAATGATTTAGGGTGATTAAAATGGATATTAGGGAAGTTGCTTATCATGCAAAGAAGGCATCAATCAGGCTTGCAGCTGCGGATACTGAGCTTAAGAACAAGGCATTAGACGAAATTTCAAGGCTCCTTGAAGCTAAAAAGGAAGAAATCTTTAAGGCAAATAAGGAAGACTTACAAAGGAGCGAAAAAGAAAATCTTGCTTCTCCGTTGCTAAAGAGGCTTAAGTTCGATGAAAACAAATTATCTGAAGTTATTAGTGGAATAAAAAGCTTGATAGAGCTTCCTGACCCGGTAGGAAAAACAATTGATTCAACTGAGCTGGACAAAGGGCTGGAGCTTTATAGAGTTAGTTGCCCTATTGGGGTAATCGGAGTGATTTTTGAATCCAGACCGGATGCTTTGGTTCAAATATCAGCCCTGTGTTTGAAAAGCGGTAATTCTGTGCTTTTAAAGGGTGGTAGAGAAGCTATAAATACGAATAGGGTTTTAGCAGGGATAATCAGGGAGGCTACCGAAAATTCTGGTATTCCATCCGGTTGGATACAGCTACTTGAAACAAGAGATGATGTTAACGAAATGCTAAAAATGGATGAATATATAGATTTGATAATACCAAGGGGTTCAAATGAGTTTGTAAAATACATTATGGAAAACTCCAACATTGCAGTTTTAGGTCACGCTGATGGTATATGCCACTGTTATGTTGATGCCGGCGCGGATATAAAAATGGCTGTTGGTATTGTTGTTGATTCAAAAACGCAGTATGTTGCGGTATGTAATGCTACAGAGACACTGCTGGTGCATAAGGATGTGGCAAAAGAATTTTTACCTGTGCTCAAGGAGGAGCTGCTTAAGAAAAATGTTGAAATTGTTGGATGTGAAAGAACTAGAGATATAATTGATGTGGCAGCTTCTTCGGAGGAAGATTGGAAAACAGAATATCTGGACTATAAAATATCAATAAAGATCGTTGATAATACAGAAGATGCAATAGAACATATAAACACCTATGGTTCAGGTCATACCGATTCAATTATAACAAGCAATAAAGAGAATGCTGAATTGTTTATGAACCTTGTGGATTCCGGAAACGTATTCTGGAATTGCTCAACGCGTTTTAGCGATGGATTCAGATACGGTTTTGGTGCAGAAGTGGGAATCAGTACAAACAAGATACACGCAAGAGGGCCGGTAGGTTTGGATGGCCTGTTGATATACAAATATAAGCTTAAAGGAAATGGTCATGTGGTTTCTGACTATGCGAGCAAAGCAAGAAGCTTCACTCATAAGAAGCTTAACAAGGATTTTAAATTATAATTCTTTTTGATTAATAAGGTGCGCCTCAAGATAAGTCCTCCCATCCTTTTCGAATGGGAGGATTTTTATGTTTATCTGAACTTTTTCCCAAAGCATATATAAAGTTATCAAGTAAAGTCGTCGATATATTATCATACAATCCATTGTAAAATTATGTATAGACGTATACGCATGTCCATTTATATTTTAAATGAGTCAGAATTAAATACCCTGGTCTTTAGTATAGTGATTTGTACACGATAGGGATAAATCTATTGCAGTACATCAAACAGTAACGGATGCAAAATAATGATATATGACTTATAGAGCAAACGTTATAAAAAAATAGAGGTGATGTATGGTGAAGTTTGAGTATTCTGATACAATAGCTGGATATGTTACGAGTTTTGATGCAGAAAGTGGTGTATTTGTAATTAAGACCTCTCAGGGAGAAGAAATTTCAGCCAAGTTGACTTCTAATACTTTTGCACGTTTGGTTAGAAATTTGGATGATCCCTATTCTGATTGTACCGGACAGATAAAAGAAATGCTTGTACCGGGCCAGTTTCTCTTTACATACGGAATTTTCTATCCTCAGGCAGGTGAGTACTTTTTTGAGTCCAAGGTTATCGATTTTCCGGGTAAAGGGGTAGATAATTACCGCTTTGAAGAGCCGGACTGGTGGGTAAACCAGGCAAAGAGTATAGCAAAATTCTTTCTTAAGGCACAGTTTGGAGAAAACAAGGAAATTGATTACCGAAACTATCGTACAATAATTGAGTTGGGTGGAGCAAAAAAAGGTGACTACCGTCAGGAAACCGATACAATATCCCGCCTTGTATACGGATTCGCATCCACCTTTTTACTTACAGGAGAAGATATTTTTCTGGAGGCAGCGGAGAAGGGGACGGCCTATCTGAGAGATCATATGAGATTCTATGATACCGACGAAAACATTGTCTATTGGTATCATGGAATAGATGTAAAAGGTGAAAAAGAACATAAGGTTTTTGCGTCAGAATTTGGTGATGACTATGAAGCAATACCTATGTATGAACAGATATACGCCCTGGCAGGCCCTACGCAGACCTATCGTATAAATGGCGATCCTGCAATAATGAAAGACATAAAAATGACAATTGACTTGTTTGACAGGTTTTTCCTTGATAGTGAAAAGGAAGGCTATTTTTCGCATATAGACCCTATATTTTTAGATCCGAGGAGTGAAAGCCTCGGAAGAAACAGAGCCAGAAAGAATTGGAATTCTGTTGGAGACCATGCGCCTGCTTACCTTATAAATCTATGGCTTGCCACAGGAGATCCAAAATACAAAGATTTTCTTGAATATACCGCCGATTGTATAGAAAAATACTTCCAGGATTATGAAAACAGTCCTTTTGTTCAGGAACGTTTTTATGAAGACTGGAGCCATGATAAGACATGGGGATGGCAGCAGGACAATGCGGTTGTAGGGCACAACTTAAAAATCGCATGGAACTTAATGAGGATAAACAGTATAGTTCCAAAGGACAAGTATGTCAACTTTGCAAAGAAAATTGCAGAAATAATGCCTGCAGTGGGAATGGATCTCCAAAGAGGGGGCTGGTATGATGTTATGGCAAGAACCCTTGACACTAATGAGGAATTTTACAGATTTGCATGGCATGACCGGAAAGCATGGTGGCAGCAAGAACAAGGAATATTGGCTTATGAGATTCTTTATGGGGTGTTGAAAGACCCTGAATATTTAAAATATGCTAGAGAATCAGCAGCCTTCTACAATGCTTTTTTCCCTGACCATGATGATGGGGCAGTTTATTTTAATGTACTAAACAATGGATTGCCTTATCTTTTGGGGAATGAACGTCTAAAAGGCAGTCATTCAATGAGCGGATACCATTCTATAGAATTAGCATATCTCGCAACAGTTTATACAAATCTTCTGCATACAAAAAAACCTTTAGATCTTTATTTTAAACCTTTGGAAAATGGTTTTGCCGATAGCGTTCTAAGAGTTCAACCCGATATTCTTCCAAAAGGTTCCTGCTACATTTCTGAGGTCTGGATTGACAACAAACCGTGGAAGAATTTTAATCCCGATAAATTTACAGTTCAGCTTCCAAATTTGAATAATAGACCCAAAATAAAAGTAAGAATATTGCCGAAACTCTAGTATCTTGTATCGGAGCTCTTGTTGAAACCGTTTGGGTTTTATAACCTTATGTGAATAGGAATAGGGGGTGCATCTTATGGAAATAAAAAGCTATCTGAAAGATAAGGTTGTTGTATTTGAACTTGATGGGAAGCTGGATGTAAATACTGCTTCAAAGGTTCAGGAGGAGGTTATGACCAGTGTTGGGCAGGAATGCAGGCTGGTGCTTGATATGAAGAAATGTGATTATGTATCAAGTGCAGGTTTAAGGGTTCTGCTTGTAATCTCCAAACAGCTTGCAAAGGTTGGAGGCTGCGGAGTTATAGCCAATCTTTTGGAGGAAGTAAAAGATGTTATGCAAATGACGGGTTTTGACAATCTGTTTAAAAGCTATGAAAATGTTGATCAGGCGGTTTTAGCAGTAATGAAGGGGGATTTGGCATGATTCGTGTTGATACTTACCCCACCCATAAATATGAGAATTTTAGTTTGAGACCTGGTAAGCCCATACCCTTCGGGGCTACAATTGTGCCCGGGGGGGTGAATTTCTCGGTATATTCAAGACATGCAGTATCCTGCGAACTGGTTTTATACAACAAGCATGAAAGAGAACCTTTTGCAGTTATACCTTTTTTAGATGAATTCAGAATCGGTAATGTATTTACAATGATTGTCTTTGACCTTGACTATGAAAATATTGAGTATGGTTTTAAAATGGACGGACCATTTAGCTTCAGTGAAGGACAGTGGTTTAATCGGGAAAAGATTCTTCTTGACCCATATGCAAAAGCAGTTGGAGGGAGGGATATATGGGGAGAAGAGCCGGATTGGAGCAATCCATATCAGTATCGTGCAAGAATTGCCTTTGATGATTTTGATTGGGAGGGTGACAAGCCTCTTGAAATTCCAATGAAGGATTTAATTATATATGAGATGCATGTGAGAGGTTTTACCAAGCATAGTTCATCAAAAGTAAAGTATCCGGGTACTTTTGCAGCTATCCGGGAAAAAATTTTGCATATTAAGGAGTTGGGTATAAACTGTGTTGAGCTTATGCCTATATATGAATTTGACGAATTTGAAAACTCCAGAATATCTCCGGCTACAAATGAGCGGCTTTTAAATTATTGGGGGTACAGTACTGTTGGCTTCTTTGCACCTAAATCCGCTTATGCGGCCACAGGGAAATATGGTATGCAGGTGGATGAATTTAAGGCTCTTGTCAAGGATTTACATAAGAATGGGATAGAAGTGATATTGGATGTTGTTTTCAACCATACAGCTGAAGGAAATGAGAACGGACCATATATATCCTTCAGGGGCATAGACAACAAAACGTACTATATGCTGACACCGGAAGGATATTATTATAACTTCAGTGGATGTGGAAATACCTTAAACTGCAATAATCCCGTTGTGAGGAATATGATTCTCGATTGCTTGCGTTGCTGGGCAGCAGAATATCATATTGATGGGTTCCGCTTTGATCTTGCCGCTATTTTAGGACGTAATCAGGACGGCTCTCCAATGCATAACCCGCCTCTGCTTGAGACACTGGCATTTGATCCTGTGCTGGGTAAATGCAAGTTGATTGCTGAAGCCTGGGATGCAGGTGGGCTTTATCAGGTGGGGGCTTTTCCGTCATGGGGACGTTGGGCTGAGTGGAACGGAAAGTACAGAGATGACATAAGAAAGTTCCTGAAGGGTGAAGAAGGTCTTGTTGGAGCTATGGCGCAAAGAATTCAGGGTTCTCCTGATTTGTATAACCGACAGTACCGTGGCACATGTGCCTCTATTAATTTTGTCACATGCCATGATGGCTTTACACTCATGGATCTTGTTTCATACAACGGAAAGCATAATGAGGCTAATGGAGAAAATAACCGTGACGGAAGTGATGACAATTACAGTTGGAATTGCGGTTGGGAAGGCGAAACCTGTGATGATGGAATAAGATTCTTAAGGAAAAAGCAGATCAAAAATGCTGTAAGCATTCTCATGCTGAGCCAGGGTGTTCCAATGATTCTTTCGGGTGATGAGTTTGGCAATACTCAGTATGGCAATAACAACGCGTATTGCCAGGATAATGAAATATCATGGCTTGACTGGAGATTGTTAAACACAAACTATGAGCTTTTTAACTTTTTCAAGAGAGTTGTGGCATTTCGTAAGAAATATTCAATAGTTAAGAGCAGTGATGAAGATGACTATTCAACTCATTTGGACAATGGTTATCCCCGCATATCATGGCATGGAACAAAGGCATGGAACGTAGATTTTTCGGCTGCAAGCCGTTTACTTGCGATGCTATGCTGCGGTAAGAAAAAGGATGAATCCGGAAATGTAAAGGAGGATTTTGCTTATATGGCAATGAATATGCATTGGGAAATGCATGTTTTTGAACTTCCTGCACTTCCGGATGGCTTCAAATGGCATGTATTCGCAAATACTGATGTTGTTATGAATGATATATGCGAGGTGGGTTGTGAGGTTCTGCTGGATAACCAGAGCGAATTTGTGGTAGGTCCAAGATCGGTAGTCATTTTAGTGGGTAAATGAGCTATATGGTTTACATAAAATATTTTGCGTTATTAATTCAGCTTTTTCGCGAAATCATGTACCTCTATACATTGAACTTGACCACTTAATGCAATGACTTGAGCGTGGTTAAATATAAATCAAAATATAAGGAGATGGGGACATGGATAGGAAATTTATAGAACAAAGCGGTGATATAACAAAGGTAATTCTCCAGGGAAAACTTGACGCAGTTAATGCGCCTTTGTTGATGGAAGAACTTAAAAGCCTTATTGGTCAGAACATAAATAAGATAGTATTTTATGTAAAAGATCTTGAGTATATTTCAAGTGCCGGATTAAGGACAATAATTTTTGCAAAACAGAAAATTGGTAAGGATACTGAAGTTTATATGATTGGAGCGCAGGATATAGTGAGTGATGTTATAAAAATGAGTGGGTTGGATAATTTCCTTTACCTTCAAGAATCTTTTGAAGACTGATTCGGGGGGATATATGAAAAAAGCGAAAATACCAGCGGTTTTAAATAAGCTTGAAGATATGTTGGACTTCATCATTTGTGATCTTGTTAAAGTTGTACCGGATAAGAAGTTTGTTAACCAGGTAAGGTTGTGTTGTGAAGAAGTTTTGGTTAACATCATTAGTTACGCATATCCTCATGGGCAGGGTGAAGTTGAAATAATAATAGATATTACTGAAGATAAAGGATCACTTCTTATACAATTTATTGATGAAGGCATTTATTATAATCCTCTTTTAAAGTCTGACCCTGACCTGGATTCTCCGATTGAAGACAGAGGAATAGGTGGCCTGGGTATTTATCTCTATAAGACTATTATGGATGAGGTCTTGTATGAACGAAGAGATGAGAAGAATGTGTTAACCTTCAAAAAGAAATTTCAAAAAAACTGAATGTATTTACAGCCTGGCAATTTTTGAAAACATGTTTTTCTGGATTTCTGCACTAAGGGCTAGAAAGGATTCTTTGGTACACCATCGTCGGGAGTTGATTAATTTGTTTTTTAAGTGTGGAATCAAGGTAAAGATACTTGTGCTGGTACTTGGTATATCTCTTGTTTCACTTTCGGCAGCAGCCTTTATATCTTATGATGCGATGAAAAATTTAGGTGACTATGCTTTGGAATGCAGTGTTGAACTTGGAAACAGTGCGGCAAATGATAGTCAAAGTTCACTTGAAAGACGTACGAGCGAATATTTATTGAGGGTTGCAGGTGATCAGGCAGATATAAGCAACAGTATATTATCTAAAGTTGAGGATAAGGTATTGACTATGTCCGAATATGCAGAAAGTTTGTGGAATAACCCGGCAGGGTTTGTTCCTGCTGAGCCTCTTGCCCCTTCTGAGGCTAAAAATATGACAAGGGTTCCTGTGTTTGAACTTGCATCAGATGTGAATAAGGCAAGCATATCGGAGGAATTGGGTCTTCTGGGTAATATGAAGTATCTCTTTGACCCGGTACTTGCGGGAGATACAAACCTCTCATCCATTTATCTGGGGACACAGTCAGGTATTACAATTATATTCTCAAATTTTCCTCCGGTGGACAATGAAGGGTATGATCCTAGAAAGAGACCGTGGTATATTCAAGCATCAAATTCAAAAGATGTTAAATGGACAGAAACATACAAAGATGCTTTTGGGAATGGTTTGATGATAACATGCTCAAAATCATGTTTTGATAAAGATGGTAACCTCAAGGGGGTTGTGTCGGCAGATGTTACATTGAAGGCTTTAAATGAACAAGTCATAAGCACCCAGGTTGGAAGTCTTGGATATGCTCTTCTTATTGACGAAGACGGGAATGTAATTGCCCGTCCGGGTCTTGAATCGGATGATAAAAAGTGGGACGAATCTTATGCGGTTGACAATCTGACAAAGACTGATAATAAGGAGCTTAGGAAGATAGTAGACAATATGATGGCAAGGAAGACAGGTGTTGAGACTTGTGAGTTTGAAAATGGAGAAAAGTATATTGCATATGCACCTATAGCTTCAACAAACTGGAGCCTTGCAGTTATTATGCCCCTTGATGAAATTGTAAAACCAATTATGGAAACTAAAAGAAAGATTGAAATCTCAACAAAAAATACTGGTGACTACATAAACAGTTTTATTTCCGATGTTTTAAAGAAGTTCGGACTGATTTTTGCCGTATTACTGATTATTACTATTCTTATTGCCGTAGGACTGTCAGGCAAAATGGTAAAACCCATACTTGAATTGAATGAAGGTGTTAAAATTGCAGGTAGTGGAAATCTGGATTACAGCCTCAATGTAAACACCGGTGATGAAATTGAGGATCTTGCCGCAACTTTCAACAAGATGACACAGGATCTTAAATCCTATATAAAAAACCTCAAAGAAACAACCGCTGAGAAAGAAAGAATAGAGAGCGAACTTAAAATTGCCCATTCTATTCAGAACAGCATGCTTCCCCGCATTTTTCCACCATTTCCGGATCGAAAGGAAATCGGAATATTTGCCAGTATGGAACCTGCAAAAGAGATAGGCGGAGACTTCTTCGACTTCTTCTTTATCGATGAAAAAATGTTTTGTTTTGTTATAGCTGATGTATCAGGAAAAGGTGTTCCTGCGGCTTTGTTTATGGTAATAGCAAAGACACTTTTGAAAAATCAGGCTCTTCTGGGAATGCCGGCAGAGAAGATAATGACTACTGTAAATAGTCTGCTTTGTGAGGATAACGATGAGTGTATGTTTGTAACTGTTTTTCTTGGAATATTGGAAGTTGATACCGGAAGACTTACCTACTCAAATGCAGGCCATAATCCACCTCTTATTTGTAGAAACAATGGGAACTATGACTGGTTGGAATGCAAAAAGGGTTTTGTACTTGCAGGAATGGAGAACATGAACTTTCAAGCCAGTGAAATAAAACTTGATGGTGGTGACACACTGTTTCTATATACAGATGGTGTTACTGAAGCAATGAACATTGATGGAAAATTATTTTCAGATGAACGACTAAAAGTTACGCTAAATAAGCTTAAAAGCTTTGGAGGAAAGGAACTGACAGAAGGAGTAAGAAATGAAATCAGAGATCATGTGAAGGAAGCAGAACAGTCGGATGATATCACTATGATGGTTTTAAAATATAACGGATTGCAAAAAAGCTGATAAGGGGTGGAAAAATGGAAAACAAAAGGATATGTGTTTTAGTTGAGAACCGCTTTATAGATTACGAGATAAGTTACTATATGCATCGCTTTAAGGAAGAAGAAATAGAGGTAGAGTTTATGTCAAGGCTATGGGGTCAGCCTAAACTGACTTTCAAAGGTATGGAGCTTGGCATGGAACTCTCTGTGGATAAGAGCTTTGAAGATATGGATGATGATACATTGGCATCATACTCAGCTGTAATTATGCCGGCAGGTTATGTTGCAGATATGTTAAGATATGCTGAAATACCGGGTGAGCTGTCTCCGGCTGTGAAGTTTATGAAACGGGCAATGTCAAACAAGAACCTTATTAAGGGTGCTATTTGCCACTCCTTATGGATTTTTGACCCGATTCCTGAAGCTATCAGGGGAAGAAAAGTCACATGCCATAACAATGTAATAGGAAGTGTAAGAAATACCGGGGCTATATATGTGGATCAGGATATTGTAATAGATGACGACCTTATAACCGCACGTACAGGCGGTTTGTTTGCGCCGTTTGCACGAACCATAATTGATGAAATTGAAAATAGAAGGAGGGGTTAAGTATTATGGCCGTAACATGTTTTGCCCATATGGGACTTAACTGTGTTGACCCTTTGAAAATAGAGAAATTCTATTCAAAACATTTTGGATTTGAGAGAAGAAATGTTTTTGTGAAAGATTCAGATGAACAAATTATAATGATAGGTAATGGAAAGATCTATATTGAACTGTTTTCAACTTTCCAGGTTTCAAAAAGGAAGAATACTGAAATAACAGGGCCTGAGGGAAGAGGGTGGAGACATATCTGTTTTTCAGTTGAAGATCTGGAGGAAAAACTATCTCAAATTGGTGAAGATCTGAAAATAACACATGGGCCTGTCAAATTGGATAACTTTGTTCCGGGGATGAAAGCATGTTGGATAGAAGATCCTGAGGGGAATGTTATAGAGCTGTGTGAAGGCTACAGAGATTGGTAATGTCATGGAAAACAGACTTTTTATAATGAGAGGTTATTATGCTTAAAGAGACAGTAAAAGCAAGTTTTGAAGGACTAAGCCAAAAGTATATTATTAAAAACGGTTCACAGGTATTGGTAAGAAGGGCTTGTGAAGAGGATGTCCCCGGCATATTGAAGCTGTATGAGACTATTAAAATTGATCCTCTCAACATAGGGATAAAGCTTTTAGCTGACCACGAGAACAGCTTTATGACCAGGGGTGGTTTTTTTGAAATTCTTTCTAAGCAAGAAATAGTGGAGTTGTTAAATAGTGAAGAATATATTTTTTTGGTTTCGGTTATTCCCGGATTAGATTGTAAAGATGAAATCAATAGTTGCTTATACTGCAGACTTAATGCCGATACATTTTCCAATATGGAGTTGACGTTAAACAAATCCAGATTAAATGATTCTGTAAAAAGAGATTTTATATTCGCCTTAGAACAAGGTAAGGTGTGTACAGCAGTTGAACATGCAATTTTGCCGGTTGTACAAAGCCGGGGAGTTGCATACCCTGTTATATTTGAAATGTATCGTCACCTTTCACAAGCAGGATTTTTGTATGTAATGCTTCAGATATACACAATAACCGGTGTGACACGGGAACAAGAGTACAGCCCTCTCTATCTTCCCAATAAGAGAAGCAGGATTCTTAATGAAAAGCTTGGAGCAAGTTTTGTAGGTTCAAATTGTATTGAGCCTAAGAGGGTTGGAGAAATGGAAATTGAGATTAGGTCAGATGTGTATGCTCTGGAAGCAAAAAATGCAATAAATATATTAGGTGGAAAGGTAACGCCTGTCTATGACACTGTAAAGACTATTATTGACAGTAAATAGGTATAATTATATAATTTACATAGAAGTTGGATGTATTATAAATGGTATAAACAGGTTGGAAATTAATGAAAAATGCTTAACATCTATCTTTGGTTAAGCATATTATTTTTTATCGGGGGGTACAAAATGTTAAAATTCATAAGATTTTTTTTGCTATTTGTAATTGCTTTATTGATAACCCAGGGCATAAACGCTTTTGGGTTTAGTGGTGTTGTTTTTGCCGGTGAAGAGATAGAGTTTAATGAACCAAGTTTTGTCTATGGTGATGTTACCGGAGATGGAAAAATAAATTCCATCGACTTTGCCACAATGAAACAGTACCTTTTAGGCATTATAAAACAGTTCAAGTTTGAATACGGTATTAAAGCAGCCGATGTAGATGGAAATGGAGTATTTAATTCAATTGATTTTGCGTATATGAAGCAGTACCTTCTTCGGCTAATTAATGATTTTCCTGTAAATATTTCAACTCCAACAGCAGCACCAACAGTAGTGTCAACAGCAACACCAACGGTAGTGCCAACAGCAACAAAAGGAGTAACACCAACTCCTTTGTCGGAAGAATTCTGTCAATTAAGCCCCACCAATATTGAAGTTGATATAATCGATTCAGAAAGTATAAGCATTTCCTGGGATGAGGTCGAGGGTGCAATTGTATACGAGATATACAGGGACGAAGTAATAGTAGATACAACCTTAATACCAAGATATGGGGATTCAGGTTTAGAGGAAGGTAAAGATTATAAATACTATATTAGGGCGGTAAATAAAGAGGGACAGAAATCTCTTGAAAGTTCTGAGATAATTGTAAACACTGGTGATGTCTCTCTAAATTCTGATACTATCCTGAGTGAAAATAGATTTTATAAGGGTTTGCATATTGATTATGGTGCATCACTTGATCTTAATGGATATACACTTAATGTTAAGTTGGATCTTTATGAGATATCTGGAAAAGTGAATGTAAATACAGGAAAACTGATAGTAGGAAGAGATTATTCCATTGGAGAATATGGCATAATTGTAATGAAAAATGAAGCTGATTATGTATATGTAGGAGGAAACTTTGTAACATCAAATGATTATAATGTAGGTGTTGATGAAGAAGATTATTTAACAGCAGGGACACTAGAAGTGAAAGGAAACTTCAGCTGTATAGGTGAATATGGGGGCTTTAATGCATCAGGAAGTCACAAGGTAATATTATCAGGAGATGGTGAACAAGTAGTAAGTAATATCGAAACAGCCTTGGAATTTAACGAATTGGAAATAGCAAATGAAACAGGAGTAAGGTTTGAATCGCCAATAGGTATAAGAAAAATGCAAGGTACTTATAAAGTTGTAGGAGAACTAGTATTGTCGAGAGTGGAATCAGTTATAGGGGATGTAACAGTTGAAGGGGATTTAAAGCTTATCTCTGGTGTTTTAGATTTGTGCGGATATAAATATACTGTAACTGGTGATTTTACTCAGGTTTCAGAAATGGTGTCAAGTAGAGTAAAAGTAAATATGGGTATATTAGAAATTTATGGAGATTGTTTTGTGGGGACTCAGAAGGAAACATATGATAGATATTCTATGTTACAAATGATAAATGAAGAGGATTTTGTGTATGTTGGTGGGGATTTTACGATAGCAAGCGGATACAGTTATGCTTATGAATTCAATCAAGATAGAAGTGAGCGTGAATACCTCTCAGCGGGTACAATGGAAATAAAAGGAGATTTTAATTGTTTAAAGGTAGATTGTTTTTCGGCGTCAGGAAATCATAAGGTGATATTGTCTGGTAATTCGGAGCAGATAGTTAATAATAGTTACATGGAAGATGAAATTCTTTATCCTTCTTTTCTTATATTTAATGAGTTAGAAATAAAGAATGAAGCAGGAGTGCGGTTCGATAACCCTGTAGGTATCAAAAAAATGAAAGGAAATTACAAAGTAATAAGTGAATTGGGATTGGCTGTTGAGTTTCCTTTAGCAGGAGATGTAAAAATTGAAGGAGATTTAAAATATGTTGGCGCTAATCTAGATTTAAACGGATATAGCCTTATAGTAACGGGGAATTTAAGTCAGGTTTCTGGATATAACAATTCTATTTTTAGTGTAAATAAAGGAAGACTTGAGGTTTACGGAAATTATAGCATAAGTACTGATGTAGAATTTAATGATTATTCTTATGCAGCGCTTAAAATGACAAATGAATCGGATTATGTATATGTGGGAGGCAACTTTACCACATACAGCGTAGCTGATCATACCGGCTACCTTACGGCTGGAACCCTCGAAGTAAAGGGTGATTTCACGCAAGGGGCTATAAATGGTCACCCAATGAATTTTGCGGCATCAGGAACACATAAAACCGTATTATCAGGGGACACAGTGCAAACAGTAACCTTCAATAATCCCGAGGTATCTTCCTTCAATATACTTAAACTCACAAAACCCATCGACGCAGGATACATATTCAATACAACACCCGTATGGAAGTTGTTGGAGAAGTAAAGAAAAAATGAGGGTCTTGACATAACCAAATTTAGTGATTAAAATCATATTAATACTTAAATATTGTAAAAACGTTGATTGGAAAGAGTAGAGGGTGAAAACTTTTTAGAGAGCAGGTGAGGGTGGAATACCTGCAAGGATAGCCTTTGAAAATCATCCATGAGTTGTATCCTGAAGTTGTTTAATGCGTAGGGAATACCGGTGCATGACCGTTAAAGCATTTTGAGTGATTGTAGAAGGTTTGCTTTCTGCATTAATATGGGTGGTACCGCGTGAGAAGTTATATCCTCTCGTCCCTTTTGGGATGAGGGGATTTTTAATGTCTATGAAAGTGCAATTTTTTCTGACATCAAAAAGGCTACCGAAAGGTTGTTACTGCAGAGGAATACTTTAGCTTTAAATCGGCGAGGCCGACTTTATTATATTGATTAAATTAATTTTAAGAATAAATGATCGGAGGTAAGGATTATGTATAAAAAGGTATCGACAAACCTCAACTTTGTTGATAGGGAAAAAGAAGTCCTTGAGTATTGGAAGGAGAATAAAATATTTGAAAAGAGTATTAAGTGCAGAGAAGATGGGGAAACCTTCACTTTTTACGACGGACCTCCAACGGCAAACGGTAAGCCGCATATCGGGCACATCCTGACACGTGTTATAAAGGATATTATTCCTAGGTATAAAACAATGAAAGGCTATAAGGTTTTAAGAAAAGCCGGATGGGATACCCATGGGCTTCCGGTTGAACTGGAAGTTGAAAAGTTGCTTGGAATAGACGGAAAACCCGAAATCGAAAAGTATGGTGTTGAACCATTTATTGCAAGTTGTAAAAAGAGTGTCTGGAAATATAAGGGCGAATGGGAGCAAATGAGTGACAGGGTTGGTTACTGGGCTGACATGGAAGAACCTTATATTACTTATGACAACAATTATATAGAATCAGTTTGGTGGGCATTAAAAAGAATATGGGAACAGGATCTTTTATATAAGGGGCATAAGATTGTGCCTTATTGTCCACGCTGTGGAACCTCACTTTCAAGCCACGAAGTTGCACAGGGTTACAAGGATGTCAAAGAGCCTTCAATTTATGTGAAATTCCAGGTGAAAGGTGAAAAGAATGTTTACCTCATGGCATGGACAACAACTCCATGGACACTTCCGTCTAATGTGGCCCTTACAATAAACCCACGTGAAACCTACGTGAAAGCCAAGTGCTCCGATGAAGTGTATATATTGGCTGAAGCTTTAGCACCTTCAGTATTGAAGGAAGAATATGAAGTCCTGGAGAAAATGGACGGTCAATCTTTGATTGGAATGGAATACGAGCCATTATTTGACTTCGTGAAGGTTGACAAAAAGGCCTTCTATGTTGCCGGGGGCGACTTCGTTACTTTGACAGATGGTACCGGGATAGTGCATACTGCTCCTGCATTTGGTGAAGACGATGCTAAAGTCGGTAGAGCCTATGATTTGCCATTTGTTCAGATGGTTAATGAACAGGGTAACTTTATTGAAGCAGTTACGCCATGGAAGGGTATGTTTGTTAAGGATGCCGATCCTAAGATTATAGAACACCTTGAGGGAAGAAATCTTATATACAAAAAGCTGGATTATGAACACTCATACCCGTTCTGCTGGAGATGTGACACTCACCTTCTTTATTATGCAATGGATACATGGTTTGTTAAGATGACAGCAGTAAAGGATAAACTTCTTAAGAACAACAATAAGATTAACTGGCTTCCGGATAATATCAGAGAAGGACGTATGGGTAACTTCCTTGAGAATGTTGTGGACTGGGGGTTAAGCCGTTCAAGATATTGGGGAACTCCATTACCAATATGGGAATGTGAATGCGGCCACCGCCATGTAATAGGCAGTATAGCCGAACTTAAGGAAATGGGTGAAAACGTACCCGATGACATAGAGCTTCACAAGCCTTTTATAGACAATGTTTTGTTGAAGTGTCCGAAATGCAATACCGGTAAAATGAAGAGGGTTTCTGAGGTTATAGACTGCTGGTTTGACTCAGGTTCAATGCCTTTTGCACAATGGCACTATCCGTTTGAGAATCAGGAGATTTTTAAAGATAACTATCCTGCAGATTTTATTAGCGAAGCTATTGACCAGACAAGAGGATGGTTCTATACGCTGCTTGCTATATCAACCCTTTTATTTGACGAACCGGCCTTTAAGAACGTTATAGTTTTAGGCCATGTAAATGATAAAGACGGAATCAAGATGAGCAAGCACAAAGGCAATGTAGTTGATCCATGGACTGTACTCGACAAGCAAGGTGCCGATGCCGTGCGCTGGTACTTCTATATAAATAGTGCTCCGTGGCTTCCAAACCGTTTCTATGAAGAGGCTGTAAGTGAAAGTCAGAGGAAGTTTATGGGTACACTCTGGAACACCTATGCCTTCTATGTGTTGTATGCAGGTTTAGACCAGTTTGATCCGATGCAATATAAGCTTGAGTATGAAAAGCTGTCTGTAATGGATAAATGGGTACTTTCAAAAATGAATACTTTAATTGCAACTGTCGACAAAAATCTGGCAAATTACAGGATAACCGAATCGGCAAGAGCTATTCAGGAATTTACTGACGATCTGAGCAACTGGTATGTAAGAAGGAGCAGAGAGCGCTTCTGGCAGAAGGATATGACTCAGGATAAGATAAATGCTTATATGACACTTTATACTGTCCTTGTTAAGCTGATTACAGTTTCTGCACCCTTTGTGCCCTTTGTAACTGAAGAGATTTATAGCAATCTCGTGAGAAATATAGACAGCAATGCTCCGGAAAGCGTCCATTTGTGTGATTTCCCTGTTGCTGATGAGAAGATCATTGACAAAGAACTTGAAAAGAACATGGAACTGGTTTTGAAACTTGTTGTATTGGGTCGTGCGTGCAGAAATACAGCAAACATAAAGAACCGTCAGCCTATTGCAAGAATATATGTTAAGGCGGGTTTTGAGCTTCCCGGAATGTTTAATGAACTTGTTAAAGACGAATTAAACGTAAAGGAAGTTGTATTTACTGATGATGCAAGACGTTTTACCAAATATAAATTCAAGCCTCAACTCAGAACTTTGGGTTCAAGGTATGGAAAACTCGTTCCTCAGATAGCTAAAGTTCTAACGGAAATAGATGACAATATGGTTATGGAAAAGTTTGCAAAAGGTGAAACGGTTACTTTTGAGCTCGAAGGTAAAGCTATTGAACTTGCTGAAGCAGATGTGTTGATTGAGACTTCCCAGAAGGATGGATTTGTGTCTGAGGCTGACAAGGATACTACTGTTGTACTAGATACTAATCTTACACCTGAGCTTATTGAGGAAGGATTTGTACGTGAAATAATCAGCAAGATTCAAACAATGAGGAAGGAAGCCGGATTTGAAGTTCAGGATCATATTAAGTTGTATTTTGCCGACAACAAAAAGATTTCAGAAATAATTGAAAGAAATAAAGCTGTAATTTCTGATGAGACACTTGCTAATGAAATTACTCAGGGAAGTAGCAATGGATACAGCAAGGAATGGAATATAAACGGAGAAAAAGTTAACTTTACTGTGGAAAAAGTATAAAATAAGACTAATGATTTATAGAAGGAGTCCGATATAGTAATTGGGCTCCTTTTAAATGTAATGAATTTACGAAGCTTGCTCCAGAAAACCCTTAAGCTCTATTATAGTCATTATCTATATAAAATTTTTGTGCAAAGTGTACGATATATACAAAAGAATTTCTATAATATGTGCTTTTTTGTGAAATTTGTACATTGAATAAATTACGGTTTTCTGCGAAAATATTAATATAAATTGAGTGGGAAAATTTGAGGGGTGTGATGAGTAATTTACAGTAATCACATTCGCAAGTTGAAGTAATCGACATATAGTATATATAATTACAATACACCAACCGATGTCTATCTACATGGTTTTAATGCAGCAATATACGATATTATTATACAGCATTCTATTTATTAATATGTTTTAGTTTATGTACCACACTTATGAAAGCTATATATTTAATAATTCCAACCGATATTATTTACTTCGAAGCTTCTTTACACCAACAATATACCAATCAATGTTGTTAATATTTGAAATCAATATCTTAACATACTGTAACGTTTGTAGCTTATATATGTAATCTAAATAGTTTGTACCTTATAATTTATGATATTAATATTTGTTTATCTTTGTAATGTATGCAGAACATTTTTTACACTAAACTATATCATTACACCCTTTTACCCATAAATTTTACACAGCATGATATTTACATCATAAATTTTTGAGCAACGGATGATACGTCTGTTGCTCAATTTGTTTTGCATGTACACAAGTAGTCCATTGACTTTGATCCTACCAAAATCCTAAATTCCCGCAAAAAATATCACATACAGCCTGAAACGAAAGTTGCTGTAAACATTAAGAATATCGTAATGCTAAGTAACAGAAGGACAGATAAATGCATAGTATAAATCATAAGCAGTAAATAAATGAGCTAATTGAAAGGAAGTGTTTTTATGTCTACAGGTAAAATATTTAACGACGATACACTGCTATGGTTTATTATTTTATTCTTGTTGCTATTCTGGTGTAACGGGTATGTTCGTGAAGACTGACAGGTAAAATTGCACAAAACATATTGGGATAATGACTACTGCTAGAGTATTTAGGTTGTTGATAAAACTGTGAAACTTAATCTTCTGAAAATTTGTGCTAAGACAAACTTTTTCAGATGAAAAGTTTAAGAAAGGGTTGCCAAACTGCAACTCTTTTTTGTTGCAACTAGTTACTTATTCCAGTACTTGAACGGATTGGTTATCAAGGAGGAATTGAAATACCTGGAATCATAGGTTACTTCTTCGCCAACCCAATCGGGCGAAGCGAAGTCTTCATTTTCGTTACTTAACTCAATTTCTGCTACAACAAGACCTTCGTTTTCACCATGGAATTCATCAATTTCCCATAAATGTCCCATATAATTATAAAAATATCTTGTCTTTTCAATAATTGGTTTCTCGCACAAGTTATTGAGAATTTCTTGAGCGTCAATAAATGGAATTTCATACTCAAATTCTGATCTGACAAGGCTGTTGCCTCTATCTTTAATTGTAAGAAATCCTTTGTTATCAATTAGCCTTACCCGCACTGTCCTTTCAGGATTACTATTAAGATAACCTTGCTTAAAAAGTTTACCACTGCATAATTTTTTATAGAGTTCATCCTTTACAAGGAATTTTCTCTCAATTTCTTTTCCCATAAATGCTCCTCCAGAATTAAATGATATATGGAAAAAGCTGTCTAAGTTTGAACTTGTGCTTAGTCAGCTTTTTCGGTTCATATATTTAATGAAATAATATGAAATTATAATCTTTGTTATTGCTATTCTATTCTAACGATCACCTGAGTATAACTGAGTTGCTATTAACATCAGCATTGGTCAACGAAGAACCTTTCAATGGTTTATCAAGGTTCACTTCCCCATATAAGAGAACCGGATACATAAACGGTTGCTCTATCCCAGTTTATAAAATCACCGGACATACTATTAAAAGAATAGTCATTCAATTGGTTATATAATTCATCTCCGCTTCCAATATCATTATACGGTCCGAATCTGCATATAATTTCTATGCTGTTTCCTGGTTCTAATAAATCAGTACTGTCAAAACCAACTTCAAGATAATAATCTGCTGTTTCTGTACCTGAGGACATTTGAATTATTTCTCCTGTTATTGGTGATATGCCGATATCTGACCAGTCACAGAAGAATTCCTGAGGTTTGCCTTCAAGGTCTATTGTATAATAATACCTTATTTTTATTGTAGACAGTTCGATTGAAAGACTTCCATTATTAGTAAGCTTAAATCTGGGATGGATATCTTTTGTCTCAGTATCCCTTATTTCATTATACATACTAAGTCTTATAGACATTACATCAGTTGGGGTTGGCGTAGGTGTCATAGTAGATGATGTCGTAGGAGTCGGCGTAGAATCAGGTGTAGGTGTAGAATCAGGTGTAGGTGTAGAATCAGGAGGAGTCGGCGTAAAAGTAGGTGTAGAAGTAGGTGTAGAAGTAGGTGTAGAAGTAGGTGTAGAAGTAGGTGTAGAAGTAGGTGTGGAAGTAGGCGTAGGTGTAGAAGTAGGAGTAGGTGTAGGTGTAGAAGTAGGCGTAGAAGTAGAAGTAGGCGTAGGTGTAGGTGTAGGTGTAGAAGTAGAAGTAGAAGTAGAAGTAGAAGTAGGAGTAGGTGTAGGTGTAGAAGTAGGAGTAGGAGTAGGCGTAGGTGTAGGTGTAGAAGTAGGTGTAGATCTCGGAGTAGGTGCTAATGTTGACGAAGTTATAGTGGGTGTTTTTGTATGTGTTGGTGTGTTTGATGGTGATAAACTAATTATTGGTAAAGTTGTGGTTGTACTTATAGGTGTTGTAATAGGCGTAGACGTAATGACAGGAAGTGAATAATCCGGAGCTATATGTGTTATGGTAGGTGTCGGTGTTGGTGTTGCATGAGTAGGAGTATGTGCTGAAGTAGACGTTCTCAATGATGGGAGAGACGTCCTTGTAGCCTTGGTTTTCATCGGAGTTGGTGCGGATGGTGTTGCAAATGTTGATAGTGTTGAAGTAGAAGGCGTATTTTGAGAACTTGCTATATTATTAGTTGTTGAAGTAAATGTTGTTGTTGCAGGTGTACTCACAGCTGCTGGGGTTGAAGATGGTATAGCTGATACCACTGGGGTTGAGGTGGCACCTAAAGCACTTGTTTGAAAGTCATTAATATCAAAAATATCCACATTGCTCATTAATTTTTCTACGCTGGAATTTTTTACCTCGTCAAGACTTAAAGCAAGGCCTTTATCTTTAGCTTTATTAAAGATGTAGTATTTACCCATCGAGAGCCCAATTTTAGAGGCTTCTTTTCTATCTTCAGGTGATAGTTCTATAACTTGTGATTCTACGCCAGATTTTTCTGTAATTTCTTTAAGAGAAGATATAATAACCTCTTTATTTTCTTTATCGGAATCTGATACTGCTTTAGAAACAAAAGAAGTGGTAAGAATCACTTTATTATTATCTGAACTTAAAAAACCGATTTCCTTTGATTTGTCTAAAAGTAAAGTGACAGCATCGTCTAATAATGTATCTTTTACATTAGCTTTGTCTAATAGCGTTTGACCATCTTTATTGAGAGCTTTTGTTTCCAGCACGTTTTTATCCTTATCTATAGCCATTTCAATGCTGGGGTTTATGTCAAGGTCAATATAAGCGTATTCGTTTGCTGTAAATAAAAACCTGTATCCGATGAATAGCATGACAAAAATTGCTGCAACTGAAGCAACAACAGATACAGTCTTTAATACATTCTTATAATTTGACAAATGAAAACCTGAACTGCACAAATCAAACTCATTAAAGCAAACTTTCTGACCACGGAGCATTCCTGGCTTGCGATTAAGTTCTATAAAATCAAGTTTGTCAGTCATTACGATAGCTCTATTCTTTTTTAACTTAAGTATTACACCTAAGTTAGCTGATCCATCATTTTGTAATTTGTTCAATATGTTTCCCTCCAACATCTGGGATATCCAAAAAGTCTCTCAACAGGTGGAAGCCGTTACCAATAATAAGTGCTGCGGCAATAATAAAGACCCTATTTCTTTCAATAGTTTTCTTATTGATCTTTAGTGTCTTAACCAATTCAGTTTTTGGTATGGTTCCCGATTTTTCAAGCTTACTGAAGCTTTCCTTATCGTTAGCAATAACTTTTGCAATATTTATGCAAAGCGACTTTGAATCTTTATGCTTAGGTGCCAATCTAACAAGATCTTCAAATTTTATTCCAAGCTCATTAAGCTTCTTTTCAAAGTCTTTTGTCTCATCTGTGAATTCAAAATTGCCCAACTCATCATTCTCAGTTTTTAGGTGAGTTTGTTCAAAAGTGTTATTATCAGGTTCTTCAAAATATGTAAAAGGATAAACCATATTATGTTTTTTATTATGACGTATATAGTCTGAAACTCTTCTGTTTATTACCAAAGAGCAGAACTTAAAAAACATCACACCTTTACCTTCATCAAAGCAATCGATAGCTTCATTGAAAGCGGACAGACCAATACTATACTCGTCACTGTTCTCAGTATCAATGTATTTGCCGGTTACGCCTGAAATAGTTTTTAAAATAAAAGGTCTGTACTTATTGATAAAGTCGTTTCTTAGCGTATTATCTCCGGCTTTTATTCTATTGATAATAAGGATAACATCTTCTGTATATTCATTATCCTTGGAAATACTTTTTTTCCTCTTAGGGAAAAATATATCTGTCAAAAATTTCACCCCTCAAATTTGAAGTGCTGCAAAGAATCAGTATAGTATTATTAGAAGTGTATACTGATGATTATAGCATACATACCAGCACTAAAAAAGAGGACATAAATAAATTATTTTTCATTTTTACAATTATTTCTGCGTTTCTTTAGGTTCCTTATAAAAGTTCGTACTAAAATGGAATTTTTGGGGGGTTCAATAAAACTTAGTGAATTGTATAAAGGTATATAGATATAGTTGTTAATATTTATCTTTTTATGATATGATATTATATGAGAAAAAAATTATGATTATTATTTGTTATTCATGCAGTAATATTATGCAAACTCATAGGAAACATTTGCTATGAGGTAATATGAGAGAAGTATGAAAACTTTTGTGGGAGGGGAAGTGCTTTTTTTCAGGAATTCTTACAATATTGAATTACAATACATATTATATTGGTTCTTTTTCTATTGATTATGTTCTTAGCACCTACCGTTAAAATAATTTTCTTTCTTACACGTATACCCATGGAGTAGTTAAAATCACAATATTTTGTCGACTTGTATAGAGTAAGGGACTTAAAAACAGTTGGTAACTCGAACTATTATAAGGTATTTATTATAATGTGTATTTAATGTGAGGAAGATGTATAATAGGTTGGTATCAATGCTGTTGATTACAGTATTACTGACAGTACTTAATGTTTCGGGTCAGTTTTTTTCGGGTCAGTTTTTTGCCATGGGGAGTTACGATTTTGAGGATGCGTTTGCAATATTCATACTATTCTATGAAGCTATTACCAGATAGGCGACGGGAACATAAGCCATGGTTACTTGGGAACACCGGAACTTCAACCAAATTAGTAGAAAATTATAGATAACTAACTCTAAAACTGAATTCAAAGGGTGTTTTTTATCTGAACAGATAATGTTTTGACGCTTAAAAGGATTAACTTTGGTGTTTGTTATCTATATCTATAAAAGTAAAAATGTTTAAAGGGAGGGTTTATTAATGAAGAAACCGATAGCATTTATAACAGTGTTATCACTAGTTGCTGCATTTTTAGTACCACAGTTTTCTGTTTCTGCAGCAGCATCTTACAACTATGGGGAGGCTCTTCAAAAAGCAATCATTTTTTATGAAATGCAAAGATCAGGTAAGTTGCCTGATGACAACAGAGTAAACTGGCGTGGAGATTCAGCTTTGACTGATGGTTCAGACGCTGGTTTGGATTTGACTGGTGGATGGTATGATGCCGGTGATAATGCGAAATTCAATTTGCCAATGGCATATACTACTACCATGCTTTGCTGGGCTGTATATGAATACCGTGATGCTTTTGTAAAGAGCGGTCAGCTTGATGAAATATTGGATAATATCAAATGGGCTACCGACTATTTTATAAAGTGTCATCCAAGTTCTGATGTTTATTACTACCAAGTTGGAGATGGTGCTCTTGACCATGCCTGGTGGGGACCTGCAGAAGTTATGCAGATGAATAGGCCTTCATTTAAGGTAACTACAGCGAGTCCTGGTTCAACAGTAGTTGGTGAGACAGCGGCAGCAATGGCTGTAGCTTCAGTTATATTTAAGGAAACCGATCCGAGTTATGCTGCAACATGTCTTAAACATGCGAAAGAATTGTTTACATTTGCAGACACTACGAGGAGTGATGCAGGTTATAAGGCGGCTGAAGGGTATTATAGTTCATGGAGCGGATTTTATGATGAACTTACATGGGCTTCAACATGGCTTTATCTGGCAACTAATGATTCGGCATACTTGGATAAGGCTGCTTCATATGTGCCAAACTGGGAAGTGGAACGTGGAACTACTACAGTGAAATATAAATGGGGTCACTGCTGGGATAACAAACTGTTTGGTTCGTTCCTATTGCTTGCAAGAGCAACAGGTGATTCATTCTATAAGCAGTGTATAGAAAACAACCTTGATTGGTGGACAACAGGAGTTGATGGAGAAAAGATTGCGTACTCTCCTAAAGGTCTTGCAATCTGTGATATGTGGGGAACATTAAGATATGCAACTACAACAGCATTCCTCGCAAGTGTTTATGCAGACTGGAGCGGATGTAATTCATCAAAAGCTTCGACTTATAGAAATTTTGCTAAGAGTCAGGTTGATTATGCTCTTGGAAGTGCAGGAAGAAGTTATGTAGTAGGTTTTGGAACAAATCCGCCTCAACATCCCCACCACAGAAATGCTCATGGTGGATGGGAGGCAAGTATGACTACACCGAAAGAACACAGACATATACTGTACGGAGCTCTGGTTGGCGGACCGAGTGCAAGTGATTCATATACCGACACAATCAATGATTATCAGGCAAATGAGGTTGCATGTGACTATAACGCAGGATTTGTTGGTATACTTGCAAAAATGTATAACGAATATGGCGGAACACCTATAGAAAACTTTAATGCTATTGAGCCTGTGGGTGAGGAGTATGGTATATATGCAGCAGTTAATGCAGCAGGATCTACTTTTACAAACATGAAAGCTTCATTGGCGAATAAGACGGGATGGCCACCAAGACTGAGCGATAAGCTCTCATACAGGTATTTTGTAGATATTTCTGAAGTTATTAGTGCAGGCTATAAGGCAAGTGATATTACCATTTCAGCAAGTACTACAAATGGTGCTAAGGTATCACCGGGACTTATAGAATGGGATGCTTCTAAAAATATATACTATGTAAATATAGACTTTACTGGAACCAAAATTTATCCAGGTGGAATAAATGAGTACAAGAGAGATGTATACTTTACTCTAAATGCTCCTAATGGGTTCTCTGGCTGGGACAGCACAAACGATTTCTCCTTTAAAGGATTGGCAGGTGCTTCAGGACAAGATGGAGTTTTAACTGAGTATATACCAATTTATGAAAATGGTGTGAAGATATATGGTAAGGAACCAGGAGAATCTTCATCAACTCCAACAAAGACAGCTACACCGACAAAGGTTGTAACTCCTACACCAACTGGGTCTACATTTATGAAGGGAGATATTGATGGAAACGGAAAATTTAATTCATTAGATTTTGGCCTGTTGCAGATGCGTTTATTAGGCTTAAGGACTTTAACGGAGGATCAACTTAAAGCAGCAGACGTTGACGGTAATGGATCAGTTAACTCAATAGACTATGCGTATATGAAAATGGTGTTGCTTGGGTTAAGAGACGGTTTTTAGATAATTTGTTTGAAATTTTAGTTTGTATTTAATATTAGTAGCCGTTCAGGTTTAACCTGCATGGCTTCTTTTTATTTTGTGTAGATATCAGTGTTATTTCATAGTGAAATTAAAAAAGGATTTCCACAGCATAGAGATTCTATAAAGAAATTCCGGTTATTGAATTTGCATTTTTGATTTTGGCAATTCTTATGTTAATCAGTGAGCTTATCACTAGTTCTTAACCCATTATCAGAAAATAGAAAGGGGCCGGAAGGCCTCTTCTATTTCCATAAAAAACTGAAAAGATTACGTAATCCACCGAAAAATCTATGAAAGAAACCAGATTTTTCTATACTTTCTGATGTGGATAAACTACTACTTCCTAAGGTTTTACCGTCTAATTTTACTTCCAGTTTACCGGAAGACATATCAGCACTTACCGGTGCATTTAAATTTTGGGAATCTTTTGATATTACTGTTTGTAAATCCTTTTCCCTTGAAATTGGAACAAATACTTTAATGTCAGAATCCAGTTTGATAGGAACCGACGCTTTTTTGCCATTTTTCACATTTAAGCTGTCAACAATATCACCAGCCTTCTTATACTCAAGAAACTTAAAGTTTTTAAACCCATATGTGAGTAATTCTTGTGATGCAGTTTGTCTTTCTTTTTCATTTTTTGTATTCAATACAACAGCTATCAACCTGATGTCATTTTGCTTTGCAGTAGCTGCAAGACAATAACCTGCTTCTTCAGTCCAACCAGTCTTAAGACCATCCGCTCCCTCGAAAACGCCAAGCAGGGGATTGCGGTTAAATTGACGAATGTTGTTGAAGGTGAATTCCTTTTCTGACTCGATTTCCAATATCTCAGGATATTTTTGTATGAGGTAACGTGATAGTGTCGCTATATCCTTTGCAGATAACCTGTGACCTTCCTCAGGCAGTCCTGTGCAGTTTTTAAAAGTACTATTGGTCAGGCCTATTTCTTTCGCTTTTTGGTTCATGGCTGAAACAAAAGCACTTTCACTTCCGTAAAGATGTTCTGCTAATGCAATACAACCATCGTTGGCTGAAGCAATAGAGATACCCATAATAATTTCTCTGTAAGGTACTTTGCTTCCTAATTCAAGAAACATTTTTGAGCCTTCCATTCTCCACGCTTTTTCTGAAACGCTTACAAGATCATCCCATTTTGTGGTACCATTGCTAATTGCATCAAACCCAAGGATTAAGGTCATTACTTTGGTTATACTGGCTGGGGGCATTGCAACTTCAGAATTCTTTTCATAAAGAACCTGCCCGGTTGATGCTTCAATCAGAATAGCTGAGCCGGCAGATGATTCAAATTCTGCATATATATTTATTGGAAGCATGGTTGTAAAAAGAGCAGTTATAACAATTACAACTAAAAATCTCAATATTTTTGTCCTCACATATGACACTCCTTTATTATGGTTTAAATTTATATATCCCGGGGTTCTAAAATTATGTTATCATTCAGGTGTTTTTTAGACAAATGAAAAATTTAGGAAAGCTGAAATTGCCAGTTATTATCTTCGGTTTTTGTAGATATTTCCCGGGAAATGTAGAATGATAGAAGTGAAAAAACAGAGTTTTAGTAATTTGAAGTCGATGAAAAATTGGTGCCAGCAGATCAAATGCTCGACACATTACAGAAAGGTGAGACATATTATGTATGACGGTAATATTATTGTTTGAAGACAGGTGATATATATTGGATCAATACCAGCTTTATAGAACTCAGAATCTTCAATTGGGTATGAAAGCTCCGGAATTCAAATCGCAGACTACATTTGGGGAATTGAAATTTTCAGATCTGGCAGGGAAATGGGTTGTTTTCTTTTCACACCCAGGGGATTTCACGCCGGTTTGTACGACAGAATTCATAAAATTTTCACAGATGGCACCGTATTTTACACAAAGAAATGTTCAGCTTTTAGGACTTAGCATAGACAGCAATCCTTCTCATCTTGCATGGGTATATAATATTTACAAAAATACAGGTATTACTGTTCCATTTCCTATTATTGCAGACCGGGATGGATACATTGCAAGGCTATATGGTATGATAGCAGCAGAAGTCAGTGCTACTGAAACGGTCAGGACTGTATTTATAATCGATGACAAACAGATAATCCGGGCAATACTTAACTATCCTCTTACAAACGGAAGGAATATTCCTGAGATATTAAGGCTTGTAGATGCGCTTCAGACAAGTGATAGAGAAAAGGTGGCAACACCGGCAAACTGGTGCCCGGGTCAACCGGTAGTTGTTCCGCCGCCAAAGACTTATAATGAGTTGATTGAGAGATTAAAATGTCCTCAAGGATTACAATGTATGGATTGGTATCTATGCTATAAACAGTTGGAATAAACGAGACCTCCTTCGGGAGGTTTTTCTTGTTGTTATTTTTAGAGCATGCGGGCACATACAGATGAAGTGCATTTTTTAACATTATGATAGGCCAGAATTTAGTAATGTTAAAAAAGCACTAGCTGATTTGTTTATTTACATGTTGTTGAATTTTGTCCAATTTTGTGTTAAAATGTATTTGCATTTTTATTTAGGGGGGTTATTAGTGAGTAGAATTGGGATTACTTTGTTGATTTTAGGGATTGGTTCATTTATTCTTCCGCTATTTGGTTTGCAGTTCAGATTGCTTTCGCTTTTTGGTGGGGCAACTCCGGTAGTTGCAGTAATTTTTGCAATATTAGGTGCAGTGTTAATCTTTGCAGACTATAAAGGAAGAGTGTAACGGGAGTTACATAACGGCTTTGACAAATTTGGTTGAGCGCAACAACCTCCATAATACATCGGTTATTATGGGGGTTACTTATTATATTGGAATAGTTTGACTTTTCAAAAAAGCTCTATCAACTGTCAGAGTTCTTGTGTTTAATAGAATAAACAACTAAACAGTGCTTTTTAGCAAGAGCTTTTCAGAAATATCTTTATCAACTGTTATTATCTCATAGCCTACTCCACGATGTGTGAATATCACAACGTTTGATCCGATACACTCTAATTTTTTTCTTAAAAAAGAAATATAGACCTCCACGTGGTTAGCACCGGCACCAGAGTCAAATCCCCAAAGTTTTTCTATAATCCTTTCCTTAGGGGAAATAATGCCCTTTCTTCGCATTAGAAATTCCAGAAGCTCACATTCCCGGCAAGTAAGAGTTACATGCGAATGTTCTTTTGATAGTTTGAGATTTGCTGTGTTAAGTTGGATATCACCAAATTCAAGTATATTATCTGTAAATAATTCTCCTTTACGTCTTCCTAATGCACGGATACGTGCCAAAAATTCATCAAAAGAAAAGGGCTTTACAAGATAATCATCTGCTCCACTGTCAAGACCTGCAACTTTTGCCGAAATCTCATCTTGCTCACTTAATAGAATAACAGGTGTCGAAATTTTTCTTTTTCTGATTTTCTGAAGTATAGTGATGCCGTCAATCTTAGGAAGTAAAACATCAATAATAATTATGTCGTATATACCTGTAAGGGCAAAATCCAGGCCATCGTTACCGTTATGTACGCATGATACTGTGTAGCTGTTTTTCTTTAGTAATTGACATAATATTTTGGATAAATAAATATCATTTTCTACTACTAAAACATGCATGAAATTATTCCTCCAATTGAATCTAAGCATTTATTATGATAAAATAACTAGTGAGGTCACATTATTTATTTTTCCCTATAGCTATTCGAGAATGTGCAAAAGTTTTCTTCGGGAAGACAAAAAAATACTGCCAAAATACAAAAATTATTCGAATATACTATATAGAAGAAAATAAGATAGAGTATTATATGGAATTAAAGTTATATAAGTTAATAGTAATATAATAAATTTTGATAAAAAAATATTGTCTGCATATAGAAGAATGTTGTAATATTCAATATATGACTCTTTGCACAATACACAATATTGAAATTTTTTTTGTACTTGTGTAGGCAATACAGAAAATAAATTTCAAGTCGCTGTTTTATTCCCATATCATAGATAACATCGTTAAGGTAAAAATACAGCAGCGGAAGCTGCAATTAAAGTAGTAAATTCCAATGCGGCAAATAGAGGAACAATACCTTCTAAAAAGTTTGTTAAAAAATTAAACTTTATGGGAAGAATTGTATACGATTGACGGGAATATAAAATTTACATAGTCTGGATAATCGTTTTTTCGTGTTTGTTAAGTTTCGAGGTAATCAATGAGAAAGTATTATATTTATTTATAATATAGAAAAATTAAGAAGGGGAGATCAAAGTGAGAAAAAGTTTATCAGTTTTTCTGGCTGTTATTATGCTTACGTTATTAATGACGCCATCAGGAGTGTTTATTGTTTCAGCAGACAACGGACAATCCTTGTTTATCAATGAGATTATGGCTTCTAATTCGCAGACTCTCAGGGACGGAGATGTAGAAGACAAGGATGAAGGGAGTAAAGGCGGAGCATATTCTGATTGGATAGAAATCTACAATGCCGGTTCACAACCTATTGACCTGACCGGATACACCTTATCTGATTCAGGTGCAACATGGACATTCCCAAAGGGAATTATTGAAGCAAAGGGCTATTTATTAGTATGGGCCTCAGACAAGGATAAAGTTGCAAAAGATGGACAGTTTCATGCAAACTTTAAATTGAGCGCATCAGGTGAGATAGTTGTTCTGAAGTCACCTGACGGGACAGTTGTTGATTCTGTTACCTTTGTAAGTCTTGCTGATGATCAATCATATGGACGAACTACAGATGGTGCTACCGGTTTTGATGTGTTTTCAAAATCTACACCACTCAAAGCAAATTCAAATGGCATGGTTGTTGTAAAAACTCCTGTTTTTTCTAAGGAGGGAGGATTTTATACTGAGGCATTTGACTTAGAGATTACTACAGACATTCCCGAAGCAAAAATCTATTACACAACTGATGGCTCTGATCCTGTTCCCGGAGCTTCAGGAACAAACGAATATAATAGCAGTATAAGAATCAAAAGCCGTGCAGGAGATCCAAATGTTCTTAGTATGGTTCAGAATATATCCAATGATACTTGGAATCCTTGGAAAGCACCAAAGGGCGAAGTTTTTAAATGCACTACATTAAAGGCGGTTGTTGTACGTGAAGATGGAGTAAAGAGTAAGGTTGTTACCTACTCATATTTTGTAGACCCAAATATGAATTCAAGGTATACTTTACCCGTAGTATCACTAGTAACAGACTATGATAACTTATTTGATCCTGCTACGGGGATCTATATGAAGGGCAATTCCGAGAAGACCGGAGAAGAATGGGAAAGACCTGCACATATTGAGTTTTATGAGGAAGACGGTACTATAGGATTTTCACAAAATGTTGGAATAAGAATACATGGAGGATGGTCCAGAAAATATCCTCAAAAGTCGTTCAGGGTATATGCAGATGCTGGGTATGACGATTCAACAGAATTTGAATATGAAGTATTCCCGGGACTAACTAAAAAAGGTAACGGGAAAAAAATGAAGAGCTTTGAAAGATTGATACTCAGGGAAGCTGGTAATGATTGGTCAGTTGCTTATATGAGGGATGAAATGATGCAGAGCCTTGTATCCCATGTAAAAGGTCTGGATACTCAGGCAGAAAGGCCTGCAATACTGTTCTTAAACGGAGAATACTGGGGTGTATATTATATTCGTGAACGCTACGATAAAGAATATCTTGAGGACCATTATAATCTTGATGATGATAATGTCGCAATACTTGATGTTCAGCAAAACATTGAAGTTCAGGAAGGTACTGCAGAAGATGCTACCGCATATACAAATGATGTAATAAATTATCTTAAATCAAACTCAATAACTCAAGCCAGTACCTATGAATATATTAAAACAAAAATTGATATTGATAACTTTATTAATTATTATGTAGCAGAAATTTTCTGTGGTAATACAGACTGGCCAGGAAATAATGTTGCCATATGGAGGTACAAGACGGAAGATGGAAAGTATCACCCGGAAGCACCATACGGTCAGGATGGCAGATGGAGATGGCTCTTGAAAGACCTTGATTTTGGGTTTGGATTGTATAACAAATCTGTGACACATGATACCTTGAGGTTTGCAGCAGGCGATACTTCAGAAGGTTATGCCAATGAATCATGGGCTACATTCCTGTTTAAAACTCTGCTGCAAAACACTGAGTTCAGAAACCAATTCATAAATTGTTTTGCAGACCATCTTAATACATCTTTTGTTTCTGAAAGGGTACTTCAGGTAATAAATGAATTTGAAGCTGTTCTTTCACCTGAAATGCTTGAGCACACAGATCGTTGGCAGTATATTAAAATGACTACTCAATATCCTATGGAAACAACTTGGAGCCAGAATGTACAGGTAATAAAGGATTATGCAAAAAACCGTCCTTCAAATGTAGTTACGTTTATAAAGAACAAGTTCGGAGGCAGTAATGGAATAACTGGGACAGCTAATATAACTTTAAATATTGACCCGAAAAAAGGTTATGTCAGAATAAACACAATTGATATAAAATCTTCCACGCCAAGTGTTAAAGATCCAAGTGCATGGACTGGTATGTACTTCACAGGTATACCTGTAACTGTAACTGCAGTTCCGGCAGATGGCTATGTATTTGACCATTGGGAAGGAGTAACAGGGGATACGAATACAGTAACATTTACCCACACAGGAGAAAAAAGTATTACTGCTGTATTTAAGAAAGAGACAGCCGATCCTACACCTACTATAGTTCCAACGCCAACTCCAACGTCATCAGGCTCTATTGTATATGGTGATGTAAATCAGGATGGAGCTTTCAATTCAATAGATTTTGGCTTTGTCAGAATGTATTTGCTTGGAATGAAAAAAGAAACAGAAATTAATAAAGTTGCGGGAGATGTTGATGCAAACGGAGCTCTTAATGCAATAGACTTTGGATACATGAAACAGCGTTTGCTTAGAATTATAAGCAAGTTTCCTGCTGAGAATTAATTATTACCTGCAGCTCGAATATCATAATTATATATAGATAGTTAATAAGTGCTTTATAAACCAGTTGGTTGTTGTTTTGAAGAGTACTTAATGAAACACCATTTTTACTTTGATTTATTTGTTTGCAAACGCATTTCCTAAGTTTGTGGTCTTGTAACTACGGAAATTATTTTATAGGCCATCTGAAAGTAAGGGATTTATGGGGGTTTGAGAAATCAAAGGGGTATCTGATTTTTGTTTTGAGCATAATTATTCAGAAATTGGCTCTTAAGAAAAAAGATAGTCATGGTTTACAAATCCTCATACTTTTTGTTTTGAGATTATGTATTTGTTTAGTAATATGTGCAACTAGTGAAGTGAATTTTCTTATATATTCTTTTAAGATTAGTTTAAGCTTTTTCTTGTAAAATGGATTGTAGAAAGGGGGTAAGACATTGGCTATAGAGGTTTTTAACAGATATGAAGTAAAGTATTTGATGGATAGTGATACCTTTGAAAAAGTTCAGCAGCAGCTTATTGAATATATGGAGTTGGATGAATATAATAAGAAGCATTCTTTTTATACGATCAGCAATATTTATTATGACACTATTGATAATCATCTTATAAGAAATTCACTATCAAAACCGAAATACAAAGAAAAGCTGAGGCTTCGTGCATATGGTGTACCCGGTATAGAGGATAAAGTGTATCTGGAAATAAAGAAGAAATTTAATGGAATTGTGAATAAGAGAAGGACAAAGCTGGTTTTGGATGAAGCATATAAATTTGTTGCTTCAGGAAATAAACCTGAGCTAAAATGTTATATGAACAAGCAAGTCCTCAATGAAATCGATTACCTGATAAAGATATATAATCCTGTACCAAAGCTTTACCTTGCATATGACAGAAAAGCTTTCTTCGGGATAAATAACAGGGACTTAAGAGTAACATTTGATACCAATATCCGCTCAAGGAGAGAAGAATTAAGGCTTGAAGCGGGTGACCATGGCAGACGCTTGTTGCCTGAAGATATATGGCTTATGGAAGTCAAGGCTGAAAAGACTATTCCTATATGGCTTTCAAAGATGCTCAGTAAGTATAAATTATATAAAACCAGCTTTTCAAAATATGGGACAGAATATAAAAATATGATTTTAGATAATCTGGAAGGAGGAAGCAACCAATGTTTGACGCGTTATTTAGTACCTCAACTGAGCCGTTACAGTTAACATTTGGTATAGCAGTATTAACTGTTTTAACTTCATTTGCATTAGGTATGCTGATAAGTTATACTTATATAAAAACACATTCTAAAGGGATTCACTCACAGAATTTTATTCTGACTCTAATTATGATGCCTTGTATTATTGCAATTATAATTCTTCTGATAGGAAGTAATGTTGCAAGAGCTTTTGGTCTGACAGGAGCATTCTCAATTGCCAGGTTTAGAAGTGCACCGGGAGATCCTAAAGATATTGGATATGTCTTTTTTGCAATGGCTGCCGGTTTGGCTTGTGGCGTAGGAGTATACGGCTATGCAATACTTTTTACAGTTACTCTTTGTATACTTATGGTAGTTTTGAGTAAAGTAAATTATGGTGCAAGAAAGTCATCGGATAAAATGCTTAAAATCGTCATACCGGAGGATTTAGACTATCAAGGAGCATTTGACGATATTTTTGAGACTTACACATATAATTATGAATTGAAAAAAGTTAAAACAACAGATATGGGAACCTTATATGAGTTGGTTTATATAGTGAACATGCGACAGAATGCAAGGGAAAAGGAATTTCTTGATGAAATCCGGTGCAGGAATGGTAATTTGAACATTATTTTATCAATGAATCCAGACCCGGTAGATTGATATAATGGTTAAAACGTAACCTTCCCATTCAGAGGCTCAAAATGCACTGGGAAAGATAATTAAAAAATACAACCAGAAGCTAGTAAAATTAGACTTAGAAGCTTTTGGTTGTATTTTTCTTGAAACCTAGTGAATTATATTTCATTTACATTATTTATTGATTATTAACTTGTGTTGTCAACTTATTAGGTAAATAAACTCTTATTACTCAATTACAAAAACATAAGCATCATCAGGATTTGAAACAAGTGTTACAGTGCAATTAACATCTTTTGGAAATACCTCGATTTTATATCCGACATATTTACCACCGACTGAATTATTCCACTGAGGTGCATAATTGGCAGTTGAAGGGGCTGTGCCTGATATTGGATTCAGGACAGGGTAAATCTCGTTTGATTTGCCATCCTTTGTACAATTGATGGTGTGTTGTAGTGCATATATCAAATCTTCAGAAGGTGTAAGTGTGTCTTTCGCATTTATTGTTATAGGTGGTGAACTGCCGAAAGTCAGATATTGAAGGCTAAAGTCCTCACTTTCAAGCATATAAGCTAAGACAGCTTTTTCAATGAGTAAAGCATGATGATCGTCTGCTTTTTTTCTTGAATTTTGGAGTACGCCGGTAAACATACTAAACGCAATAATTGATATTACGCCAATAATTGCAATAACAATAAGCAGCTCAATTAATGAAAAGCCTTTGTTCTTTTTTATAAGCTCTTTCATACAAAATTCTCCCTTGCAAATTAGTACAATAAAATAATTGAGATACAAACAAAAAATATATTTAAGTTACAGGAACAGAAGAATTAACATAAAATGTTAATAAGAATGGAAAGTGCAACCCCCTGAAAACTACAGTATTATTAACTTGTTTTGTAAACTCAATGCTTTCTTTATCTATATTTATATTTTAGCATTAATAAGATGGAAATAACAGCGCATAATATACAATATAAGGAAATAACACTTAGGAATTGAACTAATATACAGGAAACTGATAAATTTGAAAAATAACACCCTTTCTTTAACTCTGCGTCTGGTTCTTTCTGTAAATGAGCAAATTGAAAAAGAAAGGGCTTGTATAATCCTTAGTGTTATCGACTTCTCTTCATTGGACGTTTTTTATTTGATCTTTGAATTATTATCTTTTTACCCTTCAAGTTATAATTCTTCATAGCTTCCATTACTTCTGCAGAGTATTCCTTTGGAACTTCTACAAAAGTGAATCTGTCAAAAATATCTATAGCTCCGATTAGTTTTCCTGGAAGACTTGTACTTGAAGCGATACTTTCTACTATATGCTTGGGCTGGATTTTATTATTGCTTCCAACATTTATAAAAAGGCGTACCATTCCATCCTTGGCACCGGTATCTTCTTCAATATCCTCTTGAACTTTTACTATTTGATCATTGTCCTGATCAAACATAGTTTTTAACAGTGCAGCAGCAACTTCAAGAGTAGTTACATAATTAGTATCCATATCTTTGGAATTAGTATCCTCAAGAACTTTTTCAATATATGAAACATACTTTAAATAACTGCCATCTGAAAGGATATCTTTTACTTTGTCCAATAATAAACCGATTTTTCTCTCCTCAACATCCATAGGAGTGGGAGGTTTGATAAGTTGTATAGTCGACTTTGTGTATCTTTGAATTTCTTTGAGCTTATGAATTTCACGTCCAACTACAAAGGTATAAGACTTTCCTGTTTTTCCGGCTCTACCGGTTCTTCCTATTCTGTGAACATAGTACTCTTCATCGCTTGGTAAATCATAATTGAAAACAGCTTCTACATCGTCTACATCAATGCCGCGAGCAGCTACGTCAGTAGCTATGAGAATATCAATAAGTCCTTTTCGAAACTTTGACATAACTCTGTTTCTTTGATCCTGTTTCATATCGCCATGAAGAGCCTCAGTTGAATACCCTCTGGACTGAAGACTTGAAGTTAGGTCGTCAACCTGCCTTTTGGTATTGCAAAAAACCAGGGACAATCCAATGTTGTTAGCATCAATAAGTCTGGATAATATTTCCAACTTTGACGACTGACTTACTTCCAGATAAAATTGCTCAATGCTTGGCACAGTCATTTTTTTGTGAGTGGTTTTGATATGTATAGGATCCTTTAGGTATTTTGAAGTTAGATCCAATATTTCCTTAGGCATGGTAGCTGAAAAAAGGATAGTTTGTTTTTCGGCAGGGACCTTCTCCAATATTATATCAATATCTTCCCTAAAACCCATATTAAGCATTTCGTCAGCTTCATCAAGTATAACCATCTTTAAATTTGTCAGCTTTAAAGTACGACGGCGCATGTGATCCATAATGCGTCCTGGAGTTCCTATAATGATTTGCGGACGCTTTTTTAGTGCGGCAATCTGACGGTCAATAGGCTGTCCGCCATAAACGGGCAAAATCCTGACACCTTCCTTATATTTTGATACATCTCTTAATTCTTCTGATATCTGTATAGCCAGCTCTCTTGTCGGGGACAGGATTAACACCTGAATTCCTTCAGCATTCGGATCCAGCATTTCTATTGCGGGTATGCCGAAGGCACATGTCTTTCCTGTACCTGTTTGAGCTTGACCGATAAGATCAACTCCTTTAAGTATATGTGGAATTGTCTGAGATTGGATAGGAGTTGCTTCTTCAAATCCCATATCTGCAATGGCCTTTTGAATTTCTTCCGATAGATTCAAGTCCTTAAAAATTACATTTTCCATTTTTCATTTTCCTTTATATATATTTATTTTTGTTACGTTTGTTTTCACAAAACCATTTTTCCCAATTCTTATGATTTCCTATCTTTGTGTCGGAAAAGTTTTTTGCTTCAGCACAACTTAGTTACGGGGCAAGTTGTTGAGCGATAAAAACTCACTTGTACCCATATTTTATAAATTGTATATATAAAACGTCCATTTGTCAATAAATTAATGCTTTCATTGCACGGTAAACGCATGAAAATAAATTTAACACTAAACCCAATTTGAAGGGTTTTTAAAAATGCCATTTCGGCATCAAGTATAAGATATGAGTATAAATTGAAGTGAAAAAACTTAAATTCCAAACAAG
>Ga0208826_1000231_pt1 | contig 62985 bp, 53 predicted proteins | sample AD_UKC115_MetaG_FD_184451 | JGI IMG/M metagenome (GOLD analysis project Ga0208826, IMG submission 184451) | Active sludge microbial communities of municipal wastewater-treating anaerobic digesters from Hong Kong - AD_UKC115_MetaG (SPAdes)... | ecosystem: Engineered > Bioreactor > Anaerobic >... | reverse complement strand
GATCGTGTGCAAGATATCCAGCTGGATTACCATAACGTGCAATACCTTTACCGAGATGATAACTTTTTCTATTTCATGGATATGAACACCTTCGAACAGCCAGCTATCCCAGCTGAGTTGGTTGGAGATTATGCCGGCTTCCTCAAAGGAGATATGGAAGTTAAACTGACATTTTTTGGTGACGAACCCTTAGATATTGAATTGCCAACCAGTGTAGATTTAGAGGTCGTTTCAGCAGAACCCGCAGCGCGAGGTAATACCGCCACAGGTGTCACAAAACAAGTCGTCACCGATACGGGGCTGAAAGTTCAGGTTCCCTCCTTCGTTGAAGAAGGTGATGTCATCCGTGTGGATACCCGCACAGGGGAATACATCACCAGGGTTTAGTTTATAAAATGAAAACACCCTATGGCAAGGAGTGCCGTTTCTTTTATGGGGACTATTACCGTGGCAGGAATTTTGAAGAGTGCCGCTTACTCACGGATAATGATAAACACCAATGGGAACCGACCTTCTGTAAGAACTGCCCTGTGCCTGGTATTTTGATCAATAATGGCTGCCAATATATGGTCCTGAGTGGGAAGATTAAAAAATCCCTATTCAGCAAGCGAATTCAGGTGAGTGCTTATTGTACAAAATCCCATAGTGAAGTTAAAGATCCAAATGTAGGTTGTGAGATTTGCCACCGGGGAATTTTTTCCGTGAGTGTTAATTCAAAATAATAGAGAATTCTAAGAAGTTACCCTGAAGATTAGACGTTATTATCGGTATAAAATGGGTGCTGATATAATAAGTATGCTCGTTGATACTTTTTAGTATCAATTATTGGAGGTTTTTTGTGAATTCACGTAACCAAACATTTGTGATTTACCTTTTACTGTTCATGGCAATAATTACCATGCTCTTTTTTAATTTTCAGCAGCAAGCTGCCGAGGTAAGAACAATTCCTATCAATCAATTAGCTGCGGATATTCAAGCAGGGAAGGTTTCTAAGGTCGTTGCCAATGGTGATGATTTGACCATAACCTACAAGACTTTGGAAATTAAAGAAGCCGTCAAAGAGTCTAATTCTGGCTTGATTGACCAATTGGTTCAGCTTGGCGTTACGCCTGAAAAGCTGCAGGATGAAAGCTTGAGCATAGAAATCAAAAAACCGAGTGCTTGGGTTGGAATCCTGAATGTTTTAGGCTATCTATTGCCCCTCGTCTTTATGTTCGGGCTGCTTATCTTCTTCGTTCGGCAAATGCAGGGCTCAAATAACGCCGCCATGTCTTTCAGCAAGTCGCGCGCGCGTATGATGACTGGTGAACACCCTACGGTGACCTTTGAAGATGTGGCAGGTGTGGATGAGGCTAAAGAAGAACTAAAAGAAGTGGTCGAATTTTTGAAAGAGCCGCAAAAATTTATTGCCTTAGGTGCCCGTATCCCTAAAGGGGTTTTACTGGTGGGTTCTCCAGGTACAGGTAAAACTTTGATGGCTAAGGCTGTCTCCGGTGAGGCAGGCGTTCCCTTCTTTTCTATTTCTGGCTCAGAGTTTGTGGAAATGTTCGTGGGTGTGGGTGCCAGCCGGGTGCGTGACCTTTTCGACCAAGCGAAGAAACACTCCCCTTGCATCGTATTTGTGGATGAAATCGATGCCGTTGGGCGCCATCGTGGCGCTGGCTTGGGCGGGAGCCACGATGAACGTGAGCAAACCTTAAACCAGTTGCTTGTCGAAATGGACGGCTTTGAGACTGATACGAATGTCATCGTGATGGCAGCCACCAACCGCCCAGACATTCTGGACCCTGCCCTACTACGGCCGGGACGCTTCGACCGGCGCGTGATTTTAGATAGACCCGATATGCGCGGCAGATATGAGATTCTCAAAGTGCATGTGCGCGGTAAACCGTTGGCTCCGTCTGTGGATTTGGAAGTCATTGCGCGGGCAACGCCGGGTTTCGTCGGCGCTGATTTGGAAAACTTAGTCAATGAAGCCGCAATTTTAGCCGCACGTCGCAATAAGAAAATAATCGAGCAAGCCGAATTTGAAGAAGCGATTGAGCGTGTGATTGCCGGCCCGGAACGCAAGAGCCGCCTGATTCACCCCGATGAACGCCGGATCATTGCCTACCACGAAGCTGGGCATGCAATTGTAACTAATGCCCTTCCGGAAGGTGACCCTGTTCAAAAAGTCTCGATTATTTCTCGCGGTATGGCAGGTGGCTACACCTTATCACTACCGACCGAAGATCATGTCTTAGATTCGCGAAGGAAGATCTTCGCTAACATGGTAACACTATTGGGTGGACGTGCTGCTGAAGAAATAATGTTCAATGACATTACTTCTGGCGCTTCGAATGATATTGAAAACGTGACTAAGCTTGCTCGCCGTATGGTTACCCGCTTAGGCATGAGCGAAAAATTGGGACCACTTGTATTCGGTGAGAAGGAAGAGTTGGTTTTCTTAGGGAAAGAAATTTCCGAGCAAAGGGATTACTCTGAAGCAGTTGCTGAGCAAATTGATCAGGAAGTCAAAGAGCTGGTCAATAAAGCTTACCAACAGGCAAAAGAAATCCTTACCCAATATAAGAATAAGCTGATCGAAGTAGCCGAAAAGCTCTTAGAAGTGGAACAACTCAGCCGCGAAGAGTTCGAAGCAATCTTCCCGCCTCCAGTTCCAAAGAATGCGGGTATTCCCAAGCCTGTTATCGATCTCGCCCCAGGCGAAGCAGCAGCTTAATCGTTTTAGAACGTCGCTTTGATCAGATCCAGCATGTGCGCGAGCACAGCTGGATCTGTTGCATTAAACCAATGTATCTTAGGATCGTTAGGTTTAAACCAATTGGCTTGGCGGCGAACGAAAACGCGGGTATTGTGCCGCATCTGTTGTTTGGCTTCCTCTAATGAAGACTGTCCCTCCAAATATTGGAGCACTTCAGAATACCCAATGATACCCATTCGCTTGAGCGCCTCTGCGTATCCTCGATCAACCAATTCTTGCACTTCCTCAACCAAACCAGCAGCAAACATCGCTTCAATACGCGCGTCAATGCGCTCATAGAGCAGCTCACGCGGCCAGGCGATACCGATGATAAGCTGCTGATAGGAGGATATAGATTTCTTGCGCAGGTCTGAAAAGCGCTGCCCTGTGGCAAAAATGACCTCTAATGCACGAATGGTGCGCCTCTTATTGCGGTAGTCAATTAACTGGGCAGCTTCAGGATCCAATCGGGCTAAACGTTGATGCAGTGCATCAAAACCAATCCTTTGCCCCCACAATTCGATGGCATCGCGCAATTGATGCTCTGGAGCTTGAGCTGGGATTTCCCATTGCTCGGTAATAGCACGAATATATTGACCGGTTCCACCAGCTAAAATCGGCAGATGACCGCGTAAGTTAATTTGCTGAATGAGCTGATGGGTAGCTTTTTGATAAACGCCTAAACTCCAGGGGTTATCCAGTGTGGTGACGTTAATCAGGTGATGCGGGACACGGGTAAGTTCATCTGGGCTTGGTTTAGCAGTACCGATGTTAAGTTCTCGATACAAATATCGCGAATCAGCAGAAATAATTTCACCACTCAACGCTTGGGCTAATTGGATAGCTATCTCAGTTTTACCGGAACCTGTTGGCCCTACTAAAACCAACAATTTCGGCTTTGGTGATCCATTCATAAGGTCTCTTCACCAATGTTTTCGTAATGTAGGATCGTTGGAGCTGGATCACCTTTACGACCTTCCACGATGATGATATCTATCTGCCATTCCGTCGGGGCTTCGCTGCCTAAGCTTTCTAAGTAACTCTCAATGCTGGCGAACATTGCCTGAAGTTTTTTGGCGTTAATTGCTTCTTCTCCAAAACCATAAGCATGATTAGAACGGGTTTTTACCTCGATGAAGCACAGACTCTTATTCTTCGTGGCAATCAGGTCCAATTCACCATGGTGGGTATGAAAATTTCGGGCGAGAATCTCATAACCCTGCGTTTCCAGATAATTACTGGCGATTTGTTCACCCCAATCACCTAATTTTTTTCGATATCCGCCTGCCATTTAATTCCTCGGGTTTAGTATACTCGAGCTTCTTAATCGCGACCGCCTCAGATAATCTTTGAAAAAGCTATTTTCGATATGCCCTACACCCACGTGCATCTTCCAAAATCTCCTATAATTAATACAGATCTTCAACACTTTGGGTTAAAATTGTAAAAATTTCGTGAAGAAACGAGTAAAATAGATTATGGCTGTTGCAGAAATTGTTACTATCGGTACAGAACTGCTTTTAGGCGAAATCCAAGATACTAACTCAAGATACATTGCTCGATTTTTACGCGATATTGGTGTGGACCTTTACCGTTTGAGTACTGTCGGAGATAATGTTCAGCGTATTACTGCTACGCTGCAAGAAGCTTTAATGCGCGCCGATATTGTCATCACGACTGGCGGCTTAGGACCGACCGTCGACGACCCAACTCGCCAAGCGGTGGCAAAGACCTTCAATGTGCCGCTAGAATTCCATGAAGAGCTTTGGGAGCAGATCTTGGAGCGCTATAAACAATATGGCCAAAAGCCGACGGAAAATAACAAACGTCAAGCATACATCCCTGCCAATAGCATTCCGATACCCAATCCAGTGGGCACAGCACCTGCTTTTGCGTTTGAACTCGGTCCAAAAGTGGTAATTTCTTTGCCAGGTGTCCCCCGCGAAATGGAATACCTCATTGAACATTTTGTGCGTGATTACCTCAAACGGCGCTATGGCTTACAAGAAACTGTAATTAAACCCTGGGTTATCCACACAATCTCAAAGGGTGAATCGAATATCGACGAGATAATCGGAGATTTGGAAGAACTGAGCAATCCCACAGTAGGGCTTTTAGCCCATCCCGGACAAACCGATATCCGAGTCACCGCAAAAGCGAGTTCGTTAGCAGAAGCCGAGCAAATGATGGCTCCCGTCCTTCAGCGGATCCGTGAACAATTAGGCAAGTATATCTACGGCGAAAACGATACAACCTTAGAAGAAGCCGTAGGCAGACTCATCGCAGATCGTCACGTCAGTGTCGAGATTATTGAAGTTGGAACGAAGGGGGAGATACTTTCTAAACTTAAATCACAGGTGTCTGACCTGGCAAACGGAGAGTTTATTGACTCTTTTGTTTCCAATGAAACTCTGAAAACTCTTCTCAAAGAGTCCCAAGTGCAGCAAAACGCTGACTTAGCGCTCGGCGTTCGCTTGGTTTCAAATGGGGATAAGCAAGATCTTCTGCTGGTATTGCGTGGTGAAGAAATTATCAAAGAGGGCGAGCGCTCTTACGGAGGTCCCCCCGGTGACGGGCAAATCTGGGCAGTTAACTCTGCCTTGGATTATATCCGCCGCTATTTAATTGAGAATTAGATGACGCAGAATGAAGAAAGGAGCTTATGAAAAAACACGCTGATCAAATCCTTTATAACGCCATTCTCCTCACGATGGATGATGCCTATAATATCTATGAGCCAGGAGCACTCGCTATTTCTGGTCAAAACATTATCGCAGTCGGCAACCAAGAGGAGGTTTTAGAGGCATATCAAAGCGAGTCATTAATCGATTGCCAAGGTAAAGTGCTTATGCCTGGCTTGGTCAATGCGCACACGCATGTCCCTATGACCCTTTTTCGAGGTTTAGCAGACGATTTGCGCTTAGATGTGTGGCTGATGGGTTATATCATGCCGGTTGAACGCGAGTTCGTATCACCGGATTTCGTCCAATTAGGTACAAAACTTGCCTGTGCAGAATTTATCCGCTCTGGGGTAACATGCTTCAATGATATGTATTATTTCGAAGATGCGATCGCCGAAACGACTGCAGAAGTTGGCTTGCGTGCCGTCGTCGGTCAGACTGTAATGAAATATCCCGCTCCAGATTCGAGCTCTTATGAGGTAGCTTTAGAGTTAGCTGAAGCTCTCATCCAAAAATGGAAAGGTCATCCACTGATTGTCCCAGCTATTGCACCCCATTCCGTTTATACGACAACACCCGAAATCCTTACAGCGGTAAGTGAAATGGCTAAAAAGTATGATGTTCCGGTTCACTTTCATGTGGCTGAGGTGTCTTCTGAGGTGGAAGCTCTGCGCGCAGAAGAAGGTATGCCGGAAGTGCCTTATATTCGTAAATTTGGGATGCTCGAAACCAAGCTGATCGCAGCCCATTGTGTGCACTTGGATGAAGGGGAAATCCGCTCTCTGCAACATGCTGGCGCTGGGATTGCACACAACCCTTCCTCTAATCTCAAGCTCGCCTCTGGTTTTGCGCCTGTCCAACGCATGATCGAGCTGGGCGTCAATGTCGGCATTGGCACCGATGGTCCAGCCTCTAATAACGACCTGGATATGATCGATGAAATTCGGTTGGCGAGCTTGGTTTCTAAAGCAGTGAGTGAGGATCCTACAGCTCTGCCGGCTAAAATTTCGCTGGCGATGGCTACCAGCATGGGTGCCAAAGCGCTGCATATCGGAGATATTACAGGCAGTTTGGAGCCAGGAAAGCGTGCAGACTTGATCTTGATGGACATTTCACCGCTGCATAATCAACCTCGCTTCCGAGGTAATGGCGATAACATCTATGCTCAGATTATTTACGCGAGCAAATCAACAGATATCACCGATGTGATGGTCAACGGTGCATGGCTGATGCGCGATCAAACGCTGCTTACGCTCGATGAACAAGCCTTGATTGCAGAAGCTCAAGGTATTGCAACGGAAATCGACCTATTCCTGAAAGATCGAGAGGAATCTGTGCTCTCCAAGCTGGTTGCTATTGGGGGTACGATGCAAGAAGAGAGCTTTGAAGTACAAGTTAAGGTGCGTGTGGATGATTTAGAGCCAGTGCTAAAAGCCCTCAATCAGCCTGGCATTGAGATTATGCGTAAGCGCCATTATCACGAATACGATACATACTTCCGGCAGGCAGACCCAAGCCAAGGCCGCTTGCGCTACCGTGAGGATGAGTTTATCGGCGAAAATGGTGAGATTACCAATGTACGTTCCCGCCTGACGCTGATAGGGGAAACGAGAGAGAAATCCCACTTAAATGGCGAGGAGATTATGCTTTCTCGCAGCCGTTATTTGGCTCCGGCAACACAAAGCTTACGATTTTATCGAGAGTATTTCAAACCCGTGGCGATTGAGGAAATCGTAAAAGACCGCCGCCGTTTCTTAATTAAATTCGAGGGTACAGAATTCTTCGTAAACTTGGATGAAGTCACCAAACCTAACTTGGGCAAATTTGTGGAAATAAAAAGCCGCACCTGGAGCCGCCAAGATGCCCAGCATAAAGTTAAACTGATGCAAAAATTATTGGAAGCTTTAGGCTTAGCCTCACAACCGCTGGTTACTAAAGACTATATTTATCTCGTTGAAGAAGGAGAAGAGTAGCCATGAGCCCCGCAGAAAACCTCCAAGTCCTTTTTGCATGTTCTGAGGCAGAGCCATTAGCCAAGGTTGGCGGTTTGGGGGATGTTGCGGGCGCATTGCCAGCTGAAATCAAACGCACTGCTGAAGATTACGTGGATATTCGTCTGGTAATTCCTTTTCACGCAGTCATCAAGGAGAAGAATCCGCCGGTGGGTTGGATAGGATCATTCCCTATAAAAACTAAGACAGGTCAATCACTTTGTGATCTCTATGTTACTGATCTTGGTGGCGTCATAACATATTTATTGGATAGCGACGGAATTAACCACAATTCGCCTATCTATTATGGGGATGCAACTTTAGATGGGCGGAAATATGCTCATTTTTCTGTCGCCCTTCTGGAAGCCATGCGCTTTATCGACTGGAAGATAGATGTTTTGCACGCTAATGACTGGCACACTGCCTTAGCGGTCTATGCACTCAAAGACTTATATAAGGACGATCCCTTCTTCGCTCAGACGAAAACCATCCTTACCGTTCACAATCTCCCATATAACGGATATGGTGCGGATTCGGCAATGACAGATTTGGGCTTTTCACCATGCAGCGACCCAGACCTACCTGACTGGGCGCGCCTGACCCCGTTATCCGTTGGCTTAACATCTGCCGACCGAATCATCGCCGTATCCCCTGGATACGCAGAGGAGATATTAACCCCTGATTATGGTTGTGGTTTAGATGGCTACTTAAGGCTGCATCAAGATAAGCTCAGCGGAATCGTGAATGGCATCGACCTCGAAAAATGGAACCCGGAGACAGATGAATATATCGGGCATCCTTACTCCATCGATCGTTTACATAGCAAGCAGCTAAATAAGCTCGATCTTCAGCGTGAATTAGACTTAGAAATTAACCCAGAAGTCCCCTTGCTTACTGTTGTCAGCCGCCTTGATTTTCAGAAAGGCATTGGCTTGATCTTCGATGCATTACCGGATCTGGCTGATGAGGCTTGGCAGCTGGTGATCCTTGGCACAGGCGCCAAAGAATTGGAAGAACGCGCGCAGGAAATCGCAGAGACATATCCAGATAAAATCGTCAGCATATTAACGTACGATAATGCTTTATCACATAAACTATACGCAAGTGGAGATATATTCCTAATGCCTTCTCTCTATGAACCATGCGGACTCTCCCAAATGATCGCAATGCGCTATGGCAATGTACCGGTAGCCAGAGCGACAGGTGGTTTGAAGAACACAATCGTTGATTTTCATGCCTCTCCAGAAAAGGCAACTGGGTTCTTGTTCGAAGAAAAAACCGCTGATGGGTTAAAAACTGCTCTTGAAATGGCTCTGAATATTTTTAAGAACAAACAAATCTGGTATCGGCTGCAGCGCAATGCTATGTCTGCGGATTTCTCCTGGAAGCGGTCTGCTCTCCAATACCTACAAATATATCAAGAATTAAGTCAAAATTTATTATAAGCGAGGAAAAAATTTATGCTTACAGAGCGTGCGTCCGGAATTTTACTCCACCCAACCAGTTTCCCGGGTCCTGATGGTATCGGCGATTTGGGTCCCGAAGCTTACTGCTGGATTGACTTCCTGAAAGGATCGGGCTGCCAAATGTGGCAGATTCTACCCCTCGGCCCAACTGGCTATGGTGATTCTCCTTACCAGTGTTTTTCTGCTTTTGCTGGTAATCCCATATTAGTCAGCCCCCTGCTTCTTATTGAAGATGGCTTATTAGAAATCTCAGACATAGCTGACCGTCCAAGATTTCCCGCAGATCGCGTCGATTTTGGGCCAGTCATTATCTGGAAGAATAGGCTTTTAGACCGCACTTATGCCCGTTTTCAGGCACTGCGGTCTAACGCAATAAAAACTGCCTTCGACCGTTTTCGCGAAGAAAACCGAGCGTGGCTTGCGGATTTCAGCTTATTTATGGCAATCAAAGAAAGCCAAAATGGACAGCAATGGAGCCTTTGGCCGGAACCCTTGAAATATCGAGACCATCAAGCCTTGGCAGACTTCTCTGGAAAACATGCTGAAAGCATAGAAAAGCAACAGTTTAATCAATTTCTTTTCTTTAACCAGTGGGAAAAGCTGCATGCCTATGCTAAACAAAATGGCATCCTGATTATCGGCGATGTGCCCTTCGTGATCGCCCTGGATAGCGCAGACGTTTGGGCAAATCCGAACTTATTTTTGATGGACGCGGAGCTCAACCCAACCTTTGTTGCGGGCGTACCTCCGGATTATTTTTCCCGGGATGGCCAATTGTGGGGTAATCCGCTCTACAACTGGAATGTTCATCGTGCGCAAGGCTACCAATGGTGGCTCGACCGGATGGTAGCTGTGCTGAAATTAGTTGACCTCGTCCGCTTGGATCATTTCCGCGGTTTCGCAGCTGCTTGGCATGTGCCCTTTGGGGAGACCACTGCGCGTAAGGGAGAATGGGTGCCTGGACCAGGTAAGGAGATTTTTACCGCTTTCCAACAGAGGTTCCCAGCAATGCCCATTATCGCTGAAGACTTGGGCGTCATCACACCCGATGTGGAAGACATGCGGGATAGTTTCAACCTCCCGGGGATGAAAATCCTCCAGTTTGCCTTTACAGGTGATCCTGAGGACGACTTCCTTCCCCACCATTACCCGGTGAATTGTTTTGCCTACACCGGCTCGCACGATAATAACACCTCGCGCGGTTGGTATGAGCAGGCTTCGGCGCGCGAGCAGGACTTTTGCCGGCGCTATCTCAATGTTTCTGGAGAGGATATTTCTTGGTCGATGATGCGTGCCATCTGGCAATCAGTCGCGAATGATGTCGTTGCGCCTATGCAGGATTTGCTCTCCTTAGGTGCTGAAGCGCGTATGAACTTACCAGGTTCCCAAGGGAGTAATTGGGCATGGCGCATGCTTCCCGATGCCATCAGCGAGCCTTTACGCCAGCGTATGTGGGAGCTCAATCTGCTCTATAGCCGGCTGCCACCTGAGGAGAAAGCGCGTTATACCGCCAAGCTCAATGCAGAATTATCTGAAACGGTCAAACCACATTAGGCTTGCGTTCGGGCAGCACTGAAATCACAATACCCAGCAGAATAAAAATACCGCCGATGATTTCTAAAATCGACGGTATTTCGTTTAAGAAAATAACCGCCAATATGGTAGAACCAACAGGTTCTCCTAATAACGCCATAGAAACAATCGTTGCCGGCAAAACTTCTAAGGAGTAATTCAAAACGGAATGCCCTAATAGCTGCGGGATAACTGCTAACGCTACGAAAAGGGCATAAATTTGGGGGGAATAACCCAAAACCTTTTCTCCGCGCAAAATAAGCGCCAAAATCAAAACTATGGCAGAAACGGTATAAACAGACGTTGTGTAGCTTAAATTATCCATTTTGAGCCGCATTTTTCGACCGATCAACATATAACCCGAAGCCATCCAAGCGCCAAAAAGGGCTAAAGCCATACCCCAAAGGGTTTGGCTGCCTCGTTCAAAAACACTGCCTGAACATCTAAGCCCAGTTGTGCTGAGGTGACATGGACCACTTATAGCAATGCAAATTCCTCCGATGATTGCCACTGCCATACCCCAATAAAAGCGCGAGCCCACTTTTTCTTTGAGCACGATTGGCGAAAGCAGCGCTACCCAGAGCGGGGTTGTTGTTACTAAAATCACAGAGCTGCTTACACTGATAAATTCTAAAGAGGTAATCCAAGCAGCAAAGTGCGCTGCGAGAAACACACCCGAAAGGACAAGCAAACCGATATCGTTACGATTGAGTGGAGCGCGGTTGCCTTTGTCGGAAGTGAACAGCAGGATCCCGCTGATCAGGGCTGAAAGTGCCAAGCGGTAAGCTGCAATGACCAATGCGCTTGCTTCGAGCAGAATTAAGCGGATAAAGATCGCTGCGGTGGAGACCGCTAAAATCCCAATGAGAAGGAGGAGATAAGGGTTAATCGGTTTCTTAGGTTTCAACTTTTGCGCCCGTTTATTATGATAAACTTACGTCATTAATTTTACCTTTGGAGTAGAAAATGGCGTTTGTAATCACCAGTTTATGTCTTCGAGATGGCGGATGTATGGCGGTCTGCCCAGTTTCTTGTATTGTTCCCGGTAAACCAGAAACCGAATGGCCACTCTACTACATCGACCCGAATACCTGCATTGATTGTGGAGCGTGCATCCCAGAATGTCCTTATGGTGCTATTTTTACGCTGCAAGATGTACCCTCAGCCTACGTTGCTCGGGGTGGCGAAGTGCTCAGTGCGCCAGTAGGGACACCAGGTTATGACCAGCCTTTGGATACAACCACCTACGAAGGCGACCCTGTTCATATATCAGCCACCCGTGTACTTACAGAAGGTGAGATTGTAGACCTCACCCCAGCTATCCAAGCTAATCGTGAATTTTTCGAAAAAGGTCCAGGCTACGAAGCGCTGCTCTAATTCGCTTTAATGGAGCTCAGCTTCTTTCGCAGCCATCGCTGCGCCAATAATCCCAGCTAGATTCTCCAACTTTGCTGGTAAGATTTTCGTTTGGATTTTAAGATACTCAGCATATATTTCGTACTTAGAGCTAATCCCACCGCCAATAATAAAAAGATCGGGGTTGATTAAATTTTCATAAGTGTTGAGTACTTCGGTAAAGCGTTTTCCCCATTGTTTCCAGCTGAGTTTTTTCTCTCTTCGGACTGCATCAGAAGCACGATGTTCAGCCTCTTTTCCGCGCACCTCAAGGTGACCCAGCTCTGTATTCGGTAAAAGATGCCCGTCAACGAAGATAGCTGAACCAATCCCAGTGCCTACAGTCAGGAAAAATACGGTCTTATAAAAATGGGCATCTTCAATCCCAAAACGCATCTCAGCTAAGCCGGCTGCGTCAGCATCATTGAGAACGGTTACGGGTTGCCCCGTTTGGTTAGAGAGCAATTGGGCAATATCCGTGCCGATCCAGTTTTTATGCAGATTGGCTGCCGTATATGCAATGCCTTTCTTGACTACGCCGGGGTAACCAACCCCGATGACACCATGGTAATCCAGCTTTTTGCGAATTTTTTCCACCAATTCCGCCGCAACCCTGGGTTTAAACAATGGTTCTGTTTCGTAACGCACCCGCTCAGAAACTAACTTCCCCTGATCAAGGTCGACAAGTGCACCTTTGATCGCAGACCCCCCGATATCAATACCTAATGTAATCATAAATCCTCCTTTTGATGCTTAAGGGCAAGCGTTATTTAAATGCTCTTCATATGTGACGGAAAAAGCATGGGTTCCACTCCCATCACATTTCGCGCGGAAATAAAAGTAAGGTGTTTGTGCTGGGTATGCAACCGCTTCAAGCGAAGTCAGGCTTGGATTTGCAATGGGTCCGGGCGGTAAACCAGCATAAAGATAAGTATTGTAAGGTGAATCGACTTGGAGGTCTGCTTCTGTCAATTGGGTTTTCCACCATGTCTGTTCTTTTTCGTCAAAACCGATGGCATATTGGACCGTTGGATCAGTCTGTAAGCGCATCCCTTCGGCGATGCGGTTATAGAAAACCGATGCTATTATGGCTTTTTCTTCATCAGCGCGGGTTTCACGCTCAATGATCGAGGCTAAGGTCAGCGCTTCGTGAAAGCTGAGGTTCTGCGCTGCAATACCTGCCAGCAACTCTGGAGACTGCATGTGTGCACGAAAATTAGATAGAAAGACTTCTACTGTGCTTTCCAAGTCAATATGCGGTTCAAGGCTGTATTCATCTGGGTAGAGGTAACCCTCTAAAGAAGCTTGTGCCGGGAGTTGAAGCTGCGTCCATACGTCCTCTGGCGGCGCGTAGGCATAAGCTAAGAACTCTTTGCCGCTAAACTCAAAACCGCAAAGGTCGATGCTTACGGCGATCTCTTCTAAGCGCCAACCGGGATAGATATAAAAAGCAATATCGCGTGCTTCTGGGTTTGTAATCGTTTGGGCAATTTCAATACTACTTAGTTCCGGTTTGAGTGTAAACGTTCCCGATTGAATTTTGCGATCCAGCCCAGAGTAGACTAAGTAAGTGCAGAAGAGCGCCCCTGAGGATGTGTAAGCCTCATCTTCGAGCCGCCGGCACAGCGCTTCGACAGATTCGTCTGGTTCGATGCTAAATTTACGCGGATAGTTGGACTCTTGTGCACTGGTGAGCAATTCATCTTTAGCCCGTAATAGCGTGATAGCATAATGCGCTCGTAATATAGGGTTCAGACTACGATCCGCTGGACCAAATGACTTTGCCGCCCTTTCTGGTGCACCGATGAGCGTGCCGATAAGTGCCACAAGCAAAATCACCAATACAATAACCAAGAATTTAGGAAAGAAGGAGGATTTATTGTATTGTGTCATTTGTTTCCATAGTCCTATGGTAATTCTCTAAGAAATCCTGTAAGATCACCGCTGCTGCCAAGTCATCGATCAGTTGGCTGCGCTTCTTTCGGGACACACCGCTTGCTATGCGCAGCTCAGCTGCTTTTTGAGAAGAATGGCTTTCATCCCAAAGGTAAATGGGCATCTCCTCGAGTGCTTGCAACGCTTCGACTAACCTTGCTGCAGAGCGTGCTTTAGGCCCAGGTTTGCCGTTACTATCTAAAGCTTGACCAACCACAATGGCATCCGCTTGGTTTTGAAGCGCCAATTGCATAATCGCCTTTGCATCGATCTCCCGTGAGATGTGACTGAGAACAGCGAGTGGACGCGCTAATGTGCCAGTTTCATCGCTGATTGCCACACCGATACGCACTTCTCCGGGGTCAACACAAAGAAATTTCACCTCAAAGTCTCCACAGTTTCTTGAAAGCAACTTCTAAAAATTATACAATACTTTCAATTTAGGCAGCTTTTCAATATCACGATTAAGGAGATTAAATGGAGCTCAAAGGGAAGAACGCATTGATCACAGGCAGTGGCATTCGCCTTGGCAGAGCTATCGCGCTTGCCTTAGCCGCTGAAGGCTGTAACTTGGCGCTACACTACCACCACTCTGCAGAAGAAGTGCGCGAGGTGCAAACTGCTGCGCTCAATATGGGTGTGCAAGCAGAGATTTTCCTAGCGGATTTATCTGATCCAAATCAGCTGCTACAGTTAATGCAAGCCGTAACAACTGCTTTTGGCCATATTGATATTCTCATCAATAACGCCGGGGTTTACCTTAAAGGTAAGGGCATGGATACTACTCCAGAACTTCTCGATCAGGTCTTCAGGCTCAATCTCTATGCCCCTTTATTATTGACCCGCGCCTTTGCCCAACAGCTGCCAGAAGGTTTCCAGGGAAAAGTGATCAATATTTCTGATGCTAAAGTCTTCCGCCATCAACCAGACCATTTCGCATACCGCCTTACCAAGAGCAGTATCAACGAGATGACCGCTCTCTTTGCTTTGGAATTGGCCCCTAACATCACCGTAAACGCAATTGCGCCTGGAGTTATGCTCCCTCTAGCGGGTCATGAAGACGCAGACCTGCAAGATTTAGCTGAAAGGCGTATCCCTCTCAAGCGCATTGGCAGCCCCGAAATCATTGCGGAAAATGTGCTTCACATCCTTCACCAAGATTTCATGACAGGGACGGTGATTCGCGTTGATGGAGGTGAGTGGGCTTAATCTGTCAGAGGAACTATGATCCCCATCCGGTACCACTGCAGCATTTGATCCCATGAAATAGAATGCCCTCTTTTTTCAGTAAAACGAAGTGTATTAGTTTCTGATAACCAAGCTTCGAGCTCCGGGATGTGATAGTAATTTGCGTGGTAATCGTGAAAAAGTCCCCGTGAGGAAAGGTAACACCAGGGTGCTAACTGAAATCTGGTTTCTAGCGAAATTTCTAAGGTTTTTTCTTCCATCTTGGGAAGTTTTTCAGCTTGTGTAATGATTTGTGCGTAAGCCTCCAATTGGTGCTCGAGGGAAAAGTACTTGAGTATTTGTTCTAATCGCTCCCCTCGAACGCGGGTATGTTCGCGCAAAATCATCGCTGCAATCTGGGTGGCAGCATCAACGTCACCATACTCGACTTTATCAATGAGGGTATCGGGCAGCTGGCTGCGATGCACCCCGACTTTCGCTACGATGCTGGGCGTACCACAAGCTAAGGATTCGTTAGCCACATTTCCAAAAGCCTCCACCTGATTCCCCAGGCAAAGCGTCAGGCGGGCAGCTGAATAGTATGCTGGCATTTCCTCTTGGCTAAGCCATGGGTGAAAGATGAAATGTTCTTCTAATCCTCGGCTTTGTAGCTCTGCAGAAATTTGAGTATGAAATTCGCTTTCTAATTGCCCATTCATCTCGCCTAACCACTGGGGGACGAGCACGCGCACATGTGTAAAACCATAAGTTTTTACTAATTTTTCTACTACAAGGATTGTTTGCATTAATCCTTTTCCAGCTTCGGGTCGGTGAGGGTGCAAAATGATCTGGTGAACGGATGGGTTCAGCGCATAGCGGTGGAAAACCGGTATAGGGTCCACTGCGTGGTAAAGCTGGGTATCAATTCCGTTTATAACCGTATGGATTCGATTTTTCAACTCAGGCAAAACTCTGCCTGCAGAGGCTTTGATTACCTCTGCCGAGAAATCTGAAACCGAGATGATAGCATCTGCTTGAGTCAGAAAAGAGCCTAAGATGGATTCAGGATAATAGTTGTCGCGAAACGAACTCACCGTGGGAACACGTTGATAAAGGAAGGGTAGCAACAATTCACCGTCATGCATGTAGAATCGATCAGCTGTCGTTAACTCCCTCGTAACCAGCTCACAAATTAGAGCTAAATCTCCGGGTGGCAGCTGATAAGGCTGAGGGAAAGGTATGTGAAATGGCAGCTCGGGTTTAACCTGTATATTCTTGCCAAAAGTGAAAGGTTTATGGTTTGCATCCGCCTGAGCGCAAAGCACCACAACCTCATGCCCGTGCTGTTCTAAGGTTTGGCAAATATTCATGAAATGCTTTGAAGCACCGCCTGTGACCTGATTGGCAAAAATAGGATTAATCGAAAAGCAAACGATTTTCAATGCTCAATTCCTTTTGTCGTAAAATTAGCCCAAGAGGTGACCATGGATAAAATCATCATCACAGATCTGCAAGCGACAGGCATCATCGGTGTCAAACATCCAGAACGCGATAAGCCCCAAATCCTGCTTATAAACCTTACGCTCTACCGTGACCTGCGTCCTGCCGGTGAGAGCGATAACATCCTCGACACTATCAATTATTCCACCATTTCTAAAGCGGTTGCAGAGCAAGTCTCTCAAACACAATTTCACACGGTAGAAGCTTTAGCCAGCCATCTTTCCCGTTTTCTTTTGCAGAATTATCCGCTTGAAGCTGTCCGCATTCGCGTGGAGAAACCCAAAAAAGTCTCTAATACAGCGCGTGTTGGCGTCGAAATTTTCCGCCGCAAAGGCAATGCCTAAATTTTCTCCTCTGAAGCAATGCGATTTAAAAATTCCATACGCGTCGAGGGCTGAGAACGAAAAACGCCGAGCATTGCCGATGTGGTCATGGATGCTTCTTGTTTTTTAATTCCGCGCATCATCATACACAAGTGTTTACCTTCAACAACTACACCAACTCCCTGTGGTTGCATACTTTCTTGTAAGAAATCAGCAATCTGCTGGGTCATATGTTCCTGCACCTGCAAGCGGCGGGCAAACATATCGACGATGCGGGGGATCTTGGAAAGCCCAATGACTTTACCATTAGGGATGTAGCCAACATGCACCACACCATAAAAAGGCAGCATGTGATGCTCGCATAAACTATAAAACTCGATATTCTTAATAATAACGAGTTCATCATAGGCGACAGTAAAAAAGGCGTCGTTGATCAATTCTTCAGGATTGATACGATAGCCAGCCAAAATCTCTTCGTAAGCCTGCGACACGCGTGAAGGTGTCTTCAACAAACCTTCTCGTTGAGGGTCTTCCCCAATCGCCTCAAGTATCTTGGTAGTTGCTTTTTCGATTGTATTAAGATCCATTTCGGATTCACAGAATAAATCTGCTGCTTTGAATAAGGGTTTTTCACAGTCCATTTTCGTACCTCCGCAGGTATTCTAACAAAAAAGCAGCCCCCAAAGGGGCTGTATAAAGTTTGTACAAGCTTAAGCTAAGATAGGATCAATCAAGCCATAAGTCCCATCGCGCCGTTTGTAGAGCACGTTGATTTTATTGGTGGTTGCATTATAAAACACGAAGAATTCTTCGTGACCAAGGAGTTGCATTTCTTCTAAGGCTTCTTCTTCCGTCATAGGTACGAGCACAAAGCTCTTTCGGCGCACAATGATTGGCTGTTCCTCTTCCTCTTTTTCTTGAGCTAATGTTTCAAGCGTCTTTGTTGCCACACCTTCGGCTCGGTGGTCCCAATGTTTCCCTTTGTAGCGTTCTATTTGTCGGGTCATTTTATCCACCGACTTATCAATGGCTGCATCGATTGAATCGGCTCGTTCTTCTACCCGCAGAATAAAACCTTTACCGCGAAGCGTAATTTGTGAAATAAATCGGTCACTCGCTTTCCTGGCAGTCTTGACATAAGCTAAGTCCACTCGGCAATCATCAATACCGTTTAAGAATCTTTCTAATTTTGACACTTTCTTGATTGCATAATCGTGGATTTTGTCGGTAAGGTCCAGGTCTTTCGTGAAAACATCAATCTCGAGCGCCATACTTGCCTCCATGTCAATTGTAGGTTTTACCCGAAGTGGATACTTCCCTGCTGATTAAACCTCGGGTTTTCTTGTTGAAATTATACATCGATTGCAGGGGTATTTTCAATTGTGACTTGCCGCCTTAAGGCTTTTGCGGCAGTAAGCGCATAAACGCGTGTGCAGCCAGCTTCCCTAAGCGCAGCAGCTGCTGCGTTTATTGTTGCGCCAGTGGTGAAGACGTCATCAACCAGAAGTATCGTTTTACCTTTCACGATGGTTGGATCGGCACTGAAAGCTCCTTGCACATTTTCCTGGCGCTCTTGAAAGTTGAGGTTGACTTGGGACCTGGTCTCATGGACGCGCACCAAGCCCTGTGTGTTTTCAGGGAGATGCAATTGCAGAGACAGCGGGTAGGCTAATAGCGCTGCTTGATTATATCCGCGTTGCGCTTTGCGCTTCTCGCTGAGAGGTACAGGCATAATCAAATCTATCTGCCAGTTGGTTGCTTGCACAATCTGGGCTAACAAATTTGCTAACTCTATGGCGATACCCAGGTCTCGCTCGTATTTCAAGCGGTGAATTGCAGTGCGCATCACATCTTGATAGGCTGCCACATATCGAAGTTCATCAATAGCATGGGGTAAATGTTCACATCGTCCGCAAACACCCCTTTTAGGCAGCTGAACCCCGCAAAAGATACAGCTATTTAAACTGGCTCGCACCATTCCATGCCAGCAATCTGAGCAAATTAGGACGCCTTCCTTACCGCAACCAATGCATTCAGGTGGGAACAACCAATCTACACTATTCCAGAAAAAACGATAAACTCTTGCTTGGAATGCAAATTTATCCATCATCTCAAAAAATAACTTTTAAAAGATGTTGGCATTATAGAAAAGCTGTATCGCGGGCCAAAATAAAGAAAACAAGGTGAACAGCAATAGAAATATCAAAATTATTAGTAAAACATATTCCAGAGGTCCCCAACCTCGATTGGAATGAGAACTCATGCAGCCACTCCAGCAATTAATAATGCTTTTTCCCATTATAATACCTGTAGAGCAAAGCCTTTCAAACAGAAAAGGAAAAAATCTATAGATAATCTGTGGTCATCGCGATTTGCTTGTAGTATGATTTAAATGAAATGATAATTAATACAATAAAGGAGAATTATGAGTGATATTTACGATAGGGTCGTCGGTGAACAGGATGCCGTGACAAAAATTATTGCCAAAATTCCTGGGTTTAGTGGCTATGTTGAGCGCGCTGACCGGCGTATGTCTGATAAGCTATTACGCGAGCAGGTAGCGAATGCGTTTGAACCACTTTACCAGCGTATTTCCAGCCTGCAACGCCAGTTAATTTCCCAGGGTGGTTTAGCTTACGTCGACGAATTGGAAGCAGCGGCAATTAAGCTCCGCCAATTCATCGACCGCGTGCGAACTGCGAGTTATGGTTATGCCGGCGTCTTCGATGCCGTCAAAGTCAAAGCGGATGACCTCGCTCGAATTTATCAGTTCGATCTCGAGCTGCTGAACCTGGAGGAAACTGTCCAACGCGCAATTGAGAATGTGGAAGTATCCATTGGTACCGATGGTTTACCTGCTGCTTTGCAGAATCTGATCACGACTGCGCAGGGGTGTGTAGATATCTTCAACAAACGCTCCGAGGCGCTAAAGGGCATCGCTGCCAGTTAATAATTGGTAAATTGACTATATTCGGAGGAATAAAAATGGCTAGAATTTTTGATGTTGTTGAATACCCCAGCGAGATGACCGATGAAATCGTGCATCGCTTTCCCGAGACTGGCGTTGCGGACTTACGCCTCGGCTCGCAGGTGATTGTACGCGAATCTCAAAATGTGGTTTTCTTTCGTGATGGAAAAGCACTTGATGTTTTAGGTCCAGGTAGGCATACCATCACCACGGCGAATATTCCGCTGTTGGTAAATCTGATTGGAATCCCATTTGGAGGCCGTACCCCATTTACAGCTGAAGTGTATTTCGTTTCAATGCGTGAATTCCCGGATCGCAAATGGGGTACACCTCAACCAATCATTGTGCGTAATGTTGGTGTGGGTTTAGGAATTGCTCTGCTGCAAGGCTTTGGCACGTATAGCTTCCAAGTTAGTGATCCACAGCAATTTGTTACCCAGTTAGTTGGTGCGCAAGGCGCATATCGGATGTCCGATATCGAAACACGGTTGCGCACAATGCTGCTTTCCAAATTGCAGGACGTGCTCGGAGAAACTACAACCCAAAGCAATATTTTAGATTTGATTGGGCTTACTGAGGAATTAGGCGCTGCTGTTAGGGCAAAAGCCCAAGATGATTTCTTAGCCCTCGGGCTTTTGCTCAAGTCATTCTATATTGGTAACCTGAAACCATCTGATAAATCCGCAGAAGAACTCCGTCAGATGGGCATGCTGGATATGCAAACCTATACCCAACTCCAAGCTGCTGACGCTATGCGCGATGCAGCTCAAAACCCTGCAGGCGGCGCAGGACTTACTGCTGGCATTGGTGCTGGAATGGGCATCGGGAATGTGCTCGGCGGTACGCTTGCTGGCATGCAGCAGGCTGGTCAGGACCAAGCAGGAGCAGCTGGTGCAGCTGCAGCGGCAAAGCTCCCTGATGTGATGACACCTTCCGAAGCAGCTGGTTTCCTTAAGGTATCTGAGGAAGACGTTATTGCAGCCATTAATGCGGGTGAACTCAAAGCTCGAAAGATAGGGAGTGCATATCGCATAAGTAAGGAAGCCTTACAAGACTTCCTCAAAGGATAATCAGGAAAACGAACATTTAGCCCGGTTTTTATGCCGGGCTATTTGTTAAATGGGGTAAAATGAAGAATCACCATCTCATGGAGCTTTATGAAACTTCACGAATATCAGGCTAAATCCTATTTCGCTCGTGAAGGTATCCCCATTCCTCGCTCAAGATTAGCAACCACACCCGCTGAAGCCAAACAAATTGCTGCCGAAATTGGCTATCCTGTTGTGCTCAAAGCCCAGGTTCTTGTTGGGGGTCGAGGGAAGGCTGGGGGAATCCTTCTGGTCAAAGACGAAAATGATCTCGATCCAGCAGCCAATACCATCCTCAACAGCAAAATCAAAGGCATTTCAGTCCAGCGAATTTTGGTCGAGAAGGCGGTGAATTTCACCCAGGAAATTTACCTTGGCATCACAGTCGACCGCGCTTTAGCCCAGCCGGTTATTATCCTCTCAGCCTCAGGCGGCGTAGAAATTGAAGAGTTGGCAGTCCGTCACCCTAATGAAATTATCAAGTCTGCGATTGACCCTTTGCTAGGTTTACAGCCTTATATGGTGCGGGCTATGGCTTCGCATATTGGATTGGATTACGCATTGTGGAAGCCGCTATTACAGATTGCCCTCTCATTGTGGAACATATTCCATCAATTGGACGCAACTTTGGTTGAAATCAACCCACTGGTAATAACGACGGAGAAAGAATTGGTTGCCTTGGATGGGAAAATGACGATTGACGATAACGCTCTCTTCCGCCAGCAAGATTTTTTGGAGTTGGCTGATCAAGCTATTGAGACACCAGCTGAACAAGAAGCCCGTAAGTTTTGCTTATCCTACATACAACTTTCGGGGCATATAGGCTGCCTCGTGAATGGGGCTGGTTTGGCGATGGCAACGATGGATTGCATTCAACAGGCTGGAGGGGAACCAGCGAACTTTCTGGATATTGGCGGCGGTGCTAACGCTGATAAAGTTCAAGCAGCCCTGCGGATTATCCTTTCGGATGAAAACGTGCAATCTGTCCTGATTAATATTTTTGGTGGCATCACGCGCTGCGACGAAGTGGCTAAGGGTTTGCTTTCAATCCTCCCAGAAAACACGCGTAACCTCCCGATTATCATCCGCTTAGAAGGGACCAACGCCGAGCAAGGCCGTATGATGCTTGCACAGGCACCCAACTTAATGATCGCAGAAAGCCTCATGCAGGCTGCAGAAATGGCTGTGCATGCCGCTGAAAGAGCAATGGTATGAGCATATTATTAACCAAAGAATCCAAAATTATGATTCAAGGTATCACTGGGCGCGAGGGACGTTACCATGCGCAACGCATGCAGGAATATGGGCATAATGTCGTTGCTGGCACATCGCCAGGTCATGGCGGCGAATGGGTATTAGATGGTAAAGTCCCCGTATTTGATACCGTCGAGGAAGCAAAAAGGTCTACCGGAGCTGACACCAGCGTGGTTTTTGTGCCAGCTTACCATGCATTTGATGCGCTACTGGAGTCGATCGACGCAGGAATCCAGCTAATTGTGTGCATTACAGAGGGCATTCCGATTATGGACATGCTCAAAGTGCGCCGCCTCTTAGCAGAGAAGGAATGCTACCTTGTTGGTCCCAATTCTCCAGGAATTATAACGCCTGGCCAAGCCAAAGCTGGCATTATCCCCGGAGACATTGCAATTCCTGGTAAAGTCGGGATTGTTTCCCGCTCTGGGACGTTGACATACGAGGTGGCTTTAGCACTCAAACGTGCCGGGATCGGCGTCAGTACTTGTGTGGGTATTGGCGGAGACCCAATAATTGGTACGAGCTTTGTGGATTGTTTGGAACTCTTTGAAGATGACCCTCACACAGATCAGGTCGTCATCGTCGGTGAAATTGGAGGAAATGAGGAAGAGAAGGCTGCCGAATTTGTTCTAAATGAGATGACAAAGCCAGTCTATGCGTATATCGCCGGTAAATCCGCCCCTGAAAACCGCCGTATGGGCCATGCCGGTGCGATCATCGAAGGTAACACCGGTTCAGCAGAGTCCAAGATTACTGCATTTAGGCAAGCTGGCGTTAAAGTTGTCTCCTTCCCTGAGGAGATTGCCACCTTGATAGCGGCTGTTTTAAACCAAAAAGGAGCTTAAGGCTCCTTTTTGCTAGAAATTAATAAAACTTACTTTTTGGTAAGCTCGTCAACCACTTTTACTGCATCACCTACTGTGCGAATACTGCGCGCAGTTTCGTCGGAAATGGTAATATCGAACTTCTCGCAAAAACCGTCGATAAGGAAAAACTGGTCCATCGAATCAGCTTTGAGATCTTCAATGAAGCGCGTGTCCATAGTAATATCGTCCCCATCGATCTTGAGCACATCAACAATGACTTCCTTGACTTTTTCAAAAGTATTTTCTTCCATCTTTCACCTCATGTCATGATTATGGATATTTTAGCATTTTTGATTGCCAAATTATAATACGATAACTATAACACAGGAATGTTATGATGGATACACATACTGCTTCACGGAAAGACGACCACTTGCGAATTAACTTAGAAAACGAAGTGAAATCCGCTTTGACCAATGGTTTTGAGGCTTATCGATTTCTTCATCAAGCTCTGCCTGAAATTGACTTAGAGGAAGTCGATACCAGCCTGACACTTTTTGGTAAGCGTTTGCGTGCTCCGCTATTGATCTCCTCGATGACCGGCGGAACGCAAAAAGCGGCACACTTCAATCAACTTTTAGCACGAGCTGCACAGGAATTTGGATTAGCAATGGGCGTAGGTTCACAGCGCGCCGCGATTGAAGATCCATCTCTTGAAGATACATTTCGCATCGCCCGCCAAGAAGCACCCGACGCACTTCTGTTTGCCAACTTAGGTGCGGTGCAGCTAAATATGCGCTATGGTATTAGCGAATGCCAGAGAGCAGTGGATATGCTCGCAGCCGATGCGCTCATTTTGCACCTCAACCCTCTGCAAGAAGCCTTACAACCTGAGGGAGACACCAAATTTCGCGGCTTGCTTAGGCGTATTGAGGAAATTTGTACAAAATTGCATGTTCCAGTCATTTCCAAAGAAGTCGGCTGGGGGATTGGCGTAACTGCAGCTCAGCAATTGCTAGATGCCGGCGTTGCAGCCATTGATGTGGCTGGCGCTGGTGGAACTTCCTGGTCCCAGGTGGAAATGTATCGCCAACGAGATCCGCAACGCGCTCAGATGATATTGCACTTTCAGGATTGGGGTATCCCTACAGCTCAGTGCTTAGTGGAAATCAAGCAAAAATTCCCGAATGCGTGTCTTTTCGCTTCTGGCGGGCTGCAAAACGGCATCGATATGGCAAAAAGCTTGGCTTTAGGCGCAACCTTGGGAGGAATCGCGGGACCACTCCTGCGCGCTGCCAACGAAGGTTATGATCAGCTGAGTAAATTGATATCACTCATACTGGAAGAATTACGCATTTGTATGTTTGCTACCGGTAAAAAGACCTTAACTGAATTTGACAAATCGGTGATTGCACAAGTTCAGTAGGTTCTAGCTGCGTGTCAGGCAGGCTGATTGCTTTCCAGGGGCTCTGTTGAGCTGTTCACTTCTTCTGTGGTTTTGATGCTCTGAGGTGCTTTGGCTTGTTGGCTGATGCGCCTGGCTGCGACTACGAGCCCTAATGCGATCCAATAATAAGGCAAGCCGAATGTATCCATGCTGAAGCCTTCCATGATTAAGGCAATGATAAACAGCTTGCCAGTAAACCCGAGAGCCCGATCCAGTTCACCTACTCCGGACCTCTCCAATTGAACGGCTTCGCGCCAGTGTAAGTAAACCCAAGAGGTGTAAAAAGCAAAACCTAAAATTCCTGTTTCAGCTAACAATCGCACCCACAGGTTTTTGATATTAGGGAGAATATTAAGCGTGAAGAGGTATCGCACCACCTCTGGCAAGCCATAGCCAAACTCCGGCACTAAAGCGGGAAAAAAGAACCCGGCTCCGCCTAACCCTACCCCAAACCATGGGTGGGCTAAGAAAACGCGAAAGCCAGTGATCCAATAAATCAGGCGTTCAGCAAAGCTGAGCTTGCTTGCCCAGCCCAACACGCCAAACTGCTTCAGGCGCTCGATATTGAAAAGCTGCTCCATTCTAGGGTCAATTCGCGAAAATAGCATACCTAAGCCTAATGCCACCAAACCAAATACGATTAAAAGCCCTACCCACATTCCGAATTTGCTCAGAAAATGTTGGCTGCGACTCACGGTTTTCCCAGATTGTTCACTGTGTTTACTTAGCCAGCGGTTCATCGCTTTGTCAGCCAAACCGAATACCACAAAGGCAACAACGACGAGGGTCGTCAGCCATCCTATACGCGAAAAACTTAGGAAAAGGACAATGGCACCTAATATGAGCAAAATATTTTCGAACGTGAAAATTCCAAAAATTCGTTTTTTCGATATTGAAATTTTCTTTACACTAAACCCTAACCACAGCGGAATATAGAGCGTGTTAAATTGGTGCGCTAACCAAGAAGGTTCAAAAGCCACGCCAGTTACCCGCTGGCGGTAAAGCAGCCCACTTGAAGAGATATAGGACTGCAGATTCCATAATATTTGAGGATATTCTCCGTAAAGTTGCCAAGCAACTGCTTGAATCAAGCTGGCAAGAATGGCAATCAACCCACCAAGATATATCCATTGCAGGGATTTTCGTAGGGTTGTTCCATCCACAATAATCGTAGTAGTCAGTAAGTAGAACCCTATTCCAAGCGCTACTGTAAGTAAGCCTTCCAAAGCGTTCCGCGAAACTGAAGCATTACGAAAGGATTCAAAAGGGATGAATGCAGCTAACGCTGTAGCAAGCGCTGCTACGAGGAAAAAGACGAAAATGGGCAAACTTTGCTTAGGAATGGAGCGCGTTTTGATAAATCGGGGTAAGAAAAATATCAGTGCAAGGATGCCTAAGAACACAATAGAGAGCGGCGCTACAGACGCTCCATGAAAGAGCTTAGCAAGAGCCGGAAAGCTCGTAAATGGCAAGCACAATAATAATAATGCCCAGCAATTTTCCGTAATAGACTGCCAAACTTTAGGCTTCATCTGTTTTCTTGTGCTTGCTTGGGATTTCATTGATAAGGATGCCCATTATTAGTCCAACTCCAGCTCCGCCGAGGATCAAGGCACCACGCTGAAAATTTAATGGCTGAGCTGGAACAGCTGCTGGTTGGTACTGGCTCACGTTGAGTGCCAATGTTAAGCCTAACGACTTTGGGCTTTCTTCCAGAATAATAGCATTCAAGCGCTCCATTTCTTTGGAGAGCTCATCAGGAGTTAGAAAAAGGCAAAATGTTTTGGGTACCGTTAAGGCATCTGTAAAGCAGGCAGAAAGAGCCTCATATTGAAGTTTAGCTTCCGAAAGCAGCACAGCGTGAAGATAAGCTTCATTCAAGCGGTCATAGAGGATTTCAGCCCACTCAGAAGCAATACGTGCTGCCACTTGTGGGTCAGGATCTTTGACCTTGATGACAGTATTCATCAGTTGGCGTTCGACTCTGGTTTTTTGCTTTAAGTCTTCTAAAGTAAGTGCGTTTCCTTGATCTGCCTCTGTCTCGATCAAGCGGTATACTACCTCTGGGTGGAATACGAGCTCTCCGATGTGATTAACCTGCGCATCAAGCATAATTTCTGTTATAGTGCCATCAATACGCAATTCCATATTCGTTGTCACCAGGGCTTTAGCTTCATAGATAGGCGTAAAACTTAGGCTCAAAAATCCCCCAATCAAAGCTCCTATGAGGATGCTCACAGCCACAGTCAACCAGGGCTCAAATCCTTTTTCAGAGAAAAGCTTCACTTGATAATCTAGGTTGAAATGTGATTGCGGATTATTTTGCATGGTATTAACTCTACGCGAAATTATCAAAATAGTATGAGCGTGCTGCCTATTTTAACATGAACTCTGTAGAACGAATTCAGCGTTGGCAGAAGTCTTCGGAATAGGGCACATTAGAGCGCAAGGTTAATTTCTGATCTGTTAAGTAGCCTAAAAATCCTTCGATATAGCCATCTTTTTTACAGCCAACGATGATAACATCCTGCCCTGGCAGCATCTCAGTGAGGTCATCTTCGTCAAAATGGAAGAAGACTTCGGTTAATTCTGGCTGCAAAACTGTAAGGAACAGTCCCGTTGCCTCAAGCCGTGCAAAATCTCGATAACGTGGATAAAGCATACGTCCAGTAAATACCATGCCGTTTTCTTGATCGATGAGGTCTGAAACTTTGTCTACCAGCTCTGGTTGCTGCGCGAAAATCGCGCTTTGGTAAAGAGTTGCTAGAGTCCTTTCCTCATTTTTCTCAGTATACAGTTTGGGGTAGCTGATATTAATAAGCGGAATAAGACTGGCTACTACAAGGATAACCAAACCTGTGGAAAGCAAGTCTCTCCATTCATGGCGCGCTGCACCTTGTTCCACCACAGGCGTAGGTTCAACTTGCACTGCTGGTGATGTTTTCAACATTAAACCACGCCAAAGCGCAGCTAATCCCAAAAGGAAGTAAAAATAAAGTGTCCAATCTGCTGGGAGGAGGTAGCGGCTGCCTGAAGTGCGCCCTAAAGCATTAGAAAGGTAGTAACCCACATTTATCAACAGTGGTATTAAGCCAGCCCATCGGTTTTTGTGCCAAGCAGCTGAAATTCCTAATCCGATGAGGGTTAAATTAGCTGCAAATGCCAACCCGGTTGAAAGCGGCATTTCACCCCGCCAAGTGACCGGCTCGTCCCAATATGCCTGGCCTAATACTGGTGTGAGCTCGAGAGGATACAGCTGGAAAGGCATGATAAAAAGAGCCTTAATTTCATTATTAAAAAAATGACCAGCGACAATTTCTATAGCATTTTTTGGAAGTATCAGGCTAGGGGTGTTCACCAAGCGTGGTGCTACCCTTGGGCTTTCCGAGGTTTGTGGTGTTCTCACACCCAATAGGATCGGGTCATTAGCTTCTAATCCCGTTGGCGCTGGGCTTTGCTTCACGTGTAAAAACCGTGTTTGAATGACAGCTTGAATTTTATAGCTAAAAGGATCAATTCCGTATTCTATCCGATTGTAGGCTGTCCACGGGGCAATGGTAAGTATAAAACCTAAGATGAAGATGCCCCAAGCTGGCCAGATCTGCTTCCATTGGAACTTATACACAAAAAGAGCCATCAGCATCACACAGGGGACTAGTACTAAAGCATTTGTGCGCACCATGAGGGCAAATCCCAGCACAGCACCAGACAGGATGGTCCAGGGGCTTTGTTTCTTAGGCTTCTTGAACCACTTGAGCAATATCAGTGCTAACAATGCCATCAAGATCATCGTCGGGAATTCTGAGAGGTATAAGCGTGAATTGGAGACAGAGATCTTAAATGTGGAAAATATGGCATTGTATTCTTTAACGACAGCAAAAAGTGCCAAACTCAACCCGAACAAGCGGTGATAAAACTCATTCCCAAGGAGATAAAGTATCACTGGGAAAATGGCGAAGCAAACAATTTGCCAAGTTGTTGTTGTCCAGTAATTCTGTCCCACAAATTGGTGCAACAGACCTAAGAAAAAAGTATAAAGCGGCTTCTCCGTAAAGTAAGGGTATTCCAGCCGTTCTCCGATGAGCATATACTGTCCGCCTAAATCGGTGAGCGCAGCGTCACTAAAGGGATAATAATCTTGGTTAGGCGGGTAAGGACCCTCAGCAAAAAAGCTATTCGAAAAAGGCGCTTGATTCCACAACCAAACTGCCCCAACCCATAGCAGCAAGCAAATCACCACGTCTAGCCAAACGCCTGGCGTACGTCCACCAGTGTGTGCTTTTATCTTATCTAGAATTAGATCTCCCAACAGAACAAGGAAAATGATGAGTACCAGCTGGTTGAGCAGCACTGGTACGCCAGCTACATTCCAGTAGCGATCATCCGGATTCAGCCCGATTCTCGTTACAACGATGAGCAGCCAGATCGCGGCGATGCTCGCTAAGCAAATTAGAAATGCTTTTTTATCTCCGCTGCCTGAAGGAAGAACAATGCAAAAAACAACAAAAAATAAGAGTTGGAGAAAACTTATATAAAACCAAATACTCACTGGTTCAGTGAAAAACTTAATCACCGCATTAGTTGCTCCCCAAATCAAGATCATCGCTGTGGTAAGGAGCAAAAATGCCATGCATAATATCAGCACAAAACGGCGTATACGCGAATAATCCCCCATAAGTGAGTTTCGCATGCGGTTATAGAAGTCTTGAGCTGTCTTATTACGCAGGAGCAAGAAGAGTCCGAAAATGATAAGTGCTGCGGCTAAAATTAACCAGCCCAGAGAGACGAGCTTAATAGACTTTGCTGCAACCCAACCTTCTGGTTTAGTGACGATTGCAGTTTTATAATTCAGCCAAGCGAGGATGCCTAACCCCTCCAAACCAGTAAGGATAAAATACAGTGCAGGAATATTAGGTTTAGCCGAGCTGATTTGAGTTTTTCCCATTTTTTGTCAATAGATGTAAATATGGCTCAATTATAAGTCAACCCAGAGAGCTTATGGCATAATCAAGCTTGAGATTTAATAAAAACTTAGGTCAAATATGCCCCACATAACCCAGCTTGATCAATCTCGTATTCACCTAAACGCGATCCTCGGTGAAGGTCCACTCTGGCATCCTAGGGAAGCCTGTTTGTATTGGTTGGATATCGAAGCGGGTTCATTGTTCAGATACTATCCTCAAAGTGATCAGGTCAACACCTTTTCTTTAGGTAAACGCGCTGGGTGCTTCGCATTTCGTCAAAAAGGCGGTTTAATCATCGCTACTGAAAACGGATTAGCCTATTGGGATGAAAATATGGGTCTGAGCGCCAACTTCGTCGATTTATACCCATTGGGCTCTGCTAATATGATGAATGACGGACGTGTGGATTCTGCTGGCCGCTTTTGGGTAGGCAGTAAAGGACCAACCGGGACCTCTTCTCTTTTCCGCATAGACCCCGATGGAAAGGTGACCACTATTCTAGAAGGGCTCACCATTTCTAACGGAATCGACTGGAGCCCCCATAACCGCTTTTGTTACTATGTCGACTCCGGTGCCGCTACGCTCCACCGCTATCGCTTCAACCCGGATGAAGGTTTACTATACGCACCCGAAGTATTTTATCAGCCCCATGATGCAATCCGCTCATCAACGCCAGATGGACTCTGCGTAGACCAAGCTGGCAATATCTGGGTTGCGATTTGGGATGGCGGCTGTGTGTTACAGCTTTCACCGAAAGGTGAGGTGCTTCAGGAGGTGCGCTTGCCTGTCAGCCGCCCGACGTCACTTACTTTTGGTGGCGAAGATTTGCGTGATTTGTACATTACATCAGCTTCTACCGAGCTTAGCCCTAACGCGCTGGCTTCACAGCCCTTAGCCGGTGATCTCTTCCACATACGTACCCAAATTCCTGAGCGTCCGCCAAATTTCTATCGCGGGTAAATTTACCCTTCAATCGTCTTCTTCAATTTCGCCTGTTTTTTCGAAACGCAAGCGCTCGTGCGTCTCTAAGATGCGTTTACGCATACGCAAACTTTGCGGTGTTACTTCCAATAGCTCATCTGGACCAATATATTCGATCATTTCATCAAGGCTGAGCACCCGTGGAGGATTGAGTTTATCCTCCAAGTCGCGAATGGATTGCCGCATGTTAGTTAGGTGTTTCTTCTTTGCCACGTTGATGGATAAATCCTGTGGTCGTGGCGTTTCGCCGACGATCATACCTTCATAAACAGGAACGCCTGGACCGACGAAAAGTTGACCCCGCTGCTCGGCATTCCTTAAGCCAAAAGTAGTCGTGACGCCAGTCTCCCGCGCAACGATTGAGCTGGCTTGCTTGATATCAATCGGTCCTTCTAACGGGCGAAGGCCAATATAGAATGAGTTCAACACACCTTTTCCGCGTGTGATCGTAAGAAACTTGTAACGGAAACCCAATAACCCACGGGTTGGCATTTCATAAGTCAGATGCACGGTATTATCAGGGTTATTGGTCATATTGGTCATCTTGCCGCGCCGCTGACCAAGTAGCTCCACAACGGCACCAACATACTCTGGATCAACATCCACGTGCACTTCCTCAAAAGGTTCGAGCTTTTTTCCGTCTTCATCGGTGACAACGATTGCCTCAGGACGGGAAACCTGGAATTCGTAACCTTCGCGGCGCATCGTTTCGATGAGGATGCCTAAGTGCAATTCTCCTCTTCCGGAGACAAGAAAAACATCGTTTGCATCGGTTTGCTCCACACGCAAGGCAATGTTTGTGCGCAATTCATCCTGCAGTCTCTCCCACAGTTTGCGTGAGGTGCTCCACTTTCCCTCTTGACCAGAAAATGGTGAAGTGTTAACCCCAAATGTCATTTGCACCGTCGGCTGTTGCACTTTGATGACGGGTAACGCCACCGGATTTTCGAGATCAGCTAAAGTCTCTCCAATCTGGATATCTTTGAGGCCTCCAACTGTAATTATCTCGCCAGCTTCCACATGATCAACCAGCACCTTATCTAAGCCCTGGAATGCATACACATAGCGCGCTTGTACCTTCTCAAGGCTGCCATCGTGTTTAATGCGTGCTAACATCTGCCCAGTGTTTAACGTTCCGGCATGAATACGTCCTACGGCTGTAACTCCGCTGTATTCATCATAGCCAAGGTTGGTGACGAGCATTTGAAAAGGCGCCTCCAGATCTACCTTTGGCGTAGGAATATTATCTAATATGCACATAAACAGAGCATGTAAATCATTGTCTAAGTTAGGTGTAAGCCCAGCTTTGCCTTCCAAGCCATTGGCATAGATAATCGGAAAATCTGTCAATTCATCACTTGCGCCTAATTCCACAAACAGGTCAAAGGTGTTATTAATCGCGCTTTCAATATCGGCATCCTTTCGGTCCAATTTATTGATCACCACAATTGTTTTCAGGTTTTTAGCAATGGCTTGCTTGAGCACGAAGCGTGTTTGTGGTTTAGGTCCTTCAGCAGCATCTACCAAAAGGAGGACGCCATCCACCATGTTCATAATACGCTCCACCTCCCCGCCAAAATCAGCATGACCGGGTGTATCGACGATATTGATTTTTACCAATTCGCCAGTTTTGGGGTTAGGTATGCTGATAGCAGTGTTTTTTGCTAAGATCGTAATTCCACGCTCCCGTTCTAGGTCGTTTGAATCCATAATGCGTTCTTGTACGCGCTGATTTTCGCGAAAAATCTTCGCTTGGCGCAGCATCGAGTCTATGAGTGTCGTTTTTCCATGGTCAACATGGGCAATAATAGCAATATTGCGTAGGTCAGTTCTTTCAGTAATCAATTAATCCTCTTCTTACCATAAATAAAAAAACCCGGTTGCCCGGGTTTTGATTTTCATCATAATCCTATCACACCATAAAAATACGGCGGTCGATCCACCCGGTCTTCAGTAATATCAATGGCATTTTTCAAGCGTTCTTTGGCTTGAATGAGCTTTTCATAATCATTGGCGTGAATGTCAAACACGGTTTGACCAGCCTCGATCGCATCTCCGATCTTGGCATAAACCATGATCCCCACGGCTGGATCGATTGGATCGCCTTTCTTTTCTCTACCGGCGCCTAATTGTACAGAGGTCTCGCCCACTTCTCGAGCGTTCACACTTTTCACCCAGCCGCTCTTTTCTGCTAAGACAGGCTCAATAAACTTAGCCTTTGGCAATTTGTCGAGGTTGTCAATGGTGCTCACGTCCCCGTGTTGTGCGATAACCAACTCTCGGAATTTGCGTAAACCACTGCCATCATGCATAGCTCGCTCTGCCATAGCTAAGCCTGTTTCTATATCAGATGCTTTCTGTCCCAAAATCAGCATATATGCAGCTAAGTGTAGACAGTGATAACGGTAATCATCAGGACCTTTGCCCTGCAGCATTTCAACCGCTTCTCTCAGCTCGAGGGCATTTCCGACTGCATTCCCCAGCGGTTGGTCCATAGGAGAAAGTACAGCAATCACCTGCCTGCCGCTGAGCTCCCCAATGGCAACCATTTCCTCAGCAAGTTCACGCGCCTTTTCTAACGTGGGCATAAAAGCCCCTTTACCAACCTTGACGTCCAAAACAATCGCATGTGCTCCTGCGGCGATCTTCTTGCTCATGATAGATGAAGCAATCAGAGGGATGGATTCTACAGTGCCGGTGACGTCCCGCAATGCATAGAGTTTGCCATCGGCTGGCGCTAAGTCTGCACTTTGACCAGTCAAAACTATGCCAATCTCTTTGAGTTGCTGGATAAATTCTTCTGTGGTTAAGTCGAGCTTAATCCCGGGAATTGATTCCAGCTTGTCGATTGTTCCACCACTAAAACCTAAGCCACGACCAGACATTTTCCCGACCGGTAAACCGCAAGCAGCTACAAGCGGTGCAACGGTAAGGGTCGTTTTATCCCCAACACCACCTGTGGAGTGCTTGTCTACGACGATAGGGGCTGCATCGTTGAGGTCTAGCGTCTCGCCAGAGTGCGCCATAGCTAACGTGAGATCGGTAGTCTCTTGATGAGTCATCCCATTCAATGTAACCGCCATCGCAAAGGCTGCCATTTGATAATCAGGAATGCTACCTTGGGTATAACCTCGAATTAAGAATTCGAGCTCATCTTTGGTCAGCGCAAGCTTATCCCGTTTTTTAATGATTAAATCGACAGCACGCATTTACTTTTGACCTTATGATTGCTTTTGATCCTCAGCAGGATAAACGCTTACCTTACGGTAAGGTTCCTCGCCCGTAGATTCAGTGTAAACTTTTGCGTTTTCCCGCAACGCCATGTGCACAATGCGGCGCTCATTCGGGGGCATAGGCTCCAAGACTTGCTTTCGACCGGTCTTTTCTACCTGATCTGCTGCCCGACGGGCTAACTTCCGCAATTCATTTTCTCGGCGCGTACGATAATGTTGTACGTCTACTTGAATCGGGACCCAATGGTCCAGCTTATGCGCAACGATGAGGCTGAGGAGATATTGAAGCGCATTAAGCGTTTCTGCCTTGCGCCCGATGAGAAAACTTAAGTCTTCACCTTCGATATTCACCGATATCACAGGTTTTTCGTCCGCTTCAGTTTCGGCAAAACCGACACTCACACCAGCCTTAACTCCCATCTTTTCTAAAAGTTCAAGTGTTACCTCTTTGGCAACCTGTTGTTCAAACGAAATCTTTTCTTGAACAGTTTCTGGCGCGGGAATCTGTTTTACTTCCTTAAGTGTTTCTTCCACCAGAGGTTGTTGTACTGATTGATTTGACGCGGAGCCATTGTAAATCGAGCGGTTAGGATCCTTGACTGTCAGGCGAATACGTGCCTGGCGTGTGGCAAAATGAAAAATGTTGCGTTTGCCTTCATCCAACACTTCAATTTCCACATCATCTTTCGAGAGGCCCATTTCAGAAAGGCCTTTATCGATTGCTTCTTCAACAGTAGGTGCAATCACCTCTAAGGTTGTTTTATTTTCATTCATCAATCCACCCCATTATTACTTCTTCTTGCGTTTTTGCGGTGGTCGCTGTTGCTTCACAGCGGCGCGTGCAGAAGGCTTCGGTTCAGATTTCTTTGGTTCGGGGATTGGTTCGTCATCTGGGATTTCGAGCAATGATGCCGGCAAAGTTGATGCCGGTACCACAGCTGGCTTAGGCTTAATAAAGGGGAGTATTTTTGACCAATCCGTTGTTCCTTGAACCGAGTATTGAATAATTGTTGCAACATTGCTGGCTAAAAAGTAAAGCGCTAACCCGGAAGCAAGCGTGAAAGAAATCCAACCCATCAGCAAGGGCATATACAGATTCATGCTTTTTGTCATCGCAGCTGCCTGGTCGCCAGCTCCGCCAGAAGGTGGCGCCACCACCTTACCTTGAATCCAAGTTGTTAATACCACTAAGATCGTCAGAACCGGGATTCCAATCCCGCCGACCACGAGCCTTTCGGGTTGACCCAGATCCATCCACAGGAAGTGGTTTTGAACGGGCAAAATCTTGCTGGAATCCAAAAATGGATAAATCATGCGCTCCAACTTAATCAATTCCAATGGTGTTGCAGCCATGACCTTAATAATGCTCTGGTAAAGGCCCAGAATGATTGGAATTTGGATAAGAGATGGCAAGCAAGAACCCGCTGGATTCACTTTGGCTTCGCGATAAAGCTTCATTCGCTCTTCGGCAAGCTTTTCGTGGTTATCTTTGTACTTTTCCATCATCTTTTTATAGCGTGGACTGTTTTGCAGCTCAGTCATCGCACGCGTTTGCTTAATTTGCTTTGCTGTTAGGGGGTAAGTAACTAATTTAATCAACAAAGTAAATAAAATGATGGCAATACCAAAATTTTTGACCCCGAGGGTTATTCCCAACAAAATATTTGTAAAGGGTTGAACAATAATTGTATCCCACATAACTTTATTTTCCTTTTATTTTCCGGGCGTAAATGACCAGACTAAATTACCGTTGAGATCATAGGCTTGAAGCAAGACATTGCCCTTTACACCAATGAAAATCTTATCGCCAGCAAGCACAGGTGTTGAATATACCTCTCCATCTACAGTGCGGGTCCAAACAGGAGCACGATCGCTCATATTGTAGACCGTTAGTGTGCCATCTTCGCGGACAACAACGAAACTGCTCTCCAATGGAAGGATACCGGCTGTAACATTGCCGCCTGCGTCTAAAGCCCAGTTCACAGAACCATCATCAGGGTTTAATCCGAAAATCTTGCCGCTTTCATCCGTAAAAACAATGTTGCCATCGAACATCACCGGTGTTGCCCACACGCTGGATAATTCACCGTTGTTGTTGAATGCCCAGAGAATTTCCCCGCTTTGGCTGTCCACCGCAGTAAGCACCTTGCCCATGCTGCCCACGAACAATGCACCCCTCTCAGCATCGTAGTAAGGTGCGGAAACTAAAGCTCCATTTAGTTTGGTTTTCCAAAGGACATCACCTGTAGCGATATCTAGCGCAACCAAGTGATGATCCATCGAGCTAATGTAAACTACATCCTCGATAATTACAGGTTCTGCCATAAAGCCAAATTCACTGGAATAAGTCCACGCCAATGAACCATCAACGTTTAGGCAATACACGTTACGGTCAAGGTTCGGCGCGATGATGTATGTCCCATCGGTGGCTGCTTTAGCTTCGAACCACCCTTTTGCTTCGCTAAAAATCCAATCTACAATGCCATTTTCAGACGAAAGACTCTGAAACCGATTGGCGAAATCCCCAACATATACCTTTCCATCTGCTATCGTAGGAGGGGCGTAAAAAATGACTTGGGCTGATGCACTTTGGGGGTAGCGCCAAACTTCTGTACCTGCAGCAGCGTCGATTTTGTACACAAACTGCTGGTAAGAAACGTAGGCTGCCGATTCATCTGCGCTTACGCCAGGCGTACCATCAGCGCGTGGACCCATAGCACAACCGCCTAACACTAAGGCGGTTAATGCCAGCATAAAGATTAATCCAAAATGTCTCTTCATAATTCTCCATAATTCATGGAACTGGATCGTAACCACCTTGGTTAAAAGGGTTACAACGCAAAATGCGTTTAAAAGCCATCCAGCTCCCTTTGATTGCACCATATTTATATACTGCCTGATAACCGTAATGTGAACAAGTTGGGTAGTAGCAGCAAGTATTAGGTGGCAGGGTTGGCGAAACAACAATCTGATACGCTCTGATAAGCAATAAGATTAACAGGCGCGGAAGGTTCTTCAGCGTGATGGGCAGATCCTTAAGTGGAGGATCAATATGGCTATGATCCGCTACCGGTATAGTTTGTTCCGTCATCAGTTTGTTTATTGTTTATACCTGCCCACACAAGCAGCTTCTGAAAAGACTGGTCAACCTCAGATGGGGTAGACTCTAATAGGTGCTTGCGAGCAACTACCAAGATATCAAAACCAGGTTTGATTTCTGCCCAAGATTGCGCTAAGCGCGCACGCAGGATACGCTTGCAGCGGTTACGCTGCACTGCGCCGCCAACAGCTTTACTCGCTAGCACAGCGGCACGGGAATACGCAAGTCCATTTGGCAGGAACACCAAAGCCATCCGCTCGTCCGAAACGGACTGACCGCTCCGACGGATGGCTTGAATTTCCTGCGAGCTCTTGATGCGGGTTGTAGATTTGCGCAATGTTTTTGGGCACAATCAAACCTAACTTTTCCTACCAGCGAACCTTCTTGACATGATTGTTCACCTTTGGAGTAAGCTGGTGGCGGCCGCGTAAGCGCCGGCGCTTAATTACATTCCTACCATCGCTCGTAGACATGCGCGCGCGGAAACCATGCACACGTGCGCGTCGGCGCACTTTGGGTTGATAAGTTCGTTTGGGCATTTCAATATTCCTTTCAAGATCCTGCACACCAAAGAATGCCGGCTGCAGAGTATTTTTATATTTTTAACCTTTTGATTTTACCTGATTAGTCATAATTGCGTCAAGCGCAAGGTGGGCGAGAGTTGTGCGGGGTCTCAAGAGGGTATCCAAAAAGGATATCCATAAACCGTAGTGTATAAATGCATGAGTATTACGATCCCCTATTTTACATTACCTCCCCTTCAAGTAACCCCGATTGGTTTAAGCCCGTAATGCGTACTGAGGTGATGGTGTTCGTTAGATTCTCATTGCTTTGGGTTCGCACGCGGAAAAAGTCCGGCGTCAAGCCAGTGAAACTGATCTGGCTGCCATTCTCTTTGCCTTGTTCCCACAATACTTTTGTGTCACTGCCAATTTTAGCCATTTGGATTGCGCGCGTTTTCATTTGCAGCAGCTCTCTTACACGCTTTGCGCGTACATGGCTGATTGCAGCTGGGATCTGCTCTTCAAACTTGGCTGCGGGTGTGCCAGGCATTGGTGAAAACTTAAAGACATGCCCACCTGAAAAAGGCATCGCCGCGATAAATTGGAACGTTTCCTCAAAATGAGCATCCGTTTCACCTGGAAAACCCACAATAATATCCGTTGTGATTGCCAGTTCTGGCAGGTGTTTACTAATACTTTCGATGAGCTTGCGATATTGCGTAGTCGTAACTGGGCGTGCCATGCGCCTCAAAATCACATCGCTGCCGCTCTGAAGCGGAAGGTGCAGGTGAGGGCAAAGTCGCGCGTCTTCAAAACATGCCAGTAAGCGCTCATCCACATCCCAAGGTTCAATCGAGGAAATCCGAATCCTAGGAACACTGGTCTGAATTAAAACTGCTTCGATCAAATCCGCTATCCGTAAATTACCTTCCAAATCTTTTCCCCAGGCGCCAATCTGCACACCCGTAAGCACGACTTCTTTGACACCTAAGTCCTCTGATTGGGCGATTTGCCGCACAACCTCCTCGGCAGGGATACTTCTGGATTTTCCGCGGGCGATACGCGTGAGGCAGTAGCTGCAAACGTTGTTGCAACCTTCTTGAACTTTGATAAAGCTGCGCGTGCGTGCCCGGTTGCCTAAATCTGGCTTTATAGACTCCTTATATAAGAACACATTTCCGATTTCTGTGGTGTTAAAAAGCTTTAAAACCTGGTCCTGATTTTCATGGGTAAATATGGCATTATCATTAACTAATTCCGCTGCAGCGCGTGGAAATGCGCTCACCCAGCAGCCCATCGCTAGCACCTTCGCCTCAGTTTCACGCTGATAATGACGCACCATCTTGCGCGAATCAGCTACAGCTTTAGCAGTCACGCAGCAGGTGTTGATCAGCACATAATCAGCTTCAGTGGGGTTCGCTACCACTTCTTGCCCACGTGCAGTCAGGTCGAGCGCCAATTGCTCAATCTCTGCCTGATTGAGCCGGCAGCCAACCATATCTAGAAAAACTTTCATCTTAGCGTTTGATCACTGAAAAATCTGAAAAGATGACCGCAGCATTCCCTTCCGTACGGGTTTCGACGATCATACCTACCTTGCCGGTTGTAAAACTGGTATCTTTTACTGTCTGCAGCAAATGGTCGTTGACGCTTAAGGAGAGCTCATTCCCGATGCAGATAACCGCAATTTTGTTTGTAGCATTCCCTATGTTGATTTGCTCACTGTAAGTGAATTGGTCGCTGCCCAATAACGTCTCTACCCCGTTTTCTACCTTCATAATGCCATAGTAGCCATCGCTGCTGATTAAAAAGCTATAAAAGTTATCTTTATTTCTATACCGGCACATAAGACCGAAGTTAGTATCTTCTGGTCCGCTCATTTTTTGGGTTTGAACCTGAATTTCTGTATCGGTTAGGGGTAAATCGGCAACTGACCAGGCACGCGAATTTGGAGTTTTAACCGAAATTAAGTATCCATCCGCTGAATAACCTTTGAGCTCGTAAGGTGAATTGACTTTCTCCCAACCGGTAGACTGATCAGAAAAATCATCCTGGAAAATCACTTCTCCAGGTTCCAACCATGGCAGCTTATCGAAGCTCCAGCCAAAGGATGAACAGCCACTTAGCATAAGCGCTGCCACGCAGAGAAGGAGAGTCAATCTTTTCGATTTCATCTCCTTCATCATACCAAATTTTTTGACTACGGACAATTTTTTAGATCAGAGAGTTTCCAAATAGCGGCTCACTTCCCAATCCGAAACGTGAATGCGGTAAGCTTCCCATTCAGCCATGCGGGATTCGATAAACTTCTCTGTGAGAGTGCTGCCAAAAGCTGCCTGCAAGATAGTATCTTTCTGGAATTCGTCTAAAGCTTCTTTAAGTGAGCCGGGTAGCATTTCAACGCCAAGCTCCTCACGCTCTGTCTCGTTCAACTCATATACATTGATATTGTTGAGTGGTTTCGGGCAGGATAAGCCTTGATCAATTCCATGCAATCCAGCAGCTAACATTGCATTGAAGGCTAAGTATGGATTTGCTGAAGGGTCAGGGCAGCGTAATTCTATGCGCACACCATTGTTATTCCCATGGTTCACGCGAGGAATACGAATAAGCGCTGATCGGTTGACCTCAGCCCAGCCTATATATACTGGTGCCTCATATCCCGGAACCAAGCGTTTATACGAATTGACACTTGGTGCCACTACCGCGCTAAATGCTTTGGCGTGGCGGAGTTGACCGGCAATGAAGTTGTAAGCTAACACGGATAAATGTGCAGGGTCGCTTCCATCATAAAACAGGTTCTTCCCATCCGCACTTATCGATTGATGGCAATGCATACCTGATCCGTTTATGCCGAAAACTGGCTTTGGCATAAACGAAGCGATTAAGCCATGTCTCATCGCAATCGCTTTGACCGTTGACTTGAACGTCTGCACATTATCTGCGGTTTTAAGGGCTTCATCAAAGCGGAAGTCAATTTCATGCTGTCCTAAAGCCACCTCATGATGGCCTACTTCGATATCCAAACCCATAGTCTTCAAGGCTGACATAATCTCAGTTCGCACAATAAGCGCTTGATCATTGGGGGAAAAATCAAAATAGCTGCCCACGTCATAGGGCACAGGGTGAATATGCTCCGGACCGTTGCGTAAGAACAAAAAGAATTCAGGCTCAGGGCCTATATTAAGGGTCCAACCGCGTTCCTCTTTGAGTTTTTTCAGGTTTGCTTTCAGCCTGCCGCGCGGATCACCCTCGAATGGTTCACCATTAGGTTTGTATACATCGCATAGCACCCTGGCGCGTTTGTTTTCTTCTGGTGACCAAGGAAGCACAGCGTAAGTGTCCGCATCCACCGACAAGTGCATATCGCTTTCCTGAATACGCGTAAAGCCCTCGATTGATGAACCATCAAACCAAATGCCATTATCCAAGCATTCAGCTAAACGATCCGCCGGTCCATCTAACGATTTGACCGCGCCATTGATATCTGTAAATTGATAGGAAATAAACTTGATGTGGTCTTCCTTGACCCGTTTTAATAAATCTTTGGCATCCATAATAATCTCCTGTTATAGTGTTAATACGCTTCAGGCAAAAAGCCATGAAGCTTGATAAGGTCACTACACTGGATTTTGTGCCGAAAGTCACCTTCCGGTTTTGGAACCGCTTAGGAGAGAAAGATAGAAACCCGTGATAGATTTCGGAGGCATCCGCTGATCACTCGATTTTCCCCGGAGACCGGGTTAACACTCTTTTCGCAAAGAGGAACCTCCACCTCGTTATCTCATTTAGATGAGACTCAGCCGCTATATCTTCTTTTATTCATTTGTCATCTAAGCCCCCTTTATAAAAACCTCCCCGCCATGCCGTGTGCGGAAAGGTTTTGAACCTGTGAGACACAGGATGGCCCTTCCTGCAGGATCAGTCTTGACCGAAGTCTACCACTTCACCTCACACGAGATCAGGCCCTTTTTTAAAGTGTTGGTACAAAACTTCAGAGGCCGCATCACGAACACAGCAGGGTAACTATCTTATACCATGTTTCTGCTGTGTTGTGAAGTCCTATCCAGCTTTTGTCAAACTCCTATTCAGCTAAAATGCATTTTTTCGTATCAGAGTGTGATATAAATAGGCTGTGAAAAATGTCCGTCTCTTCATTGCAATGGATTTTTCCAGCCAGATTATCCTAGAGGTCACTATTTTTCAAAATAAACTCCGCAGTGATCTGAGCAATATACCGATTCGTTGGGTTGCTCCAGAGACGATGCATCTAACTTTGCAATTTTTAGGCGATGTACCGCAAAGTCAAATCCCTGCGATCCAGGAGGCAATTTCAACAAGCGCTGCTGGCTTTTCAGTCATTCCATTACACATTGGCAGCATCGGAAGTTTTCCCTCCTATAAAAATCCCCAGGTGTTGTGGTTAGGAATATCTGCTAATCAAACACTGAAAAAAATTGCTACCCAACTTCAAGCTGCTCTTCAGCCCTTAGGATTCAAACCAGAAAAGGATTTTTTGCCTCACCTCACCTTGGGTCGGTTGAACAGAATGGCTACCCGAGAACAGCAGAATTTGGTGAGTGCCGTCTTATCCCGCTGGCAAAGCGTGGATATCGGGGAAGACCGGATGCGGGAGGTTATTTTGTATCAGAGTGACCTCACCCAAAATGGTCCAATCTATACAGCTCTCTTTCGCTTTCCTTTGAAAAATGTGTTAAACTAACGCTGAGGTGCTATCTGGAAGCAATAGACTTATCCCATAAAATTGTCGATTATCTCGAAGATAAATTAGCAGAAGACATATTATTACTTGACTTACGCGGCGTATCAGATTTTACGGATTTCTTTGTTTTAGCCTCTGGCACGAGCGACCGTATGCTTGGCAGCCTAGTTGATGCAGTTACCGAAAAGACACGAGAACAAGGCGTGTTGAAACCATATATCGAAGGGAATCCAGATTGCGGCTGGATGGTCTTAGATTATGGTTCGGTTGTCGTTCATTTACTTTCCCCACAAATGCGCGACTATTATCAGCTCGAAGAGCTCTGGCGCAGAGGCAAAGTCGTGCTCCACTTACAGTAAAAATAGCTCCCTTTCGGGAGCTATTTTTCAACATAAATCGATCTTACACTACTAAATTGAGCTCTTTTAGAATTTCCTCAGCGTGCTGATCAGGTTTGACCTTTTCATAGATCTTGAGGATTTTCCCATCCTCATCAATGACAAAGGTGGTACGCGCAATACCGTAATATTCTTTTCCCATCATCTTTTTTAGCTGCCAGACCCCATACATTTCACTCACCTTATGCTCAGTATCCGCTAAAAGCAAAAATGGCAGTGAGTGCTTTTCTTGGAATTTGGCATGGGAATTGGTATCATCAGCGCTCACGCCCAATATCTCGAAGCCATGTTCTCGGAAAGTCTGGTAATTATCTCTAAAATTACACGCTTCAGTAGTGCAACCCGGGGTATTATCTTTTGGGTAAAAATACAAGATTAACTTCTTCCCTCGGAAATCGCTAAGCTTGTGGGTTTCATTGAACTGATCCTTCAGTTCAAAATCGGGGGCAACATCGCCAACTTTTAAGTTCATCAAAACTCCTTTCGAATGCTTGGTTAGTATCAATAGTTTCAAACTAATGCGTTAAAAATGCAAATAAAAGAATATACACGATGCCTAAATATTGGGTGATGGCGGTTGCTTTAAGTAAACCCCAGTTTGGGCGCATCCCTCCAGCAATTCTTTGAAGCTGCCATACCTCAAGCAAACTCACGCTCATCATCAATAGTACAGGCCAAGCGATTGCCCAGGCACCGCTCATGTACAGATAAAATCCCAATCCAAGATATCCTAAGGCAACCAAAATATGATGTAAGGTCATTCCACGCTCCCAACCTATGCTGACAAGCAGAGCTTGCTGACCTTTTTTGAGATCTTCCCCGTAAGTCTCAAATTGCAAACTGGTCTGAGAAGCCAAATAGAAGAACAACAAGGGTAAACTGAGAAAAAACAATACAGGCGTTGAATCCAATTTTGCCAGAGATGCTCCCCAGAAGAGTAACACGGGAGAGATGATGATTCCGTCAGTCATCCAGCGGTAAGGCATATTCCATTGGTTTAAGTTCTTTGAAACGTTCATCAAGATTCCTACAGCAAGGAGCAAGAACCAGACCCAATTAGGAGACCGTAACCCCCCCGAAAGAGAAATAAAGTACACACAAAGCAGCAAAGCGGCAAATAAGAAAAACAAGAAAAATACAAGTTCCGGCGAACGCAGCCGCCTGGAGCGCTGAAGTGTTGAAAAAACATTTATCTTAGAGCGCGAGAGGTAAGCATAGGTTCTTTCCAGCAAGTAGAAACCAAAAAAAACCAACAAGCCTAAAAAATAGCTTGTCGCATTCCAAGCTTGACCCGCTTGAAGTGCTAATACAGTGCCTAAGGTGTAGGTGAATACCCCAGAAGCCAGAAAAAAGCCGTTAATCTCTTTAAAAATCGCTCGAATATCTTCCATAGCGAGATTTTAGCATAACGCTGCCCATTTTTCCTGCGAGGGTTATCCTGATGTTATAATCTTTGCATCTGGTAAAGCGATGAAAGCACACCGTATTCTTTTTCCTCTGTTAGTCTGTTTAGTGTTTATCACAGGAACAAGCGCTGTTCTTTCCAAAGATTCCAAGTCCATATCGTTAGATTTAATTTCACCCGCTGGCTGCCCACTAACCGGTTGTGCTGCTGGTCAACGTCTCAATTACCGCCTCACCTTCTCCGTAAATCCGGTTTTCACCGATGGTGATAATGTGATGGTATGTGTTACTTCTTCTGGCGGAAGCACTTCCCCGGGAGGCACCTTGATTGATTTCAGCACGGGATATATCTCAACGCAAGGTTTAGTCAGCGGTGCAGCCTATGCCCCAATCTCCAATTGTGATGGGAATAGCTGGAGTAGCGAGGATCTCGTGGTGAGCGTCGCAGCCCAGCTTAGCAGCAGCCTGTCGGATCAGCTTAATTTAGCCGTGCGCCTCAACAGGTTAGCAGACAGTAATGGCAGCATTCGCTACCATCTTTTCGAAAAGAACTCCACCGGTAACTGGGTTGAAAAAGATATGACCTCTGCAGACATTACGGTAACAGCTTCTCAGGTAAATGCTGCTTTTGTAGCTGAAACCAGTGACGATTGCAATTTAGAAGCGCCTTGTTTCATCAACAGTGGCGACGACCTCGCAGGCGGATTAGGCACCGGACTAAAGGATGCTGTTGATGCTTTACCCACAGGCACAGCCGCAAACCCCATCAGCATCACCATACTTGGCGATTACCCCGTCAAAACGCGAGAAGTATTGCTAGACCGCCCGTATATAATCATCCAAGGGCGTACTGGCAGCAAACTAACCGCTGCAGGTTCTGCTTGCACAGAACCGCTTTTAGGTATTACGAGTGCGGTGACTATCCAAAATCTCTCGATTGACGACGGCGAATGTACTAGTGTTTCGCGCAACCTCATCCGCATCAATAGTAACTTACCTGTAACCATTCAACGCAACACATTACAAAATGGCGCTCATGCCATTCTCTACGAGGATAATAGCGGTAACCTCCTCGTGCAGTTTAACCACTTTACCAAAAATGTGGGGAATGCAATCCGCCGGGTTGGGGCGGATAGCACCGGAAAACTAACAGCCGTTGCAAATAACATCCTGGGCAACACTTGGGCACCCGTTGTGGAATGTGGCAACAGCGCTAAAGGAACCGTTGACCACAACTTTTGGGGGGCTGGAATTACCCCAGCAACAGCTTCCAGTCATTGCACCTATACTTCTGGTGCACATTTAGGTGCAGCGGTTTTAATCCAACCCGCTGGCGTTTTAGGCGAGCTGGTCCAAGTACGGACATCGAACACGAGCCTTTTTGGCGGAGATCTCAGCGTTCGCCGCTCAACTGGGAGCGATTACGCCCTGTATGTGGTTAATCACGGTCAGGGTTCCGAGAATAATATCCCCTTCCTCCATTATGGCACTGAGCCGATTACCGCTTGCGGTAATTTCTACGATATCTTCTTAGCCTCCCCTTTACCCCAAGGGTCAGATCTCATTGCCTCGTTTAAATACAACCTCAATAGCTCTTGCCAAGAAGTGATTGAATCGCAAAATTATTGCGGTCAGCAAGCTGATCCATCTTTATACCCACTCTGGTGGTTTGATCCAAAGACACAGATCACAGAAAGCTGGGGACGTGTTGGCCAAAGTCACTCCGGGCAGCCGGGGCAATCGGTTGTTTGCAATACCACTCAAAAAACGATAATGATGACAATTGATGATAGTGGTCGTCCAAACTTAACCCAGGACCTGAACCAGACGCCTTTTATTGTTGGATTGCCTTTGCCCCTGGGGGTAGAGCTTACCGAAGAGGGTTTTGTTGGCAGTTATCATTACAACCAAGCCGATTTAACCTGGACCACCCGCAGCGAAAACACGATTGGCGGATTTCACATCTTGCGAAGTGAAAACATCAATGGTCCGTACTTGCGCATCTCCACTCTCATTGAAGGCAAGGGTAATCCTTTCTTGGGTGCGATCTATACATACACGGACACCCCTCTCCAAACAGGTAAAACTTATTACTACAAGCTCGAAGTCGTTGATAGCGAAGATCTAACCCTCCAGTTATTTGGACCTATCACGATCACGACAGCCACTCCAACACCAACTTTCACCCACACATTTACGATCACACCTACTCCTACCATCACGCTTACCCCGACAGTAACCCTTACTGATACTATTACCCTAACCCCTACAAGAACCCCTACACAAACTGCTACCAGTACAATTACGCCAACCCCGACAAAAACACCGACTAGAATGCCTACACTCACACGAACTCCTACAGTAACTTCTACCGGTACAATTACGCCAACCCCGACAAAAACACCGACTAGAACACCTACGCCTACACGAACCCCTACAATAACTTTTACCAGTACAATAACACTAACCCCCACAAGAACTCCTACCAGAACACCTACACCCACACGAACCCCCTATGTATATCGCTCCCCTACTAGCCGATTCAGCACTTACACGCCCACGCCTATTCGCACAGCCACATCCCGTTACCAAACAGCCACATTAACCCAAATCAGTACTCTCCTAGAACCGACGCGACCTACCCAAGAATGGACTGGTACTTCCTCTTCATATCCCCTTCCAGGGGAGGAACAACCATCTCTCGGCACCTTCACGAGTACGCCAGAACAAGTACCTAGTGGAACGATAACCTTAGCATCACCCAGCGCTACAATAGTCATCACAGGCGATTATTTGGAAAAGACAAATCGGTATCAATCGTTTGCTTGGTGGGGTATCTTTCTCGGAGTAGTTTTGGTCCTTGGGGCAGGAGGCTATGTTGTTTGGCTTAGGCAAAGGCAAAAATAATCCAATTTTTTGACTTTTAATTTTAGTTATGCTATCCTAAACGACAGAAAATCACAGGGTTTAGGATTACGATTTATGCAGCATGAACGCGTCTCAGAGAATGTTTATTGGTTTCAGAGTGATATTTATGCTCAGGTTACAGCCAGTGCAGTCATCGGCCCACAATGGGCTGTGCTAATTGACACGCTCATCCCCCAAGAAACACAAGAGCTGCGTGATTACATCGTCAACGAGCTCATGGTCCCGGTAAAATATATCGTCAACACTCACCATCATGCTGATCACAGCTGGGGGAATTGCTACTTTCCGGGGGCGATTGTAATTGGTCACACACTGTGCCATGAATTAATGGTGACCCGGAGCAGCTCAGCCTTAGCTGAAGCAGGACAGACTAGCCAGTTCTATCGTGAACTTGACATAATTCCCCCCCATATTACATTTTCCGAAGGAAGCCTAAGCTTACGGGTGGGCAAGAAACAGCTGCAGATATTCCCCACACCGGGTCATACAGCTGATAGCATTTCCGTTTTACTCGAAGATGAGCGCATCCTTTTTGCGGGCGATGCTTTTATGCCTCTCCCTTACATCGTAGGCGGAGATGCTGAAATCTTAGCCGAAACAATTCGGAAAATTGGCAGCCTTGGGCTTGAGAATATCATTCAAGGACATGGTGACATTATCCTCCGCGGTGAGATTGAAGAATCTGTCAAATCCAATTTGGCTTATCTGCACGTAATTCAACGTGTGGCGAAAACTGCCGCCCGCCGCAAGAACCAGATCAGTTACCTTGAACAACATGATATTGAAGCTTGCGGAAAAAGCCGTGTAGCTTTGGCTGGAACAGCACAAGAGCTACATCGTAAGAACTTAATCTGGTTGACTCAACAATACCAATCCCAATTGAATCAAGCTAGTGAACCAACTTAGGTAAATATAAATACGATGATCAGGGTTAAACCGAGCATCAAGGCTGGCTCAATGATGAGATCAGACTTGGTGAAACGTTGGATAAACCCGCATGCCAAGCTAATCAATGCGTAGAGTGCACCTGTGAGCAGTAAACCATACTGCACCGGGTTGAGAAAAAAATAATGTAGACCAATAGCTATCTGCCCGCTTATGAGTGCGATTGCCAAAGCATAATCAACCCTCCATCCGCCTCTCAGCCGTAGATAGATTGTGCGCAATGCTGTAAAGCCGCTCGCTAAAAAAACGAGTGGAAAAATAACATATATCCGTAATGGTATTGTCTTCGCGACCACAGCTAAGATTAAAAATAAGGCGTGGGAGAGCCCAATTAAACCGATTGTGGTTAGTGGATGATGTACGGTGTTGATTTCTTGGGCATAGAACTCTGCGGCAAGGATAATGCCAAAAAGTACCGATCCCATAGCGTAAACAACCCACCAAACGTTATTCCGTTCCATCCCTCTGAGCGCAAACGAGAAAACAAAAACACTCATAACAGGTAAAATGCACTGTGGCAATAGCTGCCAAAAGGCTTGTTTTTCGCCTTGGGTTTTGGGATATGCTTGCAGCACCCAAATCGTCCCAGCCAAAGCAAGAAGCGTGAGAAATGCAATCAGTAAGGTATAAACATCAAGCTGAAGATTTAGTATAAACCCAAAGAAGTTTCCCGTAGGCACATTCCCAGCAGCAGGGATGAAGTAAATAAACCCCATTGCAAGTGTAATGAAAGCAAGCACGATACTGAGCCGATCGTATGGGAGAGAAATATGCTTATCTTCCATAAGCGAATTTTATCACGTTGAATTGTGCCAACGCCGGTTGGTAACTTTAACCTTAGGCTCTACTGCCACCTTTGGAAATAGATAAGAGTGGTAAAATTAAACAGTTATGAATTATTCAGTTATTATCAGAAAACAGCCTAAAGTTTTTGCTTCACTCGGAGAAGGATTTAAAACTTTAGCTAATCACCTTTATTTATTACTATTTCCAATTGGTTTAGACCTTTATTTCCTTTTTGCACCACGCTATACCGTTGGCGAATTAGCCAACGAAACCTTAGGTCAAGCCTTGACCATCGCTCAATTGGGAAATCAATCTCAGGAAACAATCAACCAAGCTATAATCTCAATTAGGTCTTATTTTGAGTATTTTAGTCTTTCTTCAACGCTCCGAACTTACCCAGTCGGTGTTCCGAGTTTATTAGCCGGGCGCCCAATCGCCGAAAATATTCTTGGTTCTTTACCTGTCTATGATTTATCAAATGGTGAAAAATTCATGCTCGCCATCCTAATCTTCAGCCTCATCGGCTTGATTTTAGGTACGCTTTACTTCTTTTGGTCGAGCAAAGCTGCACAGCCGTCTGCTGAAAAGAAATCTTTCATCGCCATTTTTAATGCTTTTTTAAATATATTAGTCCTAACCTTGATCATGGTTGTTGCTGTATTCCTGATCAGTTTGCCAATTGCGCTCATTTTTACCTTATTCAATACACTTAGCCCAATACTTGGGTTAATCGCCTACTTTATCACCGCAATGGTTTTGCTGTCAGTTATCATCCCGTTGTACTTTGCGCCACATGCCATTGTTGTTTTAGGTCAGAATGCATTTCAGGCAATTTCAACCAGCTTAAAAATGATCCGACCTTTTTATTCCAGCGCGTCGATTTTCCTGACTTTTGAAGTGATCATCGCGTTCCTAACCAATATGCTATGGCAAACCCCAGCCGATAATTCCCCATTACTTTTTGTCGGTATTTTTGGGCACGCCTTAGTAACTACAGCTCTGCTCATTGCTAGTTTTCATTATTTCTCAAATGTGATTAAGATCTACGAAGAAATATTCTTGACGCAAAAAGCAGCTTAAATCTCTATTATCTGTCTGGAGAACACATTGAACCAAATTAATCATTACAATGCTGGTGATATCCAAATTTTGGAAGGTCTCGAAGCTGTACGCCGCCGCCCAGGTATGTATGTTGGCGGAACCGACGTCAAAGCCTTACACCATCTCATCTATGAAGTTGTTGATAATTCTATCGATGAAGCTTTAGCAGGTGTATGTAACCGCATCTCGGTTACCATCCACGAAGATGACAGCGTCACCGTAGAAGATAATGGCCGCGGAATTCCGGTAGATATCCACCCAGAGCGAGGTGTTTCTGCTCTGCAGGTTGTTATGACCGTGCTGCATGCCGGAGGGAAATTTGGCGGGGGAAGTTACAAAGTTTCCGGCGGTTTGCATGGTGTGGGTGTTTCAGCCGTTAACGCACTCTCGGAATGGTGCGAGGTTACCGTTCGCCGAGAAGGTAAAATCTACTTTCAGCGTTACGAACGCGGCATCCCGCAAGCACCCGTCAAACAAATTGGCACCTATAAAGGTGATGAAACCGGTACCTCCACCACTTTCAAGTTTGACCGTGAAATCTTCAAGGGCGATGTCAATTACCGCTTTGACACATTAGTCACACGCTTTCGCGAGATGGCTTTCGTCGCTCGTGGTGTCACCATTATGCTCAAGGATGAGCGCGAAGACCGTGAAATGACTTTTCACTTCGAGGGTGGCATTGCCTCTTTTGTGCGCTACCTGAATAAAAATAAAGAGGTTTTACACGAGCCGATTTATGGCGAGAAAGAAATCGATAACGTCGGGATCGAATTCGTGGTGCAATACACAGATTCCTACGCCGAATCGGTTTATACCTTCGCGAATACCATCAACACCATCGACGGCGGCACCCATTTGACCGGTTTACGGACAGCTGTCACTCGCAGCATTAACGATTATGCCCGTAAAGTCGGGCTGCTCAAAGATTCTGACCCCAACTTTAGCGGTGATGACACCCGCGAGGGGATGACCGCTATCGTTAGCATCAAGCATCCCGATCCGCAATTCGAAAGTCAGACGAAAGTCAAACTGATGAACCCAGAGGTGCAAACTTATGTGCAGCAAGTTGTTGGAGATACCTTCTCAACTTTTCTGGAAGAAAACCCAGCAGCTGGTAAAGCAATCATTCAAAAATGTTTGACTTCAGCACGCGCGCGCGATGCTGCCAAGAAAGCGCGTGATCTTGTCATCCGCAAATCAGCACTCGAATCGATGACCTTACCTGGCAAGTTAGCTGATTGCTCTGAACGCGATCCTTCTAAAACTGAGCTGTACATCGTTGAGGGAGATTCGGCTGGCGGTTCCGCTAAACAAGGCCGTGACCGGCATTTCCAAGCAATTCTGCCGTTGCGCGGGAAAATTCTCAACACGGAACGTGCCCGCCTCGATAAAATCCTCGATAATCGTGAGGTCAAGTCTCTCATATCTGCGCTCGGTACCAGCGTTGGAGAAACGTTTGATATCTCCGGGCTACGTTACAACCGCATTATCATCATGACAGATGCAGACGTGGATGGAGCTCATATTCGGACGTTGCTGCTTACCTTCTTCTTCCGTTTTATGCAGCCACTCATCGATGAGGGCCACCTTTTCATTGCCCAACCTCCGCTTTATCGAATCTCCTCACGGAATCAGATTTATTATGCCTATTCTGATGTGGAGAAAGACGAGCTGGTGGCAAAATTGGGAGGTATGAATAAAGTTGGTATTTCGCGGTACAAAGGTTTAGGTGAAATGAACCCAGAACAACTTTGGGAAACAACCATGAACCCAGAAAACCGCACGCTCCTGCAAGTTTCCATTGAGGATGCCGCTGAAGCTGACCGAACTTTCGATATGCTCATGGGCAGCCAGGTGCCCCCGAGACGGCGGTTTATCCAGACGCACGCCAAAGAGGTTCGCAACCTGGATATCTAAGCAACCTCAGCTAACCAGCAGCGTGCCATTATTAATAGTTATATGGAACGCAAGATTTTACACCTTGATCTGGATGCATTCTTTTGCTCGGTTGAGGAGCTGCTTGACCCAAACCTAAAAGGTAAGCCATTTGCAGTAGGGGGTAATCCACAAGGACGGGGAGTGGTTGCCTCCTGCTCTTATGCTGCGCGTAAGTTTGGCGTGCACTCCGCCATGCCCATGGCAAGGGCACTAGCACTCTGCCCTGAGCTTATTGTGGTCCATCACAGGCATGGGCTCTACGGTGAGTATTCCCATATTGTTATGGTTATTTTGCGTTCTTATACCTCGCTTTTCCAGCAAATTTCCGTTGATGAGGCGTTCTTAGATGTGAGTGACTTGCCGCAACCGGCTGGTGCGATTGCCCGTGAAATCCAGAGCCGCGTGGATCGCGAGGTGCAACTGCCTTGTTCGCTTGGCGTGGCAACCAATAAACTTGTCGCAAAGGTTGCTAATGATTTTGGCAAAAGCCAGGTGAAAACTGGCCAGGCTCCAAGGCAAATAACGGTTGTCCCTCCAGGAGGAGAAGCTGCATTTTTAGCGCCTTTGGAGATCCAAGCGCTTTGGGGAATTGGGCCTAAAACCAGCCAAAAGCTGCACGGGCAAGGCATTCATACTATTGGGCAATTAGCAGCGTTGTCAATTGCAGAATTGGAAGCTTATTTTGGCAACAATGCCCTGGAAATGCATGCCCGTGCTTTAGGCATTGACCCTTCGCCGGTGCACTCCGAACGCGAGGTCAAATCAGTCAGCAATGAGGTTACCTTTGCAAGTGATACGGTTGATAGTGAAGCCCTAAAGCGAACCTTGCGAGCCTTAGCCGATAAGGTCGGGTATCGGCTGCGCCAAGCCGGTTTAGCTGGCAGCGTTGTGCAGATCAAGCTGCGCTATAGTAATTTTGAAACCCTCACGCGCCAAACCGCTTTACCACAACCAACGAACCTCGATGACGAAATCTATGAGGCAGCTGAAAAATTATTTGAGGCAAATATCACACACGCTCGCCCAGTTAGACTGATTGGCGTTGGAGTCAGCAAGTTAAGCCCACCTTACCGTCAGCTTAGTCTGTGGGATGATGAACAAGAGGAGAAGGAAAAACTTGCCGGCGCCATCGACCAGCTCAAAGAGAAATATGGACAAGATATTATCAAGCGCGCAAGCATGATGAAAAGATCAAACGATCATTAAACTAATTAGAAGGATATTTCTTCAGTTTCTGAGCGTGACTGAGGAAGCTACTATAAAGAATTGAAGTAATCCCTTATCTTATTAGCCATTAATTTTCTACGTTCTACTAAGAATTGATCATAATCATCAGCCAACGAATTGAAAACATCCAATGGAATAGAATGAGATTCAAGGTTTTGAAAAAGTAATTCTTCTTCGGTTATTCCTCCATATCTTACTCTTCCACCATGGACTTGTTCCCATAATTCAGCAAAATATTGTTTGGGTGGTTTATCACCAATAGAAATATTTATTTCACTCTGGGCAATAGCATAATTAGCGATTTGATTATATTGCCCTCGTTCCAATCCTTTTTTCTTTAAATAGTTTCTTGGAAACAAATGATGAACATCTGAGTGATTTATGAGTAATGAAGATACTTCTATATCTCTTGATAAAAAACCTTTGTCTTTCATTTTGACTTGAGCTGCCTGATAAACTAAGAAATATGGGCTTATTGCTGAGGATGTTTCCATTTGCTGAGGTAGCAATGCTGACCAAAAGCTATCATTCAAGGTCGTTTCGATAACTGTATTCACATATGGAACAACCCCATGTGATTCAATTTGACGAATGTCGAAATCAAAAACAGTTTCTGGATTCCCAGAATATCGACCGGTTAACATTGACATGACGAACCATCTTCGAATAACTCGTTCAATCTCCGCAGCCTTAATGCCTTCCTTTTTTGCTCGAAGATAAAGAATATATGCAAAATTGACAGTATTTTTACCACCAATGAGACGATTCGTAATAAAACCCGCCGATCTCAATATCATCGTGACGCAGTCAAAATTCGTCTTATTCATAAAATGTAAAATCCCATTCTTTAATGTTGAGAACGATTGTTCTGCGATCTCTTCTTCGTATTGTTTTGTTTCAAAATTTCGACCTGAGAGCAACGCCACAAGGTCTTGAAGTTTTCCTCTCCCAAATTCTGAAGTAAAAGCTACTCTCAACATGTCAGTATATGAAGGATCATATAAATCATCTTTTACATCTTTCAACCAAACCATTTTTGGATAAAATTCTGATCTAACAAAATCAATGTCATTCTTTTCGATCGACTTATAAAAATCAGGTGCTACGGCTAAATGGCAAAAATAATCTATTGCCTTTCGTAATAAATTCCCCCCATATTTTTCATTCGCGGCTATCTTTGACATTGCAAAATCCGCCTGGCTTAGTTCAGTCCCAGCAGAATTTACACGAATAAAAATTTCAGTTACGGTATCAATATCTAGGTCTTCGGCTAATTCTATAATCCCAACTTGGTTGTTGATAATCTTTTGGAGTTTTTCGATTTTTTTCTCAATCTCTTTTCTATCAACGTCTGGATTGTTACTTAGATACTGAGCAACAATATCTATTAGAGAGGCATCAGGCTCAAAGAGTTTGGCTACATCAGGGATCCAAACCGGATTTTTCTGAATGGCAGGATTGGACACTTCGAAAAGCTCTTCAAGTGGATTGAAAGCAATTCGAATTCGAGTTATTTCATAATCCTTTGTCAGGACTTCTCTTCCTAATAAAGATGCCATCAAAGCTGTAATCCTTTGTTGACCATCGATCATGATTCGTTTTCCAGCGGCTAGCGTTCCATCTTTGGATCGAATCGTTGGATTCCGCCATAAAATTAAGTAACCAACGGGATAACCTTTATAAAGAGAGTCAAGGAAATTTCTGACCTTTGTTGCCTCCCAAACAAAAGGTCGCTGGATTTCAGGTATCGTAATCTCCCCACTCTTTATCCACCCTAATAGGATATCAATTGGCTGAGGATTGACGGAATAGCGTTGAACGGTCATGCTCATTTACCTCCTAATCAACTTTTTATCAATATTGTACATTTTAGTTTACATTCAATGAAAAACTCAAACAATTCTCGAACTTTTGGTATAATTTACGCATCGCCAACGTAGCTCAGCCGGTAGAGCAGACGCTTCGTAAGCGCCCGGTCAAGGGTTCGAATCCCTTCGTTGGCTTTTTCTGTTTAACGCGCTTTCAGCGCTTCAGGATGGCACGGCTATCCAGCGCCAGTGCCCCTTGCTCCTCCGGGTAAACTATCAGCGGATTAATCTCAACTTCAGCAATCTCCGGGAAGTCCAACGCTAACTGGCTGAGACGCGCGATCACACCTTTCACAGCGGCAATATCTCCTTTGTAAGCCCCGCGATAACCCTCCAGCAATTTACCTGCAATTGTGCCAGCGATCATGTCATCAATATCTTCTTCTGAAAGTGGCGCGACCTTGAAGCGAATATCCTTAATTTCTTCCACAAGCACGCCGCCCATGCCAAACATAAGCATTGGTCCAAAAGTCGCATCCCTTCGCATCCCCACAATCACTTCCTGCCCCTTGGGTGCCATCTTCTCCACCATCACTCCCAAAATATGCGCCTCTGGGTAGTTTTGCGTGATGTGCGCAAGCATTTCATTATAAGCTACGCGCAATTCATTAGCATTTCTCAGGTTCAGCCTTATTCCACCAGCTTCCGATTTGTGCAGCAACCCCTCAGCCGCAATTTTGATCACCACTGGGTAGCCAATTTGCTCAGCGATTTGTATAGCCTCTGTTTCATTCTTTGCCAGCCCGCCAGGCACATTAGCAATCCCATAAGCTTCTAGCAGCTGGCGAGTCTCGAATTCTCCTAATGCAGTTTTGCCCACAGCTTGATCAAGCACCGCAGTAGCTCGTTCAGTTCGGACGCCCGCAACTTGTATGGGTGAAAACGCTGGACGGTCACGAAAACTTACAAATTTTCGCATGGCAGCTAATACAGGTCCGATTTGTTCCGGAAAGCGGAAGACCGGTACCCCGGAGGCATTCAAAAAGGCATTTGCTTCGCGGGTGCTGCGCTCGCCAACTAAGCACGTGAGTATGGTTTTGTCAGTCTGCTGAGCAGCCTCCACCCAAACTTTAGTCACACCCATGGTATCAACCAAAGCTTGAGGCACCAAAATCGGCACAAGTACATCCACCGCCTGCTCTTTGATGAGGTTAGCCAGGCTCCAGGCATAATCCTGCGGCTCTGCTTGTCCGAGCATATCTACAGGATTTGCCACTTGCGCGCTCGGATTGAGCTTCGTGCGCAATTCCGTCTGAATTTCCGGGCTAATTCGTGCAAGCCTATAACCATTTTTTGACAGCTCGTCTGCTAGCAAAGCGGCTGCGCCGCCAGCATTCGTTGCAATAGCTACGTTATTCCCACGTGGTAAGGGCTGCACACCCAATGCCCAAGCAGTGTTGATTAATGCATCCAAGGTTTGGACTTCAATAACGCCGGTTTGCTCGAAAACAGCCTGATAAGCTGCGTATTCGCCTGCCAGTGAGCCCGTATGCGAACTGACAGCTTGCGCACCAGCATTACTCTTCCCTGCCTTGAGTAAAACAATGGGTTTTTTCTTAGAAATCTTGCGTGTTGCATCTATAAAGCGCGGTCCGTTTTGGGCGCCTTCCAAATAAACAGCAATAACACCGACTTCTGGATCCTCGCCGAAGTATTCGATCATCTCGGCTTCTGAGACGTCCATCTCATTCCCCATGCTGGCAAAGCGGCAAAATCCAATTTTCGATTCGATAATGAGATCCACCACACCGCCAAAAATGGCGCCGGATTGGGAAATAAAAGCGATGGGTCCTTTCTCTGGCATGCCTTTAATGAAAGTCGCATTGAGTCCAGTGTTCATATTCATCACCCCCACACAATTCGGACCAATAATGCGCATGCCATGTTCTCTCGCAAAGCTGAGCACCTGGCTTTCCAGAGCTGCGCCGGCGCCGCCCACCTCTTTGAATCCGCTGGTAATAATGACCGCATTCTTGATGCCACGGTCAGCACATTCCTGTAAGGTGGTAAGCGTCATTTCAACAGGCAGAACGATAATCGCCAAATCAACCGGATCGGGAACAGCAGCCACATTGATATAAACCGGTACACCCAAGATCTCTCCCCCTTTAGGGTTCACCGGATAAATTCCGCCCTGAAAACCGCACTTGACCAGATTTTCGAGGATGCCGTAACTTAGTTTATTGGGCTTCGTCGAAGCCCCAATGATAGCTACGCCCTTGGGTTCAAAAAAAGCACGAAGGGATGAGTCCATGTTTCTCCATTTCTTGTGGTGAGCTGATAAATTTTTGCTAAATTATACCAACTTGACCCATTAACAGTTGGTCACTCCTGAGAAATTTTTTGAAGTCGGCAAGGCTTATAATAAACGCATGCACGGGAAAATTAGCATGGTTTCAATTCCAGGATTAGCTCGCAAGTTCGTAAACCTAAAAGGGTTCACATTCTGATGCAGCTTTCAACCGAACAAAACGCTATTTTAACGCTGTCAAATGCCCCAACTCTCTTTTTGCACGGACCGGCGGGCAGCGGCAAAACGACTGTAGCTGGTCAATGTATGCTCCACCTTCTGCGTGAGGCGCCCGACGAACCCATTTTAGTGCTGACGCCGCAGCGCACGTTAGCCCTGCCCTACCGCAAGCTGCTCGAACAGGCTGCCGGGCAGAAGACCTCTACCGTCCATTTCGCCACGATGAATAGCATCGCCCGGCGAACGGTAGCGCTCTTTTGGCCGCTTTTCAGCGAGCAAGCCGGTTTTCATTTCCCCTACCGCCCGCCCCAATTCCTCACGTTGGAAACCGCTCAATTTTACTTGGGTAAAATCATCGATTCGATGCTGGACCGCGGGGCGTTCAGTTCGGTCAGCATTCCCCGCCACCGGCTTTATAGTCAAGTGCTCGATAACCTCAACAAATCCGCGGTAGTGGACTTCCCTTATACAGAAATTGGAGCTAAGCTCTCCGCAGCCTGGGTAGGCGAGAGCAGCCAGCTGAATGTCTATGCGGACCTTCAAGTGGCTGTGAATTCCTTCCGCAGCTTCTGTTTGGAAAATAACCTGCTGGATTTTTCGCTCCAGGTACAGCTGTTTCGAGAGTTCGTGTGGCAGGATCCACTCTGCCGGCGCTATCTCACCAACCAATTTGCGCATTTGATATACGACAACAGCGAAGAGGATCCGACTTATGTCCATGACGTTCTCTTAGAATGGATGCCTAGCTTCAAAAGCGCTCTCATGATTTATGATGAGGGCGCCGGTTATCGCGTTTTTCTAGGCGCAGACCCGCGCTCTGCTTGGCGGCTGCATGAACAAGCCCAGCATACTCGTGAGCTCACCCAGAGCTTTGCCGCCAGCCCAGAAGTGGCGCTCCTCCGTAACTATCTGGTTTCGCCAGAAAAATCCTCGCCCTACCAAGTCCTCGATTATGCAACGCTGACTAAAGTTCTACACATTCCCGAGCAGCCACTGCGTTTTTACCAGCAAATGCTCGCCGACGTCGCTAACCAAATCCAAGCATTAGTCGCATCAGGTACCAAACCTGGTCAGATTGCGATCTTAGCACCTTTCGTAAACAGTTCCTCTGGCTTTGCGATGCAACAGGCGCTTTACCAGCAGGGTATTCGTGCACGCATTTTTCGACCTTCTATTCCCCTTATCGAAGATGCGGTCATACAGTGTTTCATTACGCTTGCCGAGCTTATACATCCAGAATGGCATCTACCCCTGGCTAAAACCCAGCTCACGAACTGCCTAACAACGGCGATCGACAGCTTAGACATGGTGCGGGCACGATTAATCGTCGACAATCTGGTAGATCTGGCAAACCCCACGGATCCGCTCAAACCATTTGATGCTTTACCCGAAGCGTTGCAAACCCGCATCACGCCTAAGTTTGGCAGCCGTTACGAACAATTACGTATATGGCTCAGCCAAGTGGATCCGCAGCTCCCGCTGGATATCTTCGTCAGTCAGTTTTTTGGCGAAGTACTGAGTCAACCAGGCTTTGGTTTGTATCAAAGTATCGCTGCAGGACAATCGACCAACAACCTGATGGAGTCCTATCGGAAATTTCGATTGTCAGTCAATATGCAAACGGTTCACGATCGCAACCAACTCAGCTTCGAGTATGTGCGCACTTTACTCGACGGCGTGATTTCGGCGCAATACCTCAGCACTTGGCAAACCGAAGCCCCAGAAAGCGTGCTCATCGCGCCAGCACTTACGTTTTTGGTCTCCGGTCAGATTGTAGACTATCAGGTTTGGTTGAGTGTGGGCAGCTCGGGTTGGTATGAACGCCTCGAGCAGCCGCTGACGCACCCCTATGTGCTCAGCCGCGCTTGGCCTAAGGGGAAAAAATGGACTTCGGAAGAAGAAAGCCGTGTGAGCGCCATGAATTTGGAGATGATTCTTTCGGGATTGCTTTCACGCTGCCGCAAGGGCATCATTCTTGGGCTAAGTGAGTATAACCAAGCCGGTCAGGAAGAAAAAGGCTTGCTCCTCTTGCGCTTGCAAAGTTTGCTACGACAAGCGCTCAAGGAGAGCGGAAATGCCTGAAGTGTTACGTGAGTCACAAGCCCGCATTCTGAGCTATACCTGTGGGAAGATGGGCATTTCCGCAGTGCCGGGCAGCGGAAAAACCTGGACGCTTTCACGCTTAGCCGCTAAACTGATTAACACGGCTGAGCTTCAGCCCGACCAGGAAGTCTTAGTGGTGACTTTCTCCAATTCAGCAGCAGACAATATTTCCGCCCGCATCGGGCAGCTTCTGCGCCAATCCGGGGTGCTTTCCGGCTTAGGCTATCACGTACGCACACTGCATGGCTTAGCCAATGACATCATCCACCAAAGGCCCGAGCTGGCTGGCTTGACCAATGACTATCAGATTTTAGACCAGACTGAAGCAGACACGATTTTGACGCATACCGTAGATGCCTGGCTGAAGCTTAATTCCAGCTTTTTTGATGATTTGCTCTTACCAAGTTTTATCTCCTCAGAGACCAATGAGCACACCAAAAAAGCCGACGAACTGCTCTCCGGATTAGTCAAGTCTGTTGGATTAGCCTTTATCCGCACCGCCAAAGACCTGCGCCTCACGCCCGCTAATATTGCCAAAAAGCTCAAAGATTACCATATGGATACTTCACTGCTCCAGATGGGGTTAGCGCTTTACCAGGACTATCAAGCTGCCCTCAATTACCGCGGAGCAATCGACTTCGATGACCTAATTTGGTTAGCTTATCAATGCTTAGAAAACGACCCAGATCTTGTCGCACTCTTGCGGCACCGCTGGCCATATATTCTGGAGGATGAAGCCCAAGACTCGAGTGTGCTCCAAGAAAAAATCTTGCGCCTACTTGTTGGCACAGATGGCAATTGGGTACGCGTGGGTGACCCCAATCAAGCTATTTATGCCAGCTTCACCACTGCAAACCCCAATTTACTCAAACGCTTTTTAGAAGAACCCGGTGTACGAAAGGAAGACCTGCCCGAATCCGGCCGCTCTTGCCTAAGCATCATCAACTTAGCCAATGGCATGATTGATTGGGTGCAAAATGCGAATCCTAACATTAAAGTGCGGGACGCTCTCACCCCGCCGCATATCGAGCCGACCAAGCCTGGTGACCCTCAGCCGAACCCGCCGGATGAATCAGGTGCGGTTGAGTTTGTCAACTGGCAAATGTCCGATCAAGCAGAGCTGGATTTCCTCGTTGAGCGTGTGCAAGCTTGGTTGGAGAAAAACCCAGAAAGCACCGTGGTCGTTTTAGCTTTTCTTAATGATCGCGTTGCTAAAATTGCAGACGCTCTGCGCAATGCCAATATCCCTGTTGTGGATAGCTTGATGAACTTGCCTGACCCTACCCGCCTTTCAGCAGGTGCGATTGCCAATATCTTCGAAAGTCTGCTCAATCCGGATAACTCCAAGAAATTAGCAATTACTTTCAAAGTGTGGAAGCGCAAATTTCGCGAAGACGAAGCAGCATGGGATCAAATCGAAGCCAGTGCACGCCTCATTCAGCGCTGCCCAGCCCTTGAGAACTACCTTTACCCCCAAGAAGGTGTAGACTGGCTCGAGAGCCTAAAGGGGCAACAAACAGATGAAATGCTTACAGATCTAGCTGCTTTCCGTGAGGTTGTCCGTAGGTGGCATCAAGCTGCTCTCCTCACACCCGATCAGCTCATTCTGGCTGTTGCTCAAGATCTGGAGCTTGATGCGGTGGAACTGGCGACTACACACAAAATTGCTCTCCTTATTCGCAATTTGCAAGACATGCATCCGGAATGGTCTTTGGAAGACCTAAACTCCGAGCTTGTGGACATCTCCAAAAACCTGCGCCGCTTCGAGAATCTCAGCAACGATGCCGAAGGTTTTGACCCGCAGGCATACAAAGGACAAGTGGTTGTGGCAACGATGCATAAAGCAAAAGGCTTGGAATGGGATAAAGTCTTTCTGAGCTCAGCAAATAACTATGACTACCCCTCCGGCGAAGAAGGAGAAGCCTACCGCGCTGAAACTTATTACCTTAGGGATAATCTCAATTTGCAAGCTGAAGCCTTAGCCCAATTGAAAAAATTAGCCGAAGGATTGCCCATAATCGATTTCCGCTTGGGCGCATATTCGCCTGACGACCGCAATGAGGTTATTCGTGAACGCCTGCGCTTGTTTTACGTGGGCATTACGCGTGCGCGCCGCTCTTTGACTGTTTCTTATAACACAGGCAGATTAAAAAACAACAAAGAAGCACTCGTTTGCACTGCGCTCCGTAACCGTATGAATTTAGGAGGTTAAAGTGGCGCATATTTTACCCCTACCGTTCGTTTTCACCCAATCTAACTTGCAATCATTCTTCAACTGCCCATATCAGTTTTACTTGCGTTATGTGCTGCATTTTCAGTGGCCAGCCGCTCAAGCGCGTGATTTGCTGCAGTTCGAAGCCGATCGCTTAGCTGGGGCGCGCTTTCATCAGCTGGTATATCAGCTGTTCTTAGGCATATCGCTGCCAAAACTTTCCCAGCTGGCAAAAAACGACCCAGATACACGCGTTGCTACCTGGTTTGAAGCATTTACCACTACATTCCCTCAAACCTTACCTGGCGAGCTGTTTCCTGAATATACCCTCGGTGTTACCTTAGGTGGTCAAGAACTTACTGCCAAATACGACTTGCTCCAATGTGATAGCGGGCATTTTACGATTTATGATTGGAAGACTTCCCGCAGACAACCCCGTAAAACCTGGTTAGCCGGACAGATGCAGAGCCGCGTTTTTCCACTGGTCTTAGCACTGCACCTCGATGAAATTAATCAGCCATTTACAGAACTTCGCATGGTATATTGGGAAACCGCTCAGCCTGAACGCCCATATATCTTTAAAAGCACCGCGCAAACCTTAGCCGAGGATCAGGCTTTTATCCTCGCATTGATGCAAAAGATTAACCGCTTATCCCCAGCGGATTTTCATAAAACTGAAGATATTCAGCGTTGTCAATATTGCCGCTATCGTTCATATTGCAACCGTGGCACACAACCTCCGGAAGACAATGAGGCTTTCATTGAAGCTCACTATCTGGAATTAGCAGCCGAGCCTGAAGAAGTTATTTTTGAAGACGAAATTTCTTGATATCTCAAGAGAATATTCACTTTTAGACCATTTCTCGAATTCTGGTTGATATAATTTTGAGGTGTATTCAAACAGAAAGGTTAAAGCAAAGGCTATCTTACGTTTAAATACTAAATGGGCAGAACAGGACTCGAACCTGCGGCCTCATCTGTGTAAAAGATGCGCTCTAACCAACTGAGCTATCCGCCCGAACGTTATAATTATACACTAATTATGAAGATCATTCGCTTCGAAACAAAATACACACCCCCAGAATATGGCTGGATTTATGAAGATAAAGTCGGCCGCATCCAAGGGGATCCGTTTGGCGAATTTCGGCGTTTTGAACCGGAATTCTCGCTTTCCCAAGTAAAATTGTTGGTTCCCTGCCAACCCAGCAAGATATTAGCGGTCGGCCGCAACTTCTTTGAGCATGCCCAGGAGATGAACGCACCCATACCAGAGGTCCCCTTACTTTTCCTCAAGCCCCCTTCTGCTCTTTTACCCATTGGCGAGGCAATCATCCTCCCGCCGCAATCCCAACAAGTGGAACATGAGGCAGAATTAGCTGTCGTAATTAAGAAGAAATCACGTTGGCTGCAAGTTGATGAGGTTCAAGAAGCGATTTTTGGCTATACAGTTGCCAATGATGTAACCGCGCGTGACCTGCAGCAACGCGATGGGCAATGGACCCGAGCCAAAGGCTTTGACACATTTTGCCCCCTTGGGCCGTGGATTGAAACGGAGTTCGACCCTTCGGATGCGCTGATAACCTGCCGAGTGAATGAAACCTTACGGCAGATGGCTTCCACGCGAGATATGATTTTCACCATCGAGCAGCTCGTGCTTTACGCCTCCTCCGTGATGACCTTGATGCCCGGGGATATTATCCTCACGGGCACGCCGGCCGGCGTCGGCAGCCTGAATGATGGCGATGTTGTCTCGATCTTTATTGAT